>ENA-OQCP01001007-OQCP01001007.1-human-gut-metagenome-genome-assembly--contig:-NODE-1007-length-11487-cov-11.586532_pt1 | contig 11487 bp, 11 predicted proteins | sample MGYA00242760_ERZ504583 | MGnify/ENA primary metagenome ERZ504583 (study PRJEB26092, sample SAMD00036308) | human gut metagenome | host: Homo sapiens | study: EMG produced TPA metagenomics assembly of...
CGAAAACGTGACGGCGACCCTGCGCGGTAACGAGAACTTTGACTGGGTTGTCCTCACGACCGCGATAAGGCGATTGAGGGCGTTAAGTCGGGCGCGTACTACGCTGCCGTCGTTATCCCTAAAACGTTTAGCGCCGACATGATGACGCTTTTCTCGACCGAGGTGAAGCACGCCGATATCGAGTTCTACGAGAACCAGAAGCTAACGCCATCGCCCAGATCGTGACCGAAAAGGGTTCGAGCGCCGTCCAGAGCCAGGTGAATGAGACCTTTACCAAGACCATCACGACCATCGGTCTAAAGACGGTGTCCAGCCTGCTCGATTACATGAGCACCGATCAGGTCAGCAACTTTATCGCCAACCTGTCCTCGACACTGGGCGATTCGGTCGAGGACCTGCAGGACGTTCAAGCCAACGCGACTTCGCTTGCGGGCATTTTGAGCTCGACCTCCGATTCGTTGACGTCGGCGAGCGGTATGCTCCAGCAGACGGGTAAGGTCGATGAATCTACCAAGCAGTTGATGGAGCACGCCGAGAGCGGCATTAGTGATTCCAAGGAAGCACTCAAGGCCGCCAACGACGCTATCAACGCCGCGATTGACGGAAGTGCGGGCTCGTTTGACAACGTGTCCGTCGAGCTCGCGAAGGCTTTCGACGCCGCAAACCAGCATGTTTACCTCACGGTGTCCCAGCTCAACGATGCCGCGGCGGCGCTCGATACGCGTGCCAAGGAAATCGACGACACGGCCGACCAGCTTCGCAGCTTTGCCGATCAGGTGAGTGACGAAAAGCTCCAGGACAGCCTCAAGTCTGTGGCTACATCGCTGGGCAGGATCGCGACGGAGTATCGTAACAATGCCAACGACCTGAGGGCAACCGCAAAGTCCCTTTCCGACAGCATGGCAGAGGTCAACAGCACGCGTGCCGAGGTCGACCAGGCCATCGCCGATGCCAAGGCGGGCATCTCGGGCGCTAAGTCCGACTACGATTCCACGTTCTCGGTCAAGGCCAAGGAGCTCAAGAAGACCATCTCGGGCGTTTTGGATTCGCTGAACGGTATTTCGAGCAATCTGGATAGTGCCGTGAGCGGCCTCACCGATGCATCCGGTTCGCTGGCAAAGGGTCTCTCCAAGGCCGCAAAGCTGGTCAACAAGGCTTCCGATCAGCTGGGCGAGGCGTCGGACAAGATCAGCGCGTTCAAGGACGAGCTCGACGGCGCCTGATGTCGGGTGACCTGGCGACGATCAAGACGATGATCGGCAACGACCCCGAGGGCCTGGCCGTGTCGCTTTCCGGCCCCGTTGCGCTCGACCGCAAGCCGGTCTATCCGATCCGCAACTACGGTTCGGCCATGGCGCCGTTCTATACGATTCTGTCGCTCTGGGTCGGCTCGATCGTACTGGCGGCCATGATGAAGGTCTCGGTCGACGACGAGCTCATCAACGAGCTCATCCCCGTACGCCTGCACGAGATCTATCTGGGCCGTTACCTGTTCTTTGGCGGTTTGGCCCTGCTGCAGGCAACGCTCGTGTGCGCGGGCGACATTCTGTTCTTTGGCATTCAGTGCGACAACCCGCTGCAGTTTGTGCTGGCGGGCTGGGTCGCGAGTCTCGTGTTCTCCAATATCGTCTACACGCTTACGGTTTCGTTTGGCGATATCGGCAAGGCGCTCGCCGTCGTGCTGTTGGTTATGCAGGTCGGCGGTTCGGGCGGTACGTTCCCCATCGAGATGACCGGCCCTGTGTTCCAGGCGATCTATCCGTTCCTGCCGTTCACCCACGGCATCAACGCCATGCATGCCGCCATGGCTGGCGCCTACCATATGGAGTACTGGATTGAGCTAGGCATTCTGGCGAGCTATCTGATTCCGTCGCTGGCACTGGGCGTCGTCTTCCGCCGCCCGGTCATCAAAGCCAACGACTGGATCATCGAAAAGCTGGAATCAACAAAGCTTATCTAGTACAGCAACGTTAACGCCGATGCAGCGCTAATGCCAGCGAGCGAGCCGCATTTGCGCCAAGGTGACGTGAAATGAAAGGGCGCTGACCTTCTGGTCGCGCCCTTGAAATTGAACGTCAGATTGGCGTGAATGCGGCTCGCGCAGCGTCGGCCGGTCCGCCGTTCGGTAGAACGGCGGAACAAAATGCTTTAGTGGGCTGGATTGCGGTGCAACGCTGGTTGTTGCTACAGTAGCGGGGCGTGCCGGGGGTCCGGTGCGCCCCGTTTTATTTGACCATGAGGCGGCACGCGGCCATGCACGTGCGGACACCACGCCCAGACTGAGCGCGAGGATGCCCTATGGCTCAGAATGCCGTTGATGAAATCGAAAACATGCCCGATAGCCCTGTAGCGCGCGAAGACCTGGGTGCCGGCGGCACCTCCCGCGGCGCCGGCGCGCGTTCTCCGTTCTTCTGGAAGGTCTTGCTGCTTTCGGTGGCGGTCATCTGGGGCTATTCCTTTACCACCATGAAAGATGCGCTCGATACCATTCCGGTGTTCGAGCTGGTCTACGTTCGCTTTCTCCCGGCGTCACTGGTTATGTTTGCTATTTTCCATAAGCGCATCATCGCTCATTTCAATGCCCGCAACCTGATCGTCGGGCTGGGCATGGGTGCGCTCATGTGGGGAGCATACGGACTGCAAACGATTGGCCTGGCGCAGACCACGGCAGGCAAGAGTGCATTTTTGACGGGCACGTACTGTATCCTTGTGCCGTTTGCCAGCTATGTCCTGAGCGGCGAAAAGCTCACCCGCTATAACCTGGGTGCGGCACTGCTGTGCCTGGCGGGCATTGGCCTGGTGGCACTCGATAGCGTCGAGTTCAATGCCGGCGATGTTATTACCTTGGGCGGCGCGATCTTCTTCGCCATCCAGATGGCGGTGACTGCCAAGTACGGTCGCAAGATGGACATCAACGTCATCACGTTTTGGATGTTTGTGGGCAATGGCGTGCTGAGCCTGATCTCGTCGCTGCTATTCGAGACCCAGGCGCCTCTGTCCGTGTGGACGCCGAATTTTATCTGTGTGATGGCGTTTCTCTCGGTGGGCTGCACATGCGTGGCTCTGCTCATCCAAAACGTCGGCCTGGCGCATGTCCCGGCTTCGACGGGCTCGCTGCTCCTTTCGATGGAGTCGCCTTCGGGCGTGTTGTTTTCGGTGCTGCTGATGGGGGAGGCGCTCACCTCGCGCCTGCTCGCCGGCTTTGTGCTTATCTTCCTGTCGATTATCTTGAGCGAGACTCACTTCGATTTTTTGCGTCGAAAGCCGCGCCCGCAATTGTAAACAACTTGTTGCGCCGCCCTCCTGGGGCGGCATTTTTTATGCCTCGCCCTTAAAGTTGTACCTTGCGCTTTACGCTATCAAAGTGCTTACTGCAAAAACGTTACTGGAGGGCATTTATGGCACCAGCTCAGTCCGATCTTCAACCGCAATCAGCGCCCAAGGCCACCGCGGCGGCGCAGGCCGCTATCGGTGACGGTCTTGTTGCAGAAGCTCAGGCGTTTGCCAACGAGCTTGCCGCATGGCGCCATGATCTCCATCAAACGCCTGAGCTCGGTAACAACCTTCCGCAGACGTCCGCCTTTATCCAGGCGCGTCTGGACGAGATGGATATTCCCTATGCCGTGCTTGTTGACGGCACCTGTGTCGTTGGCCTAATCGGTGCCGGCGCGGCAGCTGCTGCTCGGGGTAACGGTACGTGCACGGAAAAACAGGCCGGTACGGTCATCATGCTCCGTGGCGACATGGATGCCCTGCCTGTTGCTGAAGAGTCAGGCGAGCCTTTCGCCTCTACGAACGGCTGCATGCACGCATGCGGACACGATATGCACGCGACGGCGCTGCTTGGTGCGGCGCGCCTGCTCAAGGCCCGCGAGTCCGAGCTTGTCGACGCCAACGCCACGATTAAGTTGCTGTTCCAACCGGGCGAGGAAACTTTTGAGGGTGCCCGCGCCGCCATCGCCGACGGTCTGCTGCAGAACCCGCGTCCCCAGGCCGCCTTCGCCATGCACGTTAACAGCCAATCGCCGCTTGGCTGGTGCTCTACGGCAGCCCGGCGCTCTCGGGCGTGTACGGTTTTCGCATCACGCTTCAGGGCAAGGGCGGCCATGGCTCGAGCCCCGAGATCTGCATCGACCCCATCACGGCCGGCGTGCATGTGCACCTGGCGCTTCAGGAGCTTATCTCCCGTGAGGTGCCGGCGGCCAAGGAGGTCGCGCTTACCGTGGGTAAGTTCGCTGGCGGCTTGGCGGCCAACGTCATCCCCGACACCTGCGTGCTCGAGGGAACGTTGCGCGGCTTCGACGTCGAGCTCATGGAGCACCTCAAGACCCGCATCGCCGAGGTCGTCAACGGTGTGGCCGCAACGTATCGCACGCCGGCGACTATCGAGACGCTTTCGGATGTTCCGCCGCTGGTACTCGACGACGGCATGACGCAGGCGTCGCTTGGCTACGTGGCGCGGTGCTGCCCAAGTCCGCCTTCCTGCCGCTGTTCCACGCCATGGCGAGCGAGGACTTCGCGTTGATCTCGAGCGAGATCCCGAGTGCGTACTTTACCGTGGGCGCTGCCGTGACTGATACGGACGAGCATTTTGCTCAGCATCATCCCAAGGCACGTTTTAGCGATGCCGAGCTTCCCCTTGGCGCCGCGGCCTATACCGCCGTCGCTTTGCTATATCGCCGACCACCGGTAGCACCCAACCTTGCCTTTCAAGCCTGCGGGCATGGCCGTAAGGCCTATGCCCTTGTCTTTCAAGGCAATCTTGGGTGCTACCGCGCCCGGCGCCGGCTATTCGTTTGTTAAATAAGGAGCAGTATGTCCCAGCAGCGTAAGTTCTTCCCCGGCTGGCTCGTGGTGGCCTCCGGCTTTGTGATCATGGCCACGTGCTACATCATTTTCGTCAACTGCATGAGCCTGTTCCAGCCGTTGATCGTCAGCGACCTGGGCATTTCCCTTGCGCAGTACACCATCTCCAACGCCCACTAGCGCTGCGTCTAAGCAGTTTGGCATGGCCGACTTGGGTAAGGTCACGGGCACCATTACCTCGTTCGAGATGGTTGGCGGCACGGTGGGCGCCATCGTCTCGGGAATACTGTTCGATGCCACGGGCTCCTTTACGAGCACATGGATCGTGTGCCTGGCGTGCTCGGTGGCAATGCTGGTGTTCCTGCTGGCGTCTGAGCCATCGCGGCTAAGCTGCGCGCAAGCGTGGCGGGGGAGTAGGGACGACGTCGCTCGTAGCTCTTTGCCCCGTTTTGTCCGTGGCTGCCTTGGAAGCCGAATGGATGCTCGTACCGTCATTCGGTTTCCCATGCAGCCACGGGCTCAAGAGATGACCCGAAGTCTTTCCGTCCAACGGATTTTGTGATCCGAAGAGGCGGAAGGATTGCAGATTGCACACTGCGGCGGTGCATCTGGCCGAACGAGTCCCCATACCCTCGTTCGGTCAGATGCACCGCCGCTGTTTGTGTTTGTGCCGTATAATGACCACTACCTATGACGCGATACAAAAGAAAGGTGTTTGCCCATGCAGGCACAGAAGGCGGAGGGAACCCGCGACCTTATCGGCGCTGAGATGCGCGCCTGGCAAAAGATGCAGCAGATCGCTGCCGGCGTGTTCGAGCCGTTTGGCTTTAAGCCCATCGAGACGCCCGCCATCGAGCAGGTGGACGTGTTTGTCCACGGCATCGGCCAGTCGACCGACGTCGTGCGCAAGGAGATGTTCCGCGTCTTTAGCGGCGCCAACCTGGAGCGCGTCTTTGCTGAGGGCACCGATAGCAAGCTCAAGCCCAAGCAGCGCCTGGCGCTTCGTCCCGAGGGCACGGCCGGTGTGGTGCGCGCCGTCGTGGAGAACAACCTGGTGCCCCAGGGCTCCACGCCGTTTAAGGCGTACTACGCCGAGGCCATGTTCCGTGGCGAGCGTCCCCAGAAGGGTCGCCTGCGCCAGTTCCACCAGGTGGGCATCGAGTGGCTCGGCGCTCCCGATCCGGCAGCAGACGCCGAGTGCATCATCATGCTCATGGAGTTCTACAAGCGCCTTGGTTTCGATCTTTCCAAGCTCCGTCTGCTCATTAACTCGATGGGCGATGCCCAATGCCGTCCGGCCTATCGCGAGCAGGTCAAGCAGTTTATCCTCGATCACGCCGGCGAGATGTGCGACGAGTGCCGCGAGCGCGCCGAGCTCAATCCGCTGCGTGCCTTCGACTGCAAGAACGACCACTGCCGCGAGATCATGGCCGACGCACCGCTGATGGGCGACAACTTGTGCGATGAGTGCCGCGAGCACTACGAGCAGGTCAAGCGCTATTTGGATGCGGCGGGTATCGAGTATGTCGAGGATCCCACCTTGGTGCGTGGCTTGGACTACTACACCCGTACCGTCTTTGAGGTCGAGGCTCCCGGCGCCGGCGTCGGTTCCATCGGTGGCGGCGGTCGCTATGACGGCTTGGTCGAGCTCGAGGGTGGCAAGCCCACGGCAGGCGTCGGCTTTGCCGTCGGTTTTGAGCGTGCGCTGCTGGCCCTGCAGGCCTTTGGCAGCGACCTGGGTGCCGAGGAGGCCCCGTGCGTCTACGTCGCCAATGCCGGCAAGGAGCTGCGCCAGAACGTCTTTGCCATCACGCAGGAGCTTCGTGCCGCTGGCATCGTGACCGAGGCCGACTACCAGGGTCGTTCGCTCAAAGCTCAGTTTAAGCAGGCCGACAAGGTGGGCGCTAAGCTCATCCTGGTCCTGGGTGGCGACGAGCTTGCCGCCGGCAAGGTCAAGGTACGCGACATGCAGAGCCATGACGAGGCCCTCGTCGATCTGGCCAACGTGGTCGAGGCGGTTCGCGAGCGCCTGTAGCGCATGATTTTTGAGCTGTAGTGCCGCTGAGGTGCCCAGCTCATTGCGAGCGATTGTTACGGGGGTGTTTCGCTTTTATGCGGAATGCCCCCATTTACGTATGCCGCCCACCGAGAAATACGACCATTTAGGGCAAAAACCCTTGCAATGCAGAAAATACTTTTGTGTGGTAAAGCGCAATCAGTGTCGAAAGTATTTCGCAAGCGCCTATAATGAATACCGCATGTTACGTGCATAGAAGGAGGAATGGGAGGAAACGTGGCTGAGAACCTAAGCAACCAGTCTGTACCCGAAGCCGCGGCGCGCGTCGCTGCCGTGGTCAACCGCCTCGTTAACCGAATCGGCTCGAATGCCGAGTCCAGGGAGCGTCTCGCCGAGATCGAGATCCCCGAGGAGCTGCGCGACAACTTGGCGCTGTTCCTGCGCCTGGAGCGCCGTGTGCTTAGCGAGTATGATCCCGAGATCGCGGACCTGTTCGACAAGATTTTGACAGCCGAGATTGTGGCCAATGCCGGAAATCCCGGCGCCGTGCTGCCGACGAGTCCGTCGACGAGCAGGGCGTGCCCACCGCCGACGAGCCTACTGCTGTGGCGTTTCGTGAGGTCGTCGATCTGATTGACAGCCTGCCGCTCGATAAGCAGCAGGTTATTGTCCGCGCCTTTACGAGCTTCTTCCATCTGGCAAACCTGTCGGAGGAGAACTACCGCGTGGCGCAGCTGCGCGAGCGCGAGGCAGGTGCGTCGACCGATACCGAGGTCGATCCCGCCAACGAACTCACCGTCGCTATCACCAGTTGGTAAATGAGATGGGTGTCGAGGGCGCCAACGAGCTGCTCGACAAGCTCGAGTTCCACCCTGTCTTTACCGCACATCCCACCGAGGCCCGTCGTAAGGCCGTCGAGGGCAAGATTCGCCGTATCTCCAACCTGCTGGAGGAGCGTCCGCGCCTGGGCGGCTCCGACTGGTGGAGAACGAGCGCCATATGCTGCAGGAGATTGACGCTCTGGTGCGCACGAGCCCCATCGCGCTCAAGAAGCCCACGCCGGTCGAGGAAGCCGATACCATCATCGACATCTTCGATAACACACTGTTCGATGTGATCCCCGTCATCTACCGTCGTTTTGACGACTGGGTGCTGGGCGACAAGGCCGGCACCGTGCCGCCGCTGTGCCCGGCGTTCTTCCATCCCGGCAGCTGGATCGGTTCCGACCGCGACGGTAACCCCAACGTTACCGCAAGGTGAGCCGCGAGGTCGCCGCCAAGTACTTCACGCACATGGTGCTCAAGCTCGAGGACAAGTGCCGCCGCATCGGCCGCAACCTTACGCTCGAGGCCGCCTACAGCAAGCCGTCGGCAGAGCTCATGAACCTGTGGAACCATCAGGTCGAGATGAGCGCTCAGTACACGGCTCGCGCCGAGCTGATTTCCGAGCACGAGCCGCATCGCGCCGTCATGCTCGTCATGGCCGACCGTCTGAACGCCACCGTGCGCCGTATCACCGATACCATGTACCACAGCGCCGATGAGTTCCTGGAGGACCTGCGTGTCGTCCAGCGCTCGCTGGCCGCTTGCGGTGCCGTCCGTGCTGCCTACGGCCCGGTCCAGACCATCATCTGGCAGGTCGAGTCCTTCGGCTTCCATATGGTCGAGATGGAGTTCCGTCAGCACTCCGTGGTGCATGCCCGCGCCCTCAAGGATATCCACGAGAACGGTATCCATGGCGACCTGCAGCCCATGACGCGTGAGGTCATCGATACCTTCCGTGCTATCGGTTCCATCCAAAAGCGCTACGGCAAGAAGATGGCGCACCGCTACATCATCTCGTTCACCAAGAGCGCCCAGCATGTGGCCGACGTCTTTGAGCTTGCCCACCTGTCCTTTGCACACGAGGAGGATGTCCCCGAGCTCGACGTGATCCCGCTGTTTGAGCAGCTCGAGGACCTCGAGGCTGCGTCGACGTGCTCGACCAGATGCTTACGCTGCCCGTGGTGCAAAAGCGCCTTGCCCAGACCAACCGCCGCATGGAGGTCATGCTGGGCTACTCCGACTCCTCCAAGGATGCCGGTCCTACCACGCCATGCTCGCGCTGCACTCCGCGCAGGAGCGCATTGCCAAGTGGGCCGAGAAAAACGATATCGATCTGGTGCTCATGCACGGTCGCGGCGGTGCCGTGGGCCGTGGCGGCGGTCCGGCCAACAAGGCCGTGCTGGCGCAGCCCAAGGGTTCGGTCAACTGCTTCTTTAAGCTCACCGAGCAGGGCGAGGTCATCTTTGCCCGTTACGGCAACCGCACGCTGCTCAGCGCCATGTTGAGTCCGTTGCCGCCGCAACGCTTTTGCAGTCGGCTCCGAGTGTCGAGAAGACCAACACCGAGACCACGCAGAAGTTCTGGGATATGGCCGAGAAGCTCAACGCCGCAAGCCACGAGCGCTATCTGGACCTGCTGAACACCGAGGACTTTACACCGTGGTTCTCGACCGTGACGCCGTTGACCGAGGTCGGTCTGCTGCCGATCGGCTCGCGTCCCGCCAAGCGCGGCCTGGGCGCCAAGTCGCTCGACGACCTGCGTACCATTCCGTGGATCTTCAGCTGGAGCCAGGCTCGCATTAACCTGGCCGCTTGGTACGGTCTGGGTACCGCCTGCGAGCAGCTGGGCGATCTTGACCAGCTCAAGGCTGCCTACCAGGAGTGGCCGTTCTTCCGCACGTTCATCGACAACATCGAGATGTCGATCGCTAAGATCGATCAGCGCATCGCCAAGATGTATCTGCACCTGGGTGATCGCCAGGATCTGTCCGAGAAGGTCTTCACCGAGATGCAGCTCACACGTAAGTGGGTCCTTGCCATCGTCGGTGACGAGTGGCCGCTGCAGCGCCGCCGCGTGCTCGGCTGCGCCGTCCGCGTCCGTAACCCCTATGTCGACGCTCTGTCCATTGCCCAGGTCCGCGCCCTTCGCGAGGTGCGTATGAACCAGGACGAGATGGCCGAGGAGAAGAAGGCCGAGTACATGAGCCTGATTCTTTCGACTGTGACCGGCGTCTCGGCAGGATTGCAGAACACGGGGTAATCGATAGCCCTGTGGCTCTCACCGGGACCCGATGGGATTCCCTCTGAATGCGTCCTCGCACTTGAAGCCCCCTTATCCTGCTCCTTCGGAGTTGCGGATAAGGGGGCTTCGTGCTGCGGAATGCATTCAGAGGGAAACCCATCGGTCCCTTCGTCCTCGGTCTTCGGGGATTACAGCTGAGGGGAGAATGGCGCGCTTCGCGCTTAATGTGGGGTGCGGCGAGGGCTTCTTGCGTCCTGCGGAATGCGCCGGGAAGTAAACATGCGGCGGGTCCTGCGATGTCCGGTCTTCGGCGGATTATTGCTGGGAAAAAGATGGTGCGCTTCGCGCGTTTTGGATGGGGCTTGTCCCGGCGGCGCGTTTGGCGCTTCGCGCCTCGCGTCTTATCGATTGGGATTGAGATGCATGTGGCGCTTCTCGATTTACGACCGTAGCGGCCGCGGTCCCGTTTGGGATCGCGGTTGTTTTGTTGTGGGTCAAATATGAACGTTGTGTTAATGAGTCGGTGGACGGTGGTGTTTTTCGGTGAGCGGCGTATCCTTCCAACGGTTTATCTAGTGTGTCAGTTGAAAGGAAGAGGGCGCTCGTCATTGTTTGAATGTGAACTGCCGTTTGACCACAAGACGTTACATCTGGAGCTCGAGGATAAGAACTTCGCGGGTGTGATGGAAGGTCATCAAAACGAGTTTAAGACTACAAAATCGCAGGAAGAGCTGGTAGAGGAGTCGCTTGCCAACCCTTATGGCTCGCCTTCGCTCGAGGAGCTTTGTGCTGGCAAGAAGGATATCGTCATCATTAGCTCCGATCATACGCGTCCCGTTCCCTCGCGTGTGACGATGCCTATTCTGCTGCATCACATCCACTCCGCTGCGCCCGAGGCTCGCGTGCGTATTCTGGTTGCTACGGGTATGCATCGTCCGTCGACGCACGAGGAGCTCGTCAACAAGTACGGCGAGGAGATCGTTGCCAACGAGGAAATCGTTATGCACGTCGCGACTGACGACAGCATGATGAAGAAGATCGGCACTCTGCCTCTGGCGGCGAGTGCATTATCAACAAGATTGCCGCCGATTGCGATCTGCTGCTTGCCGAGGGCTTCATTGAGCCGCACTTCTTTGCCGGTTTCTCTGGTAGCCGCAAGTCCGTCCTGCCTGGCATCGCCAGCTACAAGACCATCATGTACAACCACAACGGTCAGTTTGTGAACGATTCCCATTCGCGTGCCGGCAACCTGTGCCACAACCACGTGAACGAGGATATGTTTGCCGCTGCCGAGATGGCTCACCTTGCCTTTGTGCTTAACGTGGTGCTCAACGGCAAGCACGAGGTCATCGGCTCCTTTGCCGGCGACATCCACAAGGCGCACGAGGCCGGCTGCGAGTTCGTGAAGAGCCTTGCCGGCGTTGAGCCCGTCGAGTGCGAGATTGCCATCACCACCAACGGCGGCTACCCGCTCGACCAGAACATCTACCAGCCGTGAAGGGCATGTGCGCTGCCGAGGCCACACTTCCCGAGGGCGGCGTGATCATCGATGTCGCCGGTTGTGCCGACGGTCACGGTGGCGAGGGCTTCTATCACAAC
>ENA-OQCP01001008-OQCP01001008.1-human-gut-metagenome-genome-assembly--contig:-NODE-1008-length-11486-cov-1.968219_pt1 | contig 11486 bp, 18 predicted proteins | sample MGYA00242760_ERZ504583 | MGnify/ENA primary metagenome ERZ504583 (study PRJEB26092, sample SAMD00036308) | human gut metagenome | host: Homo sapiens | study: EMG produced TPA metagenomics assembly of...
TCGCCGGCTCAGCTTGTCGCAGGGGGGTCAGGCTGGTCGCACCCATGTGGCCGACTCACAAGCTGGAATTCGGGCACCGGTGCTCATCAGGCGGATGGTATCGCCGGGCCGGACGGTGCCTCAAAGATGCGCACATAGACGATAACGCCCTTGTAGCTGTCGTAGATGGAGTCGAAGATCAGCGCTTTCAGCGGCGCGGCGGGGTCGCCCGTGGGGGCGGGGATGTCCTTGGCGACACATTCCAGCACATCTTTGACGCCGATGCCCAGCTTGGCGGAAACACGGGGCGCCTCCATGCAGGGCAGGCCGATGACATCCTCGACCTCTTTGGCAACGGCGTCCGGGTCGGCGCTGGGCAGATCGATCTTGTTCAGGATGGGCACGACCTCCAGGTCATGGTCAAGCGCCAGATAGCAGTTGGCCAGTGTCTGGGCCTCCACGCCCTGGCTGGCGTCCACCACCAGTACGGCACCCTCGCAGGCGGCCAGACTGCGGCTGACCTCGTACTGAAAGTCCACATGGCCCGGGGTATCAATGAGGTTGAACTCATAGGTTTCGCCGTCATCGGCCTTGTAGCGCATCGTCACGGCGCGGGCTTGATCGTAATGCCGCGCTCCTTCTCAATGTCCATATTGTCCAGCACCTGATCGGTCATGGTGCGCTTGTCAACGCTGTCGGTCAGCTCCAGCATACGGTCGGACAGGGTGGATTTGCCGTGGTCGATGTGGGCAATAATGCAGAAGTTGCGGATGTTTTTGCGGGCCATCAGGTTTCCTCCAAATCGTTCCAGATCTCGCAGATCTTGCCGTTCTCTTTGTATACGCGGGGCACGCGGCGCGCCAACCCGCAGACAATTTCGTAGTTGATGGTCTGGGTCTTGGCCGCAATGGTGTCGGCGGTGTCGCCGCCGCCCGGGCCAAAGACTGTGACCTCGTCGCCCATCTTGACGTCGGGAATGTCCGTTACATCGAGCATAGTCTGATCCATGCAGACGCGGCCCACCACGGGGGCAGCGTGGCCGTGTATGTTCATGACGCCAAGCCCGCCGGACAAACGGCGGGGGTAGCCGTCGGCGTAGCCTACGCAGACCGTGGCAACGCGCATCGGGCGCTCGGCTGTGAAAGTGCGCCCATAGCTCACGCTCTGGCCGGGCTGCAAGTCCTTGACAAAGGTCACAACGCATTTCAGCGACATGACCGGCTGCAGGGCAGGAAAGCGGACGTCGTCGCTGGGGTCAAGCCCGTACAAAATGATGCCGCGCGGGTCATATCGTGCCGCCACTCGGGGTGGCGCAGCTGCGCGGCCGAGTTGGCACAGTGTACGGTGCCGGTGGCAAAGCCATCGGCCTGCAAACGCGCTACCACTCTGGCAAACAGCGCATGCTGCTCATCGGTGTAGGCGGTGTCCGCAGGGGTGTTGCTGTCCGCCACGGCAAAATGCTGGAACACGCCGCAGATATCCAGCCCCGGCAGGGTGTACAGGGCTTCCAGCTCGTGGATCGTTTCATCAAACCCGGAACGCACCGCAAAGCCAATGCGGCCCATGCCGGTGTCGATTTTCAGGTGTACCTTGGCCTGTACGCCCGCTTGACGGCGGCAGCGGAGAGTGCCTGCGCGTACTCGGTGGAAAAACAGGCCGTGGCTATGTCATTTTCTGCCAACACTGCCGCATAGGACGGGTCAGCAAAGCCAGAATCAAAATCGGTTTTGTGATGCCGCTGCGGCGCAGGTGCCGTCCCTCGCCCAAGCTGCTGACGGCAAACGCCGCCGCACCGGCCTGCTGCAAGGCATGGGCGATGGTCGTGTCGCCGTGGCCGTAAGCGTCAGCCTTGACAACGGCACAGATATCGCCACCTACGCGCGGTGGATATATTCAAAATTGCTGCGCAATGCTGTCAGGTCGATCTCGGCCCAGCAGTGCTTTTCCAGTGCAAGTCTACTCATAAACGCCCATCCCTCCATAACACTTAATTATACCATGGAAACAGCGTTCCCGCAACTAATTTTCGCCGTCATCGTTTGTGGTAAAATGCTTGGCATCCGTCTCGGACCAGCGGCCATGGACCCGCTGCACACCAACGATCCGCAGCTTGGAGTGCAGAAAGTGCTGCTCACGGTAAAGGCTGAAATAACTCGAGAGCATGTAGGAAACGGCACAGGCCAGTGCAAACAGGGAGATGCACTGCCCGCCAAAGACCTCGATCGCCAGACAGATGGACGCCAGCGGGCTGTTGGTGCAGCCGCAGAACAGCGCAACCATGCCCAGCGCAGCGCCCAGCTGCGGCGCAGACCCAGCAGCGGCGCGGCCACGCAGCCAAAGGTCGCCCCGGTGAAGAAGATGGGAACGATCTCGCCGCCCTTGAAGCCTGCGCCCAAGGTCAGTGCGGTGAACAGCATTTTTAGCAGGAACGCATACGGCACGGCCTCGCCGTTGATGGCGGCCTCGATGACGGCGGCACCGGCGCCGTTGTAGTCGGTCGTGCCGAGCAGCTTTGTCAGCGCCAGAATCAGCACGCCGCCCGCCGCAACGCGCAGATAGGCGTTGGGCAGAAATTTTTTGTAGAGCTTGGGCGCTGCATGCAGCAGCTCGCAGAAGAAGATGCTCAACGCGGCCAGCAGCGCTCCCAGCACGATGACACGCACAAGATTCAGCGGCGTTGCATCGGCCCGGCCTGCAGCACAAAGGCCTCGGGCGCATGGCCCATCTGCGCTGATAAAGACGCCCAGCAGCGCCGAGAGCAGGCAGGGGAGCAGTGCGGCGTACTGCATCGAGCCGACATCCACGACCTCAAGCGTAAAGATGGTGGCAGCCAGCGGCGTGCCGAAGATGGCCGAGAACGCACCCGCCATGCCGCACATCGTCATCAGGCAGCAGTCGTGGTTTTCCAGATGCAGCGCCTTGCCGAGCTGCCCGGATACCGAGCCGCCCAGCAGCAGCGCGGCACCCTCGCGGCCGCTGGAGCCGCCGAACAGATGGGTCATGACGGTGGAGGCGAAGATCAGCGGTGCTGTGCGCAGGGTCAGGGGCTTATGCTCCCGCACGGACACAAAGACCTGATTGGTCGAGCCGCCGCCGTCCGGGTCAAGATGCTCGTACAGAAATACGATGACAAGGCCCGCCGCAGGCAGCAGATACAGCAGCCACGGCTGCGCGGCGCGGGTGGCGTTGGCCCAGTTCAGAGCCAGCCCGAACGCGCCCCCAGCGGCCCCACAACACAGCCGACCAGCGCGGCCAGCGCCAGCCATTTGGCACAGACAAGCAGATACCCGGCGGCACTGCGAAGATGACGCTTGATCCTTCCATAAGCCCTCCCGAAAAAAAGAAAAATTTGAAATTATTATAGCTTTTTTGCAGGGAAAACACAACAGGAAATACTGCACAGGAAAGGGGTAAAATACGGCTTTTCTGCCATGCAAATAAAAACGCCCGCTCTGCATTTTCATGCAAAACGGGCAATGGAGTGTGAAGCACCAGCTTCGACCGTCTGGAAATCATAGAAGTTGCTTTTCCATGGCTTACAGACAGGGGTTGTATTGTAGGCTCACACTCTTAGTATCGAGGTGACAGGACTCGAACCTGCGGCCTCGTGGTCCCAAACCACGCGCGCTACCAACTGCGCAACACCTCGTTCTTATAGCTTACCTATTATAATACACGAAGGGTGCAGGCGTCAAGCCCCAACAGCGGTAGGCTGCGGCGCATACGGAAAATATCACGCAAGGAGCGGAGAAGCCCCAGAATCAACAGATGGGTGGGATAAAACGCATAGAAAAACCACTTATAAAAGGTGCGGCCCCTGACGGCCCGCTTTCCGTTATAAAGGTACAGGATGACGAAGCCGGACACTAAGACCGGCATTGCGCAGCCGAGGGCATCTGCCAGAGAACCGCTGCCAGCCCGGCCATGCCGCCGTACAGCAGCGCCGCTGCGGCAAAGGCGGCTTTTTTGCGCGCGGGTGTGTCCTTTGCCCACGAGAACAGCAGCGTAAAGATGGGCGCCAGTAAGGCCCAGTCACAGAAAAGAGAGGCGCAGATCAGCAGGACAATACAGACGCCGCGCAGCACACGGTCGTGTACCGTCTCCTGCACCAGCAGCACCAAAAAGCAGAGCAGCAGCGTGAACAGCATATTGAGCTGCACAAACCCCGCCATGCCGTAGTCCGGAAAAGCCAGCTGGTAGGGCAGCTGCGAAAGAATTGCAAAAACCAGCAGCCGTGCAGCGTAGTTCCGCTTGGAGCGGGTGTAGCCGTAGCCCTCCACAAGGAAATAGCACATCGTCACAGCGGTAAAGTAGCCGATGAACAAAAACAGGTTCGTCAGCGGCTGCCCAGCGGCAGAAGGCGTTTGCAATGTGATTGAGCAGCATGGTGAACATGGCAAGCATTTTGATGGCGTCGCGATTCATGGAAAAGACCCCCTTCACTTTCATTGTAGAGTACGAGGCAGCAGGGGTCAACATTGCAAAGCAGAAAAAATTTGCGCAGCCCTTTCTTTTCCCTTGGCCTGCGCTATAATAAAATCCGGTGAAAGGAAGGTATATAAGATGAAGGAATCCATACAGTTCAGCCGCAGGGTATTCTGTGACGGTATACGGGACGGGTTTCCGATTGCGCTGGGATATTTTGCGGTTTCGTTCTCACTGGGCATTGCGGCCCGGAATGCGGGCCTGACGCCGATGCAGGGCTTTTGGGCCAGCCTTTTGAACAATGCCTCGGCGGGGGAGTATGCGGCTTTTACGCTGATCGCCGCCAAGGCTACCTATCTGGAGGTGGCCATCATCACCCTGATCGCCAACGCACGGTATCTTTTGATGAGCTGTGCGCTGGCTCAGCGCTTTTCGCCCGAGACGCCGTTTTTTCATCGGCTGCTCATCGGGTACGATGTCACGGATGAACTGTTCGGCATCACGATTGCGAGGCCCGGATACTTAAACCCCTGCTACACCTACGGTGCGATCCTGCTGGCAGCCCCGGCGTGGGCGATCGGCACGGCGCTGGGCATCGTGCAGGCAACGCCCTGCCGCTGCGGGTCTCAGTGCGCTGAGCGTGGCGCTTTACGGTATGTTTCTGGCCATCATCATTCCCCCGGCGCGCAAGGACCGCGTTGTGGCGGCGCTGGTGCTGCTCAGCTTTGTGCTCAGCTTCGCCTGCAGCTACCTGCCGGGCGTTGCGGCCCTGTCTGACGGCACCCGCACGATCCTGCTGACGGTGCTGATCTCCGGCGCAGCGGCGGTGCTGTTCCCGGTGCCGGCACAGGAGGAGGTGGGCGACAATGAATAACTACATTTACATTGCCGTTATGGCGCTGGTATCCTACGCCATCCGCATCCTGCCGCTTACGCTGATCCGCAAGCCTATCAAAAATCGCTTTATCCAGTCGTTTTTGTACTATGTGCCCTATGTGACGCTGGCGGTCATGACCTTCCCGGCCATCATCCGCGCTACCCAGACGCCGATCTCGGGTGCGGCTGCTCTGGCAGCAGGTATCATCGCAGCATGGTGCGGTGCGGGGCTGTTCCCTGTGTCGGTCATCTGCTGCGCGCTGGTGTTTGTCATTGAGCTGTTTGTGTGAGCTGAATCAGCAGCAGGAAAGACTGCTTTTCAACACGCGATGCCTCCCTCACAGAGGGAGGTTTTTTGTTTTGTGCAGGATGCACAAAATACAACCATGATTTTTGGTGAGCGAAAATGACCGAAACTGATTGATTTTGACGCGATGTGTGGTATAATACAGATACAATCAACCAGAAAACATCACAAAACACCAAAAACGGTCAGGCATAAGACCGGGAAAGGAGCTGCTTATGTTAGCAGAAGAACGCTTTGCACTGATTTTAGACCTTCTGGCAGAAAAACGCACTGCCACCGTTCAGGAGCTCTGTGAGGCGCTGAACGCCAGTGAATCCACCATCCGCCGCGATTTGACCGAGCTTGACCGGCAGGGCCGGCTGAATAAGGTCCACGGCGGCGCAACGCTGCCGAACGGCCAGTTTTTGGCGGACGAGCCGACGATGGCTGCCAAGGAGTCGCTGGCCGTCAGCCAGAAGCAGAGCATCGCCGAGGCAGCGGCAGCGCTGATCACTGCTGAGGATTTCGTCTATGTTGATGCGGGCACCTCAACGCTTGCGATGGTCCGGGCGCTGAACGGCCCCGCACTCGAGGCGCATTATGTGACCAACGGCATTGCCCATGCGCGGCTGCTGGCGCAGAAAAGCTGCCATGTCTGCTTGCCGGGCGGGCTGCTGCGCCCCAGAACCGAGGCCATCATCGGCGCAGCGGCTGTCACGGCGCTGCAGCAGTTCAATTTTACCAAGGCATTTATGGGGGCCAACGGCGTGGCGATGGAGGCGGGCTTTACGACCCCTGACCCCGAGGAGGCCGCCGTCAAGGCCGCCGCGATCCGCCGCGCCCGGCAGATTTGGTTCCTGACGGATGATTCAAAGTTCGGGCGTATCTATCCGGCCGTTATCAGCGCGCTTGGCGATGCTGCGATCCTGACCAATCGCTGCCCTGATCCGAAATACGGCCAACTGACACTTGTAAAGGAGACAGAGCGATGATCTACACCGTAACCTTCAACCGGCAATCGACTATGTTGTGCGGCTTGACAGAGAGCTGCGGGTCGGCGATGTGAACCGCGCCAGAGGAGAGGACTGCGTGCTGGGCGGCAAGGGCATCAATGTATCCGGTGTGCTGGCACAGCTTGGCTGTGAGAGCGTGGCGCTCGGCTTTGTGGCGGGTGAGACCGGCGCTTGGCTGGAGCGCGGCCTTGCTGCGCAGGGCTGAAAACCGATTTCGTCCGCCTTGCAAAGGGGATGACCCGCATCAATGTCAAAATCAAGGCGGGGCAGGAGACCGAGCTGAACGGTGCCGGCCCCGACATCCCCGAGGATGCAATGCGGGCGCTGGAGGAAAAGCTTGACCGCCTGCAGCAGGACGATATTCTGGTGCTGGCAGGCAGCATTCCCGCAAGTCTGGCGCAGACCACCTATGAGCGGATTCTGGCCCGGCTCGAGGGCCGCGGCGTCCGCGCGGTCATGGATGCCACCCGCGACCTGCTCGTGAATGTGCTGCGCTACCGTCCGTTCCTCATCAAGCCGAATAACCATGAGTTGAGCGAAATCACCGGTGTAAAGCTGACCACCGACAGGGAGATCGCAGCGGCGGCAAAGATGATGCAGGATAAAGGTGCGCGCAATGTACTCGTAAGCATGGCAGGGGACGGCGCCCTGCTGCTGGATGAGCAGGGGGGCGTGCACCGCATCGGCTGCCCCAAGGGCAAGGTTGTCAACAGTGTCGGCGCAGGGGACAGTATGGTGGCCGGCTTTGTGGCGGGCTACCAGCAGAGCGGCGGAGATTATGAGGCTGCGCTGCGTCTTGGCACCGCCTGCGGCAGTGCCACCGCGTTTAGTCTGGGTCTGGCGACAAAGGCGGACATTGATAAGCTGCTCAAGACGATGGAGTAGGCCGTGACTTGTAGGGACTGATGCAAGTATCCGCCCCCCTACAAAGACGCGCCGCACCGTAGGGGCCGCACATGTGCGGCCCGCAACTTGGCCATAAATGCGCATTTCCCATAAAGCCGAGGGCCGGGCATGCCCGGCCCCTACACCTCAATAGAAACAAGCGAAGGAGAACTGTCTTATGCGTATTACGGAACTGTTCACTGCGCAGTCCATCGCGCTGGATGTCGCAGCCCCGGATCAGGCTGCCATCATCGACAAGCTCGTTGATCTGCAGGCGACCCACGGCAACATCACCGACAAGGACGCCTACAAAAAAGCCCTCTATGCCCGCGAGGCCGAGGCATCCACCTATGTGGACAACGGCATCACGGTGCCCCATGCCCGCACGGCCTGTGTCACACGGCCCAGCCTGGCGGCCCTGCGCCTGAGCGAGCCGGTGCAGTATAATGCGGACGATGACGGCAAGACGGACCTGCTGTTTGCGATTGCCGCACCGGAAAACGGCAGCCTGCACATCGACATGCTGGCCCGTATGATGCAGATGCTCATGAACGAGGATTTTGTTGAGAAGCTGCGCGCCGCCAAGACACCTGCCGCCTTCCTTGATGCCATTGACGCACAGGAGGACGCCCAGTTTGGCGAGGAGAGCTTTACCGAGCAGGAGATCCCCCAGAACGGCTACCGCGTGCTGGCCGTGACGGCCTGCCCCAACGGTATTGCCCACACCTACATGGCGGCCGAGGCCCTGACCAAGACAGGGGATAAGCTGGGCCTGCCCACCAAGGTCGAGACCAACGGCTCTGACGGTGCAAAGAATATTTTGACGGCCGAGGAGATTGCCGCCTGTGACGGTATCATCATTGCGGCGGACAAAATGTTGAGACGCCCGCTTTGACGGCAAGCCGGTGCTGTTTGCCCGCGTGGATGACGGTATCCATAAGCCAGAGGAGCTGATCAAGAAGATCGCCCACGGCGAGGCCCCCATATTCCATGCCAAGGGCGGCGCGGCGCAGAGCCAGAGCGCGGGCGGTGCCGGCGACACGGTGCACACAGCCTGTACAAGCACCTGATGAACGGTGTTTCCCACATGCTGCCCTTTGTGGTGGGCGGCGGCATCATGATCGCGCTGGCTTCCTGCTCGATGATTACAGCATCAACCCGTCCAACTTCGGCATGAACACCCCGGTGGCCGCCTTCTTCAAGACGGTAGGCGGCGCGGCGTTCGGCTATATGCTGCCGATCCTTGCGGGCTTTATCGCAATGTCCATCGCCGACCGTCCGGGTCTGGCGGTCGGCTTTGCGGGCGGCGTGCTGGCAATGAACGGCACAAACTTTGCGGGGCTTGCTTCCGGTGATACGACCGGCATCTCCGGCGGTTTTCTCGCGGCGCTGCTGGCCGGCTTTGCGGCGGGCTACATTGTGCAGTTCCTCAAGAACATCACTGAGAAGCTGCCCACCAGCCTGAACGGTATCCGCCCGATGCTGATCTACCCGCTGGGCGGTATTCTGGTCATTGGTCTGGTTATGTGCGGCATCAACCCGCTGATGGGCATCATCAACACGGCATGAGTGACTGGCTGAACGCGCTGGGCGGCAGCTCCAAGATCCTGTTGGGTGCGATCGTAGCCGGTATGATGAGCGTGGATATGGGCGGCCCCTTCAACAAGGCAGCCTATGTGTTCGGCACGGCGGCGCTGGCTCCGGCAACTATGAGGTCATGGCGGCGGTCATGGTCGGCGGCATGGTCCCGCCCATCGCAATCGCGCTGTCTACCACCTTCTGCCCCAATAAGTGGAGCCCCGATGAGCGCCGCAACGGCATCGTCAACTATGTCATGGGCCTCTGCTTCGTCTCCGAGGCGCAATCCCGTATGCGGCCACGGACGCTGCGTGTTTTGCCCAGCTGCATTATCGGCTCGGCTTTGTCCGGTGCGCTGTCCATGGTGTTCGGCTGCGCGCTGCGCGCCCCGCACGGCGGTATCTTCGTATTCCCGGTTGTTGACCACGCACTGCTCTATGTGGTGGCCCTCGCCGCAGGTTCCGCTGTCGGCGCGGTGATTTTAAGCCTGCTTAAAAAGGACTACACCGCAGAATAAACTTGTATATGGCAAAGGCCGCTCTCAAATGGGAGCGGCCTTTTTGTGCAGGGATGCCTTATACAAAAGCTGCCCCCGCCACAAAGGCAGGGGCAGAAAACAGAGCGGTAAAAGAGTTTGTGCGGGTAGAGAATCAGCCCAGACTGATGCCCATGGCGCGGGCGACATTCAGCATGTCGCAGTCGCCGGGCACGCCGCGGTCTTGCCGGCAATGTCGGCCAGCGGGTTGGCGGTCACATGGCGGTTGACCATGGCGACGGTCACGCCGTAGTGCTCGTCCGCCACGAGACCGGCAGCGTAGGAGCCGAACTGGGTGGCCAGCACGCGGTCATAGGCGCTGGGGCTGCCGCCGCGCTGCATATGGCCCGGCACACAGATGCGGGTCTCGGCACCGGTCAGCTCCTCCACCTGCTTGGCAATGCGGTTGGTGGCGGTGGTGTAACCGGCAGCGGCGCGCTTGGCGGTCCATTCTTTGCGCTTCATCTTGGATTCCTCGGTGGAAAGCGCACCTTCGGCAACCGCCAGGATGGAGAAGTTCTTGCCAGCCTTCTGGCGGCGCATAACAGCTTCGGCCACCTTCTTGATGTCATAGGGGTGCTCCGGAATCAGGATGATGTCCGCACCGCCTGCAATGCCGGAATACAGCGTCAGCCAGCCGGCCTTGTTGCCCATGACCTCAATGCACATTACGCGGCTGTGGCTGCCGCAGTGGTGTGGATGCGGTCAATAACGTCAGTGGCAATGTCCACAGCGGTATGGAAACCGAAAGTAACATCGGTGCCAAAAATATCATTGTCGATCGTTTTGGGCAGGCCGATGATGTTCAGACCCTCCTGGCTGAGCAGGTTTGCCGTTTTGTGGGTGCCGTTGCCGCCCAGGCAGAGCAGGCAGTCCAGCTTGGCGTCCTTGTAGGTCTTTTCATGGCGGCAACCTTGTCCACCTTGTCATCGCCCACAACGCGCATCATCTTGAACGGGGTGCGCTTGGTGCCAAGAATCGTGCCGCTACCGTCAAAATGCCGGAAAACTCATCCGGTGCCATGACGCGGTAGTTGCCGTTGATCAGGCCGTCATAACCGTTCAGAATGCCAATGATCTCCACCTTGTCGCCCATGCGCTGATACAGCGCTTTGGCCACGCCGCGGATGGTTGCGTTCAGGCCGGGGCAGTCACCGCCGGATGTCAAAATACCAACACGCATCTTCATAGAAACCTCCCTGTCAGGCCGGTGCCGCTGGCGGCACGCGTACCGCGTTGTTGCACAATGCCGGGCAATGTGCATACAATTTGCATATTCTATCTTTTACAATACGCCACGCAGGCGGTTTTGTCAATGCGGTGCGGGGGAGGAGCAGGGGAAAAAAATTTTTGTTAAACCATTCCAAAACCGGGCAGGAGAGGTGCAGATGCCGGATTTTTTAACATGTTTAACAAAAAAATCACAAAGATAAAGCGTTTCTTGTGTTTGATGCGAGGATATGTATAATGAAACTGCAAAAGAGTACCTTCTCTTTTGGTCCGCAGATCACCTTGCAACAAGGAGATATAGATATGAAAAAGCGTGTAACGTTTTTGGCAGCTCTGCTGGTTGCGGCATGCTTTGGTGCAACCGTGGCGATGGCAGAAGCAGCGCCAAAGTAACCGCCCAAAGCGGCCTGAATATGCGCCAGGGCCCCGGCATCAATTATAATGTGGTGACGGTATTGAATAACGGCGCAACCGTGAATGTTGTTACCCCCGATGACGGCAATGGCTGGCTTATGTGACCAGCGGCAAAAATGCGGGCTGGGTGGCAACCAAGTATCTCAGCGGCAGCGCCGCCACCACGCAGGCACCGTCCTGGCGCGGCAGCGCCGTCAACTGCACCGTTAAAAGCGATGCGAACATCCGCCGCGGCCCCGGTACGGACTTTGGCGTGCTGGGCGTTG
>ENA-OQCP01001009-OQCP01001009.1-human-gut-metagenome-genome-assembly--contig:-NODE-1009-length-11476-cov-1.423033_pt1 | contig 11476 bp, 14 predicted proteins | sample MGYA00242760_ERZ504583 | MGnify/ENA primary metagenome ERZ504583 (study PRJEB26092, sample SAMD00036308) | human gut metagenome | host: Homo sapiens | study: EMG produced TPA metagenomics assembly of...
GTCTTCATGGAATTCCCTCCTGTAATTCTTTAACGTTTATTTTTTTGCTTCTCTATCGAAATCAACATGATTCCGGGGCTTTGGCCTCATGCTGTTTCTTCTTTTGCCATACTGTCATATTATATTATACTGACCGTGTGTGTCAACCATTTTCAATACTTTTTCCGAACTTTTTTACCCCTCTTTTCTCATGTTTCAGTCTCTGATTCTATCTTTTTCTTTATTTTCTGATATTTCTTTCTATTACTTCTATATCTTTCTTTTCGCATTCATGGTATCATAGTTGGGAGTTTTGACTCAAATCATACTTATGGTTGATAAATGATGTTGGGGGGATTATTGATATGCAAAAGAAAATTGACCTGATAAATGGCCCTATTTTATCTTCACTTACAAAACTTGCTCTTCCTATCATGGCATCTTCCCTTCTTGGAACTGCTATAATATCACAGATATGGCCTGGATCGGACTTCTGGGCTCCAAGGCAGTTGCCGGTGTCGGTGTGGGCGGCATGTATGTGTGGCTTTCCCAGGGACTTGTAGCCCTTCCGAGAATGGGCGGACAGGTAAACACAGCACAGTCCTGCGGCCGGAAGGATTATAAAGAGGCACGTTCCTACGCGGCCAGTGCCCTGCAGATGACCATTCTCTTCGGGCTCTTATTTGCTGCAGCAAGTATTATATTTCTTGATCCTCTGATCGGATTTTTTAATCTGACAGACCCGGAAGCATATTCTTCTGCCAGATCTTATATGCTGATCACCTGCGGACTGATCATTTTTTCCTTCCTGAACCTGACTCTCACCGGACTTTTTACAGCCCAGGGAGATTCCAGGTCTCCGCTGATGGCCAATTTTCTTGGACTTGTGGGAAATATGCTCCTGGATCCGCTCCTGATCCTTGGCATTGGACCTTTTCCACGGCTTGAAACGTTAGGTGCTGCCATTGCCACAGTAACTGCACAGTTTCTGGTTTTTGCAGTGCTGGTTTTCCGGATCTTTACTTCCGGGCTGGAAACAAATGTACTTCGTGAACTTCATCTTTTTTCACGTTTTCCGGGAAAATTTTATAAAAATATCTTCCGCATTGGTTTTCCAACCGCTATCCAGAGCATGCTCTACTGTATGATCTCCATGGTACTAACCAGAATGGTTTCCGCCTTCGGTGCTGCTGCCATTGCTGTCCAGCGTGTGGGCGGACAGATCGAATCCGTTTCCTGGAACACCGCGGACGGCTTTGCCTCTGCCTTAAATGCTTTTACCGCACAGAATTTCGGTGCAAAAAAATACGACCGCATCCGCCAGGGCTACCGTATTTCCTTTGGTATCCTGACAATCTGGGGCCTTATCATAACTGCAGCCTTTATGCTGCTCCCACGCCCGATCTCCGGACTGTTTTTCCATGATCCGGAATCCCTTGGGATTTCTGTAAATTACCTGATCATCATCGGCTTCTGTGAGGCTTTCATGGCCATTGAGCTGATGACCATCGGTGCACTGTCCGGCCTTGGTATGACCAAGCTCTGCAGTATCATCAGTATTATCCTGACAGGGGCCAGAATCCCGCTTGCCATGCTGCTGACTCATGCGGGAATGGGACTCAATGGTATCTGGTGGGCACTTTCCCTTACTTCTATCGTAAAGGGAATCATCTTTACTCTGACATTCCGGCAGACCAGCCGAACGAAATTAAACTAAATACAGACAGAAAAACTCCCCGCGGATACCGGAGCCTGATCAGACAGGTTACCGTTTCACGGGGAGTTCTGCTTTTTTACCTAAAGGATAGTTCTGATACTTCTGATCATTTTTTTGATACATTTTTGTTCTGAGTACAAACAGAAATACCGCAAGTATCACAAACAGAATTACTACATAGGCGATCTTTGCTGCTACACTTGTGGTGAATGCGTCAACTCCTGTAGCCACTCCGATAAGTATCAGACAGATTCCTGAAACCTTTTCCATTTTTTTCTCATCATACTTCTGGGCTCTGGCCTGTGTGTTTCCGCCTTTCATAAAAAAGGAACCGTGTCCGGTAAAAAGCATAAATCCTACTACCAGTGCTGCGATTGTAAGTATAAAGCTGAATGACTGATCAAACATAATGTTTTCCTCCTGCTAAAGAACAGGAGCCACACACCGGATCACGGCTGGCTCCTGTTTGTTTTTTGACTACAGCTCCGATCAATAGAAACAGACGATCGGAACATTATACTGGATAATGTTGTAAAGCTCTCCCGCTTTATCCGGCGGCATATTGATACAGCCGTGGGAACCTCCGGTTAGATACCGATCGCCTCCAAAATACGGCTGCCAGTCTGCATCATGGAATCCAATGCCTCCGTTAAACGGCATCCAGTAGGTTACCGGCTGTTCATAGGAATAGGTTCCGTCTGGTTTCTTGGTGCCACGTAACACATCCGGCTCTTCTTATAGTACAAGGTGAAGATTCCAGGAGGTGTTTTTCTCTTGGGATCACTTGCAAGTCCGGATACGATATCTGATTCAAAGATCACATTTCCATCCTGATAATACCACATATACTGTTCTGTAAGGTCCACTTCAATGTAGGTATTTCCCAGATCATTCACACCATAAGAATTGGCTCTCATGGAATAAACCGGCTCTCTGGTCGTCTGAGCTCCGGACTGGATCTCCTGGGTAAGCTGTGCCACCTCTCCGTCCTGATCGATCTTCCAGCCATATGCAGAACCGGAAACCGAAACAGTTCTTCCGCTTGTTGTCTGGAACTGACGCTCTGTACCTACTGTATCATGATCCGCTGCAAGCTGTGCCACATAATCCACGATATGCTGTTTGAAGGATGCATCATCCTGGATCAGCTGGCCCTTTTCGTCAAACTGCAGCCAGTTCTTGATGGTGCTTCCATCAAGTGTTACTGTCTCATCTCCAAATGTGTAGGTGATGCTTGCCCTCGCAAAGTTATTATATGCATCCACCGTTGCCTGCAGATCTGCACTGTCGCTGGTCACATCTGCTTTCACATAAGCATCCGGGTTACTGCCAAGATCTACTTCCCCCGTCATCGCTGCTGATAGCATCACTGATCATCTGATAGGCTTCTTTTACCTTCAGTTCACTTCCCACTGTCTCCGGCACGATCGTAAACTCGGAATCATTAAAGCTTACGTACGCATTCTCCGGTGCTACCTGATTCTCTTTCTGGGCACAGTTCAGTGCTTTCACTTCTGACTCCAGCTTTGACTTGTCAAAAGCTGTCTGCTCACTGGCTGTGTAAGTCGTCTTTTCAAAAAATCCTCTCACCCATTCATAGGGCTTCTGCGCTTTCAAAAGCTTCAGAACTTCACCACTGGATATATAACGATAACTGATATCCGTTCCTTCTATCGTCTGCGGTTCCTGATCTCTGGCCTTTACCTGGATGGAATAGCCTTCCATTTTTTTTGCGATCTCCTGCTCAACCTCATATGCAGTCCTGTTGGAGCTGTCGATCCCGTTAATCGTTGTGCCCTCAAAGAAATGACTGGTATAATAATAAGATACTCCTGCATATGCACAGCCTGCCACTACCAAAACCATGGCGGCGATCATTCCGGTCACCTTCAGTGCCTTATGCTTTTTCTTTTCGGGTATAACAATAGGTTCAAATTCAGATTCATCGATAGGTACGTAGGTGATCTTCCTTGGCCTTGCTGATTTCGAAGGTCGTGCCGACTTGTGAGCAGCTGATCTGTTATTTTTATTTTCAGGCTGAGGCTCTCCTGCAGTATCACTGACGATCTTTGCCATGGATCATTGATCCTGTCCTCGATATCCCTCTTTTCATCGTTGCTCATATTTATTCACCTCTATGTTCATGTGCCTTCAAAAAAGGCATCTTTCCATTGATACTTTCTGGTCTTACTCACCAGCTTTTCATTATATCATACTTTCCGGATTGCATCTCATTTCACGTTTTTTTTATAACTTATTTGTACCGTACAGCTTCCGCGCCATATCTTTCATAACATAGACGTACATTACCCAAAGGAGCACTGACGCAAAGATCCAGGCCACCGGACTTGCAAGACAGGTACCGATATAGCTGCTTTTTCCGGCTGCAACGGTAGCGGTGATCCCTCTTCCTGCAAGCTCAGCCACACCGGCCATCATAGGAAGAAGACCATATCCCATTCCCTGGATCCCGTTTCGCAGTACATTGACAAAATACAGAGGAATAAAAAACAGTGCCACACATTTTACATAGATTGCTACCATAGGAAGCACTTCTTCAATGTTATCTGAGATAAACAGATATGCAAAAATATTTTTCCCCGCAAAGAACAGAAAAACTACCAACAACAACAGAATATACAATTCCTATAAAATGCGAAGCCCGGAAGCCTTCCCTCACTCTCTCAAGCTTTCCGGCTCCGATATTCTGTGCATTGTAGGTAGCGCTGGCAGTTCCCTGTGCCACATATGCCTGGGTGAAGATCTGCTCGATCTTACTTCCTGCTGTAAACGCCGCCACCGCATAAGAGCCAAGCATATTTAAGGCTGACTGTACATCATGGTTCCGATCGCCGTAATGGAATACTGCAGTCCCATTGGGATTCCCACACCGATCTGCTTGGCTGCGAGGTTACGTCTGAAATACCAGTCTTCTTTTTTCATACGGAGCTCCGGCACAAACTTCCAGATATATACCAGACATAAGACTCCTGAAACTCCCTGGGAAATAATGGTAGCCCAGGCTGCTCCAGGCGCTCCCAGCTTAAACACGATGATAAATACAAGGTCAAGCACAATATTCAGCATTGCAGATAAGATCAGAAAATACAGTGGTACCTTACTGTTTCCCAGTGCACGGAGGATACTGGCCAGGATATTATATAATGCCTGGGCAAAAATCCCTCCGCAGATGATCATAACGTAAGCATATGCATCCTTGAAAATATCATCCGGCGTATGCATAAATTTCAGAAGTGCATGCATACCTGTCATGCTGACTGCTGTCATCACTGCCGAGACCAGCGCTGTCAGGATCAGTGCATTGCCCACGGTCTGACGCATCTCATCCATTTTTCCCGCACCGTACTTCTGTGCAGTCAGTACGGTAAAACCGGCAGTAAGTCCCAGAAGAAAGCCTATGATCAAAAAGATGATAGTTCCTGTTGAGCCAACTGCCGCCAGTGCCTTTGTTCCTACAAATTTTCCTACAACCACCGCATCTACCATATTGTAGAACTGCTGAAATACATTACCAATAAATACCGGGATCGTAAATCCCAGGAGCACTTTTACCGGTTTTCCCTGTGTCATGTCTGTTTTCATGAAATCTTTTTTCCCCCCATTTAATTTGATCGTTCCTAAACTTTGTGCTGCTTTTTGTTATTCTTTTTATTATTCTTTCTGTAACTTTACAGTTGCTCAAAAGTTACCTGTTTTTATGTATCAGAGGGATTATAGTTGAAATGGAATGATTTTACAAGATGATTTTGAAATTTTTTTTCATGTGTGAAAACAGAAACAATCGGATGAAAAAATCCCGCAGATCCGTAAAAATCTGCCGGGATTCCGTGAATCTTATTTATTTCTCAACAAGAAGAGACTCTCCTGTCATTTCCTTCGGCTGCTCCATACCCATAAGCTGGATCAGAGTCGGAACGATATCTGCAAGACATCCGTTCTCACGAAGTGTGTATTTCGGATCTGCGTTTACAAGGATAAACGGTACCGGGTTCGTTGTATGAGCTGTCCATGGCTCACCTGTTTCATAATTTACAAGCTGCTCTGCGTTACCATGGTCAGCGCAGATAAAGAGCTGTCCGTCAACCTCTTTGATTGCCTCTACAGCCTTACCAACACACGCATCAACAGTCTCAACAGCCTTGATTGCAGCTGCCTCAACACCTGTATGGCCAACCATATCCGGGTTCGCAAAGTTGATGATGATCACATCATATTTGTCAGATTTGATCGCCTCTACAAGCTTTTCACAAACCTCCGGTGCACTCATCTCCGGCTGCATATCGTAGGTCGGAACCTTCGGGGATTTTACAAGGATTCTGTCCTCTCCTTTGTTTGGTTCCTCAACACCACCGTTGAAGAAGAATGTAACATGTGCATATTTCTCTGTCTCGGCGATACGTGCCTGTGTCATATCGTGAGCTGCAAGGTACTCACCAAAGGTATTGTGAAGAAGAACCTTGTGGAATGCTACCAGCTTATTCTGGATGGTATCATCATACTCTGTGAAGCATACGAATGTGGTATCCAGTCTCTTTGCTCTCTCAAAGCCCTTAAAATCGTCATCACAGAAAGCTCTTGTGATCTCTCTTGCACGGTCCGGACGGAAGTTGAAGAATACAACGGAATCCTTATCGGAAATAGTTGCAACCGGTTTGCCGTCCTTCTCGATAACAGTCGGAAGCACAAATTCATCTGTCTTGTCATCATCATAGGAAGCCTGAACTGCTGCTGCAGCATCTGTTCCCTTTACGCCTTCGCCCTGTGTAAGAGCTTTATATGCAAGCTCAACACGATCCCAGCGGTTATCACGATCCATTGCATAATAACGTCCGGAGATCACACCGATCTCACCAACGCCGATCTCTTTCATTTTAGCTTCCAGCTGCTCTACAAACTCTTTACCGGATGCAGGCGGTGTGTCACGACCATCCAGGAAGCAGTGTACGTAAACTTTCTTGAGTCCCTCTCTCTTTGCCATCTCAAGAAGTCCGTAGAGATGTGTATTGTGGCTGTGTACGCCACCGTCAGAAAGAAGTCCCATAAAATGGATCGCGGAATCGTTGTCTTTTGCATTCTTCATAGCAGTAAGAAGTGCCTCATTCTTGAAGAAATCACCGTCCTGGATCTCTTTTGTGATCCTTGTAAGCTCCTGGTATACGATACGGCCTGCGCCCATGTTCATATGACCAACCTCGGAGTTACCCATCTGTCCGTCCGGAAGACCTACCGCAAGACCGCTGGCATTGCCTTTTACAAACGGATAATCTTTCATGAGTCCGTCCATAACCGGTGTTTTTGCCTCATATACAGCATTTCCGTCATGTCTGTCATTGAGTCCGTATCCATCAAGGATCATTAAAACTGTTGGTTTTTTGCTCATAATTTTCCCCTTCTTATCTTTGATCGAAAATCTGTCCGGCACAGCTCTTCAATGATTCTGAAACCCTCTGTACCATTCAGGATTCTTTTGTTTTCCATTTTATATAGTACCAAAATCCAGAAATTTTGCAACGTTTCTTTGACAAAAATTTGTCTGTTTCCAATTTCCTGACAACTAATGCGGCTGATCTGTAAATTTACGCGAAAGATATTATTTCTGGTATACACGGATCATAGAAGAAATCTTTCTTACAGATGCGCTATTTTCCAGCTCTTCCTTGACCTTAAAGAAAGCGCCCTCACTTACAAGTTAGTGATCACAACAACCTCTGCAAGATGGTCGTCCTGGTTCTGGCTGTCCTTCTGGATGATCTGGGCAATGCTTACGTGATATTTGGCGAAAACCTCTGTCATTTCAGCAAGTACACCGCAGCGGTCTTCTACATGAAGGCGAAGGAAGTAACGGTTGTAGGTATCTTCCATTTTTTTCACAGGAAGCTGTTTATAGCAGGTACATCCGATACGGCCGCAGCAGCCTGCTTCCATATTGCGCACAATATCAAAAATATCTCCAACTACAGCACTTGCAGTAGGAAGCTCGCCTGCACCTCGTCCGAAGAACATGGCATCCTCTACAGCATCTCCATGGACAAAGACCGCATTATAGGAATCATTAACGGTTGCAAGAGGATGATCATTTGGAATCAGCATCGGGCAGACGTAAGCTTCTACACCGGACTCAGTATTGCGGGCAACACCAAGAAGCTTGATGGCACAGCCCATCTCTTTTGCATAGCGGATGTCCTTGGCGGAAATTTTTGTGATTCCTTCGATATAAACATCATCAAATACCACTCTGGAATTAAAAGCAACGCTGGCGAGAATAGCACCTTGCGTCCTGCATCAAGTCCATCAATATCCGCAGTAGGATCCGCTTCTGCATAGCCAAGCTCTGTGGCAAGTGCCAGTGCATCTTTAAATTCCATATTCTCCTGGGACATTTTTGTGAGGATGAAGTTGGTAGTACCGTTTACAATACCCATAACCTCGCTCATGTGGTTGCCTGCCAGGCACTGCTTCAAAGGACGGATAATAGGTATTCCGCCTGCTACAGCTGCTTCAAAGAGAAAATCCACATGGGAAGCTCTGGCTGTGTCCATAAGTTCTTTTCCGTGGACGGCAATCAGATCTTTGTTTGCTGTTACTACGTGCTTGCCTGCGTGAAGAGCATCCAGAATATAGGTTCTGGCAAAGGCAAGAGGTTCGATTCCGCCGATCAGTTCGATTATAATGTCAATGGAAGGATCTGCTTTAATATCCTCCCAGCTATTGGTAAGGACAGCCGGATCATCTACTTGCCAGCTGCCTTTTTCCAGGTTGCGGACAAGTATTTTGCGTATTTTAACCTTGCAGCCGATCTTGGCTGTCATTTCTTCTTCCTGGTTCTTCAGAACCTTGTAACACCGGTTCCAACTGTTCCAAGCCCAAGCAGGGCTGCGTTTATAACTTTTTCTCCCATGGGGAACTCCCTTCTTAAAAATAGTAGTGCTGACCGTTTGATCGTGGTTCCCGTTCATAGTCTGGCAGCAGATATAAACGTAAGCGCGAAAAAGACAGATGTCTTTCACACGTTAACATTTCGTTATGTGGTTCTTATAGTATGGCAGAAAATGGTTTTTGTCAAGCGCTTAAAATAATACAATCCTATGGACTGCGTTCACAAATAAACACCTCGGGGAACAGCACCTGCTGAATAGTTGCAAAATAATAAAAAAAGGGGCTTGAAAGTAGAAAAAATATCGCCTATAATCCCTCTCAAACGATATTTTTTTCTTATGGAGGAAAACTGAATATGCAGACAGATATGACTGTGGGAAAGCCCATGAAAATGCTGTTGAATTTTACTATTCCTGTATTTCTGGGAAATGTTTTTCAACAGCTGTACAGTATGGCAGATGCAGTTATTGTTGGAAAGTTTGTTGGAACCAAGGGGCTGGCAGCGGTAGGCGCTACTGGAACCATTACGTTCCTTATTATTGGATTCCTGATGGGGGTTACAACAGGAGTTACAGTTCTTACCTCTCAGAAGTTCGGAGCAGGAAGAATGGATGAGATGCGTAAGACGGTTGGTAATGCAGCAATTCTTTCTGCTGTGATCGCAGTTGTTATGACTGCAGTAAGCATGTTGGGAATGCACAGGCTTCTTGTATTCATGCATACACCTGAAGATATTTTTGATGGTGCATATGGTTATATTATGATCATCTGTGCCGGAATTTTTACCCAGGTATTGTATAATCTGGTGTCCAGTATCTTAAGGGCACTGGGAAACAGCAAAACGCCTCTTTACTTTTTGATTCTGGCGGCAGGACTGAATATTGTACTTGACCTTGTATTTATTATCTTTTTTCACTGGGGAGCGCCGGGAGCTGCCTGGGCTACCGTTATTTCACAGGGAGTGTCAGGAGTTCTTTGCCTGATTTATATGTGGAAGGCCGTGCCGGAACTAAAGATGAAAAAAGAAGACTGGTATTTTAACCGTGATATTGCCGTAAAACAGATCAGTGTGGGAATTCCATGGGACTGCAGTATTCCATTACAGCCATTGGAGGCATGATGGTACAGAGTTCTTTGAATATACTTGGCTCTTATGCAGTTGCGGCCTTTACAGCAGGCTCTAAGATTGATAATATCTTTACCCAGGCATTTGTAGCTATAGGAACTACAATGTCTACATATAGTGCACAGAATGTTGGTGCGCGTAAGCTGGACCGTGTGCGTCAGGGGTTCCGGTGTGCAGATGTGATCGGCTGTGCATATGCTGTTGTTGTAGGATTTGTCCTGTTTTTTGTGGGAAAAAGCTTTTCTTATCTGTTTTATCTCTGATAATGCAGAGGCGGTGATCCCTATGGTGGATACATATCTTCGCTGTGTTGGAATGTTTATGATTCCCCTTTATGTGGTCAATTGTTACCGTAATGGCTTTCAGGGAATGGGATATGGGCTTCTTCCTATGCTCTCAGGCGTGGCAGAGCTTATTGGAAGAGGTGTGATGGCAGTTGTTGCAGCAGATGCCAGAAGTTATACAATGGCATGCATGGCCAGTCCATTTGCATGGATTGTAGCAACAGTCCTTCTTATTGTACTTTACTTCTATGTGATGAAGGATATGAAGAGAAAATTATGTCTGCAGTGAAAGCCAGGATTACAAATCCGTAAACGTGATTTAATAAAATGAATCTGTTATAGACTGTTAAGGCTGAAAAAAGGTCGATTGCAATCCGAGTTTCCAGTTTGAAAGGGTAACTTCCACATATTCTTTCGGAAGAATTAACTTTCACGGATAAGCTCTTGGGGTGGAAGTTTGAATTGCAATTAACATTAAAAGGATTCTTTTGAAGGAAATATACATTTTAAGATACAAAATGGAAAATATATGTTATAATGAAACAAGGTTTCGCCATTAGATGGAGAAGCTTTGTTCAAACAGTGTTTTTATCAGAGGAGAGTTTTATACATGAGTAAGGACAACAAGCATACTCAGGGAAGCCCGGGAGACTTTGAAGATAAAATAGATTCGGCTATGGCAGGTCTTGAAGCAGATCTGGACGAGGAATTCCACGGCGCAGACTTTTATGATGAAGATGACCAGGAGAGCGATTTTGATTCCTGGGAGGGGGAAGACGATTCCGATGCAGAAGAACTGGCTGAGCAGGATTCTGAAGAGGAGTATCCAGAGGAAGAAGAGTACGACCAGGATGAGGCAGAGCTGAGCACGGAAGAAGAGGACTTCTGGGACGAGGAAGAGACAGAATCTGAAGAAGAGGATTCAGAGGAAGAAGATTCAGAGAGCGAAGATTCAGAGGACGCTGAATCTGCAGATGAACCGGAAACATCTGAAAAAGAGCTTCAGGTGGAAATTATTCCGCCCTATTCAAATAAAGGCAGAAAGCACCGAAGAAAAGATTCTGCCGGTGCGGCAGCACCTAACCAGCCTGAGAAGCAGACTTCTAAGAAATCTGCCAGACCGTCTCCGAAGCCGGCAGCCAGATCTGCCCGTCCGACGAAGATTCCTATGTTCCTATTACTGATGAGGAACTGGATGAGAAGATCATCCCTGTTCCCAGGAAGAAGCATAAGGGACTTAAAGTTACGGGAATTGTGGCAGCTATTCTTGCGGTGACAGCAGGATGCGCTTATGGAGCAGTGAGTTACTATTATGCAGACAGATTCTTTGAAGGAACCTATATTAACGGAATCAACTGTTCCAATAAGACTGCCTACGAGACAGAGCAGCTGATTGCAGGCAATGTGGAGGATTATTCCATTGAGGTTACCGCGCGGAACCAGGAGCCGCAGACCAATCAGCGGAAACCAGAT
>ENA-OQCP01001010-OQCP01001010.1-human-gut-metagenome-genome-assembly--contig:-NODE-1010-length-11474-cov-3.122147_pt1 | contig 11474 bp, 10 predicted proteins | sample MGYA00242760_ERZ504583 | MGnify/ENA primary metagenome ERZ504583 (study PRJEB26092, sample SAMD00036308) | human gut metagenome | host: Homo sapiens | study: EMG produced TPA metagenomics assembly of...
CATTCGCAAAGAAAGTGAAAATGTAAACGGAATGTGCTACGCAATCACCCTTGAAGAATTTACATATAATTACAACGAAATGCTCAAAGAGGCGGGTAATCTTGATATGATTAATCCAAAGGGTTGGAAAATGCTCGGCAGTCCTCAGAATGATGCAAACGGAACGGAGTATCAGTATTATTACTACGATGCCGATAAAATCAGCTTCACAGCCTCTGTTGAAACAAAGACAAATTATATTATGAATATCGGTCTCGGAACAACAATGAGCAACTTTGTTTCGATTGAAAACGAGAAAAATAACAGCGATACAATCCTGATGAAAAGTGCCGTAATGGCTGCCGCAGTAAGCGGAATGGGCATTAATAAGGTTGATACAATTCAGGATATTTTCTATCTTACAACCTTTGAAAATACAAATGAGCTGTGGTACAACGGCAATGTCTATGCTCTCAGCACCAATGAGGATAAGGCAGACAGTGAACGCAGTACAATGCTGTTTCGCACCTTTCCTATCTCTGATGAAGTAAAAGAAAACTGGGGCATTGACGAGTATGAAAGCTATGTGGCAAACGCAACTCAGGTAACAACAAATGCAAATTAAAAATGAATTTTACAAAAAGACAAGGCGACTATCGTTTTCGATAGCCGCCTTATATTTTAATCTCTTCTGTTATTTGTTTTACTTTTTCTTTCTGTCAACAGCCGTTGCGGTAATGAATGCACCGCCGCCGGCAATCAGCAGGACAATCCACAAAATCATATTATCGGTATTGCCTGTTTTCGGTGAGGCTGTATTTATCGGTTTGTTTGTTTGGTCAGCAGAACTGCTTTCGGAAGAAACGGTGTTTGTCGGCTTATTTGCTTCGTCATCCGAACTGATTCCAACACCGGTTACAGGAATGTCAACGGAAGCTTTTTTGTAATCGCAGACGGTGCATTCCTCATGCTTTAAGCCTTTTTCGGCAGTAGTGGCTTCCTTGTCAATAATCCATTTAAAGTTGTGAGCGGTTATGTCAGCCTTTTCGCCGTCTTCACATTCGTGCCAATGATTCGTTTCATCATACTTCCATTCCGTACCGTAGTTGTGGTTGTGAGAATCAATTTTCGGAATGTCAACGGCAGCTTTTTTGTAACCGCAGACGGTGCATTCCTCATGCTTTGAGCCTTTTTCGGTAGCTGTGGCTTCCTTGTCAATAATCTGCTTAAAGGTGTGAGCCGTTATGTCAGCCTTGTTGCCGCACTCACATTCGTGCCAATGATTCGTTTCATCATACTTCCATTCCGTACCGTACTTGTGTGTATGTCCGTCTGCGGCAGGAGTCATTGTCAGATCAGTGAGAACCACATAGTACTGTCAGAACCATCGCTGGCATCGCCTTCATAGCGCTTATAATTCACAAATTCGCCGTTGATCTTCAGCTTGGTGTTGGGTCCGAATACATAAGTGGTATTTTCGCTTTCAACATAGCCCACAGCTTTCACATACACACCGTAATGATAGGTCTTTCCGGCTTCAAAAGAGGTGATTTTGTTTTCATAAGCGCCGCTGAAGAAATCTGCGGAAATCGCACCGGTTTTGCTGTCCAGTTCCCACCACTCGCAATTGTATGCATACTTCACGCCTTCGGGACTCTTGCCGGTAAAAACGGGTTTATCGCCGTCCTTGAAGCTGACAGTGGCGTCATTGATCTCCACCACATCAATAACTTTCACGGTGGTCGGCGTCATGGTCAATACATTCATGAACCAAATGGTTTCGCCGCTATCGTCTATACTGATCTGATCAGGTGTCAGGGTGATTTCTTCACCGTTGATATAGAGCTTTGTGTTCTTATCAAAGCGGTAGCCCTCTTCCATACCCAAGTCGGAAATCTTGAAATATACGCCATAGGTGTAACTCTTTCCGGCTTCAAATTCCGTAATGAGCTTGCCGTTGTAACGCTCGTTCCAGTAGTCGCTGGAGGTAATGCCATAGCCACTGCCGTCCCACCGCTCATGGTCGAGATCAATAAACGGATTCACGGCACTGGTCATAAAGCTCGGTTTGTCGCCGGCAATAAAGTTGATACGAGCATTAAAGTCAATTTTCTCTACAGCCTGACCGGGGCGCAGTTCTGTTACATGTGTAATGAGGCAGGTTTTTCCATCATCCATCACCATGACCCACGCAAAGGACGGCAGACTTGCTCCGTTCAATGTGACATTTTCTGTGTTTGTCAAATTACTGTCGAAGGTATAGCCGTCTTTCGCCTGAAGTTTCACGGAATATTCGTATCTTCCGCCCTTTTCAAAGGTGCTGAATCGAACATCGCCGTCTGAATAGCAGCTTTCATCGGAATACCAATAGCCAACCGTGTGCAGGGTGTCATTGGCATCCTTCTCCAGCTTTTCCCAGCACTCAAAGAGAATATCGTATTTGTCCTGATTGGTGCCTGCCTTCTTGGCCGATGCCTGCGGGGCATCGCCCGGCTGATAGTCGAGTTTCACATTCTCAACATCGATGGCAGTGAGCGTGCTGCTTTGTTTGGTCGGTGTAATCGTTTTAACAGCAGGGACATACAGGTATTCCCCACTCAGACTCGATTTTACGCTTTCCCCATTCACTGTAACGGTGGTTTCGCTGTTGAAGGAATATCCATCCTTCGGCTTCAGCATAAGGGAATACACATAACGCTTGCCGCTTTCAAATTCTGTGATGGTCGGCAGAGAACCATGCGAGCCGTTATCGGAATACCAGGCGGCAACGGGTTCGTTGTTTTCGAATTCCTGCCAGCATTCATAAGCGATTTCATATTTATCGGCATCGGCATTATATACCTCTGCCGTTGCCTGCGGAGCGTCACCCGAACGATAAGCGAATTTTACATTCTCAATGCAGACATTATTTATAGTCGCTTCGTCCTGAGAACCTCCATCAATAGCTTGCACAATCAGGTCGTAGGTTGTCTGATACACTTGATATTGATGAACAACAAGATTCTTATTCACACTTCCGGAAGCTGCGTTTTCGAGAGCATCCTGATCGTCGACGAGTATATTGTCACCCGGTGTCATTCCAATAATATTACTACTCTCAAAATGATCAAGAATAAATGTGCTATTACGGTTTTCAGTGGTAATATTTCCTCGTGAAGAAAATTGTGCAATGATTTCATCATCAATTCTTTTGATTTCTGCCTGCACCGCATCACTGTTAAAATTGCCTTCAACGAAATCCCCTGATTTGGTCACTTCTGTTGTTTCTGCCACATTGCCGTCTGCATCTTTAATGGTGACCTGCGCAGTTGTTTCAACCTTTGTGTGATAGAAATGGCTATAGGTGTTAGTGGTAGTGCCTCCGGTCACATCTGTTACACCGGCATATGCTGTAATCGGCACAATGGATAGTGCCAAGTACAAGGTCAGCAGAACAGTCAACAGTTTTTTTGGTTTTTGTTTTTTTCATATTCATCTTCTCCTTTCAACGGCTAACGCCGCATAAAATGTTTTTTGGCTGTATCCGTTTGGTATTATTACCGTCCGTTACCGCCATATTGGCAGGTTGGCTGTGATGAACACAACTCCGTATACCTGTCAAAGATTTCACCATTATTTTAGCATATTTTACGCACAATTTTACCATAATTCCAAAAAAGTCAATTGACTATTTTGGAATTATTCTGTAATATACTCTTATAACATTGTTAAAAACAAACTCGATTGGAGTGATATCTATGAAATTTTCTGAAAAATTAAACGATTATATTGAGCAGTTATCCTGTACGGGAAAAGATATCTGTAATTTATCCGGCATTTCTGCGGCATCTCTCAGCCGATACAGAAACGGCGAACGAGTACCCGAATTTGGAACAAAGCCTTTTGAGGATTTATGCTGTGCGCTGGCACAGATTTCCGCACAAAAAGGAGAGCTGCAAATCACCGCTGACGCTGTGAAAAAAGCGTTTGTAAGCTGCGATGATTTTGTATCCACAGACAAGGAGTTACTGCGGAAAAATTTCAACACACTCCTCTCTGCACTCAATGTCAATCTGACGCAGTTGTGTCAGTACACAAATTATGATGCGTCTGCCGTTTTTCGCATTCGTAACGGCTCAAGAAAGCCCGGAGATGCCGAGCGGTTTGCCTCTGCGGTTGCTTCCTTTGTTACAAGAACAATGCAGACGCAGTCCGAAATCGGTGCCGTTGCAGAATTGATTGGCTGTGATATTGATGAAATTTATGATTTGTCGGTTCGATACACAAAAATAAAAAGCTGGCTTTTGAAACAGCCCGTGCAAAAAGCCGAAGGCAACAGCGTTTCAAAATTTTTAAGCAAGCTGGATGACTTCGATTTGAACGAATATATCAAGGTCATCAAGTTTGATGAGCTGAAAGTTCCGTCCGTACCGTTTCAGATTCCGTCCTCCAAGACATATTTCGGTATTAAAGAATGATGGAGAGCGAGCTTGATTTTTTGAAATCAACCGTGCTTTCAAAATCATCAGCCCCTGTGATAATGTACAGCGATATGCCGATGAAAGAAATGGCAAAGGATCCGGAGTTTCCAAAAAAATGGATGTTCGGTATGGCGATGATGCTAAAAAAAGGACTGCATCTTCATCAAATACATAATCTTGACCGTTCTTTTGATGAGATGATGCTTGGTCTTGAAAGCTGGATACCGATGTATATGACAGGGCAGATTTCTCCCTACTATTTCAAGAATGCTCCGAATGATGTCTTTCTGCATTTTTTGAAGGTGTCGGGAATCGCCGCACTTTCGGGTGAAGCTGTTGCCGGATACCATTCCGACGGCAAATATTATCTGACAAAGGTAAAGCGTGAGGTGGAATATTACCGAAAAAGAGCCGAGGAAATGCTGAAAAATGCTATCCTTTAATGGAAATTTACCGCAGTGAACGAAAAAATGAGTTGAATGCCTTTCTTCTTGCCGATACAAAAACAGCAGGCAAACGCCGCAGTATTCTGTCCTCTTTGCCGTTGTATACAATAAGCAGTAAGCTTCTTGACCGTATTCTTACACGGAACAATATTAATGCAGAGCTAAAAGAAAAGATAAAAGAGTACGCAAAAACACAAAGACAGCGAATGAATATAATTCTTGAAAATGAAAGAATTGAAGACGAGATACCTGATTTTGTACAGGAAAATTTTACGAAAAGTCCTCCTATGCTGGAGCTTTCAGGTGTATTTTGTGAAGAGGATATTCCGTATAACGAAGAGGAATATACTGCCCATTTGAAAGAATCAATGGCCTTTGCAGAGCAGAATCCGAATTACACATTAAAGTGCAGTACGGCGCACGCATTTCATAATCTGAAAATTATAATTCACGAGGGACAATGGGTGATGGTGTCCAAAGGAAAAACTCCTGCAATCCATTTTGTCATTCGTCACCCCAAGCTTCGCAGTGCGATAGAATGCTTTATTCCGCCGATAACGGAAGATGAGTAAGTCGGCAAATCAAATATAACAAACATATAAATACCGCAACAAAACAAGCGACAGTTTAATTTCTGTCGCTTGTAATTATATTTTATTCTGTTTTATACTATATACATCATTTACCGAGTTCAAGAACTACAAATTCTGCGGACATAGGCGGAATTGTGAGTATACCGTTCTCAAGCTTTGAACCAAAAACAGGCTTGCCGTCTGCATATCCGGGCGGCATTTTTGCCTCGACTTCATAATCATAGAGATTGAATGTGCAGAAAATAGCGGAATCTTTGTCGTGGCGGATGTATGAAATTCTTCTTCCTCCGAAAGAACATTTATAAAATCGCCGTCCCACAATGCCGAACAGCTTTTTCTGACATCGGCAAGCTTTTTGTGCCATTCAATGAGTTCCTTATTTTCTTTGCCCCACGGATAACAGCAACGGTTGAACGGATCACGATATCCCTCCATTCCTGCCTCGTCACCGTAATAAATACACGGAAATCCCGGGAGAGTAAACTGCATTGCGCTTGCAACCTTGAGCAGCTTTACACCGAGTTTTTTATGCTCGTCATCAAGCTTAGTGTCAGCCTGCCATTCTCTGTCCTTGCCGTCAAGCGGTTCGCCTGCCATAACTGTGATTGCTCTTTCGGTATCGTGAGTCGAAAGTGAATTCATCAGCACTCTGAGAACAGGACGGGGATAATTTTCGATTACGCTCATAATCAGATCCATTGTGTATTTGCCGTGCTGACCTTTGCAGAAGTTGAGAATTGCATCCCTGAACACATAGTTCATAACGGAGTCAAACTGTTCGCCGAGCAAGAACTTCTTCTTGCACCGTAGCTTTCCTTGTTGCTTGCGTCCTCCCACACTTCACCTACAAGAAAGGCGTTCGGATTTTCGTCCTTAACTGCTTTGCGTAGATTTTCAATGAACACATCGGGAAGTTCATCTGCAACATCAAGTCGCCAACCCGAGTTGCCGCATTTCATCCATTTTCTGACAATGCCGTCTTTGCCGTTGATATATTCGTTGAATGACGGAGTTTCCTCAATAACTTCGGGCAGAGTATCAAAGCCCCACCAGCTTTGGTAATTGTTCGGCCATTCGTTGAATTTGTACCAACTGAAATACGGCGAGTTTTTGTCATTATACGCACCGCCCTTGCCGTATCTGCCCGAACGGTTAAAGTAAACGCTGTCACTTCCCGTATGAGAGAACACACCGTCATTTATGATGTGTATTCCTCTCTTTTTAGCCTCTGCGCAAAGGTGCTTAAAATCTTCCTCCGTTCCGAGAATCGGATCAACCTTTGAGTAGTCGCCCGTATCATAGCGGTGGTTTGAATATGCTTCGCTGATAGGATTAAGGTAAATACAGCTTACGCCGAGCTTTCAAGGTAATCAAGCTTCATTGTAATTCCCTTGAGGTCGCCCATAAAGAAATCATTGTTCTTAATCGTTCCGTTTTCATCGGGTTTCCAATCGGGGAGAGCATACCAATCCTTGTTGCGTTTGAAGTCGGTACGCGTTATATTCTTTTCTTCACCGCTGAAATAAAAACGGTCGGGAAATATCTGATACATAATTCCGCCGACAAGCCAGCCGGGAGTTTTAAAGCCTTTTTGTAGCAGGTAATCTGCCAGCTTCTGCCCATATAGTCTTCAATGGTGCTGAACTTATACGGATCGGACGGAACAACATACCTTGTTTTATCAATGGTAGTCAGCTTAAAGTTTATACCAATAAAGTCCGATTTTTTTCGGGGTAAAATCGCACTCCCAAATTTCGGTATCCTCGTCAAATTTACCGCACCAGATAAGCTCGGTAAATTCCCAATTGCAGTCATAATCATATTTTACACACAAGTGTGCTTTTTGTGTATGCTCCGCCTTAGGCAAAAGAACCCTGAAATGAATCTCGGTACCCTGTTCAACCGCACCAAACGGCGAACGATAGTAAATTTTTCGTGAATCAAACGGTACGGGCATATAATCACTTCCCATAATAATATATTCCGAAATGTCAATTTTGTTTTGGCGGTTATGCCTGTTATTCGGAAAATAAGACAAATCCGCCAAAATGACATAAAGATTATTTTATCATAAGAGAATAAATATTTCAACCGATATAAGTTGTAAACAGCATAAAATCGCCAAATTTGTCTACGAATGAAAAAATATTTAAACAATATTCTCTTTGCTCTTTTATTATTTCCGATTTTATATTATAATGTAAATGATTATGTATGCAAAGAAGTCAGATTAGGACGAAAAAGCTATAAAAGGGAGATGCATTTCCTATGGAGAAAAAGAGAGTAAGCGTTCAGATTGAGGGAAGAAGTTATTCACTTATCACAACAGATGATGAAAAATATGTTCAAAAGGTAGCAAACGAGGTGCTTTCTCACATAAGAAAAGCCGCCCAAAGCACAAAGCAGCTTGATACCCGTGATTGTGCGGTTCTTGCGGCACTTAACTTCTGTGATGACCGCAACAAGGCTCTTAAAAAGAACAAAGATTATGTTGAAAAAGCCGACAAAATTATTCAGCAGACAAATGATCTTAACAGGCTTTGCAAGGAATACAGAGAAAAGCTTACGGAGGCCATGAACGATAACACTCGACTTATAAATAATAATAAAGAGCTTGAAAAAAGACTTGCTGTTCTCGGACATGAGGTTTCACAGCTTAAAGAAAAGCTCGAAAGTGTTGAAAAAAGCAAAGAAAAAGCCGAATCTGAAAAATCAGAGCATGAAAAAAATTCAGTTCCAAAGGAAAAAAAGACTTCAGATGCAAAAAATAACATGACAGAGCAGTCAGATGATATACCGGTGAATGTTCTGTCAAACGAGGCTAAAAAAACAGAACAGGAATTGCGTAACGAAAAACTTCTCGGTTATGTTCCAATGACGCAGTTCTCTCTGTTTGATGAAGATAAGAAATGAAAAAGATAGAAATACTTGCTCCGGCAGGAAGCTTTGACAGTGTAATTGCCGCCGTAAGGAGCGGAGCAGACGCAGTGTATCTTGGCGAAAAGGCATTTTCCGCCCGTTCATCTGCCAAAAATTTTGATGATGAAGAACTAAAGAAAGCAACGGCATACTGTCACATTCACGGTGTAAAGGTGTATGTCACAATCAATACGATTGTGTTCGATGACGAGCTTGAAAAGCTGAAAAAAGCCATAATTTCAGCCGCAGAGGCTGATGTTGACGCACTCATTGTTCAGAATATGGGTGTAGCAAGGCTTGCACACAGGCTTGTTCCTGACCTTGCACTTCATGCGTCAACCCAGATGAGCATTCACACCGCATCCGGAGTAAAGGCACTTTATGAAATGGGTTTCAAGCGTGTTGTTATTGCCCGTGAAATGAGCAAAAAAGAGATTGAAAAATGCTGTGAAATTCCGGTTGAACTCGAAGTTTTTGTTCACGGTGCATTGTGTATGTGCGTTTCGGGACAATGCTACCTCAGCGCAATGATTGGCGCAAGGAGCGGAAACCGTGGTTCCTGTGCCCAGCCGTGCCGACTGCCGTTTTCTGTAAACAATCAAAAAGGCGGTCACGCTTTAAGTCTTAAAGACAACAGTATTGTAAATTACCTCGATGAACTTCAAAATATGGGGGTTGCCTCGGCTAAAATTGAGGCAGAATGAAACGCCCCGAGTATGTTTCAGCCGCAGTAAGAGCGTGTGTTGAACAGCGTGATTTCGGCTTTATCAGCGACAAAACCCAGAAGATGCTCAGAGGGGTTTTTTCACGAACAGGCTTTACAGACGCTTATTACATCGGCAAAACGGGAAGTCATATGTTTGGCACAAGAACAAAATCGGATGTTGTTTCTGCCGATGAAAAGCTGTTTTCGGCAATCCGTTCTTCCTACAAGGACGAAATCGGAAATGTTGAAATAACTTTTGATTTTACGGCAAAACTCGGCGAAAATCCCGTTTTAGTCGTTTCTGACGGAGTTCACACCGTCAAAAAGATTGCGGATACCGTAACCGAAAAAGCAATCAACAGACCGATTGATGCGGAAAAGTGCAGAAAACAGCTTGAAAAAACAGGCTCAACGGCATATAATCCCACCAATGTGAACATAAATATTGATGATGACATTTCTATTCCGCTTTCAATTATCAATTCCTTGCGCAGAGATGTTCTTGCCGAACTCGACACGGCGAGAAGTGTTGTTCACAACTACAAAATCAACCGTGATTACGAAATAACTTTTCCAAAATTCACACCGCCTGTGGAAAAATCCACCCGTGCAAGAGTGCCTCAGACAAAGCTTTCCGATGCTTTTAAAAAATGCGAGCTTGTTTTTGTTCCTCTTTTTGCCGACAAAAGGGAGCTTGTAAGACTCAAAAACGAGAGCTTTAACATCGGTGTTGAAATTCCGAGAGGAATGTTCGGACGGGAAGATACGATTGCAAAAAAGCTTTCCGAGATGAAAGAAATCGGCATATCCGATGTGTTGTGCAACAATCTTGGAGCATTATACATTGCCAAAAATCTCGGTTTCACACTTCATTCGGGTTTCGGAATGAATTTTGTAAATATCTCGACCTTTTGTGGGCGGAGGAATACGGAATCAAGGACGCAGAACTCAGTTTTGAACTCGATTTTAAGCGAATTAACGCACTCGGAGGCAACATCCCGAGGGGAATTATCAGCTACGGCTACCTTCCTCTTATGCTTTGCAGGAGTTGCCCTGTCAAGGGTGCAGGTATAGACTGCAAAACTTGCAAAAATCATTCAAAAATGAAAGACCGACTCGGTAAACAATTTTTACTGAAATGCGACGGAAACTGTACCGAGGTTCTGAATTGTGACTTGCTTTTCGTTCCTGATAAACAAAATTTAACACTTTTAACATCTTTCAACATTTTAAGATTTAGTGTTGAAAACTATGTGGAAACCGTGGAAAGTCTTAACGAATCAAGCCTTTATCCGATGTTGAAAGATAAATTAACATATGGATTGTACCGCCGAGGTGTTAATTAGATTGTTGAAAATGTTAAAATAATCATTATTGTTTTGTGGAAAAAGTGATTTTTCCGTTTAACAGAGATTTATAATTACATTTTTGCAATAAATAATTTTTTTTAGAGAAAAATAAAAACAGTAATGAATAATTCCTGCAAATTTTTGCAGGAAATGAAGGATGGTAACTATGACTGTTAAAATAAAAAAGGTAAAAGACAATGCAAAAATCCCGAAAAGAGCCACAAACGGTTCTGCCGGTATGGATTTATATGCTTGCATTGACGAAAAAATCACAATCAATCCGGGTCAGCTTGTGCTTGTTCCGACAGGTATAGCAATTGAACTTCCCGACAACAGCGTTGCCGCATTTCTCTATGCAAGAAGCGGTCTGGGAATCAAGCACGGCATCTGCCTTTCAAACGGTGTGGGTGTTGTTGACAGCGACTACCGTGGAGAAATCTGCGCAGGTCTTTGCAATGTTTCGGACAAGCCTTATGAGATTGAGCCGTTTGAAAGAATCTGTCAGATGGTCATCGCTCCTGTTGTTCCGTGTGATGTTGAAGAAGTTACGGAGCTTGGCAACACAGAGCGTGGTGAGGGCGGTTTTGGCTCAACGGGTAAAAAATAATAGAATTTCGACAATTTATCATTGCCCTTATTTGTGAAAAGATATATGATAAAAATAAACTGCCTGAGTAAACTACATTTGGGTATTACAGCGTAAAAGGAGGCTGTGGGATGTTTTCGTTTTCAAAGGATATAGGAATTGACCTTGGAACTGCAAACACTCTTGTTTGTCTTAAAGGAAAGGGAATAATTTTGCGTGAACCGAGCGTTGTCGCAGTTGATATGCGTACCGACGAGTTCTTGCAGTCGGCTCACAGGCAAGAGAAATGATTGGCAGAACTCCCGGTTCCATAGTTGCGGTTCGTCCGCTCAAGGACGGTGTTATTGCCGATTTTAAAATAACCGCAAAAATGCTTCAGCAACTTTATCAAAAAGGCGGTGTAAACCCGGAATTTTCAGCAAGCGAGAGTTATAAT
>ENA-OQCP01001012-OQCP01001012.1-human-gut-metagenome-genome-assembly--contig:-NODE-1012-length-11467-cov-8.541005_pt1 | contig 11467 bp, 19 predicted proteins | sample MGYA00242760_ERZ504583 | MGnify/ENA primary metagenome ERZ504583 (study PRJEB26092, sample SAMD00036308) | human gut metagenome | host: Homo sapiens | study: EMG produced TPA metagenomics assembly of...
TAAGAATTTTTCCGTGATCCCAAGGTTGGATTTCCACGTTCAAGTCAAACATCACTCCAAAACAGCTACACAACAAATGTAGTCAACGGAAATATTCTGGTAGAAGATAAGCGGATCCGGCTTCCCAAATTAAAATGGGTCTCCATGAAAAACACAGGGAGCCTGCAGAAAACTGCTGTCTGAAATCAGTGACAGTCAGTATGGAGCCGTCCGGAAAGTATTTTGCAAGTCTGCTGTATGAAGGATACAGCTGCGAAAACCAAGCAGCAGATGAAGATTACAGCAATGTCAAAATACTGGGGATTGATTATGCGATGCAGGGGATGGCAGTGTTTTCAGAAGAGATTGAACTTGAAAAAGCAGGATTCTTCAGAAGAAATGAAAAAAGGCTGGCAAGGGAGCAGCGTAAACTGTCGAGATGTGTAAAAGAAAGCCGCAATTATGTGCGGCAGAAAAAGAAAGTTGCCAGGTGCCATGAAAAAATACGAAACCAGAGAAAGGATTATCTGCATAAACTGAGCCGCAGGATCACAGACCAGTACGATATAGTCGCGGTAGAAGATATTGATATGAAAGCAATGGGCCAGTGCCTGCACTTTGGGAAAAGTGTACAGGATAATGGATACGGGATGTTCCGGAATATGCTGGATTATAAGCTTACCTGGAAGGGAAAGAAATTAGTAAAGATAGACCGCTTTTTCCCTTCAAGCAAAAAATGCAGTAAATGCGGAAAGATAAAAAAAGAGCTGGGATTATCCGAAAGAGTATACCGCTGCACGTGTGGAAATGAGATGGACAGAGATCGAAATGCAGCGATCAATATCCGTGAAGAGGCAAGAAGGATGCTGGCAGTATAAACTGTCCGTATCCGGACAATAAGTAAGAAAATGCGCCGTGTCCGGGCAAAAGAATCGCGGGGCACGCGAGGATAGCTTGTAGATACTTGGCTCAGTAGAGTCATTGAGCAAGAAGCCCCCACTTCAAAATCTGGAATTTAAGTGGTGGGAGCATGTCACATACTGCAGATTTCTGATGCAGATTCTGACACAGGGAGGTGGCTACATTACTGTTCACTCCGTTCGCAGTAACGAGGATTCTTTTTATATTATGGATTATGAAGAATCTAATGGAGAATCTTATGATAAAAAATAATTGATTTTTAAGAGCCAGTTTGTTAGAATATATCTGTAAAAAGGGAGTAGCTTGCCGAGTAGATTCGGTTCACTTCTTCGTCAGGACAGTTATTGAAACATATAACTCGGAAAGTGATGAAATTGCGAGACTTTTACTGTGAATGCAGTAGGAGTCTCTTTTTTTATACCTACTGCAAAATAAATGTATTCCCGGAATCTTTTTATATTTGATTTTGTGAGTACGTAATAAAAGAAAGAGAGGTAGAAATGATGTTTTTACAGGTTATTATTTTGCTGGCAGGTTTTTTGTTTCTGGTGAAAGGTGCAGACTGGTTTGTAGAGGGTGCAGCCAGTATTGCGAAAAAGCTGGGAATTCCACAGTTGATCATTGGATTAACCATTGTAGCAATGGGAACCAGCATGCCGGAGGCAGCAGTCAGTATTACTGCTGCAATAAATAAGAATGCAGGTATTACCATTGGAAATGTAGTCGGAAGTAATATCCTGAATATTCTGATCATCCTGGGAATCACAGCAGTAATTACGAATGTAGCGATTCAAAAATCCACGCTTCTTTACGAAATTCCGTTTATGACAGTGATAACAATTATTTTGCTGATCTTTGGTATTACAGGTTCAGAGGTGACTTTTATTGAAGGTGTGATTTTCTGGATACTGTTTCTGATATATCTGGGATATCTGTTTGTGATGGCAAAGAAAGGGAGCAATCAGGAAGAAGCAGAAGCAAAGGATAATCCGGTATGGAAATGTATGCTCCTGATGGTGATCGGTGGAATTTTGGTCGTAAAGGGCAGTGATTTTGCAGTCAGCGGAGCAACGGAGATTGCCCGTTATTTTGGCATGAGTGAGAGATTTATCGGGCTGACAATTGTTGCACTGGGAACATCTCTTCCGGAACTTGTCACATCAGTAACAGCAGCCAGAAGAGGAAATACAGGAATTGCCATTGGAAATATAGTCGGAAGCAATATTTTTAATATTTTGTTTGTTATCGGTACAACAGCACTCATCTGTACTGTGCCGTTTGAGAGTAAATTTATTGTTGATACTGTAATTGCAGTTCTGTGTGGAGCAATACTCTGGATTGGTACATTCAGACATAAAGAATTAAGAAAACCCTGTGGTGTGGTTATGTTGTTGTGTTATGTTGCATATTTCATGTATTTATGTCTGGTATAACGAATAATGCTTTTCGCAACCTCCGCAGGGGACTTACTTGATTCGATTAAAATAAGAAATGGAATAAAGTATATTATGGATAATTATGAAAAACAGGTATATACAGGAAGAGAGTTGTTTTTAAAATATGATCAGGATAAGCTGATAAAGAAATATGGTTTGAAACACGATGAAGAATATCTGTATTTGAAATATATTGGAACAGAATATCGGATCAATCGCAGAAACGGTGCTATTGAATATGCCACAGGCGAAGAATGGACGGACTGCAGAGAATATACAGTTGTTATGACAATCTATGATTTTCTCTGCTGTTCCGGGCAGGAGATACTGCCTCCTTTTACCGGGCAGTGGCAGCCTGTGGGCAGGTTTGTAACTGCCGGGAGCAGTCCGTCAACAGATCCCTTTGTGGAAAAGTATGCAAGAGCATTTTCCGGCAAAGTGGAAGAGGTAAAGCAGGCCTGTATCTGTCTGGGAGGAAAGCAGATGCAGCGTCTGGCTGGGGCAGATCTGACATTTGAAATGCCGGTTCTTCCGGAGTTCTCTGTGTTGCTTCAGTTCTGGGATGGGGATGAAGAATTCCCGCCAAAGATCTTACTGTTGTGGGATAAAGTATCGTTATCATACCTTCATTTTGAGACGACCTATTATCTTCAGGGAGATCTTCTGAAGGCTATACTGCAGATAATCGGCTGAATACACTGTAGCCGATCCTTCGGAGGGGATATCTACAGATTTCTGATACAGGATTTGTGCAGTTACGCAAATTTATACTATAGAAACAATAGGGTAAAAACCATATTTAATCAAGGGAAGCAGCTTTGCAATACGAATTTCTGAAAAACTTTCCAAAACGAATGAAAAATGTAGGCCTGTACGGTGTTCTTATCCAAAACAGTATTCAGAAGACATCCTGGAAACAGTTTGGCTTTCTGAAATTTGATGAACAGATGAATCTTATTTTGCAGTAATGCTTTATATTATGGAGCAGTCTCTGCGAGAAGAGAACTGTACCATGGATGATATCGAAGCCCAGAGAGAATATCCGATTACCTGGAAAGAGGTTTCCAGAAACTCAGGTGGAGAAGGATTCCTGTCTGCATTTGTAATCCTGTCCAGCCTTCTGTATTATATGAGACGGGATGATACGGACATTTTTGCAGATAAAAATGAGGGAAAGGTTCTGATCATGGACAACCCGTTCGCACAGACCAATGCCTCCCATCTGCTGATCCCGCTGATGGATATGGCAAAAAAGAGTAACACACAGCTTATCTGCCTTACCGGTCTGGGCGGAGAGTCCATCTATAATCGTTTTGACAATATATATGTGCTGAATCTGATCGCTGCAAGTCTGAGAGGCGGTACCCAGTACCTGAAAGCCGAACACAAAAGAGGGAAAGAACCGGATGAACTTGTCACTGCGAGAATTGAAGTGGGGGATCAGATGGAGCTGTTGTTTTAACTAAATCAGGTAAGTCCCTTGCAGAGACTGCGAAAAGCAAACTGCAGGGGATTCTTTTTATTTTTGTAACGTTTTTTCTGTCTGTGACTTAATTATATAGAAAGACATCAGATAAAATAATGATACAGCAGACAGGAGGATCATCATGAAACGATATTTGGGAATATTCAATGCAGATGAAACAAAATCAGGACCATGTTCAGACATTCAATGGAAGAAGACCGGGCTATTAAAAATCCCGAAAGATGCAGTAGGATAATAAAAAATACAAGGAGCAGGAATGGAGAAATCAGAAATCGAAACAATTTACCGGAAGTATTTCCATGATGTCTTTCTCTATATCCGGGCACTTTCCGAAAATGAAAGTCTGGCAGAGGAAATCACCCAGGAAACATTTCTGAAGGTAATGAATAATATTGAGAAATTTGACGGCCGGAAGGATATCCGCGCATGGTTATTTGTAATTGCGAAGAATACATATTTCCGCTATTGCAGACGAAACAAAATCTATGTGGACGAAGAATTTTCAGAAATAATGCAGGATTCCATGCAGGATACATCCCCGGCAGTACTGGATCAGATCGTGCAGGATGAGACAGTTCGGAATCTCAAACGCTATGCAGAACTGATACCGGAACCTACAGGGAAATATTTCATCTGCGGATAGATGGTGAGCTCTCCTTTGAGCAGATCGGAAAATGTTATCAGAAAAGTGCTGGGTGGGCAAGAGTAACCTACCACCGTGCACGCCAGATGATAAGAGCACAGATAAGTCAGGAGGAAAAGTAACATGGAAAAAATAAACTGCAACGTGATCCAGGATATTCTGCCATTATACATTGAAGATGCAGTAAGCGAAGACACAAAAGAACTTGTAGAAGAACATCTGCAAAACTGTGAAATCTGCCAGCGGGTATACCATGAGACAAAGGCAGACCTTGAAAATGATATGAAAATCTCTGCGCAGACAAAAGAAAGCAGCAATGAAGCAAATGACCTGAAGAGTTTCAGGAAATTTTTACAGAAAAGAAAGATAAAAACAATCCTGCTTTCCATAGCAGCGACCGTAATTTGCTTTGTGGCAGTGTTCACTTTTATGAATAAACATGTCACATATATCAGCTGCAAAGATGCAGGGATTACTATTGTTGAGGATAATAAAGATGAAGTAACGTATAGAACGAATATAAAAGGAAATTATCGCTGGAGAACATCTTTAGACAGGGAAACAGGTGTAATGACTATCCATTTGAGCAGAGCTTGTGGGAAAAATATGTAAGCTGTATTTTTTATCCATATGATCATCTTCATGAGATTCTGAAGAAAGATGAGATAAAAGAAGTGTATGTAGATAAGGATGGAACTACAACAACAATCTGGGAAGCTTCGGAGGAAGAACAGAAGGCCTATTTATCTGAGAAACATACAGAGCCGTTAGGATAAAATATCAGAGCATTTTTCAAACACGCTCTGAAGCAGAGATCGGATTATAAAAATTTACAAAGAGGTTGTCATGGAAGACAGCCTCTTTTTGTAATTGCCAATGGACATTCTCTTTCTATATGTTACAATAGAACAAGAATATGGAAAGAAAGACAGGAAATCTAACTATGAAAAAACAACTAAATTATGCAGATATCATAAAGGAAGCGCTGATCCTGACAGGTGCGGTAGCGATCATTGCGGCAGCAGTTTATTTCTTTCTGGTGCCGAGCCATACCTCTGTAAGCAGTATCTCCGGCCTTGGTATCGTGTTATCAAACTTTGTACCATTGCCATTGTCTGCAATCACCATGATTTTGAACGTGGTACTTTTGATCATTGGCTTTATCACCTGCGGACGTGAATTTGGCGTAAAAACGGTTTACACCAGTATCGTTTTGCCTTATTTCTCGGATTATTCGAGAAATTATCCCCGGATTTGGCTCTATGACCAACAGTCAGGAGCTGGATGTGCTGTGCTATATCCTGGTGGTCAGCGTAGGACTGAGCATTCTTTTTAACAGAAATGCATCTTCTGGCGGACTGGATATTGTGGCAAAGATCATGAATAAATATCTCCACATGGAACTGGGAAAAGCAATGTCTCTTTCCGGTATGTGTGTGGCTCTTTCCGCAGCACTTGTATACGATAAGAAAACAGTGGTGCTGAGTATTCTCGGAACATACTTTAATGGAATGGTTCTGGATCACTTTATCTTTGACCATAATATTAAACGTCGTGTCTGTGTCATCACTCAGAAGGAGGAAGAACTGCGTAAATTTATTATCGAAGATCTGCACAGCGGAGCGACGATCTATGAAGCGACAGGTGCCTATAATATGAAGAAACGCAATGAGATCATCACGATCGTAGACAAAACAGAATATCAGAAGCTGATGGCTTACATCAATAATGAAGATCCAAAAGCCTTTGTGACAGTTTACAATGTGTCGGACATGCGCTATCAGCCCAAGCTGTGATAAATACTATGGCAGGAAAACTGAGTGTATGCTAAAATAGCAGAGTGATTATATAACCATAAAGAGATTATGGTAGAAAGAGGATGAAAGATGAGAAAAGGAAAAGGAATTGCCCTGCTTCCCATAGGTGTATTTCTTGTATTATACCTTGGACTGGGTATTTTATTTGAGTATGTGATGGAAATCCCCATGGGATTTTATAATGTGCCGATCGTAGTAGCATTTCTGGCTGCGATTCTGGTTGCCTGTCTGCAGAACAGAGCACTGGATTTTGATAAGAAACTGGAGATCATGGCACAGGGAGTGGGGGATAAAAATATCATCACCATGCTTTTAATCTTCCTTGCAGCCGGATCTTTTGTAGGGGTTGTGGGAAGAAGCAGTGCTGAGAGTGTTGCATATTGTATGCTGAGTCTGATACCTGCCAGATTTTCAGTGTCTGTGTTGTTTGTAGTTGCCTGTTTTGTATCGGTGGCTATGGGAACCTCTGTGGGAACCATTACCCTTCTGACACCGATTGCAGCAGCAGTTTCCACAGCATCAGGATTTGATCTGGCATTTTGTGTGGCTTCTGTTATGGGCGGAGCTATGTTTGGGGACAATCTTTCTTTTATTTCAGATACGACGATTGCTGCATGTAATGGTCAGGGATGTGAGATGAAAGACAAATTCAGGGAAAACTTCTGGATCGCTCTTCCGGCAGCCGTTGCCACACTGATTTTAATCCTGATTCTGTCATTTCAGACAGAAATCCAGGGCCGTGTAATCCAGCCTTATCATCTGACACAGGTAATACCGTATGTGCTGGTATTGATCGGAGGAATTGTTGGGATCAATGTGTTTGTGGTATTGCTGACAGGAATTGTATCCGGAGCATTTATCATGCTGGTCGGAGGACATATCACACCTGTAGAGATCCTGAAAAATATGGGATCCGGTGTATCCGGAATGTTTGAGACCTGTATGGTGGCAATTCTGGTAGCAGCCATGTGTGCGCTGATCCGTGAATATGGTGGATTCGATGCGCTTCTTAGCTGGATCCATAAAATTCCGCGGAAAGAAAGGCGGACAGCTTGGAATGGGACTTCTGGTAGGAACTATGGATATTGCTACTGCCAATAATACAGTGGCGATCGTCATGGCTAACCCTATCGCAAAGGAAATGGCAGAGGAGTATGGAATTACACCGAGAAAGACAGCTTCCCTACTGGACACTTTTTCCTGTGTTTTCCAGGGAGTGATTCCCTATGGTGCACAGATGCTGGTTGCAATCTCAGCAGTGAATGAACTGGGTGGTGAGATTTCTGCATTTCAGATCATGCCGAAATTATTTTATCCTATGTTATTGCTGCTCAGTTCTCTGATCACAATTATGAGGAGTTCAGACCGTACAGGAGCTTAAAAGATTCCCCCTGCCGGAAGCTATATTTTTTTCAATTTCTTTCAAAAAATACTTGACCTTCCTCCTTGTGGAAGCAGTATAAAGGAAACACAGACAGGGCAGTAGAGCAGCGGATCAGCTATATCTGCTGTCAGGAAAGCAAGAGGTAGCAGTATGAAGATCAAACAGGTGGAAGAGCTGGTAGGCATCACCAGAAAGAATATCCGTTTTTATGAAGAGCAGGGTCTCCTGAATGTGGAGCGTGCAGAGAACGGATACCGGGAATATCATACGGCAGACATTGCCAGACTTCAGGAAATCAAATTATTCCGGAAGATGGATATTTCCATAGAAGAGATGAGAGCTCTTTTTGAAAAGAGGAAAAGCCTGCAGGTCTGTCTGGAACAGCACCTGGGAGAACTGGAACGCCGCAGTGAGGGCCTTGTGAAAATGCAGGAAATGTGCCAGCGCCTGATCGCAGAGCATCAGTCTCTGGATACCTTGAATGCCGAGAACTGTCTGGAAGAAATCGAGCAGATGGAGAAAGAGGGTGCAAGGTTTATGGATATAAAGAAAACAGATATCCGTAAGAAAAGAAGGACAGGAGCGATCATTGGAGCAGTAGTTATGATCTTGCTTATGGGATTTACCATAGGGCTTATGCTGTGGGCAAATACACAAGATCCCATACCGACCGGACTGCTGATATTCCTGATCGCCATACCGGTTGTGATCATCGGAGGAATTCTGGCAGCACTTGCAGGACGCATGAAAGAGATTGAAGGAGGAGAAGAGGATGAAGCTTCTAAGTATTGAATACATTCCGGGTGTAGAGTTTGAGGCACTGGGAATTGTAAAGGGAACAGTTGTACAGACAAAAAATGTAGGAAAAGATTTCATGGCAGGGATGAAGACTCTGGTAGGCGGAGAAATCACAGGCTATACGGAAATGCTCAATGAAGCAAGGCAGATTGCCACCAAGCGTATGGTGGATGAAGCCAAAGAGATGAATGCGGATGCTGTGATCGGTGTGAAATATGGCTCCTCCCAGGTAATGTCAGGGGCAGCAGAAGTGATTGCATATGGAACTGCTGTGAAATATAAACAGGATTAAAAATTAAGAACAAGAGCAGAGAACGCAAAAAGAGATCTTAAGTAAAGCAGAAAATCCGTAATGAAGGCTGGGAAAGGAAATTCAATATATGAAGATTGAAGGAAATCAGAAGGAATTAGACGCAATGGCTGAGTTTCATAAAGGAAACCGTGCAGAGGGTTTGCGTCTGCAGGAGGAATTCGCGGCAGAATTTCGTGAAGAATACAAGGAGAAGGATCACTGTTCCTGCCAGAAGGCCTGTCGTTATCACGGAAACTGCAAGGAATGTGTGGCAATCCACAGAGCACACCAGGAACATGTTCCGAACTGTATGCGGCCTCTGCTCAATAAGAAGCTGAAACTGTTATCAGAGCTGACAGAACATACGCTGGCAAATGAGATAGAGGCACCGCATGAGATCCTGAGAAAGCCATCAAAAAGCTGAAAAATTTAGAAAATACACTGGAAATAAAACGATGAAAGGCATAAAAGAGATATTAATATGAGCGATAATAAGAATGTAAATCAGGATAAAGGTCTTCAGGGAAATGAAAAAATAGAGCAGGCGATCGCTGCTCTGCAGCAGGAAGCACTCAGGAAATGCTGGCACATACACTGACTGTAATCCGTAGACGAATGAGAGAAAACGGCCAGTTTATCCTTTCAGTAGAACCGCCCACAGGAGACAACCAGCTCCGGATCGGCACAGTGAAAACCGGAGATGGAAAAGTCTGGTGGGCGGCATTTACAAGCTTTGAGGAAGAACTGAAAGGCGGCGGAAGCGTACAATCCACTTTTCTGACAGACATAGATCAGCTTTTTCATTCAGCATTACAGGTAAATGAGATTGAGGGAATCATCCTCAACCCATGGAACCGGACGATCATGCTCGATAAGAACCTGATTAATATTATATTGGGAAATATATGAAGCTATGTAAAGAACTCTCATGTTCAGTTAAATAAAAGTCCTCATTGTTTATCCTTTTTACAATTTCTGCAAAGTTATGCGATAGTTAAAAATGGATAAATACTGAGGACTTTTTCTGATTATCGGGATTTTCCCATTTTGTTCAATTCAGGCAAGATTGTAACCAGCATGGTAATAAAACACAGAGAACCACCGATCACATTGGATACCGGCTCTGCCATAAACACGCCATCTGTACCCATGTGTAATCCATAGGGCAGGAAATAAGTCAGCGGAACCACGATAAATACTTTACGAAGCAGGGAGAAAAAAATCGCCTGCTTTTTATTCAATGATTTAAACACTGTCTGACCAATATACTGCAGATCCATAAAAATAAAGGCTGCAAAGTAAAGCTTCAGCGCAGGAACTGCATCCTTTAATAGCAGTTTGTCTGAACTGAAGATCCCAATCAGAAATTCAGGGGCAATGAGAATGACGCTCCACATGATACCTGTATAGATCAGAACCATAATGATCAGAACAACCCCTGCTTTCTTTACCCTGTCAGGACGTCTGGCTCCGTAATTGTAGCTGAGAACAGGAGAGGTTCCCTCATTGATCGCATGGATAGGCGTTTCCACCATCTGGCGAACACTGGATATAATAGTCATGACAGAGATATAAATATCACCGCCTGTCACGGAAAGAACATTATTGCAGCAGATACTTACCAGACTGTTAGTCAGCTGCATGATAAATCCAGCAGACCCCAGACTGATGATATCCCTGGCATGTCTGGTGCACTCAGAAATCTCATTTATATAAATCCATCTTACCTTCAATTCTGATTTTCCATGAAGAAAATAAAATACAAGCAAGGCAGAGAGAATCTGAGAGATGACAGTAGCAATCGCTGCACCCTTAATCCCCATATCCAGAACAAAAATAAAAATTGGATCAAGAATAATATTTGCTACTGCACCGACTGTTACTGACAGCATACCGATAATGGCATATCCCTGTGCATTGATAAAAGGATTCATTCCTGTTGCTATCATGGAAGGGAGAGTACCCAGAAGGTAAATCATCAGATAGGGATACGCATAAACCAGAGCATCATCTGAAGCACCAAACAGAGTCAGTAAGGGGCGGGCAAAAAGAAATCCGATCAGCATCAGCACAGCAGCACTTCCACATAACATGGTGAAAGCAGTATTCATGATCATGTCAGCAGTCCTGGAATCTCCTTTTCCGCGGTTGATAGAGAAAATTGGTGCACCTCCGGAACCAAAGAGATTACTGAAAGCAGTAATGATCATGATGATCGGAAAGCATAAGCACAGCGCCAAGTGCAGTTGTTCCTATATCATGGATCCTGGCGATATAGATACGGTCCACAATGTTGTATAAAAGATTCAATATCTGCGCTACCAGCATGGGAAGCGCAGCGCTTAATATATTGTTGGTCACAGTTCCGTTTTTAAAATCAATTCGTTTCATTATAAATCTTCCTAAGTTTAAAACTTTTATCGTGCATATAAGTATATCATAAAGTAAACAGAAATTCACTCTGATACAGTGGTGTTGGAACAAAATAGTTACTGTTCACTCCGTTCACAGTAACGTAGCCAAAATTCATTCCAGATTGCCTGCGGCAATGGAATTTTGGCTTGTATGTCTCGGGATTTTGGCATATTCATGCCAAAAACACCTCGCGGGACAGTGGTGTGTGAACAGTAACTTTTTATTTGTTTCAGAATGTTTCAGAATCACTTGCATATTGATTTCCTGATCTGCATATGCTATAATGCCAGTAGGCG
>ENA-OQCP01001013-OQCP01001013.1-human-gut-metagenome-genome-assembly--contig:-NODE-1013-length-11456-cov-10.164004_pt1 | contig 11456 bp, 14 predicted proteins | sample MGYA00242760_ERZ504583 | MGnify/ENA primary metagenome ERZ504583 (study PRJEB26092, sample SAMD00036308) | human gut metagenome | host: Homo sapiens | study: EMG produced TPA metagenomics assembly of...
CCTGTGCCCGTGGGAGGCCATCGCCATCTCGACCCTCGTGTCCGAGATGTTCGGCAGCCTGCCCGGCCTTGAGTGGCTGCGCGCGTCAAGCTCTACACCATCCTGGGCGCCGACGTTTACCTGTTCCCGACGTTGATCGCGCTCGGCTTTGCAGCTACGTCATCTTCCTCACTTCCGCGGTGCCAGCTCGGCCGCCAAGCTCCAGGCCTTCCTGACCAAGGCCCTGCTCTGCGGCATGCTGCTTGCCATGGGCGTCTCGCTGTTCACCGGTTCGCCGGAACACGCCATGCCCGTGTTCTCCCAGGTCACCGGTGCTGGCGGCGGCAAGCCGCTACCGAGGGCACCAGCCTGTTCGCCGGCATCGTGTCGGTCCTGGTTTTGACCCCGTTCTTCTACGCCGGCTTCGATACCATTCCTCAGCAGGCTGAGGAAGCAGCCGAGGGCCTCAACTGGAACAAGTTCGGCAAGATCATCTCCCTGGCCCTGCTGGCCGCCGGCGGCTTCTACATGGTCTGCATCTACTCGTTCGGCACCATCCTCGACTGGCATGAGTTTGTTAAGAGCCCGGTTCCCGCGCTTGCCTGCCTCAAGGGCATCAACATGCTCCTGTACCTGGCCATGCTCGTCATCGCCACGCTTGGACCCATGGGCCCGATGAACTCCTTCTACGGCGCTACGAGCCGCATCATGCTCGCCATGGGCCGCAAGGGCCAGCTGCCCGAGAAGTTCGCCGAGGTCGATCCCAAGTCCGGCGCTCCCAAGCTCGCCTGCGCCGTTCTGGGCGTCATCACCGTCATCGGTCCGTTCCTGGGCAAGAACATGCTCATCCCTCTGACCAACGTGTCGGCTCTCGCTTCATCTTCTCCTGCGGCATGGTCGCCCTCGCTTGCCTGCGCATGCGCTTCACCGAGCCCGACCTGCCTCGTCCCTACGAGTGCCCGGCGGCAAGTTTGGCATCAGCCTCGCTGTCGCTGCCTGCGCCGTCATCATTGGCCTGCTCGTGGCCCCGTTCTCTCCCGCCTCCCTCAACATGGTGGAGTGGAGCATCGTGATCGGCTGGCTGGCCGTTGGCCTGGCCTCATGGCCTTCACCAATTCCCGCAAAAAATAACGCCTAGCCGGGGCGGATCGGGTGCGCGGACCCCTCTCTTCCGCGCACCGAACCCGGCACCACTTGGGTAGCTTTGTGAGGCCATAACCCAACATGGCCTCGCCCACTATATGGATCCATAAGGAGGAACCATGTCCACTAAGTACGCAATCGTTGGCGGTAAGCTCATCGACGGTACCGGTGCCGAGCCGGTCGAGAACTCCCTCGTTCTCGTCGACGACAACGGCAAGATCGAGTATGCCGGTGCTATGCAGGACCTTCCCGAGGGCGTTGAGGTTATCGACGCCACCGGCAAGACCGTCCTTCCCGGCCTGATCGACACCCACCTGCACTTCTCGGGCAACCTGACCGACGATGACACCGACTGGGTCATGCAGCCGCTCCTCGAGAAGCAGGCCGTCGCCGTCAAGCAGGCCTACGACTGCCTCACCCACGGCCTCACCACCGTCTGCGAGATCGGCCGCTTTGGTATCCAGATTCGCGACTGCATCGACAAGGGCGTCTTCAAGGGCCCGCGCGTTCTGGCCACCGGACTCGGCTTCTGCCGTGTTGCCGGCCACGGTGACTCCCACCACTGCACCCAGGAGCTCAACAAGGAATCCCATCCCTGGGGCGACCAGGTCGATGGTCCTTGGGATCTGCGCAAGGCCGTCCGTCGTCGCCTGCGCGAGAACCCCGATGCCATAAAGATCTGGCTACCGGTGGCGGCATCTGGCGTTGGGATTCCGGTCGCGACCAGCACTATTGCTCCGAGGAGATCCAGGCCGTGGTCGAAGAGGCAAAGATGGTCGGCATCCCCGTGTGGAGTCACTGCTACAACAACCACGCCGCCGCCTACGACTCCGTTCGCTTTGGCTGCGAGCAGCTGATTCACGGCTTCGATATCGATGAGCGCACCATGGACCTCATGGCCGAGCAGGGCACCTTCTTCACCCCGACGATCGCCTTCCTGCCCACCTGGTACGCCACCTATCCGCCCGTCTACGTCCCCGAGCTGCACGACAAGTACGAGGGCACCCTGGTCGAGAAGGAGCTGCAGCGCAACTACGACTGCCTGCGCGAGGCCAAGAAGCGCGGCGTCGTCATGACGATCGGCTCCGACTCCTTCTCCTTCGTCACCCCGTATGGCACCTGCTCCATCGAGGAGATGTACGAGTTCGTCGACAAGATCGGCTTCACTCCGGTCGAGACCATCACCTGCGCCACCCTCAACGGTGCCAAGATGTGCCACATCGAGGACGAGACCGGTTCCATCGAGGCCGGCAAGTGCGCCGACCTGCTGGTTGTCAACGGTGACGTCGCCGCCGACATCCACGTGCTCAACACCGACAACATGGACGTCATCATGAAGGACGGCTGGATCGTCGAGGCTGGCACCTTTGGCGAGGCCAACAAATACAGCGCCTAAGATACCGTTTGTCGATGGCTGGATGTAAAACACAGTTTTTGATTGCATAATGCAATGGAGAGGGTCGCTTGCGGCCCTCTTTATTGCTATGGGTGCTAAGGACAAGAGGGGATGACGGTGGATTTAAACAGGCTGATTCTGGGCAAGAGCTACAACTCTACCAAGGTCTTTCGTACGGCCCAGCATGTGGTTCAGGCCATCCTGCTCGGTATTGTCGTTCCGGCGCTTATCCTGCTGCTTATCTGGGATTTAACCGATAATCCCAATCCCGTTCCGGGCGTTGTCGTTATTGCCGGCCTGGTCATGCTGTGCTTCTTTTTCTCGTATGTCTTTGTGGTCCCCGACGACCTCACATCGAGCGCAACCGACCGTACGCTCGCCATCGCATCAAAAATATTCGCCTACACGTCGCGCGGCCTTACGCCCGAAGCGGCCCTGGGCGCCTCTAAAATTATCCTGTCCGAGACCATCGCCTCTGCCATCTGCTTTACCGATGGCAAACAGGTGTTGGCAAGCTGGGGCGAGGACTCGGCAAAGTGCCCTGCCGGCACCCCGGTTGTGCTCAAGACCACGCTCAACGTGATCGAGTCCGGCGAGCAGAGTGTATTTTCGCGCGACGCCTCCAATGAGACGGGCGGCTATTTTCCCCGCCTGCGCGCCGGCATTGTCGCGCCGCTTACCGTGCGCGGGCATTGCGTGGGTACGCTCGAGCTGTACTATCCCCGCCTGAGCAGCATCGATATGCGCCAGACGGCGTTGGCCTCGGGTTTTGCCGATCTCATCTCCACGCAGCTCGCCAGCTTTGAGCTCGAGCGCCAGGACGAGCTCACAGCCCGCGTGGAGCTTCGGGCCCTGCAGTCGCAGGTCGACCCGCATTTTCTGTTCAACACCATTAGCACGATCGTGTCGCTCGTTCGAACCGAGCCCGACAAGGCGCGATCGCTGCTCATCGATTTTTCCAATTACTATCGTCAGACGCTTTCTGACTCCGATACGCTCACCACGCTCGAGCATGAGGTGGAACAGGGCACCCGTTATATCAATCTTATGCAGGCCCGGTATGGCGACGGCCGTCTGCGCGTCTCGGTCGATATCGACTTTGAGGTGCGCGATTGCATGGTGCCGCCGTTTATCTTGCAGCCGTTGCTCGAAAACTGCATCAAGCATGCGCAGCGCGAGACCGAGCCGCTTTCTATTCGTGTTAGGGCTTTTGAGACCGATGACGGCTTGGAGATCATCGTCGAAGATGACGGCATCGGTATGAGCGAAGAAGTCTGCGCGCATCTGTTTGAGCAGCATCGCCGAGAGGAGCCCGAGAGCATTACCGCCGACGGATCCATCAAGCGAGGTTGCGGCCTGGCGCTCTTCAACGTGTTTCAGCGCATCCATTTCTTTTACGGAGAAGATTCTGGCATGCGCGTGAAGTCCCAGGAAGGCGTGGGAACACAGGTCATCGTCGAGCTGAACGGCGAGCCGCATGAGCGGCGCCGATGAAGGTGTAGCGCGCGGTTGGATTGAGAGAAAAAAAGAGGGGAAGCGCATATGTCCGAGAGATGGAACATCTTGGTGGTTGATGACGAGCCCCCTATTAGGGCTGAGCTACGTTATCTGTTGGAAAAGGATGCGCGTGTGGGCCAGATTGCCGAGGCGGGCAATGTCACCGAGCTGTGGAATCGATCCTGTCGAACAAGCCCGACGTCTTGTTTTTGGATATCACGATGCCCGGTCGCTCGGGAATCGAGCTTGCCGAGACGCCGCAGAACCTAAAGACGCCGCCGGTCGTGGTGTTTGTGACGGCATTTGCCGAGTATGCGGCCGATGCCTATAACCTCGATGCCGTCGATTACATCGTCAAGCCGGTCGAGGACGCGCGCCTGTCGAAGGCGCTCAACAAGATCGAAACCGCCCTGGGTGTTCGCCGCGCTGTCCATACCCCGCGCCAGCCCCTTCGCCTGACGGTGGATCGTGGGGGTAAAAAGGTGTTCATTCCCGTGGCGGATGTCTGCTACTTTGAGGCACGCGCCGATTTTTGCAACGCCGTCTGCGCCGAGGGAACATACCTGATCAATGAGTCGATTTCCTCGCTCGAGCGGCGCCTGGCCTCCGAGGGCTTTATCCGTGTCCACCGCAGTTATCTGGTCAATTTGGAAGACGTGCACAATGTCGAGATCGGCTCCACGGGCCTGATGGAGCTCAGGCTCGATCGCGTGACCTCGACGGTGCCCGTGTCCCGCCGTCGCGCCGCCGAGGTTAAGACGCACCTGGGGCTTGCGTAAGCGGTCCGCACGCCACCGTTTACCGCCGCAGGTTTGGCACGGGCGCGCGGTGGGCATAATGGGTGGCATCGAATGAAATCGAAAGGATCATTATGCCTGCGCTCATTACGCATCATCTGTTTGGCGAGGAAAGCATCGACCGTCTTCCGCAGGGCGTTATCACGTCCGACGAGGAGCGTATTGCCTTTATCCTGGGCAACCAGGGCCCCGACCCGTTTTTCTTCCACATTCTGACACCGCGTGTTTCCGACTGTACGCTGCTGGCGCAGGTCATGCATCGCTCGCGCATGTCTCGCCAGTTCGCGTGCCTGCGCGACGGCGTGTCGCATCTGCTGCCGCGCGACGCCAGCTTGGGTCGCGCCTTTGCGCTGGGTCTGCTGTCTCATTACGTGCTCGACCGCAACGCCCACCCCTTTGTCTATGAGCAGCAGTTTGGCATCGTGGAGTCCGATTCAGAGCTTGAGGATTCGAGCAGTCAGGTCCATGCCGTGATCGAGAGCGACCTGGATGTACTGATGCTGCAGCTTAAGCGCGATGGCGCTACGGTCGACGATTACCCGCCGGCGGGCGAGATCGTCACCACCGATCGCATCAGTCGCGTGGCCGGCGTGCTGATGAGCTATGTTGCCGGACGCGTGTACGGCATTGACATTCCGGCGGGGGAGTACGGTGCTGCCGTTGCCAATATGCAGCGACTTTACCGTGCGATTGAGCGGCCGACTCCGTAAAGACGCGCGCGATCTCGCTGGTTGAGGGTTGGTGCACGACTACTCGCTGCTCGACGGCCTTGCCCATCGCGTGACGACGGAGCTGCCCGAGCGCACCGGTAACCTGGGCCATCTGACATGGAAGAATCCCTTTACCGATGAGGTCTCGAACGAGAGTTTCCCCGAGGTCTTTGATCGCGCGCTGGTCGATTACGAGTGCACGGTCGCGCGTTTTATCGAGACCGGTGACATGGAGGCCGTGACCGGTCACGTCAACTACAGCGGCCGCGTGCTCGGCACCGACGAGGAGTTCGACCGCGAGGAGTAGGGTCCGCTCCTGTCTCTTTGCCGAATCCTTACCGGCGCTCCGTGCAATTGGGGTACGATGAACTAGCTGCATATCGGGCGAATACGAAGGTCCCTGTCCATGAAATACACCAAGCTCGAGCGTAACTGGGTCATGTACGATGTGGGAAACTCGGCCCTCGTGCTGCTCAATACCTCGGTGGTGCCCATCTACTTTAACGCCATCAATACCGGCGCTTCCTCGGCAGACTGGTGGTCGCTTGGGGCAACGCGCAGACGATTGCCTCGCTGGTCATTGCCATGCTCATGCCCATTCTGGGCGCGCTTGCCGATTACGCCGGCACAAGATCAAGTTCTTCTTGGGCTTCTTCCTCACGGGCCTGGTTCTTTGCCTGGCGCAGGCTATCCCAATGTCCGCCATGGCATTTTTGACTGTGTACGTGCTGTGCACCATCGGCCTCAACTCTTCTATGACGTTCTACGACGCCATGCTGCCCGACATTACCACCGACGAGCGCATGGACGTCGTGTCCAGCTCGGGCTATGCCTGGGGCTACATCGGTTCCACCGTGCCGTTCATCATCTGCCTGGCGCTTATCATGGGTGGTCCCGCTCTTGGTGTCCCCACCATGCTGGCAACGCGTCTGTCGTTTGTCATCACTGGTGCCTGGTGGCTCATCTTTACCCTGCCGCTCATTCGCACCTATAAGCAAAAGTACGGTCGCGAGCGTGGTCCCGAGGACACCATCGGCCACATCGTGGGCGGCGTGTTCTCCGAGGTCGGACACACCATGCGCGAGATTGCCCACAACAAGACCGTGCTGGTCTACATGATCGCGTTCTTCTTCTACATCGACGGTGTGCACACGGTCATTTCCATGGCAACCAGCTATGGATCGGCTTTGGGCATCGACTCGACCCAACTGGTGCTGGCTCTGCTCGTTACGCAGTTTGTGGCCTTTCCGTCCGCCATCATCTACGGCAAGCTTGCCGGTCGCGTGGGCACACTCAATATGATCTTGGTGGCCGTCGCCGCTATATGGGCATCGTGCTCTTTGCCGCGTTCTTCCTCAAGACCGCCTTTGAATTCTGGGTGCTTGCCATTATGGTCGGCCTGTTCCAGGGCGGTGTGCAGGCGCTCAGCCGTAGCTACTTCGGCCGCATTATTCCCAAGGAAAAGTCCAACGAGTACTACGGCTTCTTTGATATCTTTGGCCGCTATGCAAGTGTCATGGGCACCTTCTTGGTGTCGGTCGTCACCTCGCTGACCGGCAACCCCTCGCTGGGCGTCCTGTCTATCGGCGTGCTGCTGGTGGTGGGCTTTGTGCTGCTGGTCCGTCTGTCCTGCATGTCTCAGACGGCAGAGCAGGCCGCATAGGAACTTGCCGGTAATTGCGTCCGCCGCGATACTCTTTTGGGGTTATCCGCAATAAACATTCTGACTTTCGAACAATGATTAGCCCAAGTGGGTATGATGGAGTCAGCTAGGTCGCGGGGCGTCGCCTGTGTTTGGCGGCGTCCCGTTTTTGTGTTGCAGGGAGGGTAAGGCATGAACGCCACGGTCGTGATTCCAACGTATTGGGCGGGCGATGACGCTCGCGCAACGCCCCTGGCACCTATGACCATTCGACACGACTCAACGCCGACAATCCCGAACTCGACCGCTGCCTGGTCTCGCTTGAGCAGGTACGTGACATCCCGCGCATCATCCTTTTGGTGGTCTGTCCCGTTTCTGCCACAGCCGATGTGTCGCTGCGCGTGCACGAGATTGTCGACGCGCATCCCACGCTCAAGGTCACCGTTGTTACCAACACCCAGGCCTCGCGCATCGCAGACCGGGTTGCTCAGATCGCACCCAAGGTTCGGGCGAGTGCGTGAGTCTGCGAGGCTACGGCGCCATCCGCAACATGGGGCTAGCCTGTGCCGCTGTGCTGGGGCATGACGCGGTTATCTTTTTGGATGACGATGAGACTGTCATCGACGCCGACTTTATGAAGCGCGCGACCTATGCGCTGGGCCAGCAGACGCGTCAGGGCCTGCCGATTTTGGTCAAGAGCGGTTACTTTTACGATCGCGACGGATCCCCGCTGGCGCCCACGGACAAGGTGGGCATCTGCCATCGTTGGTGGACCAAGCGCATCGAGTTCAACCGTTGGATGAAAAAGGCGCTCTCGCACCCGCATCTCGCGCTCCAACTACGTGTGCGGCGGCCTGATGGCCCTGCACGCCCGCGCCTTTACGCGTGTGGCCTTTGATCCGTTTATCACCCGTGGCGAGGATCTGGATTACCTCTTTAACATGCGCATGTTTGGCTATGACGTGTGGTTTGACAACGAGTGGGCCGTTCGTCACCTGCCGCCCGAGTCCGAGAAGCGCTCACCGCGCTTTATGCAGGATGTATACCGTTGGTACTACGAACGGGCCAAGTTGACGTTCGCCGCGCATCAAAAGGAGCTCATCCCCGTTACGGCGGCATCGCTCATGCCCTACCCGGCCCGTGGATTTCGCGCGAGCTCGACGACCGCGTGCGCAAGACCGCTATGGTCCGCAGCGTGTTTACCCGCGAGCATGAGGGCTACCTGCGCATCTGGCGCCATGGTATCGACGAGGCAAAGGCCTATGCGCGCCAAAACGCTGCAAGCTATCTGCGTTTCCAGAGCTTTTGGCCCAAGATCATGGACGGGCTTTGGCGTGACGCACAACTGATCAGTATCCTGGAGGGGGCCGAATGATCGACCGCCGCGCCCAGCGCGATAGTTCAATATCAATCTTTCGCATCATTGCCGTTGCCTGCGCCATTTGCGTGCTGGTGTACTTTATTTTTGCCTTGGTGACCGGTATCGAGCCGATCGCCACGGTGATTGCCTGCGCGCTGCTGTGCATCTTTCTGTGCATCTTTATCTTTTTGACGCTCAATCCCGATTCGGTGCGCTCCCAGTACACCGAGGAGACGCTCTCGGTGGCCTCGGCCATGCTCGAGGACATTAAGGGCGGTCTGACGCAGGAATCGGCGCGTTTGGTGTGCCGGCGCATTTTGCCCGAGACGCGCGCCATGACGGTGGCCATCACCGACGAGGACAACGTGCTTGCCTGCGCGGGCGAGTTTGAGGAAAAACTGCTGCCCGATACTCCCATCCACACGCTTGCCACGCGCTACGTTATCGAACATGGCATCGTGCAGTCGTTCAACCGTATGGTGGATGTCGTGGGTTCGGACGGCTCGCACAACCAAGTCCCCGCCGGCATTATCGCTCCCATCAAGGTGGGCGATCGTACCGTCGGCACGCTCAAGTTCTACTACAAGACCCCGCGCGCCGTCGACCGTACCCAGTACGCGCTTGCCTCGGGCTTTGCCGAGATCTTGTCCACGCAGCTCGCCATCCACGAGCTCGAGGTGCAAAAGGAACTCACGGCGCGCGCTGAGGTGCGTGCGCTGCAGGCGCAGATTAACCCGCACTTCCTGTTCAACACGCTGAACACCATTGCATCGTTTACGCGCACCGACCCGTTGCGGGCCCGCGAACTGCTTCGTGAGTTCTCATCGTTCTATCGTGCCACGCTCGACAACTCGGGATCGCTTATTCCGGTCTCGCGCGAGGTCGCACAGACCAAGCGCTACCTTACCTTTGAGAAGGCCCGCTTTGGCGAGGACCGCGTGCTTGCGACGTTCGATGTGTCCGAGGACGTGGAAGATACGCTGGTGCCGGCGTTCGTGATCCAGCCGATTGTCGAGAACGCCGTACGTCATGGTATGGGCGATGACGACGCCTGAGGATCGACGTGACCGTTCACCAAGACGGCGAGGATGCAATCTTGATTGCCGTGGCCGATAATGGCGTGGGCATGGATGAGGGTACCGCCGCCAGACTGTTTGACGAGCGCTCTGCCCGTCCCGACGCCAGCTCTCCCCAGGGTGGCGGCGCCGGTGTGGCCATGCACAATATTTCGGAGCGCATCCATCGCTTTTATGGGCCGCACTCCTATACGCGTGTCGAATCGGCGCCGGGCAAGGGCACCAAAGTGCTCCTTCATCTTGATTTGTCAGAGAGCATCTTTGACATTCAAGAGTAAAATAAAAGGCTACGGGCTCAACGTCATGCGACGGATGCCCGGCGTAGTCAGTTGACGAAAGGTTTTATCCCTATGCTGCGTGCGATGATTGTGGATGATGAGCGCCGGCTCGCTCGGAGCTTCGCTTCCTGCTCGAGCAAACGGGCAAGATCGGCACGATCACGGAGCGTCGAGCGTCCGCTCCGCCATCGAGATGCTTATGGAAAGTCGCGTGGATGTCGTGTTTCTCGATATCTCGATGCCCGGTGCCTCGGGCCTGCAACTTGCCGAGGCGCTGCATAAGCTCAAAAATCCGCCGGCGATCGTGTTTGTGACTGCGTATAGCGACCATGCGGTCGAGGCATTCGACGTCGATGCCGTCGATTATCTGATGAAGCCTGTCGAGGAAGCTCGCTTGGATCGCGCGATCGAGAAGGTCATGCAACGCGCCAAGCCGGTTACGGACAGCAAAGTGACCATCGAGCGTATCCCGGTGGAAAAGGGCGGCCGCAAGGTGCTCATTCCCGTGGATGACATCCGCTTTATCATGGCAAAGGACGATTACTCCTGCATCTATACCGTCGATGATCGCTTTTTGTCGACGACCTCGCTGGCGCAGTTTGAGGCCAAGCTCTGCGACTTTGGCTTCTTCCGTGTTCACCGCCGCTATATCGTCAACCTAGCGTGCGTCACGGACGTCGAGACGGTGCCCTCGGGCGCCATCCAGCTGGGCATTACGGGCGTCGACGAACGCGTGCCGGTTTCTCGCCGCCGCGTCGTGCCGCTCAAGAAGGCCCTGAGTCTCTAGCACGCTGGCCCCGCAGCCCTGTAGACCCATCGTCTGCGGAGCGTGGGGCCTTTTTTGTATGTATCTGCCGAATCGTTTTTTGCGGAAGGGATCCCATGAACAGTGCAAGCGCCAAGCGTATCGACATCATCTCGGACACCCACGGCTATTTATCGCCTGCGCTCTTGGATGAGCTTGAGGGCGCAGACCTGATCATCCACGCCGGCGACCTCACGTCAGAGATGGACTACGAGCACCTATGCACCATCGCCCCCGTGCGGGCCGTCTTGGGCAACAACGATTACTACCGCGACTACGGCCCCGATGTAGACCGTCTTGCACTCTTTACCTACGAAGGCCTCAAATTCGCCGTAGCCCACTACCGCGAAGACCTTCCGGTGGGATCCGTAGACGTAGCCATCAACGGTCACACCCACGTAACCAAAGAAGCCAAGTGGGCCGCTGCTTAGTCCTCAACCCGGGCAGCGCCAGCTACCCCAGAGGCACCCGAGGCCCCACCATGGCCAGAATGCTCGTCAAAGACGGCAAGATCCTAAGCACCAAGTTTATTGACTTGGACTAACCGCAACAAAAGGCAGAGCTTCAGCGACAACCTTAGACAACCCCGCCGAGGAGAACGGGGACCTCGAGCCGCGGAAGCGGCGAGGAACAACAACGACTCGAACAAAGTGACGGCAGGGAGGGTCTCCGGGGCTGGGGGCGGGGGTTAAGTTTACTGCTCTACAGTCCTGCGCAAGACGGAAAGCACATTAAGTGCTTTCCTTTGCGTGCGGAACTCGCGACAAACTTAA
>ENA-OQCP01001015-OQCP01001015.1-human-gut-metagenome-genome-assembly--contig:-NODE-1015-length-11453-cov-2.849991_pt1 | contig 11453 bp, 10 predicted proteins | sample MGYA00242760_ERZ504583 | MGnify/ENA primary metagenome ERZ504583 (study PRJEB26092, sample SAMD00036308) | human gut metagenome | host: Homo sapiens | study: EMG produced TPA metagenomics assembly of...
TTCTACAAGCTGATGGACAATAGAAAGACCAAGTCCGCTGCCTTTTTCAGAGCGTCCTTTATCACACTTATAAAGCCGTTCAAATATGTGTTTCAAATCTTCTTTCTCAATTCCCACTCCATTATCCTCCAGCAGCAGCTCCATGCTGTTTTCCTTCTTCGATAGGGAGATTTTAATTTTGTCCGCATGGCTATGAGCGATGACATTTTGAATGAGATTATTGATGATTCTCATATAACTGTCTATATCCAATCTTACCCGGACAGGCTGTTCGGAAATATCAATGTCATAATCAACCTGTTTATCCTCAAAAATCGGTATCCAGTCAATCAGGATATTCCTTGTAAACTCTGCGGCCTCAATGCTCTGGATTTCCAAAGCAAACTCGTTGGAATTTAACTTGAACCAGTCAAAAAGCACATCAATATATTCTTTCAGATCGTGGGCTTTCCGGCGAGCAGTTTCAATATAATCATCCCGGTCTTTTCCCGTGACAATACCTTTGTGTGCAGCATCAAGATACCCGATCAGAGTGGTAAGAGGCGTCCGAACATCGTGAGAAAGGCTCGTCATAAGCTGGCGGTTGGTTTCTTCCGTCTGTCGCACAGCAGAAAGCCTGCTTTCATAAGCCACAACGATCTCATTGATTTCATATGCAAGAGGGGCTGTTAGTTCATTTGTTGCAGACAAAATACGCCGATTGCCATTTCCATTTTTCACATCAACCAATGCATCGGTCATTTCTGCTATTTGTTTTTTTATACGCCGAACGAGAACGATGGAAGTCAATACAGCCACAACAGCAATCACAATGGACAAGAATACGATGATTTCCATGCTGACTACACCTCCTTGTTAAAGCGATAACCGATCCCTTTGACAGTTTGGATGTACTTTGGACTGGAGGGGTTGACTTCTAATTTTTTACGAAGCCGACTGATAATCGCCATAATGTTACTGTCATCATAGAAATATTCTTCACCCCATACTTCTTCATAAATCTGCTGCTTTGTTAAAATCCTTCCTTGATTTTTTACACAATAGAGCAGCAAATCAAATTCCTTTGGTGGAAGTTCAAAAGTGCCGTTTCCCGTAGTAACGGAACGATTTTCAAGGTCAATTTGTAATCCATCAAAATTCAGCTTTTGCATCGTTCCGGCTTGCTGATTAAAGCGAGTGTAACGACGAATGAGGGACACAATACGGGCAATCAGCTCATCCATATCAAACGGCTTTGTCAGATAATCGTCCGCTCCGGCCCGTAACCCCCGCACCTTAGAAATGCTGTCATTTTTGGATGTGAACATTAAAATTGGCAAACTATGCTCTTTGCGGATTTCTTCCAGTGTTTCAAACCCATCCATACCGGGCATCATCACATCCAGTATTACAAGCTGATATTCCTGCTCTTTTAATTTCTGCAAGCCCTCTTTTCCGGTATTACAAAAATCGGCTGCTATATTTTCCGTTTGTACGCTGCGCTTAATTAAGGCACACAGTTCTCTGTCATCATCTATAATCAAAATTCTATTCATGGTACAATTCTCTCCCTTGTTTTGTCCGACCATCCACAGGTTTTTATGCTGATTTTGGTATCAGCCAAACCATTCCCATCTTTGCAGGTCCTGGAATACGTCCACCAGAGCAAAAATAATTTATCCAACGAGGTGTTACTCCCCATTTTGCACTAGCTTCTTTTAATATCATATAATCCATATCCATTCCTCCGAATATTATTATAATTCGTTCTTTCGAATAATACAATCATATGCCTTCTACATTGGCACATCTTTCGGGAGTGCATGAAAGGATACCTAGCAAACACTTCCTATGTCATGACACAGACGAAATTTCCCACACTTTCCTAACGTCTGTACAATTAAATTTCCATAGGAAAGTCTTCCTGGCATTCTTCTGATTGTCTTTAATTTTCCGCTAGAATATCTTGACTTTTCACGCCGTCTGTATCATTAGTTAAATTTTTTCATGTATCTTGTGAATATCTCTTGGGTGTTAAAAAGGAAAATAAGCAGTGATCTGGAATATTTTCACAGACCACTGCTTAAATTTTTATTAAAGCGATACCCAACTCCCCACACTGTCTGTATGTACATTGGTTTACTTGGATTATCTTCTATTTTCTCACGTAGGTTACGGATATGACTCATAACAATATTATAATCGCCAAAATATGGTTCTTTCCAGACACAATCGTAAATCTGCTCTTTACTGAACACTATTCCGGCATTTTGTGCTAATAGCAATAAGATTTCAAATTCTGTATAAGTCAATTCAATTTCAGTTTCACCATGGATCACTACTCGCCTATATTTGTCTATACTTAGTCCCTCAAAGCACAGGTTTTTATTTTCAACAATGTCTTGTTTGAAAATTTTTGTTTTTTCATCTACGCATGATAATATCTGATGTGTTCCTCTTTTCTTTAAGTAAAAGCTGTTTAACTGAATCATAATAAAAAACGGGAGGATTATAAAAATGAAGGCACATAAATATTGGTCACTCGGTGCATTGGCAGCCATGGTTGGAACCTTTTGCACTGGCTATAAAAATATGAAATCCGCTCATAAGTATTTTGCTGGGAGTGCTCTGCTCTGCATGATTATGACTATATATTCTGGACATAAAATGATTTCTAGCAAGTCTAAAAAAAGGAAAGACCCTGTTTCCACTGAAGAATAGTAATCCTGTGTGGGAAAGGGAGACTCTGATAGTTTCCCTTTTTCCACCTTTACTTAACACATATCTATATCTATCCCAAGTCTACAACCACCTTGACATATTTTCATTTGTCTGCAACTGGAGCATTTTACTTTTCTTTGTTCTCTGAAAGCAACAATTTATCTCCCCGCCATATTTCTCTTAATGTTTTAGAATTCATTGATTCGGATATATTTTTATCCCATATACCAAATGAACACGGATAACAATTCATTTGACTGTCTATGTACATTGAAAAAGTGGCGGCCTCACAAGCATCTATGCTAACTGCTGGTACTGTATCTCCCCATCGCAATAATGCGGGTGTAAAACATGTATCAAATCCAACTCTGTACGGATGTTTAACCTTTGTTGCAAGAGATATAAATCTTTCAATTCGAGAATCCGTATTTTTTAATACCTTTTCTATAATACCATTCCCCACAGGCTTGTACAAAATAAATATAACTGCATTCACTCCTTTAGGAAATGAATCCATCTCCAATCTTGTGATTGCTTCATTAATAGTATCTTTCGATACCACATAATGAATATTTGTAGTACAACCACTTTTCACCAATCGTTCTACAGCATCTATTGTTTCCTGATTACTTTCTTTTCCATCCATGAAACGTGAATACCAGGACACTGCAACGGCACCACAATATTGCTTTATCAAACCAACTTCATTATCTGTTATAAGAAAACCACTTGTTGTCATATTCGGAATAATTCGATATGCTCTACATGATTTCAGTATATCCTCAATTTGTGGATGTTTATTAGGATCTCCAGCCCCACCTAATGCAATTTGGAAAGTTTTACCTGCTGCTTGTTTTACAATTTCCATAAAATTCTCATATGACATATGTGGAGCATATGTTGTAAAACCTTTTTGGTAACAATCAATCCCAGCGTTCCTACAATATTGTCCACCATTGCAATGTCCCATGATTCCCACATCAAGCAATTCAGGAAACGATCTCATTACTGGATCAACGCCATTGATATCACTGCGAAATAAGGTTCCATTTTCTTCGTTAAAAATTTCAAAAAAACCAAACACTTCATCTTTATAAATAATCATCTTTACCACACGCAAGCTCTACCATTAAGATAGAAATCCTTGTCCTCTATTTCAAAACTATCAGTAGTAAAAAACTGTGTTATAGGCGAATCATCGCTACTTGTATATCCCCAATAAGCATGATACCCCTTGTTTTTAACAAACAATCTTGCAGATTTCTCTCCGAAAACTTTTTTTATTGATTCATAATCCGGTATTTCATAGTTGTGATATCTTAAACCTCCATCTAAAGCATATATTATGCTTCTGCATAATTCTCGGCCTTGTTTTTCAAGCATACCATCCTTTATAAAACCTAATTTTTCAAACAAATACTCTTCTGTTAATTCCTCTTTCGATATAATAAGGAAATTAGTAGAAGAACTATTCGTAATAAATCCCATCCTGATCTTCATCTTCCAATCCTCCTACCGCTTTTGAAAAAGCTTTTTTAAAACTTTCATCATAATTAAGTGTTTCTATATTTCTTTCAACTGAACAACGTGAACACTCTTTCATAGAATAATTTCCTTCAGCCAATTTTTTAGCATCATCTAATTCAATATTAAAATGTTCTTCTATGAACTTTTCTACAGAGCAAAATTCTTTCCGATAGTACTTTCTATATTCTTTTTTTAAATTTATCGCTCCTTGAAAATAATAATCATAAACTCTGGAAATCATATTTCCGGCAAACGTATTTTTCTTTACTCCCAGCGTTTTCATTACTCGCCTTTTACACGGTACATCTTTATGCTTAAAAAATATTCTTCCATTTATCTTATAACACGATGTTTCATTCATAATCTTTTACCTCTAAACCACAGGCTATCCTCATTTCTAAAATCATATCATTTTGTACTTTATCATGTGTAGGCAAATTGTAGAAAAAATCTTCAAGTTCTTCCTGCTTATCTTTATCATGTAATTTAAAGCACAATAAAAATAATTCAGCTATTTTTTGAATCTGTAATTTTCGTTCTGAATCTGATAGTTCATTATAATATTTGATGAAATCTTCTGGAATAAACCTGTCATCCATATTATTACGTGCACTAATCGTGTGAAATGTATTAAGTATGGCATCTTTATTTTTCAATCCAAATAAGATCCCTAAATATATATCTAAATTATATATTCCTCCATAAAGTGTTCCATCTAACATTGTATCAAAAAACATTCCACCATCTTCATATGGATCTTTTCTTAAACAGTCTTGAATATACGTAATTTCAAAATCAGTCAATTCGAGACCAGATGTTAAGATAATCCTTAATCCTAGATTTTGAAATTCTTCCCTGTAACGCATACTCCAATATGACTTTCTTTCTCCACCTTCCGGAATACGGTATAAATCAAGAATTGAATTGCACATTTTTTCTGTCTGCTCTAATTTTGAAACCAGTTCATCCGTTTTAAAAAAGACATAGCAATAATGAATAACTCCCTCTGCACAAGATGCACCTGATGCTTTTAATTGTTTTAATTTTTCGATAACGGATTCTCCATCCACATAATATGCCGATACATTATTTAATAAAATTTGCCGTGCTAAACAATAATCTCTCATTTCATCAAAAACAAAATACACGACTTCCTTTTCATTTCTTGCAATTGTACCTTCATGAAAAACCAATTTTTTACTGAGAAGAATGCCACTATTTACTGTCTTCCGTATATCACCGGAAGTAATTCCTGCCTTTTCCAAGTCAGTTATACTGATTTCATCATAATTATCACTGTGTATCATGAAATCAGTCACTGTATCGAGCATAGTTTCAAGATATTCTCTGTTATTTTGTTTTAGTTTTTCAATATACTGTGCAAATATTTCATGCTTTCGAATGGAAAACACATCTGCATTGCTATCCTTATTAACTTCGAAAAATATTCGTAGTAAAAGTAATTGCTCACTAAGTACACTTTTCACAGCAGGGAGATATTTCCACTATAATTAAAATGATTACTATATGTCTTAATGATACGATTAATCGCTGTAGATGTATAACGTTGCTCCTTTAAATCAAACTCAAATGCTGGTATATTAACTTTTTCTACAAGATATTTCCTAAAACGTTCTTTATAGTATTCGTTTCTACAAGATACAACTATCTTCACTCTACTATAGTCGGAAATTTTATTGATAAATGTGCTAATCCGGTTTCCAAATCCATCACTGTCATTTTCATTAATAGCATCAACAATTATAAATAGAAGCTTATTCTGAACAGTTAACAGTAAGTTACCAAATGAAGATAAATTTCTTTATGCTTCTTATATAAATCTGAAATTCCCAATTCATCGAATACAAAATCTAAAATATCCCCCTCAATCTCTCTAGCATTCAAAAATATTGTTGTTTGCTTAAGATTAACTAAAAGTTCACTAATACTACATAACAAATTTGTCTTTCCATTTCCAGCACTGCCAGTAAGTATAAGATACTTTCCATTAGCACCTCTACTATATTGTAGCAAACTTCTTAGCATTTCGTTATATGGATGCTGTATTATTTCAAAAAGAATCTGCGATTCTTTATAATCTTGTTTAAATTCTATATCTGAGTTTTGAAAATTATTATGAAATTCATATGCCGAATTTACCGACTCTAAAATTTCCTTTGGCGATGCATTATGTTAAGATGAAAACACACATTTTGATTGTCACAGGCTTTTTTTAAAATCTCTCCATATGAATTATCATATACATAGTTAAAGTTTTTAATCAGCCTCTTTCTCCACTTCTTACCATATACAAAATATCGTAATACTTCTTTACTATTATTAAGTTCCACAAAAATGCCCGGAATATATTTTCCGTCATGAATCAATTTCTTAATCTGTTCATCGGTATACTTATTTGCTTTTTTTCGTATTGAAAAAAGAGAATTCATAAGTACAAAAATCGCAACCACTAGTGTAATAAGCCACCATATATTTTGTATTATATCACTAAAATTACTAAGTAAATTTATTATCCTTGAAAAAGATGCGCCTTCTGTACACTCATTCTCCGTTGCAGAAGACATATTTTGAGTCGATATAAAATTCTGTTCTTTCTCGTTTTCTATTATATTTTCCCCTTCGGATGAACAAGCTATTTCTTCCGTATCCTGCTCCTCAACATTTTGCTTTTGTATTGTTGCTTTTTCCCGCTTTCCTTCTATACTTGCAGCTTCTGATATTGGAGAAAAACCTATAACAAGCAATGCAACTACTAATCCCAAAAACATAATTGCCTTTATTTTTTTCATAAGTACTTCCTCTCTTACACAACATTATATTTTTTGTACTCTTGAAATTCCAACGCTCCCCCTGTACTCCATGCCCTACTTTATATATATCATTCTCTTGTAGCACCAGAAATAATTTCTACTAATTCCGGATACGACACAATAGGGAAAGTAACTTTTTTATATCTTGAAACCAGTACCTTATTCATACACATATACGGTATTACTTTATAGCCGATATAGTCTGTGCATCCCAATTGTTGGATCACTTGATCAGCATTCTCACGTAAATAATCAATTCTTCTTTGGAACTTCTCATCTTCCTTATGTTCATTAAAAAATCTATTCTGCTGACGATACATATCATAGAAAGTAGCTACTTTTTCAATTACTTTGCATTCTACAATCCAGATAGACTTATTATTAATATCTACAGCAAACACATCATAGTCTCCAAGCCACTGCGGATGAGATTTATTTAATTTCATTAATTCAAAATTTTGCTTTATGATATCAAATTTATTTTTCTTAAATGAATTCGCTATATCATAGACAATCTGTTTCTCATACGATTTTTTCCACTCCACTATTAACTGTTTTGTTTTATTCATACGCACTTCATATGGTAAAATAAAATCCATTATTCCGTTAAGCCAATCTTTTTTCAAACGATCCATTGTAATAGGTGAAAATATAATGTCGCCATTAATACTTACAAGGGGCATTAATTCAAACCTGGTATCTCTTGTTCTTCTTTTACCGATTGGAAGATAAAAATTGATCTTACCATTTTCTGTCTTAAGATTTTGAGAAGAGGCCACTAAATAGTTAAAAAGAGTTGCGGCATCTTCTTCTGTAATAACATTATTCATTTGCTCCAGGAAATCTCTCAATAATTCTTTCATAGGTGCTCTGAATACATTATTGCCAATCTTTTTAACGATTGTCTCTGAAAAAGAATTACTAAAATACGATAAGATATCTAAGAAGTCTGTGAGGTCAAATCCCATATCTTCCTTAAATGTTTCCTTCACCTTTTCAAGATATTTGAAATCTGTTTCATGATCTCGCTTTAATCCCCCTGAATATGAATATATCCTATGATGCAAACCACTTAATGCCTCAGCATCTTGATCATCTGCTAAAGTATCCACTACATACTCATCTGTTATTTCTATATAGCTCTGTTATCTGCAAATGGCACATATCTGCTACATCATTTAAAACAACTAGCCAATTCGCATATGCTAATAAAAGATTTATATCATCTATGGTTGCAAGTGTTTCTGATTCACAATGCAAATACAAATTTGTTTCTATTAGATAAAGTGTATTTCTATCATCATGCTTTGCTTTTTCTCTTTGGTCTATAATTCGGTCTCTGACTTCTTTATCTTTCTTCTCATCTAAACCAGAATACGAGCCATATCTTTTCCAATTAATATCTATATCATGCAACAATGTTGAATGATAATCCAACAACGAATAATGCAATTCACTCCATGAATATTTTGAAACTTCACCCTCGAAATCTTCAATTATAGCCTTTTGCATGGCACGTATAATTTGATTTGCTTCTTGTCCACGGTAAATTCCTGGTTTTATCATATTACCATAACAAACATTTGCTATTCTTTTTCGAACTTCATGATAGTGATAATCCTCAGGAGAAAAATTCTGTACATTATTGTCCCATTTATACTCTACAGATGTCGAAAAAACTCCCACTTTCTTTTTTTCAAGAGAAACTTTTTTTCTTTTTGATTCAAATAGCTCATTCAAATCAGGCATCCTATCTAGCAATGGAATCAATATTTCGCGCAATATATTGAATTCTGTACTTCTATTTTTTGCCTCTTGAATATCTTCATAAATCCGATTAATATCTTTTACAACATATCTGATAATCCATTTATGACTATAGTATTGAGCATCACTATATACATATATCCTATCTTCATATAAAAAGATTCATGCCCTGCATGAACAGCATACTCAATAGGCATAAAAGCAATCTGTATTCCGGTGTTACTAATTGCCTTATTGTCCTCAAATACACATTTTATTGAATCAAATCCTTCTGTTATAATCTCTTCCAACAATTGAATCCACTGACGATATTCTCCAAAATCTTTTACATCTTTGTAGAACTCCACATTGTTCGTCAAAAAAACATAATTTTTTTGAGGCAGTGGAAGATATATACCACCAAATCCCATTCCATGTTTTACTGTATATTCATATGTATCAAAATCTCTTTTTTCAATTTTCCACGAAAATGGTTCACGGAAAAGATAATCCCTCATATGGAATGGATAATCTTTCAATTCCTCTTTAAAATAGTCAACAACAGCTTCATTCTCTGTATCATATCCTACATCAACCATATTAAATATAATTGCACCCTTTGCAATATACCGACCTTGATTTTTCCATGTAAAATATAAAGCAGCATCACTTCCAAAACCAAACGAACTTTCATAATCTTTCTCATTTGAATAAGATAGATACTCGAATAATTCATCTATGTCATCCATGAAATTTAGATAATATATAACATCTAGCGCTGTACAAGTTTTTCTCTTCTTCCCTTCCTCGCCCAAAGACATGTGCATTTGATTCGGATTCATAAAACTATCATAAATTAAATATTCTATTGGCATATCGGCAGGAATATGAATCCCCCTTAATCCACTTTTATCAAAACGGTTAAATGTTTCCGCAATATGAAGTGTTCCGCTTTTATGATATTTCTCTATATTAGCAATTTCCTTTTCTAACTGTCCCTCCTCATATTCATCTGCATTAAGCGCGACAACTACTCCACGAGAAGCCTTTGCTATAAATGTATATGTTCTCTGGCTTGAATCATATTTTTGCTCTGGAAATATCATAGCAGGTGCAAATATTGAACAACTTCTTGACCGATCCATTTCAAACAAACTATAAATTCTGTCAATGATTCCCTCATTCGCAACTGAAATCTGTTCTTTGAAATCAATTTTATTTTCCCATATATCATATAAATCAATTAACAAAGAAACATTGTACAAAGGATAAATATTATCTTCCCTGCATACAAAATGGCTTTTTTCAATAGTAGTTCCTTCACTCATCATTAAAGAATCAAGTTCAAGAATATCATATTTCTTTACTTCCTCCTTAAAGAATTTCTGTACTTTATAAAATAATATTTCAGTCGGGAGAACAAACCTTTTTTCTACAACGCCATCATTCTTATTTTCTTCTATAAAATAATCAATCGTTCCAGATACATACTCTAAAGCCAGGCATAATTCCTCTTCCCGCGAAATATTTCTTGCTAAAGTAGGTAAAAAATTGAGACAAGCATAAACATTATTATGACCAGTTCCGATTATTACACGGTAAAACTTATCATTATATCTAAGCTGGACTTCACCAAAATCTTCTACCGTATAATCGTCTGCTATCCCTGGTTTCATAACATCATATATTTTACCAAAGAACCCTTTGAATTCATCATATGCTCCAATCCTCTTACTGCCTTTTTCTTCATATTCAATCAGACAGGCATTTAATGCCAAACAAGATTCCAAAACTGATCTGTTGTTGATACACAGATTAATACAATATACCGCCTTCACAAGATCATTAAACTGATATTCATTTGTAATTTTTAATAATCTGTCAATTTTCATTCGAATAGTTGGAAACGCTTCTGTTTTTACCATTTTGTCATCACCTTCATCAAATAGCAAATTTAGATATTAACTCTTCTTCCAGAATATTATACCATAAAAATGGCGAAGTGCTTATCCTAACACTTCGCGTTTGTATCAATATTTCCAATATGACAAAATCTGTTCCTGTTGTATTTATCTATTTCTTTATTTTCTCTATTATTCCGATCCAGCCTTCCAAAGGTATAAATAAGGTGTAAATTATTGGTTAATTCCCAAGAAATCCTTTAAAATCAAGGTTTTCACGGCATCCATTAAACATTGCCGTGGCATACGAAAAGTACTCGAATCATTGTTTTTCTCCTCTCAAATCATTTGTAAAATCTATAAATTCCTTGGAATTTTTCCCATAGTCATCTTTTATTGTTTTTCCCTGATATTTTCTGTATAGTTCTTCCAAAACGTTTTCCTTTCATATTCTGAACTTTTGAAATGATGTCGCCATTGATAATATTTTTATTATACAGGAATGAGGCGGTAATCGCAAACACAATCCACAATACAAAATGATATTCTTTTTTTCTGGATGTTTCTGTGATATACTTATACGCGGTCGTATCAGACCGGAAAGGAAATATTATGTTACAAAAATTATATGTTTTTTTCAGAAAAGAAACCATTTTGTCAATTTGCAAGTGATCCTGGCGCTTCTTTCTATGTTCTGGGTCAGACCGGATAAGGCTTATTTTACTTATATCGATTTCAGGACTCTCGG
>ENA-OQCP01001016-OQCP01001016.1-human-gut-metagenome-genome-assembly--contig:-NODE-1016-length-11438-cov-1.728052_pt1 | contig 11438 bp, 14 predicted proteins | sample MGYA00242760_ERZ504583 | MGnify/ENA primary metagenome ERZ504583 (study PRJEB26092, sample SAMD00036308) | human gut metagenome | host: Homo sapiens | study: EMG produced TPA metagenomics assembly of...
GCATAGGAGTTCATAATAGCATTCTTATGGGGGAAGGGGAATTATGCCCTTTTTTATGTAATATAACTATTATTATAATCATAAGCAAAAGGACGCATGAAAAACTCTCGTTTTTTCACACGCCCTTTATTTAATAATGTTCTAGTGTTGAAAATAATTGTGAAAAATTATTTACATAATCATCTTCAGCTAATTTTTGACAAAATACTGAAATACCGACTGTGCTATAACTATCATTCACAATATTTCGATTGTGCGTGTATGATGCAAACCAATCATTACATACCTGTTCTGCACTTTGTTGACCTTTTGCAAGATTTTCTGCATCAGTATGTGCATATGCATAAAGATCTGTAATTGCTCTATTTCCATTTGGTCTAGTGTGTGAATAAGAATAAGTAATTTCAATTGCTCTTGTGTTAGCTGCATATTGAAGTGGAGTATCATCTCCTGGTAATGAAAGAAGCGGAATTTCAAATCTTCCTCTCTTCTCATTAATAATTTCAAGAATTTTTTCTCTCATTTCAAGATCAAAGTGTCCAAACAACTGTTGTTGTTTTTCCATTTCCAAGATCAATTGTATATTCTTGATCATTAAATTCTTCTTCTCAGCCCACATTCACTACATTTATAATAGATATATTGTAAATCTCTACCAGTTTTCTGTATAGGAATGATTTTCAGGATTTAAATCAAGATCAACTGTTTTAATATCTCCACAAACTTTACAAGCATAATTTACATGACCATGTGTAGAACATGTTGAATCAATTCTTTCTACTTCTGTATTCATATCATAATCATGCCCTGTCTTTGGAAGTTTCTCCTGATAGGACTTATTACACATAGAGCAGGAGTACTCTTTGTAACCATCAGCAGTACAAGTGGCTTTTACAGTTTTGGTTAGCTGATAGTTATGGTCAACGAGGGCTAATTCCGTCTTTTTTGTTTCGTCGCATCTACTGCACTTGTAGAGATCATAACCTTTTACAGTACAGGTAGAATCCTTGTGATCAATTTTTTTTGCTGAAGTCGTGTCCGAGCTTCTGCTGTGTGGTCTTAGTATAAGTGTCCTTACAGTTTGTACAAGTATATACGTCATATCCATCCGCAGTACAGGTCGCGTCTACTTTCTTGGATACTTGATAGTTGTGACCTGTCTTTGGTAAAATTACCTGATGTGTTTCTCCACATTTGGAACAAGTATACTCTTGATATCCATCTGTTGTACAGGTTGCATTTACTGTCTTTGTAAGTTTACAGTCTCTCCACCATTTGGATATCCGCAAGTCAGTTCACCAGATTCTGCAAGATGATACCACAGATCTCCTGTTGTGATCCAACCTGTTTCCATATAACCGCTTGTATTAAAGTGATACCACTTGGAATTGATTTCTTCCCATTTGTTTCTAGGATAGGAACCATCTGCATTTCGATACCACCAGCCAGTGTTGTCTTTCTGCCAACTTCCGGTTGTCTGTGTCTTCCCTGGAATGTAGATTCCATTCGCATCCACATAATAAACGCCACCGTCAACCCATTCATTTGATGCCATAGCACCGCTGGATTTTAAATAGTACCAGGTATTTCCAAGCTGCAACCATCCCGTCTGCATCGCACCACTGGAGTTGAGGTAATACCAGTCACCACCAACCTTTTCCCAACCGATTGCCATAGCACCGCTTGGTTTCAGATAGTACCAGGTATTTCCAAGCTGTAACCAACCGGTCTGCATATAGCCGTTCTGATCGAAATGGTACCAATTTCCATCAATGTACTGCCACTGGTTTCTTGGATAAGTACCGTCTGTATTCCGATACCACCAGCCCGTATTATCTTTCAGCCAGCTTCCAGTTACTTTCACTTTTCCAGGAATATAAACACCATTTGCATCTACATAGTATTTTCCACCATCTACCCATTCATCTGATGCCATCTCTCCGGTTGCTTTCAGATAATACCAGGTGTTTTCATACAAGAGCCAACCTGTTTCCATGATGCCATAAGTTTCTACATTTTTATCAAAATAATACCATTTTCCATCGATTTTCTGCCAACCAACTAATTCAATTCCTTCTGAATCAAAATAATGTGTTTGATAGTCCTTCTGATCATAGGCTATCTGATTCCATCCATATACCATATGACCATCTTTATCAAAATAGCTCCATATTCCAACTTCTCGAGGATACCAATATTCGGTTTGCATTATTCCATCCTGATCAAAGTAGTAACCCATGTGTTGTTACTTTCATCTGTAATTTGATAAGGTGTATCTCGAATTGCCAAAAAATAATTTGGATCGAAATAGTACCATGAACCATTATCATTTTGCCATCCAGTATTTAGATATCCATTTTTATCAAAATGAAGCTTCCATATGCATCCATCATTAAACCTAATTTCATAGATACCATCGACATATTGCTGCGATTCCTCGCTCAATTTATAATGATCCTTATTATCGTCTCCTTTTACTTTTACAAAAGTTTTCGTATGGCTTTCAATATGTTCCTTATTAAGATTCGGATCACCCATTACAGTGCAGAATATTTCACTCTGATTTGATTCATTTGCATAGGTTGCAATCTGCTGATCCAATGTTTGAAGATCTGTGGGTTGAACTACAGGAGTTTCGCTTTGCATTTCGTTCTGTACTTCTGTCGCATCTTCTGCTAATACTGCCAATGGTGATTGGACACACATCGCAACACAGGTCAGGATTGAGAGACCATTTTTTAAATACTTTTTCATTTCCCTCTCCCTTCATTTTTATTTAATTTAGGTTACAAATTTATTATATCAGAATCTATGAAGTACTTGTATTAATTTTTTCTGTAAGCAAATCTCGCAGTCCGCCTTCTTCCGGTACTTTACAGAACCTGGATGAGAGGCAGTGCATAGTCGATAAACTGCTGTCCGATATCGGAACCATTTCCTGTGATCCAGTCTAAAGGAACTGTTTTCTCCTGATTACAGATGAGATTTACATCTTCCGGAGCGTAAGTAATGTGGTAATCCGCATCGTCTGTACGGTGGAAGGCGATCATCATTCCTGTTGTTCCCTTCAGTGCAGTCTGCACACCGAAAGAACCGGAAGCAATTGCTTCTTTCTTGTCTGTCGCAGAGAGCATAGCGGAAGAACAACGCTGGTTGACATTGAGCTCGATAGAACGAACTTTTACGCCAAGGCGGTCTTTCACAAGGTTTTCCAAATATTTTCCGGAACCTGTCAGCATTTTATGTCCGAATGTATCTACGCCTACATCACTTGCAAGCTCGCAGACAAACTTACCGTTTCCATCATTGATCCTTCGGAAATGCAGACAACCAGATTGGAAATATGCTCGAAAGCTTTCTGAACATCTGCAAGGAACTGTTCCTGATCAAATGCAACTTCCGGAAGATAGATCAGAACCGGATTGTCGCCTCGAATTTACGGGCAAGGACACTGGCAGCGGCCAGCCATCCGGCATGACGTCCCATGATCTCAACGATCGTAACGGATTTTTATTATCATAAACAGAAGCGTCGATTGCAATCTCACGAACAGTGGACGCCACATATTTGGCAGCACTTCCGAATCCCGGTGTATGGTCTGTCAGACAAGGTCATTGTCGATCGTCTTAGGGATTCCGATGAAACGGATCTCGCTGTTTACAGTCTCAGCATAGCGGGAAAGCTTGCTTACTGTATCCATGGAATCATTTCCACCGATGTAGAAGAAGTAGCCGATATTGTACTTCTCAAATTTTTCAAAGAGCTGCGGATAGACAGCGTCTGTCAGGTCTTCCGGAAGTTTGTAACGGCAGGAACCAAGATAAGATCCCGGTGTTGTCTTGATCAGTTCAAGCTCACCGTTCGCTTCTAAAGGTTTCATATCCATCATATTCTCGTTTAGGAAACCTTCGATTCCGTTGATCATTCCATAAATTGTTCCAATGACATCCTCACGGTTCAGTGCTTCGTAAACAACCCCATAAAGGCTGGCATTAATAACTGCGGTTGGTCCGCCGGACTGTCCGACGATTGCATTCTTCTTCATAAAGTTTCTCCTTTGGTTTAAGTTGAGATAGTCGATTTCTGTTGTCAATATATTCTAAGAACTCAATAATATATTGATGATTCGTTATTACTATAGCTGAAAAAAAGAAAATTTACAACAATAAGTCGAAAAGATGCTATAATGAGCGTAAAAGAAAAGGAAGCGACGCCGTAGGCGGCATTTTAAAATGGAGGAAAAACCATGAAATATATTTCATTTGCAATTCCATGTTACAACTCAGAGGCATATATGGAAAAGGCAATCAATTCCATTCTTGTTGGGGGCGAGGATGTTGAGATCATTGTAGTGAATGACGGATCAAAAGACGGAACTCAGGAAATCGCAGAACGATATCAGGAAAAATATCCGACGATCGTAAAAGCAGTTGAGAAGCCGAACGGTGGACACGGAGATGCAGTGAACTGTGGACTGGCTCATGCGACAGGAAAGTATTTTAAGGTTGTAGACAGTGATGACTGGGTAGACGAGGAAGCATTGTTGAAGATTCTTGATACGATCAAAGAATTTGTGAAAGATGAGTCAGAAGTAGACATGGTCATTGCGAACTATGTTTATGAGAAGTTGGCATGACACATAAGAAGGTTATCCGTTATGACAATGTTCTTCCGGAGAATCAGATTTTTAAATGGGAGGATATCGGACGTTTCCGTCTGGATCAGTATATCCTGATGCATTCTGTCATTTACCGTACAGAGATGCTTAAGCTTTGTCAGTTAGAGCTGCCGAAGCATACATTCTATGTGGACAATATTTATGTATATTATCCGTTGCCGCATGTTCGTACACTTTATTATATGAATGTAGATCTTTACAGATATTTCATCGGACGTGAGGATCAGTCAGTCAATGAGAAGGTGATGATCAGCAGAATCGACCAGCAGCTTTTCGTAACGAAGAAAATGATCTCCATGTATGAACTGCGTCTGATCGGAAGCAAGAAGCTGAGAAAATATATGGTGAATTATCTGGCAATCATGATGACAGTTTCTTCTATTCTATGTATTCGCTCTAAGAAGAAAGAGAATCTTGAGAAGAAGAAAGAACTGTGGGCTTATCTGAAGAAAAAAGACTATAGGACTTATATGAAGATCCGTTATGGAATTCTTGGACAGACGATGAATCTTCCGGGAAGGTCAGGAAGAAGAGTGTCTTCACTTGCGTATACGGTTGCGAGAAGACTGATCGGATTTAACTAAATAAGAACAGTTACAAAAATTCTATGAATATTTGGGACAGGTGAATTAATAAACCAGTCATGGCATATACTGATTTGGATGAATTTAGCTTTTGGAAAAGAGTAGAAGATTTGAAGAAAGGAAGTATATGACATGGCTGTTTTATTTTCAGAAAGCAAGACAAAACAAAATCTGATGCGTGCGTTCGCAGGAGAGGGACAGGCGCGAAACCGTTATACATTTGCGGCGGAGCAGGCACGGAAAGAAGGGAAACCTGCAATTGCAGATATTTTCCTATACACAGCAGATCAGGAACGGGCACATGCGGGAAGATACTATGAATTGTTAAAAGAAGCATCAGGAACGAATATCTTTATTGATGGAAGTTATCCGGTAGATGAGACGAAGACGCTGGTTCAGCTGTTGCGTGCGGCAGAACATAATGAGCAGGAAGAGGCGGAGGATGTGTATCCGGCATTTGCAGATGTAGCGAAACAGGAAGGATTCTTTGAGGTAGCAGCAACATTTCAGCAGATTGCAGAGATAGAAGCAGCACATAGCCAAAGATTCCGTAAGATTGCAGACAGCCTGGAGAATAATACGTTTTATATGTGTGAAAATGCGGATGGAACTAAAAAATGGATCTGCACAAATTGCGGTCACATCTACGAAGGGAAAGAAGCACCTGCATTATGTCCGGTATGTAAGCACCCACAGGGATATTTTCTTCCTGGTTTTCTTGATTTGCACATTGGATTTTAGGCAATGAGGCATTTCAGAAGTTTTTGAAAAAACGGGCAGATTTATAAATGAAGAGGAACAGCAGGTGGCATGTGTATTGCCAATGGGCTTGTTCCTCTTTTATTATCTACATACTTTATGAAAGTTCCCTGTCCTTTCCAATAAAGAAAAGTGCAATTGTATCCGGTCCGACATGGCTTCCGGTACAGAAATCATAAGAAGTATTTATAAAATCACGCACTTTGATTTTCTGTTGGATCTTGTCCATGATGTAAAGCGAATCTTCATATGCATCTGCATGTGCGATCCCGAGAATCTGCTTTTCTGGCTCTACAATGTTGTCACAGACCAGATTGACCAGTTCGTTCAGTGCGGATTTACGTCCGCGACAGTTCTTGTAAGAAACGATATAGCCATCTTTGTTTCCACGTAAGATTGGTTTGATCTTAAGAACATTTCCGATGGTGGCAACGCTTCCTTTGATTCTTCCGGTGCGGGAAAGATATTTTAAATCCCCGACAGTGAAGACTCCGTTCATTTTTCCAACATAATATTCCAGAGTATCAGCGACCTCATCCACAGACATTCCTTTGGTACGCATCTCGCTTGCATAGACGGCAAGGATTCCCTGGGCAAGTGAGGCATTGAGAGAGTCGACCAGACGAATCTTGTGCTTATCTCCGAATTCATCTAACAGCTCTTCCGAAGCTAATCTTGCGGAATTGTAAGTACCACTGATATTTTTACTCAGTGAGAAATATAATACATCCTGGTCTGCTTCGAGTGCGCTTCGAAATGCTTCCTCAAAGGCAGCAGTGCTGATCAGTCCGGTTTTGATTTCGCAGCCCCTGCTCATGGCCTGATAGTATTCGGTTCCTTTCTGACGTTCTTCCTCTGGTGAAAGATCCGGGTCAAAACAGGTAATCTCTTTGCCGTCAACAAGATTGACGAAAGAAATCACGTTAATATCGTATTGTTTTGCAGTTACAGCCGGCAGATTGGCTGCCGAGTCAACAAAAATCTGAAACATAGTATCTTTATCCTTTTATCCCTGTTTATTTTTGCAGTAAAAAATTTTAGAGCAATAATATAAATTCTAACACTGAATGTAAAGGAATGCAATTAAGAGAAAATAAAATTGATTTGCCTTAGTCTAGTAATAAAATTATAAAATCTTAGAAATAATAATAGAATCTATAAAAGTTAATAGAATGCAAAAAACAATAAAATTTATATAGTTTTTACATTGCGATGCAAAAACTATTGAATATTATTGCTTTTTACATTATCATAGGTGAGACGATGTGGAAAATCAATACTATTGGAGATTTATCAGGATTATCTAAACAGCATGGCGTGGACGAAGAGCAGATTATTGCAATTAATTTTGGAGATCTTGATTATGAGGAACTGACAGAATATAAGTAACTACAGCGACTATATGTAGTCGCTGAAATAAACACCGTAGTTTCGGGGGTTTCAGCCCAGTGACCACGAGTTTGAGAGGAGAAAAGAACTTATGAAAAGAGGAAAAAAAGATTCTGGCGCTCTTTCTGATCATTACAATGCTCCTTCCATTTGTAATGAATATTCCGGCAGAAGCGGCAGAAAAAAGCAAACAGTTAGATGTATTGTTTACGCATGACACACACTCTCATTTAAACAGCTTTTCAACAATTGTAGATGGAGAACAGAAAGAAGTCGGCGGATTTGCGAAGCTAAAGACTCTGATTGACGAGAAGAAGAAAGAGAATCCAGATACACTGATACTGGACGGCGGTGATTTTTCAATGGGGACGCTGATCCAGACAGTTTATGATACCGAAGCAGCGGAACTTAGGATGCTGGGATATCTCGGATGTGATGTGTCAACTTTTGGAAATCATGAGTATGATTATCGTTCCAAGGGACTGGCAGACATGCTGACAGCGGCGAAGAATTCCGGCGAGACGGTACCGAGTCTTGTTGTGTGCAATGTAGACTGGGCCAGTATGGAAATGAACGGATTGAGTGAAGGTCAGAAACAGATTCAGTCAGCATTTGAAAACTATGGCGTAAAGGATTATGTGGTTGTTGAGAAAGGTGATGTAAAAATCGCCGTAGTGGGCGTGTTTGGAGTAGATGCCCTGAAATGTGCACCAACCTGTGAATTATTATTTAAAGATCCGGTTGAGTCAGTTAAGAAAACGGTAGAAGAGATTAAGAAGAATGAAAAGGTAGATATGATTGCCTGTGTGTCTCACAGCGGAACCTGGGAGGACGAGAAAAAATCAGAAGATGAGATCCTTGCAAAGGAAGTACCGGATCTTGATCTGATCATCAGCGGACATACACATACCGAGTTAAAAGAGCCTATTCAGCACGGAAATACCTACATTGTATCCTGTGGAGAATACGCAAGAAATCTTGGATCACTTTCCATGACACAGAAACAGGATGGTCGCTGGGAGATGACTTCCTACGAGTTGATTCCGGTATCTGAAGATATTGAGCCGGATCAGGCGACACAAGAGCGGATCGATGCGCTGATGGATACAGTAGATACTAATTATCTGACGAATTTCGGATATACAAGAGATGAAGTTCTTGCCGAGAATGATGTCGAATTCAACAGTCTCGAAGAAATGGAGGCGAAGCATGAAGAACTGAATCTTGGAGATATTATGTCTGATTCGTATATCTATTCTGTAGAGCATTCAGAAGACTATAACGGAACGCCGGTGGATGTAGCTGTTGTTCCAAGCGGCTGTGTGCGCGACACATATACGAAAGGAAATATCACTGTAGAAGATGTATATAATTCATTTTCACTTGGAATAGGAAAAGACGGACTGGCAGGATATCCGCTGATTGATGTTTATCTGACTGGTAAAGAATTGAAACTGGCAGCAGAAGTAGACGCTTCGGTTTCCGATTTTATGACAACTGCAAGATTATATTGCAGCGGGCTGAATTTTACATTCAATCCGCATCGAATGATCCTGAATAAAGTAACAGACTGTTATCTGACAAGAGAAGATGGAGAGCGAATCGAGATCCAGGATGACCAGTTATACCGAGTTGTGACAGATCTTTATACCGGACAGATGCTTGGCTCTGTAATGGAAATGTCTTATGGTCTGTTGAAGATCGAGCCGAAGGATAAGGATGGTAATCCGATCGAGAATCTGGAAGATCAGGCAATCATGGAAGGCGATAAGGAGCTGAAGCATGGGATGCGATCGCAAGATATATGAAGTCTTTTGATGATACAGATGGCAACGGCATTTCAAATGTGCCAGAGTATTATGAGACGACACATGGACGTAAAGTTGTAGATGAAAGCAGAAATGTGATCGATCTCGTGAAGAATCCGAATAAGTTTTCAGTGATGATTGTTGGTATCGTTCTGGTTCTTATTCTGATCATTATTCTGTTGGTAGTATTGATTCGAAAGTTAATCAAGAAGAGACGAAGAAAGAAAAAATAGAAGAGTGAATTTATAGGAGCAGCGGCTGAAAATGGAAGTTTCGGCCGCTGCTTTTCTTAAAGCAAAACATTAATTCAGTCTTTTGATAAAAGATAATGGTGTCATGTGATATTTGGCTTTAAAGGCTCTGTGAAAATAAGAAAGATTATGAAAGCCAACGGAGAGTGAGACTTCCAGGATGGAAGTTTCTCCATGTTCAAATAATTCTACTGCTTTTTCGAGCCGGACATTATTAATATATTGGATGCAGGTCATGTTCATATGCTTTTTGAAAAAACGCATAAAATGGTATTCACTGAAATAGCAAAGCTCTGCAAGTTCGGAAATTGTGAGAGGCTCAGCATAGTGGAGATCGATATAATCGAGTACATTTTCAGCTTATCTGAAGAAGCAGAAATAGTTGCAGACTCCGTGGTGCTATATTGAAGTAGGAGAAACAGTGCCTGCAATAGGACTGATTTCAGGGCAATTTCATATCCAAATGTTTGTTCCGTATAGAGTGAAGCCATTTTTATAAAGCATTCATGAAGAGAATGATGTGCAGGGTGTGTGGATGAAATATGATAAGGCAAGGTCAATTCATGATTTATCATAGGTGTAAGATAACGGGTGGAGCATATATCTGTTGCATTTCCCCCTAAAAAGTTAACATGAAACACATAGGTTTCTGAGCAGAAATCATCAGTTCCATTCAGGCGGATCGAATGTAAAAGTAGTGGTGGAATGAATAACAGATCACCTTCATTTACTTCATACTCGACTAAATCAATTTGATAAATACAGGAACCTTTTGTTATCAAAGTGAGTTCTGCTTCTTCGTGCCAGTGAGTCATAATGACCGGGGAATTTAAGTTAAGTTTTGTAATATATTTTTGGATCGGAAAGAATACTTCTCCATGTTTTGCATTTTCTTTTTGCTCTAATATGAGTGAATGTGGAACGTTCATTCGGATCTCCCTCTAAAATAGCAGTATTGTGTTATATAATGAAAAAATAATGCAAGAATTCATACGAATACAATCATATAATAGCAGTATAATACAGAAGATGGAACTGGCAATACGGTTACATCAGTGAGTGGCAAATAAAATGATATGAAAGAGGATGATAATATGGAAAAAAAGTGGTGGCATGACAAGGTAGCATATCAGATATATCCGAAGAGTTTTCTTGATACAAATGGAGATGGAATCGGAGATTTGAGAGGTATCATATCGAAACTGGATTATTTAAAAAAGCTTGGAATTGATATTATATGGTTATCACCGATCTATAAATCACCATTTGTAGATCAGGGCTATGATATTGCAGATTATTATGCAATTGCCGAAGAATTTGGAACGATGGAAGAATTTGATGAATTGCTGGCGGAAGCGAAAAAGCGAGACATGCATATTATCATGGATCTGGTAATCAATCATTGTTCTGACAAACATGAATGGTTTCAGAAAGCATTAGCGGATCCGGAAGGAGAATATGCGGATTATTTCTATTTCCGAGAAGGAAAGAATGGAAATCCGCCGAGTAATTATCGTTCTTATTTTGGCGGAAGCTGTTGGGAACCGGTGCCGGGAACGGATAAATATTATTTTCATATGTTCGCAAAGGAACAGCCGGATCTGAACTGGGAGAATCCGAAATTAAGACAGAAACTCTATGATATGATCAACTGGTGGCTGGAAAAGGGACTTTCCGGTTTTCGAATCGATGCGATCATTAATATCAAGAAAGATTTGGAAATTTCCTGATTTTGAACCGGACGGGGCAGAATGGCATGGCCGGCTGCTGGAAAATGGTTGAAAGTGTAGATGGTGTTGGAGAACTTCTGGAAGACTTAAAGAAAAATACATTCCAAAAATACGATGCATTTACAGTAGGAGAGGTCTTCAATATGAAAGCGGATGAATTACCGGAATTTATTGGAGAAAACGGACATTTCTCAACAATATTTGACTTTAGTGCACATTGTCTCAGTGATGGAGAACAT
>ENA-OQCP01001017-OQCP01001017.1-human-gut-metagenome-genome-assembly--contig:-NODE-1017-length-11437-cov-3.197878_pt1 | contig 11437 bp, 12 predicted proteins | sample MGYA00242760_ERZ504583 | MGnify/ENA primary metagenome ERZ504583 (study PRJEB26092, sample SAMD00036308) | human gut metagenome | host: Homo sapiens | study: EMG produced TPA metagenomics assembly of...
GCGATTTCGCCGCTGACTATCTGCACCTGACCGACATAAGGCTCCTTGAGCCCGAGGTCTTTGATAACAGTCAGAAAGCCGTCCTTGCGACTGCGCCGGAAACATCCAACTTGCCCTTGTCGTTGAGCGGCAGCTCAACAACGGAGTTCACAGCGTATCCTCTGACGTTGCCGTGGCTGTCCGACGCCGCGAGCACGGTGCCCGCAGGCCGTTTCCGTTTATCCTGAGCGTGACGGAATCGTCCGCTCCTTTGAGCGCGCTGCCCATGAGGCTCGCCGCCGTCAGCAGCCTACCGAGAGCCGCCGAAACAACGGCGGATGTGCCGTGGATCTCCTGCGCCCTGTTTACTATATCCGTTGTGTCGGCAGCCATAACGGTCAGCGTGCCGTCCTCGGAAATGCAGCGTATAAGCTTGCCCATATTTTTGTCCTCCTGTTATTTCCTGCGCCTCGCGGCAATCACCGCGCGCTCGGAATCTTCTCTGACGGGTTCATTTGTCATGCCGTTATATATGTTTTCAATGTCAAAGCCCGCGTCGCCGAGCCATTTTGAAAGTTCGTCGAGACTATATGCGCGCTCGCTGAAATCTTCGCTCGTGCGCTCGTATGTCCCGTCCTCGTTTTCCTCGAAAAAGTCGAGCATGATGTCTACAATGTCCGTCTCCTCGTCAAGGCTATTCTGCCAGACGCAGAAAACATCCGGGCATTCGTAGACAAACGAGTTGTCTGCGAGAATCTCGCGGTGCTTGTATATCGTGTTCACGTCGAATATGAACATCCCGCCCGGGCGGATGAATGTGCCGAGTCGGCGGAATGTCTCTCTGACATCATCGGGCTCGGTCAGATGATTGATGCTGTCGAGCGTGCAGAGCGCGGCGTCGATTTTTCCGAAAAGGTCGAGAGTCTGCATCTGCTGGCAGAGAAACAGAATGTCCTGCCCCTTCTCAAAAGCCTGTTCTGTGCCTGAGAAAGCATATCGGGCTTGAGTCAACGCCGATCATGTCGTATCCGCGCGCGGATATCAGCGAAGTCAGGGTGCCCGTGCCGCAGGCGAGGTCGAGAACCGTTCCGCTTTTTATCCCATATGAAAGCAGAAGAGCAGAAAAATGCTCTGCTCTTCTCTCGTAATCAACATTTTGCGTCAGCTCGTCATAAAAACGGGCAAAGAATGAATATTCGCTCATTATCAGTCTTTCTTCTCGGCCTCTGCGGCGTCGATGCGCTCGAATATCTTCTCGTATCCGTCGCAGCCGTAGTTGAGCGAGCGGTTGACGCGGCTTATCGTGGCGGTGCTTGCGCCGGTCTTGCTGACTATCTCGCTGTAAACCTGCTTGTCGCTGAGCATCTTCGCAACAACTATGCGCTGCGAAAGAGCCTTGAGCTCGGTCACGGTGCAGAGATCCTCAAAAAAATCATAGCACTCGTCGATATTCTCGAGGGCGAGAACCGCTTTGAACAGAAAATCAACGTTGCTGTCTTTCAGCTTGCCGTTCATCAAAGTTACTCCTTTTCGCGGTCATATTGGGTTTGACTCCGCGTACATGTATATATTTTAGCACACTAAAATTTGAAAGTAAAGAGCAAAAATCAAAGCGTCTGAGTTTCGACGGAATTTATAACGACATCCTCGAGCGGCTTGTCCGAGGAATCGCGGTCAACCGAGGCTATCGCGTCGACAACGTCCATGCCCTCGAACACCTGACCGAACACGGTGTGTCTGAAATCGAGCCACGGAGTTCCGCCGACTGCCTTGTAGTCCTCAATAGACTCGTCCGTGAACATATCGGGCAGGCGCTCCATCTGCGGGATAAAACGCTCGTCAACCGACGGCGCCTGAACGATAAAGAACTGGCTGCCGTTCGTGTTCGGACCTGCGTTCGCCATGCACAGCGCACCTCTGAGGTTGTGGTAGTCGCGGCTGAACTCGTCCTTGAACGGTCTGCCCCAGATGCTCTCGCCGCCGATACCCTTGCCGAGCGGGTCGCCGCCCTGGATCATGAAATCCGGGATAACGCGGTGGAAGATAACCCCGTCATAGTAGCCGTTGTCCGCATGGGTCGTGAAGTTTTCGACCGCCTTGGGCGCGGCGTCGGGGAAGAGGACGACTTTTATGTCGCCCTTGTTTGTCTTTATCGTTGCAACGGTGTCGCCCGCTGCAGGCTGTCTTAACTGCTTGCTCATTTTATTTCCTCCGTGGATTCGTTTTTCTGTGCGGGTTTATAGAGCTTGGCGAGTCCGCCCTCGCTCGTCTCGCGGTATATTTTTGAAAGATCCTTGCCTGTCTGATACATCGTCTCGACTATCAGATCGAACGATATCTTTCTTGTGTATGTCAAAAAGTTTGCAAGGCTCACTGCGTTTATCGCCCTCATCGCGGCGACTGCGTTGCGCTCGATGCAGGGCACCTGAACGAGCCCCATGACCGGGTCGCAGGTGAGCCCGAGATGGTGTTCCATTGCGACTTCTGCGGCGTATTCAATCTGATCCGTGTCCATGCCGTAGAGCTCCGCGAGCGCAGCCGACGCCATTGAACACGCCGAGCCTATCTCCGCCTGGCATCCGCACTCCGCGCCGCTTATCGAAGCGTTCGTCTTTATAACGTTGCCGATGATTCCGGCGGTCGCAATGGCTCTGCGAATTTCATTTTCGGAGAAACCGCGCCTGTCCGCCGTGTATCGCAGAACTGCGGGCAGAACTCCGCACGCGCCGCAGGTCGGGGCAGTTACTATCTCGCCGCAGGAGGCGTTCTCTTCGCTGACTGCGTAGGCGTAGGCGCAAACGAGCCTGTTTTCGCGCGTCTCCGGGCTCTCGTCCATGTGGCGGCGGTTGTTGAGCATATGCGCCTTTCTCATTATGCCGAGCCCGCCGGGCAGCTCGCCCTCGGCGGCAAGTCCGCGCTTGATGCAGCTGTTCATGACGATCCACACGCGGTCGAGATAATGCCAGATCCTTTGCCCTCGAATCTTTCAACTAAGTCGGGAATACGGATATTTTCTTTCTTGCAGTATTCTTTTATCTCCGCAAAATTCTTGAATGGGTAGACTTCGGGCGGCTCTGCGTCCTTTCTGCCCTCTATCTCTATCGCACCGCCGCCGACGCTGCAGACTCTGCGCTTGCCGATGACGTTTCCGCCCTTGTCGAACGCCGCGAAGTCGAGCGTGTTGGGGTGGGGGATATCGGTCGTCGTCATGTCGAATTTTATGTCGAGCACGCGGGGCGCGAAGGTCTCGCGCAGAACTCTGTCCGTGCCGTGACCTTTTCCTGTCTTTGCGAGTGAGCCGTAGAGAACCGCTTCATATCTGTCCGCCGACGGGAACTCGTTTATAAACATCTTGGCGGCGGACTCGGGTCCATGGTGTGCGAGCTTGACGGGCCGCGTCCGATTCTGTAAATTTCTTTGATAGATTTCATTTGCCTCTCCTGTAAGCCGTTGAAATATGTTGCCTCATACATTGTTAAGTATATCACATAATATTTCCAAACTCAACAAGTTGCGGCAAAAAGACCGTTGACAAAAAATAACCGGGTGTTATAATTGCTTCATCACGGTTTGGGAGAGAGTCATGGAACAGCGCAAGGACAAAGAAAAAACGCTTTCGGCGGGCGCTCTGCTTTTTGTTGCCTGCTGGGCGGCTTATTGTGCCTCGTATCTCGGCAGAATAAACTATACCGCCGCGCTCACCGCGATAGTCGCGGACGGCGTGTTTTCAAAGCCCCATGCCGGATTTATCGGCACGGTCTATTTCTTCTGCTACGGAGCGGGTCAGATATTCAGCGGAATCCTCGGCGACCGCGTGTCTCCCTATAAAATGATAGGCGCAGGGCTCGCCGGGACGGTGTGCGCCAATATTATAATGCCGCTGTGTTCGTCGAGCTATATCACCATGAGCATTATCTGGGGACTTAACGGAATAGTTCAGTCCATGCTCTGGACACCCGTGCTCTATATAATAGCCACCGTCCTGCCGGAGGAGCAGCGCAGCCGTGCGTGTCTGCACATAGCGTCGTCGTTCCCGATAGGCAGCCTGCTCTCCTATGTGATATCTGCGGCGGCGATAAAATTCGCGTCGTGGCATTTTGCGTTTTATATCCCCGCCGGAATAATAACCTGCGTGCTGGTCTTTTGGTGCATATGCGCGAAAAAGACCTCGAAAATCCTCGGAAAAGGGGAGAAGCCGTCGCTTCCCGTCCATGAGAATACTGGCGAAAAAATCTCTCTCGGCAAGCTCTTTATGATTTCCGGCGCGTCGGTCATATGCGTCGGCGTGCTCGTCCAGGGTATGCTAAAGGACGGAGTCAGCTCGTGGGTGCCCACGCTTATTACCGAAAAATATGACGTCTCCGCCTCGTTTTCGCTGCTGTTGTCGGCGATTATGCCGATAATCAATCTCAGCGGCGCGTGGATAGGAACGAAGCTTTATGAGAAGGTGTTCAGGCTCAACGAGGCCGCAACGTCGGCGTTCGGCTTCGCCATGACGCTGATACCGCTGACGGGCATAGTCTTTGTCGGCAAATATCCTATCGCCATTTGCGTGATACTCCTGGCGCTGTTTACTACAATAATAGCGCATGAACCATCTGCTTATGACGCTCATACCGGTGCACTTTGCGAAATTCGGGCGCGCATCGACGGTCGGCGGGATATTCAACTGCTGCACATATATAGGCAGCGCGATATCGACCTACGGCTTCGGCGCGGTGTCCGAAAAATTCGGTTGGACGGCGACGGTTGTTTTTTGGATTATTCTCGGCGTGATAGGCGTCGCGGCGTGTGCCCTGCCGATGCGCCGCTACGCAAGATTTGCCAACGGGAGCGATAAGGCGTAAGTCAACAGCTTTTCTTGATAAAAAATCACAATATCCTATAAAGCGTGTCAAAAAACAGCACGAAGCGCAAAAAAATTAAAATTAGGTATTGCAAAACCCGGAATCTTATGTTATTATAATGTGCGTTCGGTGAGAGCCGACAAATTGGCCCGGTAGCTCAGTTGGTTAGAGCGCTAGCCTGTCACGCTAGAGGTCGACGGTTCGAGACCGTTCCGGGTCGCCATTCGCTGCTATGGCTCAGGTGCAGAGCACATCCTTGGTAAGGATGAGGTCACCAGTTCGAATCTGGTTAGCAGCTCCATAAAAAGCCTTGAAACTTGATTGTTTCAAGCTTTTTACTTTTGCCCAAAATTGAATTCTACAATTTTTCGCCCTGAATCGGCTGCAATTTTTCGTCAACTTTATGTGCCGCGCCGCCGCATTTCTGCAATTTTTGAGCACCTTGCCCTTTTTTCAAAATCTATGGATTTAACTTCCGCTTTGTGCTAAAATGCCTTTTGTGTGCAATTCTCTGTTGGGGGAACGAAAATGAAAAGGATAGGATATAACATACGGTTGCGGCGAGCTTTACGGCGTTCGTCGTGCAGGCGGTCGTCAATAATTTCGCGCCGCTGCTGTTTTTGACATTCCAGGCGCAGTACGGCATAGAGCTCTCGAAAATAACCGTTTTAATCACCGCGAACTTCTTTATTCAGATATTTGTTGATTTAACTGCGGTGCTGTTCGTTGACCGCATCGGCTACCGCGCCTCGACCGTGCTCGCCCATGCGATGTGCGCGACGGGTCTTATTTTCATGACGATTCTGCCGGAGATACTGCCCTCGGCCTTTGCGGGGCTTCTCATCTCCGTGTTCTGCTACGCAGTCGGAGCGGGTCTTTTGGATATCACGATAAATCCGATAGTCAACTCCTGCCCGTCAACAAATTCCAATCAGCTGCTCTGCCTGCTCCATTCGTTCTATTGTTGGGGCAGCGTCGCGGCGGTCGGCATATCCACCCTGTTCTTCGCCCTGTTCTCGACGGATAATTGGAAGATAATGTCGCTGATGTGGGCAATTCTCCCGATAGTCAACGCCGTTATGTTCACCCGCGTGCCTATAGCGCCCGTCGTCGGCGAGGACGAGGAGAAGCTCTCGATAAAGGATATGCTCAAAACAAAGGCGTTTTGGATATTCATGGTGCTTATACTCTGCGCAGGCTCGAGCGAGCAGGCGGTCAGCCAGTGGGCTTCGACTTTCGCTGAAAAGGCGCTTGGACTCACAAAGACCGTCGGCGACCTGGCGGGTCCCATGCTCTTCTCGATTCTTATGGGCGTGTCGCGCTTTATGTATGGCAAGTTCGGCAACAGAATAAATCTCGATTCAATGATGCTCCTGAGCGGCTGCGTCTGCACGGCTTCTTATTTTCTCATTTCGCTGACCTCTTCGCCCATTCTCGGCCTTGTCGGCGTCGCCGTGTGCGGACTGTCTGCGGGTATCCTCTGGCCGGGCACGATAGGCAAGATGTCCTCTGCACTCCACGGCGGCGGAACGGCGATGTATGCAATACTCTGCCTGGGCGGTGATATCGGCTGCTCGGCGGGGCCGACCTTTGCCGGAATGATGGCGAGCGCGTTCGGCGACGACCTCAAAAAAGGCATACTCTGCGCCGTCATATTCCCGCTGACTCTGTCGGTGATAATGCTCGTGCGCGAGTTCATTATTCCGCGCCGCAGAAAGAAGGCGGCTTCATGAAGAAAAACTATAAATCGACCGTCAACGCCTGCTTTGCGGGCTATGTCGTTCAGGCGATAGTCAATAACTTTGTACCCCTGCTGTTTTTGACTTTTAATAAGAGCTACGGCATTGAGCTTTCAAAGATAACCGCGCTGATAACCGTCAATTTTATTCTCCAGCTCATAATCGACCTGCTCTCCGCGTTCTTTATCGATAAGATAGGCTACCGCGCGGCGGCAATTATGGCTCATGTGTTCGCGGCAGCGGGACTTGTTTCATTGACCGTCTTGCCGGATATTCTGCCCTCGCCGTTTGTCGGTCTGCTCATTTCCGTTGTGCTATACGCTGTCGGCGGCGGACTGCTCGAAGTCATAGTCAGCCCGATAGTCGAGGCGTGCCCGACGGATAATAAAGAGAAGATGATGAGCCTGCTCCACTCGTTCTATTGTTGGGGCAGCGTCGCTGTCGTCGGCATTTCAACGCTCTATTTCTCGATATTCACAACGGCTAACTGGAAGTATCTCGCCTTATCTGGGCAGTCGTGCCGATAGTCAACGCCCTGAACTTTATCCGCGTCCCGATAGCTCCGCTTATCGAAGAAGGGAGAAGGGACTTTCATTCAAAGAGCTGCTCGGCAACAGAATGTTCTGGATATTCATGCTGCTGATACTCTGCTCCGGCGCGAGCGAGCAGGCGGTCAGCCAGTGGGCTTCGACCTTTGCGGAAAAGGGTCTCGGCGTCTCAAAGACCGTCGGCGACCTCGCCGGCCCCATGTTCTTCTCCGTGCTCATGGGCGTGTCGCGCGTGATATACGGCAAATTCGGCGACAAAATCGACCTCGACGGCATGATGATTTTCAGCGGCGCGCTGTGCATGGCGTCTTATCTGCTCATTGCGCTCAGCTCCTCCGCCGTGCTCGGACTTGTCGGAGTCGCGATGTGCGGCTTCTCGGTCGGCATCATGTGGCCGGGAACGTTCAGCAAGGCGTCCGCAGGGATAAAGGGCGGCGGAACGGCGATGTTCGCTCTTCTGGCGCTCGGCGGCGATCTCGGCTGTTCTTCCGGACCCACTTTTGCCGGAATGATAGCGAGCGCATTCGGCGACGATCTCAAAAAAGGCATACTCTGCGCCATATTTTTCCCGGCGCTTTTAACTGTGCTGACAATTTTTACAAAACGCAGAAAAGCGAAAAATTGATATCAAAAAGCGGCAGAATACGGATGATAAACCCGTGTTCCGTCGCTTTAATTTATTTTTGCGGTTTACATTTGCAGGAATAGCTGATAAGATATATATGTGAGATTTTGGCTTTCTTTGAGTCTCATAAACAGGAAAATGAAAATGGACAGGAAAACTGAAATAAGGGACTGAAATAATGAGCGTAGCTAATATTCTGTCGATGGCGGGCGGACTCGGTCTGTTCCTATTCGGCATCAGGACGATGGGCGACGGACTCGAAAACGCGGCCGGCGCCAAGCTCAAACGAATGCTCGAGGTGCTTACCGGAAACCGCTTCCTCGCAGTGCTCGTCGGCTTTGTCGTCACGGCAATAATCCAGTCGTCGACCGCGACTACGGTCATGGTCGTCGGCTTCGTCAATGCTGGCATGATGTCGCTCGCGCAGGCGGTCGGCGTCATAATGGGCGCGAATATCGGTACTACCGTCACATCACTGCTCATCGCGCTGAACTTTTCGAGCGTCGCGGCGGCGTCGGTGCTTGTCGGCGTTATTCTGATGCTCGCGTCGAAAAAGACCGTTGTCAAGAACCTCGGCGCAATATTCACAGGCTTCGGTCTGCTCTTCCTCGGCATCGATATGATGTCCGATTCCATGGCTCCGCTCAGAGATAGCGCAGGCTTCATGAACTTTATCGTCACCGTCTCGGAGTCGCCTCTGCGCCCGCTGTTCGGTATTATCCTCGGCATAGTCATGACCGCCGTGCTCCAGAGCTCCTCGGCTTCCGTCGGCGTGCTCCAGACTCTCGCCATGCAGGGACTCGTGCCGCTCAAGTTCTCCGTTTTCGTCCTCTTTGGTCAGAATATCGGAACCTGCCTCACGGCACTCTTCTCGACCGTCGGCGCGAAGAAAAACTCGAAGCGCGCCGCAGTTATCCACCTGCTCTTCAATCTTATCGGCACGGGCATATTTATTCTTATCGCCCTGCTCACTCCCTATGTCGAGTGGATAGAGAAACTGTCGCCCGACCCGATGGCGCAGATAGCCATATCGCATATCGTATTCAATATCGTCTCGACCGTTGTTATGTTCCCGTTCGCGAAAGCTCTCGTCAAGCTCTCCTGCCTGCTCGTTCCCGGCAAGGACGACAGCGAGAGCGAGATGCACTGCAAGTTCATCGACGACCGCCTGCTCAATACGCCTCCCTTCGCTGTCATGCAGGTCAGCAAGGAGGTCGCCCGCATGGCGAAGCTCGCGCGCGATAACTTTGAGACAAGCGCCCACGCGCTCATAAACCGCAGCGACAAAGATCTCGACAAGGTCATGGAAAACGAAGAGATCATAAACTACCTCAACCATCATATAACCTCGTATCTTGTCAAGCTCAACGCTCTTGATATAACCGACAGCGATTCGGATTATATCGCCCGCGTTTTCCACGCGATAAACGATATCGAGCGCGTCGGCGACCATGCGATTAACCTCGCCGAAGCGGCTCAGCACAATATCGGCGAGGGGCTCAAGTTCTCCGACCCCGCGAGGGAGGAGCTCAACCAGCTCTGCGGCAGTGTTGTTACATTGCTTGAGCGTTCGATGGCGGCGTTTGATAACCAGTCGCTCAGCGACAACGAGGCAAAGGAACTCTCCGACCTTGAGGAGCATATCGACGACCTGACCCTCGAGTGCCAGGATTCGCATATCTTCCGCCTCAACCGCAAGGAGTGCAACACCGAAGCTGGTATGCTCTATCTCAACACCATAACCGACTTCGAGCGTGTCGCGACCACGCCATAAACATCGCTTTTCTTGCAAGATCAAAATAATTTTCAAAATACCCTTGCATTTTGCAGGGGTATGATGTAGAATAAGAACAGAACATTTGTACGAACAAAATTTCAGCTCCCCGAAAGGACGGAACGAACATGGCAGATAAACAGAAAGCGCTTGAAACTGCGATATCGCAGATAGAGAAAAATTTCGGCAAAGGCTCGATAATGAGACTCGGTCAGAACACGGCAATGAATGTCGAGGCTATCTCGACCGGCTCCGTTACCCTCGACGCCGCCACCGGCATCGGCGGACTTCCGCGCGCAGAATAATCGAGATATACGGCCCCGAGTCGTCCGGTAAAACCACTCTCGCGCTCCATGTTGTCGCCGAGGCTCAGAGAATGGGCGGCGAAGCTGCGTTTATCGATGCCGAGCACGCGCTCGATCCTGTGTATGCCGCGAATCTCGGCGTTGATGTCGATTCTCTTCTCGTCTCCCAGCCGGACAACGGCGAGCAGGCGCTCGAGATAACCGAAGCTCTGACCCGTTCGGGCGCTATCGATGTTATAGTCGTCGACTCCGTTGCGGCTCTTGTTCCGCGCTCGGAAATTGAGGGCGATATGGGCGACTCCCATGTCGGTCTCCACGCGCGCCTTATGTCGCAGGCTCTCAGAAAGCTTGCGGGCGCGATTTCAAAGTCGAATACTATTATAATTTTCATAAACCAGCTGCGTGAAAAGGTCGGCGTTGTCTATGGCAACCCCGAGGTCACAACAGGCGGTCGCGCGCTGAAGTTCTATGCTTCTATCCGTATTGATGTCCGCAAGATAGAGCAGCTCAAAGGCCCCGGCAACGAGTTCATCGGCTCGCGCACAAGGGCTAAGATAGTCAAGAATAAAGTCGCTCCGCCCTTTAAAGAGGCTGAGTTCGATATCATGTACGGCAAGGGCATATCCAAGGTTGGCGAAATACTCGACCTCGCCGTCAAATATGATATTATCCATAAGAGCGGCGCGTGGTTCTCTTATAACGAGAACCGCCTCGGCCAGGGCAGAGACAATGTCAAGAATTATATCAGCGAGCATCCCGACTTCATGGCGGAACTCGAAGCCCAGGTCCGCGAGCGCCTTATGGCGGAGAACAACGCCGCAAGAGCCGCCGCAAAGCCTGCGGAGAAGCCCACGCCTGCCGCCGAGCCTGCACCCGCTGCGATGCCCAAGAAGCCTACGAGCCGTTCCGGTGCAAAGGCGAAGCTTGACATCGTTGTTGATGACGACGATTGATGAAGATAACGGCACAGCAGGCAGGGGACAAAAAATACATATACTTGTTGACGGGGAGTACCGTCTGACCGTTACCCGGGATTTCTGGGCGAGTCAGAATATACGCCCCGGCGATGAAATTGACGATGCGGAGTTTGCCGCCTTTTGCGAGGCGGCAGGCTCCTGCCGTGCATTTAACGCGGCTGTCGATATTCTTTCGCGGCGCGACCATTCGTCAAAGGAGCTTCAGCGAAAGGTTGCCCGCCGCTCCGGCGCGGAGTTTGCGCGCGAAGCGGTCGAACGCCTTGAAGAGATGGGATATGTCAACGACGAGCGCTATGCCCACACCCTCGCGCAGGAGCTGCATGAGCGGCGCGGCATGGGTAAAAAACGCATTGAACAGGAGCTAAGACAGCGCGGAATATCGCGCGAGACGGCGAGCGAATGTGCCGAAGAGCTCGACGGCGACGATGTTGAGCGGATAAAAAATCTGCTGGAGACCAAATTTGCCGGCAATTTCCGATGAAAAGGGCAGGCGGCGCACTTTCAACGCCCTGACCCGCCTCGGCTATGGCTACTCCGATATCCGTTCGGCAATGCGCGCGATGGACGAGGAATATGAAGATACGGACGATTCAATTTTCCTGTTAGAAGATAAGAAAAGGAAAAAAATAGTGTATAATTTCTG
>ENA-OQCP01001018-OQCP01001018.1-human-gut-metagenome-genome-assembly--contig:-NODE-1018-length-11414-cov-3.066360_pt1 | contig 11414 bp, 8 predicted proteins | sample MGYA00242760_ERZ504583 | MGnify/ENA primary metagenome ERZ504583 (study PRJEB26092, sample SAMD00036308) | human gut metagenome | host: Homo sapiens | study: EMG produced TPA metagenomics assembly of...
GCTTGTAGTCCAGATAGGGGAAGAGAAAGTTCGGGTAGAAGAAGGCTTGGCAGAATTCCTTCTGGAACTTGAAGTTGCTTATTCCCGATATGGCGGGCGGCAGAATGTTGGAATGTCCGGTCAGGCAGCGGTCGTTGTGCAATGATTCCTTGTCGATAATCAGCAGTAGGTTCTTGATTGTTGCACCTGCCTTGTCCAGTGCCTTCAGCTTCAGGCAGACGGCGGCAAGGCTTTCGGCATTTCCGAATAGCCGTACGGCTCTTCCGCCGTGGAGGTATTTCTCCCATTCATGGCATTGATAAGCATAGTGCAGGAGTTTCCCATGATATAGGAGTCGATGGGGATGGTATCCCGGTTGTTCAGATACATCTGCCACCCCACGTGCCCTTCGTTTAGTACAACCGGGGTTTGGTCGTATCGTTCATAGTTCTTCAGGACCATGAAAGGGTCGTCCAGGAAATAGACTGCCAGTAGGGCTATAAAAGGGATAAAAAGGATAAAGAGCTTTTTCATGAAACGTATGGCTGCGTTCCGTTCGCTGTTTTTCTTCATCATGTGTCTTTATTGTCAAAATTGTAAATATATGAAGCTGTCCGAGTTGAACTGTCCCAGTGTGAAAAGTATTATGGCGAGCAGATAATAGATACTCCATCTTACGGCTGCCGGCTGTCGTCCGAGGGCTTCTAGCAAATCATGCTTGGACATGAAATATTCGTAAACCAATATCAGTACGAGTGCGCTTCCTGCCACAATGCTGTTGTGGTCCGGCATTCCGATGTTCATTTCCTTCCAACTGTAATGTACGCCGAAGGAGAGGTGGCTGATGTAGTGGAACGCTTCGGCCATAGAACTTGCCCGGAAGAATATCAGAGATACGGCAAAAAGTAGGTAGGTCCTTACGACGGATAGTGTGGCATATAAGCGGCTTCCCAATTGGCTTTCAGTCTGCGGTGAAATGTCGTGGTCTTCATCTCGTAGAAGATGATGACACCTTGAATTAGTCCGTAGACAGCGAAGTTCCATCCGGCACCATGCCAGATACCCAGTCCCGTGAAGGTCAGCGCCAGACTTAGAAATACGCCCCATTGTCCCCATCCACGCAGGCTCGAGGACAACGGGAGGTACAGATAGTCGCGTACCCAGAATGAAAGCGACATGTGCCATCGGCGCCAGAAGTCGGCAGTGGTCTGTGCAATGAACGGCCGGTTGAAGTTTGGGCTGAGCTTGAATCCCAGCATGCGCGCTCCTCCCAATGCGATGTCGGTATATCCGGAGAAGTCGGCATACAGCTCTATCGGATATAGGAGGCATGCCATCAGTAATTGCACGCCCGAGGCTGTGTATACCGACCCGAAGACACCGTCTATGTATGGGGCGATGGAGTCGGCCAGTATCAGTTTCTTTATTAGTCCCACGACAATCAGTCTCATTCCGTAGACCATGGATGTATAGTCCGTAGCTTTGCAGGACTTCAGTTGGGGGAGCATGTCACTTGCTCTTTCTATGGGACCGGAAAGGAACTTCATGAAGAAGAGCATGTATATCATGAAGTCGGGCAGGCTCTTTTCCGGTTCTTCTTCTTGCCAATAGATTTCTGTCAGGTACGAAATGGCCTGGAAAGTATAGAAAGAGATTCCCAGCGGAAAAAGGATGTGGCAGTCTGTAAGCCGGTCGCATACCGGAATGCCAACCAGCTCACGACCAGAAAACACACACCTGAAAAATAAATTCCCTTCATGCTGCTTTCCCGCTTGGTCTGTCCTATCCATTTGCCAAGGTAGAAGGTGGTAAGCGTGAGGATGAGGGCCGTTATCAGAAAAGTGAGGTGGTAGAAGCCTATGAAGAGGCAGCTGGCTGTCAGTAAGGTCGCTTTTCTGAATCGTGAAGGAAGCGTATGGTATAGAATGAAAGTACACGCAAACAGTACGACGAAGTTCAGGGATATGAATGACATTTCCTAGTTGGTTTTGGTTAAAATGGCATGGCAGATGTCTCCCACGTTTTTGAGTTTTACAATATCTCTGAAGGTGAAGCGTACATTGAATTTCTTCTCTATCTTGTTTATCAGTTGCATGTTGGTCAGTGAATCCCATCCTTCCACATCCTGGGCGGTGGTCTCATTGTCAAGTACAATGTTCTCTCTTTTCAGTACCTCCCGAAAGATGAGGCTCATTTCATTCAAAATAGTCTGTGTATCCATTGTCAAGTTTAAATTAGTTCTTGTATTTTCTTTCTGTCTGTTTTGCTACTGGTGTTCAGCGGAAACTGTTCCAGGCAATGCATATGCTTGGGAATCATGTAGTAGGGAAGCCTGCTATACAGATATTCCTCCATCTGCTGTTTGTCGAGCTGTTTCTTCTCTACGACGAGATGTAGTTCGCACTGATTGCCGTTGTCGTATTTGGGAATGACGACTACACGGCATTCACCGTTGAAAAAGTTTTTTGCCACATGTTCAATCTCGCTCAGCTCGATGCGAAATCCTTGTATCTTTATCTGTGAGTCTTTTCGTCCGCAATAGATGATGTCACCGTCGGCATCCATCCGGCAGAGGTCTCCCGTCTTGTAGTATACTTTTCCATTGGCGGTCTCTACGAGGCATTCCCCGTTTTTTCGGGAGCATTCCAGTATCCACCCATCACTTGATTGCCGCTAATCCATAGTTCGCCGGTTTCTCCGGTAGGCAGCGGGCGACCGTCGTTATCCATAATTAGGCATCGATGCCTTCGAAAGGCCTTCCGATAGCGGTCATGCCGTTGTGATGCTTGCAGGAGGTGACGGGTATCCGGTAGGCAGTGCAGTAGATGGTTCCCTCTGTCGGTCCGTATAGGTTTATGAAAGAGGCATTGGGGACACATTTTCTGAAAGCATCCAACAGCTCCGCGTCAGAAGCCTCGGCAGTAACCACTAGATATCTAAGTGCGGGGAGGTGTATCTCCGGAAAATAGGGACGTAGCAGCTGGAGCAGTGAAGGGGCCACGGCAGCGAAGGTCAGGTCGTATTTTTCCAGAGTTTCAATTACGTTGATGTATTTCACGCCTTCCGGAGAAACGGTGTATATGCAAGCACCCAGCGTCAGCGGATATAGAAAGGATACGATGGAAACGTCGAAAGTGAGTTCGAACATCTGCAGCATCCGGTCGTTCTCGTCCAGTTGCCAGTCGAGGCGGTGGTAGGCGGTATAGAAAGCATTCAGGTTACGGCGGGAGATGGGTACTCCTTTGGGTTCGCCTGTGCTTCCGGAGGTAAAGATGATGTAGGCATTTTCCTCTTCTGCCGTATGGAGGATGTCTTCTGCGGCATGGAACGTGGCGGAGTTCTCTGCCTGCTCTATTTCGGAGGTACATATCAGTTCCAGATTCCGGGTGTCGAGGTTCAAGACATGGATATTCTCGGTATGCAGCACGAGGCGGATGCCTGCCGAGTCGGCAATTCTGTCGTTCCTATGTTTGGGGTAGGAAGGATGGAGGATGACGTATGTCTTTCCGCAAATCAGTGCAGATAGTATGGATGCGTATGTTTCCAGTCTGTTTTCTGCGACGATACCGATAATTTTGTCTTCTCTGTCCTTGAATAGGGAGGATATTTTCTGTACGCAAGTTGCCAGCTCTCCATAAGTGCAGGCCGTGTCTTCGATGACGAATGCCGGTCGGTCGGCATATTTGCCGAAGGCTTTCATGATGTCGCCAATCAAGTCATTTGGATACTTTTTCATTTAGTCCGTTATGTTATAGTTCAGTTTTTGCGGAAGCGATGTTTGTCCGTCGTTCATTAAAGACAGTGGTTTCCCGCAATCTCCCTACCGGGAAATCCTTAAGATTTCTAAAAAAGGAGGGATACTGTTCGGAATAAAAGAAACAGAGGGGGCAAATACATACTCACCACAGGATAGCACGGATTAACACTGCTAAAAGCTCTTTATTATCAGAACTCCTAAGGCAATCTGTGTTAATCGTGTTATTCTGTGGTGAGTATGATATACTCTTCGGGCAAAATGGGTTTGCGAACAAAGTCCTTATTTTGCCCAGAACAGTTTGTGGTAGTAAGTGTCTTCGGCTGACACCTCTTTATAGTAGGGATTGTAGTTGACTTCCGTATTCGGGTATCTCCAGCGGTTCGGCACATTTGTGATGGTACCGGCCACTTCGGGGAAGGCTAGGCCGGACGGATAGCCGGTACGTCGGATATCACTCCATGCCTCACGACTGGCTAGGAAACCGAAATGCAGCCACTTTTGGGTAATGATGGCATCCAGCTTGTCTGTATATTTCGTGCTGTTCCATTTGGCAGCGGCGAAAGAGGCGGTTTCTTCGGCGGTAGGGGCATCATACCGGCGTGCGTTTTCACCCGTACTTACCGAATCGTAATAGTAGTAAAGCGTGATGGACTGGCTGACAGCCTTTTTGAACTCTTCTTCCGCTTTCGCTTCATTCTTTGCCACTCCATACCCCATTTCATAGGCTTCCGCTTTCAGGAAATGGATTTCGGGTGAGGCCATTATCAGCATGTCGAATTTATCGTTTTCCCAAAAGAAACCTTTCTGCGTGATTTGTGAGAAACCGGTGTTGCTGGTATTGACTTCGTCTTGTGCCTGCGAGTTGTAATATTCCGTCAGCTCATCTGCCACGGTAAGGTCTGTGCCCAGATAACGGTGTTCGTCCAATTGACCGGTGTTCTGGTTGGTAATCTTCACGGGATTGAAGTTGAGTAGGATGCGCGGGTCGTCTTCTCCTTTCACATAAACGCCGCTCAGTGGGTCATTGCAGGTCATATCGTAGTTGCCATGGCCCAGCATGCGGTCGATGATGGCGCCCGAAGCGAGTCGGTTGGTTACCCAGTCACCCAGTCCGTGGCCTGCAGTGAAGTTCAGTTGCCCAGACTTCTGGTTGACAATGAGGATGTTGTTTTCTTGTTCCTCTATCAACGGATAGGCCGACGGATTTTCCAGGATTTCCTTGATGGCGGTACGGCCTTCTGCCTGCAAGTCTCCTTGCGCGGCTACGCGCATGGCAAGGCGCAGTCGCAAGGAGTTTGCATAGCGTTCCCATTTGTCCATGTCCCCGTTGTTGATAAAGTCTTGTGTATTGAAGTTCCTCGGTGTGGGGATGGAGCGGAACCGCGGAGCAATTTCTTTGAGCTCGTCAAGAATGGTTTTATATATATTCTCGGCCTTGTCATAGTGAGCATACGATTTACCTACATCGTTGGTAAGCGGTAGTGTGCAAGCTTCCGAAAAAGGCATATCCCCGAAAATGTCCACTGTGGCGGCGAAAAAATCGTACAGCTGTACTTTGGCGGCAAGATAGAATGCCTCATCCTGTGCTTGCTCTGCCGCGCTTTCTTCTTTGTAGAGAGATTCCAGCTTGCGGAACTGGGCCAGTGCCGAATACACATTGTCCCACTGTCCGTCAATGGCGGGTATATAGCCGGGGGTATACATATCTGTAGTGTTGGAGTAGCCGAAGGTTTGTGCATACTTGCCTGTAAACTGTGAATCGAATCCGAAGAACCGGTTGTATTCGTAAACATCATAGTCCTTTACTTTTTGGAAGACTCCTACCATCAGATTACTGATGGTGACTTGGGTTACTTTGGAGGGGTCTTCGTATTTGCTGTCGAAGTCATAATCCGTACAGCCTGATGTTGTCAAGAGGAATGCTCCCAATGAAACAAGGATAATATCTTTGTCTTTTTCATACTCTTTTTTGTTTTTTGGATGGTTGTTTTGTCAGAAACTTGCACGAAGTGAAACACCGAAACTGCGGGTAGCTGTGGTAGAACTTCCCACGGTAGCCTGGTTGGCCCAGGATGTTCCGACGGACGACTCCGCATCGTAGTTTTTCAGTGCTTTGTAGAAGTAGAAGAGGTTACGTCCGAAGACCGACACACTCAGCCGGCCCAGTCCCAGTTTGGAAATTATCTTTTCGGGAAACTGGTAGCCGATGGTCAATTCACGCAGTTTGACATAAGAATTGTCGAATACCGAATGGCGGTATGTCAGCTGTTCGGCCTCCGTTCCCCAATTATAGGTGGTGTTGTAGTAATAGCCTGCCGGAATGATACGTGTGTTTCTTTCGCCAGTGGAGGCCACTACACCCGGAAGGATGATGCCGTCGTGGTAGATTATCTCTCCGTTGGGGCCGGCACCCGTGGAAGGGTCTACTTGTACCGGAATTCCGCTGGAATTGTTGTCGCCCGGATAGTAATAGGACAGTCCGCCGTGTTCCGTATCGCGGTACTTTAGGGATTCGGGTGTCAGACCCACTGCGGTGGCATATTGGTTCATTTCGTTGATGACATCTCCTCCGATGCGGAAGTCGATACTGAAATCGAGGAATACATTCTTGTAGGAGAAAGAGTTGAATAGACCTCCTACGCCTGCCGGATTGATGTTGCCGACTTTCTGCAATTCGGTTTGGTTGAGGTAAAGCCTTTATCGGAAACGAGGTACTCACCGTTTTCGTTCACCTGGGGAACCTGCGCATAGATGTCACCCATTGGCTGGCCTTCCACAGCTTGTATTTTTATTCCACTACCTCCGGAGTTGAGTATTTCCAGATAGGGCACTCCATCGGCCAGTTTCACTACTTTGTTCTTATATACACCATAGTTGGCTGTCAGGTCCCAGCGGAAATCTCTGGTCAGTATGGGAGTGGCACTGATTGATATATCCCAGCCGTGGTTGGCTACCTCGCCCACATTCATCAACACATTCTTTACGCCTGATGTGGAAGGTTGCGGTGTGGAGAGTATCTGGTCCTTTACACGGTTGTTGTAGTAAGATACATCTATACCCAACCGGTTGTTTAAGAACTTGCTTTCCAGACCTATCTCGTATTCGTACTTCTTTTCCGGACGGATATCTGCATTCCCCCATGAAGAGGGAATGGTGTTCCAGGTGAATCCGTTGTCCGAACCTTGCTCGTAGACGATATTGGCGGTATAGGTTTCAGGAGCATTTCCTACGATACCGTATGAGAGGCGCAGTTTTCCATAGTTCCACCATGACGGCATGTGGAAGGCTTGGGTGAAGAGGAAACTCAGATTAGCGGAAGGATAGAAAAAGCTCTGGTCTTTTAGGGTAGACGAGCGTTCCTGGCGTCCGGTCAGTTCAAGGAATAGATAGTTGTCCCATCCCAGGCTTAGTGTACCCATATAGCCGGTTTTCAGTAGTTCCATACGTTGCAGGGTACTGCTTGGCGTGTAGCGGCTGGCATTGAGGTCGAACCAGTTTTCCGTGACAAGCCCGCCATTGGTGGAGACCCTGATATTGTTCATATTTTCGTAGCGTCCGGTCCAGCCTACGGTGGCGGCAATGTCGAAGCGGTTGATATTATAGTTGAAGTTCAACATAACATCTCCATAAACAATGTCGTAACGGCGGTTGATGGACTGGAAGCTGCCGTTGGGGTCGTATAGGGAATTGGGTTGTTCGCTTTCATATTTCAGTGTTTGCTTCACATCTGTGATATCAGTTGAAACCTGGGCACGCAGACTCAGCCAGTTGGTTATCTGCCAGGTGGGGCGAATCATACCGATGAGCCGGTTCTCTGTCTCGTCGCTATGGTGATGGTACATATTCCACAGCATGTTGTTCACTCCGGTGGCGTAACTGGGGTCGTAGCCATGATTCCTCGGGAGTCAGCGTGGCGTTTCCTCCGACAAAGGTATTACGGTATCCCAGACTGGTGACGTAACTTTGTTTCAGATAGGGAATGTCCAGGAAGGTGGAGAACATGTTGCCGAAACCGCTGTATAGGTTGAGCGAGGTTTGCGGGCGGTCTTCTACATTCTGTACGATGTAGTTAAGGGAGTATTCCAGTTTCAGCGGTTTCGCCAGTTGATACGAACCGGTCAGCTTGAAGTTGTGTTTGGTGAAGCTTCCGGTCAGGGCATTGGGAATCTCGTCCATGAATGTGTAGGAGAAGCGGTTGCTGGTGGTTTCCGTCCCTTGTGAGATGGCGAGATTGTAGGTCTGGGTCCAGCCGGTGCGAAACAACTCTTTCCACGGGTTGTCGGTCAGTGCCTGGTAGGGGCGCATCTTCCCGTCCCAGTAAGTACCTCGCTGCCGTCGTATTTTGGGCCGAAGGACAAGGTGGTGGAACGGAGGCTTTTGTAGCTTTGTCCGTTTAGGGTTCTCTGATAGAAGCCTCCCGTCTGTTTCTCATAATCGCTGTATGCGGTGTTGTAGGTTCCCGGCCCGTATACGGTCTGTACTTTTGGCAGATAAGCCGGTAAGTTTGCCATGACTTGGGCATTGAAGTCCACCGTCAGCTTGCCGCTTTTGGCGCGCTTGCTAGTGATGACTACCACACCGTTTGCAGCCTCCGAGCCGTAGAGAGCTGTGGCGGAAGCTCCTTTCAGAATACTGAGGCTCTCGATGTCCTCTGGGTTGATGTCTACCAGACCATTGGAACGGATTTGTCCGTCGTTGCCAAATTCGGCGAAGTCCGTGCTTTTACCCGTGCCGCCGTTGCGGATGGGTACACCGTCCAGAATGATGAGTGGCTGGTTATTTCCAGTGATGGAAGTCAGTCCGCGTACGTTGATGGAGACAGCTCCGGCAGAACCGCCTTGTGTCTGTGTGATGCGGACTCCCGGTGCTTTACCGTACATGGCAGAGGCAAAGTTGGGTGCTCCTGCCTTTACCAATTCGTCTGCACTGATGGTACTGATGGCATAACCGACACGTTTCGTATCTTTTTTGATACCCATTGCCGTTACTACGACTTCTTTCAGTTGCTGGGTATCTTCGCTGAGTGTAATCTTCAGGTCGCCTTGCTTTTTTCGTTTTGCCAGGTTTATCTCCCGGGTGGCATAGCCCATGTAAGCGATAGAGAGTGTTGCATCTGCAGGAACGGTCAGTGTGAAGTTGCCGTCCACATCGGTAATGACGCCGTTGTTGGTACCTTTCTGTATGACGCTGGCACCGATAAGCGGTTCTCCTGTTACATCTCTCACAATGCCTTTAATGGTTCGGTTTTCTTGTGCGAAGCTGTTCCGGTGAAAAGAAATGCTAATAACCAACTTGCAATAATCAAACTTTTTTGGAAGTGCGACGCTGAATGTGGAATGTCACACCGTTTTCTCATCCTGATTTTCATACTACTGAAAAATAATTGATTTATCTTATTATAAATGTTACGTCCTTTCGGCGGATATTTTAGCAAGAGGTATGCCAAACGAAAGGCAGACTATCCTTTTAAGGATGAATAATATTGATAATCAATTGCTTATTTTCTATCGGGAAAAAGGAAGTTCGGGTGTTTGTGGTGTGGAGATGTGGAAAAAATCCACAGTAGGTATTCCACAATTTCCCTCTCTTCCCTTGAAGTCTTGTTCGTCGGAGGTCTGTTCTATCGCTGCAATAAATCTGGTGCAGTTGCAGTGGTTGCATTTTCTTTTCAGGGTGTGAGTGTTTTTGACCTTTATCTGGGAAGGATTACTCGAACGAAGGAACTATCAGCCTGCGGTTTGTGAGAGAAAGGATAGGGAGGTACTCTTACTTTTAGGAAATTAATATCATGTTTGCACCTTATTTGTTTCGTGCAAACATAATATTAATAAGAAATGATACAAGCTATTAATATTGCAACTCAAAAGTGTGGAAGCAAAATGCGCTTCCATACTTTGAGTTGCTTCCACAGCATCTGAAATGCCGTTGGATAAGAAATTTCGGCAGATGAGTGGAAGTGTGGAAGCAACTTATGCAAAAATCTTAGTGGTTTATTTTACTTCCCACGTATCATTCGTCATCAGTAATTCCTCGAAGTTGTGATACTTCTTCTTGGCAGACACCTCTTCGATTTGTTCATGAACAGCATCGTCGTAAGTAGGAGCTTCCACATCGCGGATAACACCGAGTGCAATCGGGAAGTCGGGACCTTCCATCAAGGCAAGCTTCAGTTGCAGGGTGTTGTCCATGCAGTGGGCATCGTGGATAAGGATATCCTTCTCTGTAATGCCGTTCTCACCGAGTTTCACGACTTTTAGACCAAAGCCTTCCTGCATCAGTCCGTATTCGTTGTTCTCGCCGAAGAGCATTGGTTCGCCGTGTTTCAAGTAGATAGCATTCTTGGCGCGGTCTTCCTTTTTGGCTACGGAGTCATGCGTACCGTTATTGAAGATAACGCAGTTTTGCAGAATCTCGCAAACGGAAGCCCCTTTGTGAGCCATGGCTGCCTTCAATATTTCCACTGTCCCCGGAGCATCGGTAGCTACCGCGCGGGCAAAGAAACGGCCGCGGGCACCGAAGCAAAGCTCTGCCGGGTGGAATGGATCTTCTACCGTACCATAGGGAGACGACTTGCTGACGAAACCACGTGGAGAGGTCGGAGAATATTGACCTTTGGTCAGACCGTAGATGCGGTTGTTCAGCAGAATCATGTTCAGGTCGATGTTACGGCGTACGGCGTGGATGAAGTGGTTACCGCCGATGGCCAGACCGTCACCGTCGCCGGAGATTTGCCATACCGTCAGGTTGGGATTGGCAACCTTGGCACCCGTAGAGATGGCAGCAGCACGTCCGTGGATGGTCTGCATTGCATACGTATTCATGTAGTAGGGCAGACGGCTGGAGCAGCCGATACCTGAGATGACGGCATTCTCCCAAGGAGCTTTGCCGATTTCTGCCATTGCTTTGTGCAGTGAAGCCAGAAAGAAGTGGTCACCACAACCCGGACACCAACGGGGTTGTCCTTTTTTATAGTCTTTTGCTGTATATTCGCACATAATCTTTTTTAATTGATGGTTGATAATTGATAGTTGATAATTGGTGGCTGATGATTGATAATCCGCGTGTTCCGCATGGTAATTATCAATTGTCAACTGTCAATTATCAATTATTTTATTGAACGCTGCCACCAGCTCGGCAACGACGAACGGCTGTCCTTTCACTTCGTTGAATTGGTACGGGGTGAAGTTGTCTATCTTCATGCGCAGATAACTTGCGAATTGTCCGAGGTTCTGTTCGGCAACTACCACCTTCTTGTACTTCTTCAGGACGGCTTCCGTGTTCTTGGGGAGCGGGTTCAGATAAGTGAAGTGGGCGAGGGCCACCTTCTTGCCTGCCTTGTTCATCTCTTCCATGGCCGAATACAAGTGGCCGTATGTACCGCCGAAACCGACAATCAGCAGGTCGGCATCGTCTGCGCAACCTTGCACTTCTACATCGGGTACGGGGATTTTGGCAACCTTCTCGGCACGCAGATGGCACATCAGGTTGTGGTTTTCCGGGTCGGTGGAGATGGCGCCGGTATTGCTGTCCTTCTCCAGACCGCCGAGGATGTGCATATAGCCTCTTGTCCGGGAATGGCCCAGTAGCGGACACCCGTTTCGGGATTGCGCTTGTACGGCGTATAGTTGTCCTTCATTTCGGGAGTGACATACGGAGGATTGATAGCAGGATAATCTGC
>ENA-OQCP01001019-OQCP01001019.1-human-gut-metagenome-genome-assembly--contig:-NODE-1019-length-11410-cov-2.077196_pt1 | contig 11410 bp, 12 predicted proteins | sample MGYA00242760_ERZ504583 | MGnify/ENA primary metagenome ERZ504583 (study PRJEB26092, sample SAMD00036308) | human gut metagenome | host: Homo sapiens | study: EMG produced TPA metagenomics assembly of...
CTAAAGCAAGTATTAGATATGGTAGAAGATGCAACAAGAAAGATAAAAGAAACAAAAGGGATAATTCTACACTCAGACCAAGGATGGCAGTATCAGAATAAAAAATATCAAAAATTATTAAAAGAAAAAGGCATTATCCAAAGCATGAGCCGAAAAGGCAATTGCTTAGATAATGCCGTAATAGAAAATTTCTTTGGTTTACTAAAAAGCGAATTATTCTATTTAAAAAAATTCAAATCCGTTGAAGATTTTATAAAAGAGTTAAAATCTTATATAAAATATTATAATACAAAACGGATAAAGATAAAACTAAAAGGACTTAGTCCTGTAGAATACAGAACTAAGTCTCAATTAGTAGCTTAATTAATATGTCCAATATTTTGGGTGCATATCATTAATAGTTATCGTCTTTTTTTATTAATATATTTTCTTAACTTTAAAACCATGTTCATGTAAGCTATGAGTAATTTGTTGAATATGCTCTATACCATTTGTTTCAACAGTTACTTCAAGCACTACTTTTTTGAAGCTATCTGTTACTTTAGCCTGATTGTGGTCTAGTTTAATTACATTGGCATTTAAATCTGCTAAAATTTGAGAAATTGCCAATAACTGACCTGGTTTATCTGGAAGTTGTACACTAAAGCAGAATACTCGACCACGAGCGATTAAAGCTTTATCAATAAGTGCTGAAATTGTAGAAATATCAATATTACCACCACTTACAATAGCAGCTACTTTTTTACCTTTGAATTGTAATTTTCTACTAGCTGCTAAAGATAATACGCCCGCACCTTCAGCAATCAATTTATGTTTTTCAATCAAAGATAATAAAACTGACATAATTTCAAATTCAGAAACTGTGATTACTTCATCTACATATTTTTTAATGAATTCAAATGTTACATCACCTGGTGTTTTTACTGCTGTACCTTCTGCTACAGTATCAACGCTTGGCAAAGATACTACTTTATTTTCCTGAAGTGATGCCTTGATACAAGCTGCTCCACAAGGTTCTACACCGATTACTTTTACATGTGGATTTACCATTTTAGTCGCAAGTGCTACACCACTGGCAAAACCGCCACCACCGATAGGTACTAAAATCGCATCAACATCTTTTAAATCGTCAATGATTTCTAAAGCTGTAGTACCTTGACCTAAGATAACTTCGATATCATTAAATGGGTGAATAAATGTATAATTGAATTCTTGTTGTAATTCTACTGCTTTTGCTGCCGCATCATCAAAACTATCTCCAGATAATACAACTTCTGCTCCATAAGCACGAGTTGCTTCTACTTTTAATAATGGAGTAGTCGCTGGCATAACAATTACAGCCTTAACGCCTAATTGTTGAGCTGCATAAGCTACACCTTGAGCATGATTACCAGCTGAAGCTGCAATTACACCATGAGCTTTTTGTTCTTCACTCAACTGACTAATGCAGTTATACGCTCCGCGAAGTTTGAAAGAACCTGTTTTTTGCAAGTTTTCAGGTTTTATATATATATCATTATGTGATAAATTGGAAAAATAATCACTGTAGATTAATTTAGTTTTGTATATAACACCATCTAAATTTTTAACAGCACGATACACATCAGCTATAGTTGTTTTTTCTACTATTTCCTGTGGTGTTAATTTTACTTCTACTTGCTCTTTAGCCAATAAAACCATCTCCTTTTTGTTTACTTAAAATTATGTAGATGTTTTCTATTATATCATAAAATTAACAACTTTACATATATAAAAAATTGTAAATAAAAAAAGTGATGAATTAAACTCCTATTTAGTCTAATTCATCACTGTTATTTTTATTAGTTAAATAAATATCCAGATGGGTCTACAGCTTGTCCATTTATGCGAACTTCATAATGTACATGAGGACCTGTTGAAAAGCCTGTACTTCCCATATAAGCAATAATCTGTCCACGTTTTACTTGTTGACCTGCAGATACTACTACATAAGAAGCATGTCCATAACGAGTCATCACTCCGTTGCCATGGTCGATATCTACCATATTGCCATATCCGCCAGAATTCCAACCAGCAATGCTGACAACGCCATCAGCTGTTGCTCTAATTGGTGTTCCCATATCATTTGCAATATCAATACCAGGGTGGAAATCGCTACCGCCCCAACGAAGACCATATGGTGAACTTACTACACCTTTAGCTGGCCAAATAGATGGAGTAATAGATATAGTCTGATTAGCAATTGCTACTTGCTGACGTTTCATCATGATAGCAGTCTGCAAACGTTTTTTCAATTCTTCCATATTATTTAGTTTACCATTCATTGTATTTTCTACAGTATCTAAGGTAAGACGTACATTTTCTATAGTAGGTGTTTGCGGATATGGTCCACCTTGTCCATTTTGTTCTGGATTTACACTATCTCCATTATTTCCTTCTGGAAGTTCTATACCAGATAATTGTTTTAATTCATTTTCCAAATTATTTAATTGGTCCATATCTTCTTTTAAGCTATTAGCTTTTTTATCAAGTTCAGATAATTGTTGCTGTTGAAGTGCATTTGCTTCTTGCAATTCTTGTAAATGCTGTTTATCTGCTTGATTATTGAAATACACATAACCTGCAAAACTCAATGAACCAACGACTAATACTATCATAATAACTACAGATGCCATCACATATCTGAGCATATTTTTACTTATAGTAAATAATTTTACATCATCTGTTTTATTAGGTATGATTTTTATTGTATATTCATCATTTTTTACTACTTTTTATCTTCTTTTATATCTTCTATTTCTGTTTCTGTATTATTTTGTTCAGTAGCTTGTTTATTTAACTCTTCCTGACTCAAAACTTAAACCTCCTGTATCTTTAAATAATAAATAATAGTAAACATTTATTTCCTAATTTCTTATTATAACATAAATAAAAAGCATTTTGCCTTGCAAATAGCCTAGCAAAATGCTTTTTTTCATTAAAATTCAATTAATATTTTATCTAATTTCCCTACAACTTCTCTTTTTACTAAAAAATACGGCACAATAATTTTTGTCGCAAATAAATTAGGATTTTCTATATGCTTACTAAGTTGAGAGGCCGCTTCTACTCCCAATTGATAAGCATTTATATCTATAGATGTCAATTGTGGATTCATCATACGAGCAAAGATAGAATTGTTAAAACTTATGATGGATAAATCCTCTGGTACTTTTAAATTGCATGCAGAAATCAAATTACCTATAGAAACAGCTACAATATCATCATAAATCAATAAAGCAGTTGGTCGATTTTCACTAATTAGCAAATCTTTAAGCTTATTATATTTTTCCTCAGAATTCAATGCAAATTCTAAACAATAATTAGGATTATATTCAATATTATGTTCACTTAATGCTAATAAATATCCGGCTTTTCGATCGCTAGAAAATACCTTGTAATTATCTGTACCTATATAAGCAATTTTATTATGACCTAAAGATATTAGATATTCACATGCTTCTTTTGCAGCTTGCACATTATCATTATCTACATAAATAGTATCATTTATCATTTTTGTAGCTTTACCAATCAATACAAATAACAATTTTTGCTCATACATATAATTGATTATTAAATCATCTATATTTGAATATAAAAAGATAAATCCATCTGCCTCTGAAGCTTTTATACTTCTTATCAATTCTTCATCAGTTTCACCTGTTATTACTAATAAAGTATATTGCTTTTTATTACAATATTTACCAATTCCCTTTATAGCTTCTAAATAAAAAGGATTTTCATAAACATCTGTTTTACTTTTAGGAAATACTACACCTATTTTACGCATACTAATATTCTGTTGTAAATTATTTTGCTCGTAACCTAATTCTTCCATCGCTTTTTTTACTCTGTCTTTTGTTTCTTGACTAATCGATGGATGATTTTTACACGTTCTTGATACTGTTGACGGTGATACCCCAGCCAATTTCGCGACATCTTTAATTGTAACTGCCATAAAAATTCTCCTCTATATCTATAATAAAAAATCGTCTTTAATATTTATAAATATTAAACCACATTTCAATAATTAACGCAACTATTTACGCAATAAATTGCATTTATTTTGCGTAAAACATTTTTATTTTTAATGCAAATATTTCGTAAAACTTATTGCAATTTTTCGCAAAAATCTTTATAATAAAAATATAATCATTACTGAAGCGATTTTAAAGATATTTATAATGTATGTAATAAAAATTATGAGGAAGTGTTTTTATGGAAAGTAAATCCCTACAACTTTTATCACCAATTACGGGAAAAACAATACCACTTACAGAAGTTCCTGACCTGTATTTTCTACAAAAATGATGGGTGATGGTATTGCAATCATTCCATCAGAAGGTAAAATCTACAGTCCTGTTGATGGTGAAATCACTATGATTGCAGCAACAAAACATGCCTATGGCATCAAAGCTGATAATGGATTAGAACTACTCATTCATTTTGGCTTGGAAACAGTAGCTTTAAATGGTGAAGGCTTTACTGTTCACGTGCAAGCTGGCGATAAGATAAAAGCTGGCACATTAATTGCCGAAGTAGATTTTTCTTTCATGCAACAAAAAAATATCAATTTAATTACACCATTTATCATTTGTGGTGGCATGGAAAACATGACATTAAACTGTAATTACAACGAAGTAACTCATGGTGAAGATGCCATCATAACTTTAACCATGCAAACTATGCAAAATGTGCAAAATCCTATGCAACAAGAAACAAAATCAACTGTAGAAGAAGCGCCAAAGAAAAAATTTCATATTGATTTTGATTTCTTACAAAAACTTGGCAAAGTGTTAATGACAGTTATCGCTGTTATGCCTGCTGCTGGTCTTATGATTTCTCTTGGTAAATTAATTCAAATGTGTGGTGCTGATATTTCCTTAATCATGATTATTGGTAACACTATGGAAAATATCGGTTGGGCAATTATCGGTAATTTACATATTTTATTTGCTGCTGCCATTGGTGGTTCATGGGCAAAAGAAAAAGCTGGTGGTGCCTTTGCTGCTATAATTGCTTTCATTTTAATCAATCGAATAACTGGTTCTATTTTTGGTGTAACTACAGATATGTTAAGCCAAGCTGACGCTACAACTTATACTTTATTAGGTCAAACAATTCCTGTTAAAGGCTATTTTGTTGAAGTTCTTGGTGCAGCCGCTCTCAACATGGGTGTATTTGTCGGTATTATCTCTGGCTTTGTCGGTGGTATTGTCTACAATAAATACTACAATTTCCGCAAATTACCAGATTGTTTAGCCTTTTTTAATGGTAAACGCTTTGTACCTTTAATGGTCATCATTTATTCCGTCGTAATTTCTGTAATTCTCAGTTTTTTCTGGACTTATGTACAAACAGGTATTAATAATTTTGGTATTTGGATTGCTAATTCATCTTCTACTTATCCTGTACTTGCTCCATTTATTTATGGTACTTTAGAACGTTTACTTTTACCATTTGGTTTACATCATATGCTTACCATTCCAATGAACTACACATCTTTTGGTGGTACTTATCAACTTTTAACAGGTGCAAATGCTGGAACTTTTGTATTTGGACAAGATCCTTTATGGCTTGCTTGGGCAAATGATTTAATCAACTTCAAAAATATGGGTGATATGGCTTCTTACAATCAATTATTAAACGAAGTAACACCTGCTCGTTTCAAGTTGGTCAATGATCGGTGCTACTGGTATGTTGCTTGGTATCGCCTTAGCTATGTATCATCGTGTCGATAAAGATAAACGCCATAAATATAAATCCATGTTTGTATCCACTGCACTCGCTGTATTTTTAACTGGTGTAACTGAACCACTTGAATTTATGTTTATGTTTGCCGCTGTTCCTTTATACATCGTTTATGCAATTCTTCAAGGTCTAGCTTTTGCTATGGCTGGTATTATAGATTTACGCCTTCATTCTTTTGGCAATATTGAATTTATCACTCGCATTCCTATGTCTGTAAAAGCAGGACTTACTGGAGATATTATTAACTTTTTAATTTGTATTGTAGCCTTTTTTTGTTATCGGTTATGTTGTAGCTTATTTCATGATTGGCAAATTTCAATTTGCTACACCTGGTCGTTTAGGTAATTATGACAGTATAAACAATGATGAAGATAATTCTAAAACTACTGTACAAGGCTCTGCTCAAGCTGAAGCTATTATTAAACTTTTAGGTGGTAGAGAAAATATCACTCTCGTTGATGCTTGTATGACCAGATTGCGTGTAACTGTTAAAGATATCAATAAAGTAGCAGATTTAGACCAATGGAAAAAATATGGTGCTTTAGGTTTAGTAAAAAAAGATAATGGCGTTCAAGCTATTTATGGACCTAAAGCCGATGTTTTAAAATCTGACATCAATGACATTCTTTAAATATATCAATTGACGAGGTAATTTATATGAAATTACTAACACTTAATTCTCACAGTCTTTTAGAGGAAGATTATCTTAAAAAAACACAGATTTTTGTAGAAGAAATTCTTCAAGAAAATATTGATGTCTTCGCACTTCAAGAAGTCAATCAATCACATGATGACAAAATCTTAGCTAAAAATCCTCATAATTATTATGGTACATCAATTTTAAAGCAAAATAATCATGCGCTATATATTGCTGATTTACTAGCTAAACAAGGTAAAAACTATCATTGGATTTGGGAAGATTGTCATCTTGGCTATGACATCTATGATGAAGGTATTGCTATCTTTTCTAAATATCCCATTATAGATACAAAAGTAATTCCATTATCTAAAACACAAGATCATACAAATTATAAAACGCGTAAAGCTTTAGCTATTTGTTGTGAAGTAAATCAACAAAAAACATGGTTTATTTCTATGCATATGGCTGGTGGAATGATGAAGAAGAACCATTTCAACGCCATTGGCAAAATTTAATTACAGCTCTAAAGCCAATTTCTCAAGATACTATTTTCTTAATGGGAGATTTCAATAATCGCAGTGATATCAAAGATGAAGGTTACAATCTTATTCTTAAAGATAAATGGTATGACTTGTATGAATTAGCTCAAATACGTGATGAAGGAATTACCAGTCTTCTGGCATTGCTGGTTGGTTTTCTCAAAATAGTGAAGCTATCCGCATTGACTATATTTTTTGCAATAAAAAAAAATAAATGTACAATCTCAAAAATCTATATTTACTGGCATAGATAAACCTACTATATCTGATCATTTTGCTGTACTAACAGAATGTATAAAAGGAGTATAAAATCATGAGAACAAGTGGCATTTTATTACCAATCTTTTCCCTGCCTGGTGGTCATGGAATTGGTTGCTTTAATCAAGAAGCTTATAAATGGATAGATTATTTAAAACAAGCTAAACAAAGTTATTGGCAAATATTGCCTTTAGGTGCAACTAGCTATGGCGATTCACCTTATCAATCATTTTCTACTTTTGCAGGAAATCCTTATTTTATTTCTTAGATGATTTAGTAGCTAAAAATTGGTTAAATATCGATGAATTACCAATTCAAGAAGAAAATACTACTATTGATTATGCAAACTTATATCATACACGTTTTGATTTATTGAGATTAGCTTTTAAACGTAGTCATATCACAGATAATCATGATTTCCAATCATTTATAAATAATGAAGCATATTGGCTAAATGATTATGCTTTATTCATGGCAATAAAAGATTATTTAAATGGAATATCTTGGCAACAATGGCCTGAAGATATCCGCCATAGAACAACAGATGCTATGAACTACTACACAAATAAATTACAAGAAAATATTACTTTTTATAAATTCCTCCAATTCATCTTTTGGGAACAATGGCAAAAATTAAAAGCTTATGCAAACAGTCAAGGTATTTCTATAATTGGTGATATCCCAATCTATGTAGCTTATGATAGTGCTGATACTTGGTCTAATCCTCATCTCTTTCAATTAGATGAAAATTTATTGCCAACAGCAGTTGCTGGTTGTCCGCCAGATGGCTTTTCTGCTGATGGTCAACTTTGGGGCAACCCTTTATATGCTTGGGAAAGACATGCACAAGAAAATTTTTCTTGGTGGATATCTCGTATTTCTTGGTGCTATAAATTATATGATGTTGTTCGTATTGACCATTTCCGTGGCTTTGATGAATATTATTCTATTCCTTACGGAAATACTACAGCTAAAGGTGGTCATTGGGTAAAAGGCCCTGGAATAAATCTTTTCCAACAAATAAAAAATACACTTGGCAATAAAGAAATCATTGCTGAAGACCTTGGTTATTTAACTGACTCCGTTCGCCAATTAGTAAAAGATACAGGCTATCCAGGAATGAAAGTTTTAGAATTTGCCTTTGATAGTCGCGATTCTAGTGGTGCTAATAATTATTTACCTCATAATTACAATGAAAATTGTGTAGTTTATACTGGCACTCATGATAATGAAACAATGCTTGGCTGGTTTAAGTCAATCTTGCCAGAAGAAAAAAAATACTTTGCGTCGCTATTTATGTACTGATACTCAAGATGATTTAAAACTACTAGATAAAGCTATTTGTTTAGCTATGCAATCTGTAGCTAAAATGTGTATCATTCCTATGCAAGATTGGTTACAACTAGATAATACAAGTCGCATAAATAAACCATCTACACTTGGTGGTAATTGGTGCTGGCGCATGAATAATTCACAACTCAGTGAAAAACTAAATCAAAAAATTGCTTCTATTACAGCCACTTATGGTAGAGATAAAAAATAAGGAGACTATCTATGTTAACTAAATTAAATAATATATTACAAATTCAATTTCAAAAAAATATCGATAACTGTACAAATGAAGAATTATATATAGCCTTATTAATGTTAGTTAAAGCATTAAGCAAAAATCGTCCCCTCACACAAACTAAACGAAAATTATACTATATTTCTGCTGAATTTTTAATTGGTAAACTCTTATCTAATAATCTAATTAATCTTGGTATTTATGATGAAATCAATTCTTTATTACAAGAACACGGTAAAGATTTAAGTATTATTGAAGAAATAGAACCTGAACCATCTTTAGGTAATGGTGGTCTTGGTCGACTTGCTGCTTGCTTTTTAGACTCTATTGCTACACTTAATCTTTCTGGTGATGGCATCGGTTTAAATTATCATCTTGGTCTATTTAAACAAAAATTTATCAATCACCTTCGAAAAGAAAGAAGCTAATCCATGGTTACAAAAAGACAATTGGCTCAATGATACAAATATAGGCTTTGATATTCAATTCAAAGATTTTACTGTACATTCTCATCTTTATGATATTGATGTTATTGGTTATGGACAAGGACTGAATAAATTACATCTTTTTGACCTAGACAGTATCGATGAAAATATTGTTAAAGAAGGTATATCTTTTGATTTAACAGATATCAAAAAAAATCTTACTTTATTTTTATATCCTGATGATAGTACAAAAGAAGGTCAATTACTTCGCATCTATCAACAATATTTCATGATTAGCAATGCAGCTCAATTAATTTTAATGGAAGAAAAAGCTAAAGGTCATGACCTCAAAGACTTACATCAACATGTATGTATTCAAATCAATGATACTCATCCATCAATGATTATTCCTGAGCTTATCTATCGCTTATTAAAAGAGGGTATTCATTTAAAAGAAGCAGTGCATATCGTAACAAATACTTGTGCTTATACAAATCATACTATTTTAGCTGAAGCTTTAGAAAAATGGCCTATGGATTATCTCCGTCAAGTAGTACCACATTTAATTCCAATAATTGAAATCCTCGATACTGTTGCATTCACACGCAGTGAAGAAGAAGCCGTCCAAATTATCGATAAAGAAAATCGTGTGCACATGGCTAATATGGATATTCATTTTGGCTATAGTATCAATGGTGTAGCTTCTTTGCATACTGATATTCTAAAAAATAGTGAATTAAATGCCTTTTATAAACTCTATCCGCAAAAATTCAATAATAAAACTAATGGTATTACATTCCGTCGTTGGTTATTGCATTGTAATCATGAACTTAGCCAATATATTCAATCTCTAATAGGCAATAAATTTCTACAAGATGCTACAAAATTAAAAAGAACTATTACAATATATTAATGATGAAAATGTATTATCTACACTTTTAAAAATTAAAGCTCATAATAAACAAAAACTCGCAGATTATATTCAAAAAACTATGCAAATCAGCATTAATCCAAATAGTATCTTTGATATTCAAATCAAACGCTTACATGAATATAAACGTCAACAAATGAATTTACTCTATATCATCAATTTACTATTAAAAATCAGACAAGGCTATCGACCAAAAACACCTATAACTTTCATTTTTGGCGCTAAAGCTGCACCTGCATATGTCATTGCCAAAGATATCATTCATGCTATTTTATGTCTTCAAGATATCATTGCTAAAGACTCTATTGTTAATAAATATATTCAAGTTGTCATGATTGAAAACTACAATGTTTCTCAAGCTGAAAAATTAATTCCTGCTTGTGATATTTCTGAACAAATTTCACTCGCTAGTAAAGAAGCTAGTGGTACTGGCAATATGAAAATGATGTTAAATGGCGCAATTACATTAGGTACAGAAGATGGTGCTAATGTAGAAATTCATCAATTAGTAGGTGATGATAATATCTATATCTTTGGTGAAAGCAGTGATAATGTTATCAATCATTACACAAAACAAGATTATAATGTCAAAGATTATTATGAAAATGATACAGAAATTGAAAATACACTTAAATTCTTGATTTCTAAAGAAATGCTTTCCATTGGCAATGCTGAAAATCTTCAACGTTTATACAATGAATTAAGTAATAAAGATTGGTTTATGACTTTACTTGATTTAAAATCATATATTCAAGCTAAAGATAAAGCTTTCCATGATTATTTAAATCGTCAAAATTGGGCAAAAATGTCTTTAACAAATATTGCTAACGCTGGCTATTTTTCTAGTGACCGCACAATCGCTGAATATAATAACGATATTTGGAAATTAGATAAATAATCTGCCACTAAATGAGGTGTCAATATGTCTTTTGATAATATAAAAATATATATGCAAAATGGTAAATTAACAGATTTAGAAATAAATTATTATATTAATAAATTAAAAAAAATATACCAAAGTAAAAAATTACAACGTATATCTTTTATTTTAGGCGAAGATTATATTGACTTAAGATATATGTTTGAAGCTTATCCTTTTGAAAGAATATGGCGAATCCCCTCTAAAAAATAATATAAAAAAGACTATCGTAAAAATTGATATGCACCCAAAATATTGGACATATTAATTAAGCTACTAATTGAGACTTAGTTCTGTATTCTACGGGACTAAGTCCTTTTAGTTTTATCTTTATCCGTTTTGTATTATAATATTTTATATAA
>ENA-OQCP01001020-OQCP01001020.1-human-gut-metagenome-genome-assembly--contig:-NODE-1020-length-11409-cov-7.659546_pt1 | contig 11409 bp, 10 predicted proteins | sample MGYA00242760_ERZ504583 | MGnify/ENA primary metagenome ERZ504583 (study PRJEB26092, sample SAMD00036308) | human gut metagenome | host: Homo sapiens | study: EMG produced TPA metagenomics assembly of...
CGGAGGGCCGGAGTGGGGCGACAGGGCCGTGTGGAGGATCTCCACCACAGGGACCCGTACCCGTTCTGGCTGGATTAATGGATGGAAACGGATGTTCTATCGGGACACACATTTTGTCCTATAAGCCTCAATGACAGCAAAGCCTTTCTTGCCCATTGACGATCAAGTCAGATTGCTTAAGCAAAGGGGTTTGACTGTTGACGACAACACGGCTCGCATTCTGATGAGCGAGGGTTATTACTCGATTGTTAACGGCTATAAGGATCCGTTTATTGATATGAGCTTAAGCTCGAAGTTCAATGAGGACCGGTATCGCAGCGGCGCAACCTTTTCGGACCTATATTCATTGTTTACGTTCGATAGGGAGTTGAGGTCTCTAACATTTAAGTTTCTCATATTAGCCGAGGCCAAAATAAAGACCGCGATCGCGTACACCTTTTCGAATGTTCATCGTGGTCCCAATGACTATTACTTGCAGTCTTCATTTTGTACTCAAGACGAATATTCTGCGACGGGAAAAGACGAGGCGAGATACGCCCGTGAGATTTCCAATCTGACGAGCATACTTAGCCGCAGGGCATTAAAAAGTAAATCTGAATTTGTTGCTCACTATCGCAATGAATATGGTTCGGTGCCGCTGTGGGTTCTGGTTAATGATTTGACGTTTGGAAACATGGAGCATTTCTACAATCTGATGAAGCCCGGCGAGCGGCGTACTTTTTGCAAAATGATTGTAGATGCAACTGGGAAAACCGGATCGAAGAAAAGCGGTTTCTTTAGCGAAAAGGCCGCTCAACTTTCAATTGAAACACTCGTTAAATTCCGTAACGTTTGCGCCCATGACGAGCGTCTTTATTGTGCTAGGGTCGGAGGGCGCAAGAACATTAACTACATCCAGATGGTGTGGATGCTCAAACGTTATCTGACCGAGATTGAATTCAGAACGTTTGTCGAAGAGTTGACGGCTCTGCTGAGTAGGTATTTGAAAACCTACGCGATAAAGCACATACTCGACCAAATTGGATTTGTTGAGCTGCTTCAAAAGTCACAAGATGGCACCCTGTTCGATTGAGGCTGAGGGCGTCGATACGGTTGAGTTGTCCTGCAATTGATATCCAAATGATTGCACGACAATCTCTATCGAGTATCCAACTTTGCAGAATTATGAGCTGTGGTCAATGAGATGGTCGATGAGTTCGACGGTGGAGTGGTCACTATCTTTTACATTGAAGCCTAAGGCGATGGACATGCTTTAGATGGGACCGTTCTCACGTGCTGCTGGTTCATGAAGAGTTTTAGACAATTAGAATTAGTTTGGACATGGCTTATTTATCAAGGGGGGCTGGCAAGAATGCGTCGCAATATCTTTCTGGGTTTTGGTTGTAGCGGCTATCGCTCCTTTTTCGGAAGTGAAGACTCGCGCTTCGGTCCATTTGATAAAGTCCAAGTCCTAGCGGGACAGAATAACTGCGGAAAATCGTCTCTTGTTGATTTTGTTATTAAGGCAATGACATCCATTGACCAAAGAGGGGAAATCGCCCGCAATCGCTATCCCTTCACTAGAAGATGCGCCCTTGCTGCTGAAATCAGCGGGGGCAAATGACCCGTTGACTATTTCCCTGTGTATAGATCGATCTGTTTTATTGGAGTCCTCCAGTTTAAAGCGACCTTCTGGAGATAAGCGGATGGCAGAGCTTTCTGAGTTTTTTTCCCGTCCGCCGTATATATCAAACGATGGAGATGGCGTTTGGCTTGACTTTCTAACGGCGTCGCCGGCTGCTGGGTCGTCTTTAGTAAATGATCTGATTGCGTCTTTCTCGCAGTATAAAAGTGCAGGCTTGTCTATGGACCTGAATCGCTGCTCCCTTGATCCTCTCCAACACGGCGGTGATGACGAATCGTGCTATGCCGACATAATCCGCAGTATTGTTCCGTGGGGGAATATCCCTCGCTTTGTTAAGGTCGATGCAATTAGGTCGGTTGAAGACGATGATTTTCCAGATCGCGATGTCGATCTTTGCAGCGGACGCGGTCTTCCAACAGCTTTGCTTCGCTTGTTTAATCCGGAGCGTTCAAATCATGCTCGGGCAGAAGCGCGGCTGAATAAGCTGCAAGGATTCGTGCGCGATGTCATGAACGACCCCCGTGCCTCTCTGCTTGTTTCGCATGAAAGCCATGAGATATCTCTTAAGACTTCCGATGCCGATTACCTGCCGCTTGAATCTTTGGGTACGGGAGTTACGGAGCTCGTAATTCTCGCTTCGATTATTGCTTGCAACGACAACAGCATTATCTGTATTGAAGAACCCGAAATTCATCTGCACCCGGCTCTGCAGGCGAGGTTTATGAAATACCTTCTCGAGGACGATTCAAACCGATTTATCATCACTACGCATTCTCCAACTGTTATTAACTATCCTGGCGTTCAGGTTGCCCATGTGTCTAAGACAAATGGAGTTTCTGGATGCAGACAGCTTGACGGTCTGGGTTGTGCTCGCGATTTGCTTGATGATTTGGGGGTCAAGGCCTCCGATCTGTTGCAAGCAAACTTTGTAGTGTGGGTTGAGGGGCCCTCGGACCGCGTGTACCTGAATTATTGGATTAAGAGATGGTCTGATGAGCATAACATTTCGCTCGAAGAAGGTATTCATTACAGTGCAATGATTTACGGTGGCAAGTTGCTGAATGCACTAGATGCAAGTGCTGGCGAAGATATCCCCGCGGAGCTGATATCCCTCTTTAGAATCAATACTCATTTCTGCGTGCTGATGGATTCTGATAAGAAATCCTCTCATTCGAGACTTAATTCAACCAAGCGACGCATTATTGACGAGTGCACACAGAACGGCGCAATGTCGTGGGTTACCTGGGGCGCAACAATTGAGAACTATGTTCCAGAAGATGTGCTTGCAGCTTCGATTGAGAAATGTTATTCGGGTAATAAATGGGAGCATCCCCTTGGTGACAGATTTATTTGCCCGCTGAGCTTTACGTTTAAGGGTGGGAAAACGCATCCAGATAAAATTAGGATTGCAAGGACTGCCTGTGGGGCCGGTTTTTCTCCGTTGGGTGATGCAATGAAACGCGTGGCAGAGTTGTGCGATCTGATATGTGCGGCCAATGACGTTGAAACGCAGTAGGTGAATTATCGACCTGTCAATCATGATTGAGGGGTGCGGCAGCTTTGGACAATAGCGTTGCGTATGAGTTGTATCTATACACGATTGATACTTACAAGAGACTTGCCAGCACGCTTCCACTTGATGAGAGGCTTGCCCGTTTCGATCCTAATTGCTTTTCGAAATTAGGTGAACTTGAGCTTGGGGATGAAGCGTTTGCTGCGGTCTCGGTGCGTCTTATGCTGCAGCGCAAGTATTTTGTGCGCGGAAAGGACTTGTTTCTCAGGAGGCTGCTCAAGTCTGCTGAACGGGACTTCGCTTCTAGTAAGGATGTGATTGAATCCTTGCTGGATAGTCTTGATGCCCTTAATAGCCAATCAATTGAGTTTGCCTTTGGGGACGGCAAGGTTGTCGAGGGTGCCTTTGCAAACGTCGAAGATGTAATGTACGGAGTGCTGATGCACGCGGATATAACGCGGGCAGAGAACCTCGTCTCTGTTCCCGAACACATGAGACTGGTCGCCCTGGCACCGTATATCGCGGGAGAGAACAGATTTTGCTGCAGTTCTCTGAGTTCCTTCTTAATGCTGGAATCAAGCCGCTATCGAGGAAAGAGGAAGCATCGGCAACTGTTTCGTTTGAATCAAAAGACGCTTGTCGCCAGATTGAGAATTCGCCATTTTGGCGAAATCTTCGCGGTAGAGATCTTGGGGATGAGGACATTGAGAAAAAGGTTCAGCAAGGTTCGCGCGATGATTTAGAGATAATCACCGCTGTTCTACTATTCAAAGAGGCGCTTGGCAGAAGGCCCCTGGACCCCAGCGAACTCAATTCCCTTGTCGCACGGGAGACCATTTTCAGATGGGGTGATTATTTGCAAGCCGCCGAGCTTTTGGAAGGGGATTATGGAATGAGCACTCTTGTTCGGTATCAAGAGGACGGCTCGGCCCTCGTAAAGCTTCTCCCAAACGTTCGAGAACCGTTTCTGATTGAGGGACCGCAGCTCATCGAGGGCGGGCATGAAATAGTTCTGGTGAAGCGGAACGGCATTTGGAAGATATGGGCTATGAGGTGACTCTTTTCATCTAGTTTGGACGGCCTTTTATCCATTGGCGGGCGACGTATCACTTCTTTTGCAATTTAACAGCCACATAGCGAGTACGGCCACGCCCAGTCATATGATTCCCGGCGCTAAATAGCAAATCACTGACGTGGGCGCATGGACCGCGTCTTCGAGAGTCGCAACAGTTGACGAGGAATCGTCGCGTAGGGATATAAAGAATCTGGTGAGTGCGTTAGCCAGAGATGGCTTTACCGGGTTGCCGATGGTGGAGCCGGGCGCTGGAAAAGTTCTTTGTCTTGTGACGATATGTTAAGATCGATACCGTTCAGTTCCCGGATCCGCGGGTCGGTGTAGTTGGCGTTGTAGATTGTCGTGTGCACGTCTTCAACAAAGCGGCTTCGCCTGTTTTCGGTTTCTTGATGGCATGGAAGCTCATCTTTTCTTGTTCCCCCAGGTCTCTTAAATTGCCTCGTCGAGAAGTTCTACAAAGAGCCTACTGTGACTTGCCAACTCATACACTGCAGTATAGCTTGCGCCCGCTTTCGCCTCGTGCCAGGCAAGCGGATCGTAGTAGGCGAGAACATTCAATACTGGAAGAAGGCATTGATATGGGAAGTGCCGTGCCTTTTTGCCACCAAAATGCCCACCGTGCTTAATGGCGTAATTCATAAGATTTGTTATGGTCTCGGCCGGCTAGTTACGGGCTGATTTCCTCAATCAAGGGGAGATGGTGTAGAGTATTTTCCTACAATACAAAAGCTCTTCGGGAGCTTTAAGGGCGACGCTTTCTGTTAGAGAGTGTTGCCCTTTTTTCATGCATGTAATGTGCGACGTGCTTGCTAAACGCATTCCGGCAATGGGATGGTCGAGTGTGGGCGGTTTGCACCTTGCGCCTGCTGTCATTGGTGTAGCAAGCACTTGATTTAGCCTACTTAAAGTCTATAATCAAAGAAAAACTCTGATATACCTTTTAAAACAATGAAAAGAATGTTGAGTACCATGCTTTGCCAGTTCACCTTCAGGAACTATAGATCCTATCGCGACGAGACCGAGCTTTCCATGCAGGCAACATCGATGAGGGAGTTCGAGCGTTCCCTCATAGAGTGCCTGACGGGCAGAATTTCCTTCCGGTAGCTGCGGTGTACGGGCCTAACGCTGGCGGCAAGTCTAACCTGCTCGAAGCTCTTGACTATATTCGTTCGGCGGTGGCAAGGCCGATCAGATTGTTGTCTGCCAGCACTGATGTGCCAGAAGGTAACCGCTCTTCGATACCCCGTTGCTCTGCGTTCGAGTTCGATGACGTGTCGGCTGCTAAGCCCACCGAGTTCGAGCTCTACTATCGCGCAGGTGAGCATGAGTACCGCTATGCCCTGTCCGTGCATGCGGACGAGATTGTGTCCGAAGGACTGTGGCGGCGCAAATTGGGGGCGTCACGCACAGCGATGCTGTTCGAGCGCGAGGGCACAGGGGTTGAGCTTGGTCCCACTCTGCGTAAGCTTGTCACGGCTGCGAGATTCAACCCGAGCCTGCCGTACCTGTCGTTTCTCTGCATCAACTTTGACGCGCCGGTGGTCAAGGAGGCTGCCAGCTGGTTTCTTGACGGGGTGTTCCTGAACTATAACAGCTCCTATCTGGAGCAGATGCTCGAACAATTGCTCGACGAGGATGACTCACCCGAGGTCACGCGTTTTTTGTGCGCCGTTGATGTGCGTATTGATGGCTTCAGAGTGGAGAGGGCGCCGGAGTGGAGCGGCCAGCGCGTCTTCGTGAGGCACGAGGTGGGCGACAAGGCGTACGAGCTGCGTTTATCCGAGGAATCTGCCGGAACCCAGAAGCTCATGGGGTTGGCTGCGTATCTGATGACAGCGCTTGAGCGTGGTGGCACCGTTGTGGTAGACGAGCTCGACGCCAAACTGCACCCGAAGCTTCTTCGCTATGTGATTCTGCTGTTTAAGGATCCTGAGGTCAACAAGAGTGGCGCGCAGCTCATCTTCTCGTCCCAGGATGTGTCAACCATGCGAAACGATGTGTTCCGCCGTGACGAGATATGGTTCGCTGCGCGCGGCGAGGGGGAGGCGAGCCAACTGTGGTCTCTCGCCGACATCCACGAGGCAAACGGTAATCTGGTAAGCAAGAACGCGGCTCTCGACAAGCAATACCTGTCTGGTCGCTACGGCGCCGATCCGTATCTCACCCGCATCGAAGAGTGGGATTAGCATGCTGGCGAAGAAGTCGAAGGGCTGGCGTAGCGGCAAGCGCGAGGGCAAGGAGACCGAGCCTCGCTACTTTGAGGGTGTGCGTGCGGCGTTGGGCGCGGCGAACGAGCGTAAGGTTGCCATTGTCGTTAAGGGGACCGGCAAACACACGCTTGACCTACTTGACTTCGCCGTCGAACACTGCCGCTATGCGCCCGAGACATTCGACCATGTGTGGCTCGTGTATGACAAGGATGACTTTCCTGCGTCCGACTTTGACGCGATGGAGCGCAAATGCAACGAGCTCTCCGACGGTTCGAGGACCTTCCATGCGTTGTGGTCGAACCCCTGCTTCGAGCTGTGGCCGCTTCTGCACTTTCGCTACACGACCGCGCATATGTCCGCGTCCGACTGCCAGCATGTCCTCGCGCAGGAGATGTCGAGAGACCTGGGCATCGAGTACCGCAAGAACTTGGACGGGCTGTTCGAGGTGGTGGACGGCAAACGAGGCGAGGCATTGCAGCGTGTTGGGCGCCTCGTCACATACCATAGGGGGCTGGGTAACGTTAAGCATCTGCGCAAAACCCTGCAACCAAGGTGGGCGAAATTTTCGATGTAATCGGGCCGTATCTGGTTGGCTAGTCGAGTCTGTGGATTGGCTTTCCGGTTAGGGCGATTGGCGGATTATGATGCGCGATTGCAAATCCGGTGCGTAGGAGAAGTGCGGAGAAAAATCGAAACTCGCCGAGCATAGCCCGATTTCAGGCAACAAAACCGCAGGTCGCGGGTGCCCAAAACTAGGGTCTGGTCGACAGGTCTCGGTTTTTCACCCCACTTCCGAATTGGTCGCTCATTTAGCACTCTTGATGTCCCCACATCCTCTAAAAAAGTTCTTAAAACAGCCTTAAAGGCGTTCCAACTCGCGTTGACAGCGTAAAATACGCATGTTTGACTATGACAGAAGTGGATTTTAGGGGAGGAGTACGCCATGGAGGTGCTGGTTGTTGGCAACACCGCATATGTTGACGATGACTTTTGTGCCAAGGCGTTCCCCGGGGACCACGTTAAGGTCGTCGCTGCCGCGGAAGCGCGCCGCGACGAGTCGTCGCCCCATGCCTCGTGGAAAGAGCTCCTCCAGCACCTGGATCAGGCCTACGAGTTCGACCGCGTGGTTTACCTGTCTAATTACCTTACCCCGCATACCGATTCCGTGGGCGATATCGAGCTGCTGCGCTCGGTCTTTCGTACGTGCGCGGGTCGCCGGGTCCAACTGCTGTATGTAGCGGGGCCCGCGGGTGCCGAGGGTGCCGCCGATGCCGCGGGGCGAACGGGCAAGGGCATTATCGCGCACGCAGCCAACGACCTGTGCCGCTACTACGCTGCTCGCGAGGGCGTTCAGACCAAGATCCTGCGCGTGCCGTTCCTCTATACCGCGTCTGCCGCGCTGGAGGACCCGTTTTTGGTGCCGATGTTCGACGCATGCTCAACCGGATCGGCCGCTCTGCAGGGCGCGCAGGATGCGGCGTTTCCCCTGCTGTGTGCCGAGGAGCTTTCGGTGCTGGTACGCCGTATCTTCGACAGCTGGAATGCTAACTTTGAGACGCTCGACGTAGTCGATACCTTCCATCACACGGTGGGTGAGGTGGGCGACGCCTCAAGGCGCTGTTCCCAGGCTCTCAGTTGCCTATGGCGATTCTGCCGGCTACGCCCTGCCCGCCAGCGACGTCGCTCGCGTGCGCTATGGCTGGTTTCAGCGCTACGACTTGCTGCGCGACCTCTCGACCATTCAGGCTCGCTGGGATGCTGGCCGTGCAAAGAAGGTCAACCCCTTGCGCGCGGCCATCGACCGCATTCAAATGCGCACGCTGCCTGTCAAATGCCTGGAGACGGCAGCCGCCTGGGTGCTCTTTGAAGTGCTGGAGCGCTTGTTCTCCCAATCGACCCAGCTCAACGTGCTCGATTATCGCCTGCTCTACGTGGTGCTGATCGGCACGCTGTATGGCTTGGACTTTGGCCTGGTTGCGGCGCTGCTGGCGTCGGTGGGTTTGGCTGCGAGTTACTTTACTCTGTACGGCTATACCTTCCAGGGCCTGTTCTACGAGCCGTCCAACTGGCTGCCGTTTATTGCGTACTTTGTTGTGGGTGCCGTGTGCGGCTATGTGCAGCTGCGCAACAGCGAAGCCATTAGGGCGGAGCGCGATCAAAACGAGCTCGTGCGCAACCGCAATACGTTCCTTACGCAGCTCTATCACGACGCGATCGAGGACAAGCGTGCGTACAGGCGCCAGATCGTGGGTCGCCACGACAGCTTTGGCAAGATCTTTGCCGTGACGCAGGAGCTCGACGTGCTCAACCCACGCGACATCTATCGCAAGTGCTGCGAGCTTCTGGGCGAGATCCTCGAGAACGATTCGGTGGCGATCTACCATGTTTCGGGCGGGGCATTTGCACGCCTTGTGGCGGCAAGTCCCGCGATTGCCGAAGATGCCGCACGTTCGCTCACGCTTGAGCAGCTTGCACCTCTTTTGAGCGACGGGGGTCGTTCGAACCTGTGGGTGAACCGCGAACTGATGCCGGGGCTTCCCATGTTTGGATATACGATCGAGCGCGATGGGGCACCCGCCGTGTTGATCTTTGTGCGTCGCGCGGCCGAAAACCAAATGACCCTCTATTACCAAAACCTGTTCCGCATCTTGTGTGGCCTGGTCGAAAGCGCGCTGGGCCGTGCCTTTGACTATGAGGCGGTGGCACAGGATAAACGCTGCGTTGACGGCACTTGCGTGCTCAAGCAGGCTGCCTTTGGCCAAGAGCTCGCGGCCGAGCAGGCGCTGGCAGATGGCAAGATGGGGAGTTTTTTGCTCCTGCGCGTGGTACCAGGCATGGAGCCTATCGGCGAGCTGGTGGGCGCGATTGGGTCGGCGATCCGCGAGAGCGATGCGGCGGGCCTGATCGACGGCGACGTGCTCTACCTGCTTATGCGCCAGGCAAAGGCATGCGATCTGCCCATTATCCGCGAGCGCCTGAGCGAAAAGCAGATTGAGGTGGAGCCCGTCGACGGCGAGGATATCGTGGCGCTGTTGCAGCACATCTCTTACACCGGTGACGGTGAGGGGGGTGCCGCTTGATCTCGCTTGTCGTTGCTGCCGTCTTGCTGCTGATTCATGCGCTGGTTTGCCTGGTGCTGTGGACGCTCATGAAGTTGGGCCTGCTGCCGGTGCGCGGGCACATGCTGCCTGTGATAGTGCTGGTGCCGCTGTGGGGCCCGTTGCTGGTGGTTCTGCTATCGGTCTGCAGCGCGGTGTTTGGCGAGGGACTGAATGAGTCTGCGCTGGAGTCGCTGCGCTTCAACGACGACCTGCATCGCAGCATCTTAGTGCACGAACGTGATGCCGATGCAGGCGTGATCCCGCTCGAGGAGGCGCTCATCGTCAACGACCCGGCAGACCGGCGCCGCCTAATGCTCTCCATGCTCACCGAGGAGCCCGACGCGTACCTGGCGCAGCTGCAGGCGGCTAAGCTTAACGACGACGTTGAGGTGGCTCACTATGCCGCGACGGCGGTGGCGCAGATCTCCAAGGAGTCCGACCTTAAACTGCAGCAGCTGGAGCGTGCCTTTAAGACGGACCCGAGCGCGCAAAACCTCAACGAATACTGCGATTTTCTTGGTGAATACTTGGGCTCGGGCTTGGCTGAGGGGCGCGTGGCTCAGATTCAACGCCAACAGTACGCGCGCTTGCTTGCGCGTCGCTGCGAGCGCGAGGACACCCTTGAGCTTCGCATTCGATACGCGACGGCGCTGGCCGATGTCGGACAGATCGACGAGGCGCAGGCCGTGACCGACCAGCTGGTGCTCGACGTGCCCGAGGAGCAGGAGGTTTGGATGCTTTGCCTGCGCCTGGCGGTGATGCGCCGCGACGGTGACGAGGTCCACCGCGTGATCGATGCGATTGACAAACAGCATGTATACTTGAGCGCCGCCAACCGCGAGGAACTGGCGTTTTGGCGCAACGGAGAGGAGGCCCGATGAGCGTGGTGCAGCATATCCGCGACCGTGCGGGCCATTTTCGCTGGATGGGGCTGCTTGTGGTGTGGGCGGTCTTTATTGCCATGGCGGCCGTGCTGCTGGTGGAGCGCGCCGGCGTGCAGTACAGTGCGGGCCAGCATAAGCTGGGGATGCTTGCCGCCAACGATGCGGTGCCGGCTTCCTCCGCAATATTTGGCCAAAAGCCACGTGCCTGGTCATTACCGATTCCGACCAAGCTGGCGTCGAGGACGTAAAGGAGCAGTTTGACCAGATCCTGCTCGACATGAAGATCGCGCACCGCGACGTGGACCTTGCCCTGGACGGCGTGGATGCCATTCCCTCGCTGACCTCCTTCGATCGCGTGATTTTGCTCATGCCGTCGCTCGATGGGCTCGGTACGCACCTGAGTGACATTATGAGTTGGGTGAGTGCCGGTGGTTCGCTTATGCTCGCCATGCCTCCGGATAACTCGAGCTATCTGCAAGTAATTGCCCCCAAGCTTGGCATTGAATCGGCCGGATATGACTATGTAAAAGCCGAAAGCATTGTGCCGAGCGAGGACTTTATGCTGGGCGGGGGAGAGCGCTACGAGCTCTCGGACCCCTTCGATTCGTCGCTTTCGGTTTCGCTGCGCGAGACGGCTCGTGTGTGGCTAAGACCGGCGATGCGGGCGCCCGATCATTTGGTCGAATGACTGCGGTAGCGGGCGCACCGTGGTATGCAATATCGGTATCTATGACAAGGTTATGCGCGTTTTTACGCCGCGGCGATCAGCCTGCTGGGCGATGCCACGGCCTATCCGGTCATCAACAGCGCCGTTTTCTACCTAGACGACTTTCCCAGCCCCGTGCCCTCGGGCGATGGCACCTACATCAAGCGCGACTACGGGCTTTCCATTGCCGATTTTACACCAAGGTTGGTGGCCCGATCTGCAAAAGCTCGCGCAAAAATATGGCATTCGCTTTACCGGCGTGATGATCGAAAACTACGAGGACGCGGTCAACCAGA
>ENA-OQCP01001021-OQCP01001021.1-human-gut-metagenome-genome-assembly--contig:-NODE-1021-length-11401-cov-5.402253_pt1 | contig 11401 bp, 14 predicted proteins | sample MGYA00242760_ERZ504583 | MGnify/ENA primary metagenome ERZ504583 (study PRJEB26092, sample SAMD00036308) | human gut metagenome | host: Homo sapiens | study: EMG produced TPA metagenomics assembly of...
TGAGTCAGATCAATAAATGTATCAGGGTGATTAATTGATAATTCTGCGGACGATATTGCAGATGAACATATTTCATATAAGAATACAGCAGAAGAAATAAAAAATCACAATGCGCGTCTGATTTATGTTACTCCACAGGGCAGCGTGTTCAACCAGCAGATGGCAGCAGAATTTGCAAAGTGTGATGACTCATTTTTCTATGTGGACACTATGAAGGTATTGATGAGCGTGTGCTGGAGGAGACGGTAACGGATTATGTCTCTATCGGCGATTATGTTCTAACAGGCGGAGAGCTGCGTCGATGGTAATGATAGATGCGATTTCACGTCTGGTTCCTGGGGTGCTGCACAATGATATTTCGGCAGAGACAGAGTCGTTTCATGGCAATCTGCTCGAATACCCTCAGTATTCACGTCCTGTTGAGTGGCATGACAAAAAGGTGCCTGAGGTACTGATGTCAGGCAATCAGAAAAAGATAGATGCATGGCGCCTTGAAAAGTCTATTGAGCGCACAAAGGAGCGCAGACCGGATTTGTATGCCGGGTTTAAAAGACTTGATAAATGCAGAGAGTTTCTTATGAAAAATAAACTGCTTCATATTGATATGATAGAGCTTATAAACAGGGGCTGCGCCGAGATACTGTTTGAGGCAGATGGCGAATATCTGCTTCGGGACATGGTCTCAAAGGTATGCTTTCATACAAGACCGGATGAGGGCGGGTCGAAGCTTATTGATTTGGCACCGGAAGATGACACAAAGCCTGTTGATAAATACAGCAGTCAGCATATTCCAGAAAAGGTTACAGATCAGATCACAAACGGCATAGTGCTTCACCAGCAAAGATATATTGAGCTCTTTACAGCAAATGGCTTTAATGAGACTGTAGAGTGCAGGCAGGCTGTGTATACAAACAAAGAAAAGCTATCTGTCAGCGGACTGTACAGACCGGATGGAAAGCCGATGCCAAATGGCTTAATTATAAGAAAGCTGGATGCAGATGATATACAGGAGGCTGCGCCAATGTACCCGGGCTTTGATAATCCGGATTATATTGTAGACAGGATAGAGGCAGGTGCTGTCTACGGAGCTTTTTGAGTGATAATACTGCTAATGATACCATTAATACCCTCGCGGGAATTATCGGAATCCATGAGGAGGGCAGCATCGGCATGCTCTATGTAAAGCCAGAGTACAGGCACCGAAAGCTTGCCACAGCCCTTGAAACATATGCTTTCAACAGGGCACTGGAGAACGGATGGATACCATATGCCAGATAATTGCAGGCAATGAGGCGTCTATGAGGCTGCAGGAGAGTATGGGATTGCATTTTTCAAAATCATCCGTATACTGGATGACTAAAAATAATGCATAAGGTAGGCAAAAGATAGTAAAAAATACTTGCAAATCCCATGAATCTGTGGTAAAGTACCAATGTTGTGAATAAAAGAGATGGTCCTCTGTTGTGAAAATAGTAGTAGCATTAAGAACGTCAAAATAATTAGGAGGTCACAAAATGAACGCAAGTGAAATTATTAAGAGCATCGAGAACGAGCAGTTAAAGGCCGAGGTACCTGAGTTTTCTGTAGGAGATACTGTAAAGGTATACGGAAAAATCAAAGAGGGTAACCGTGAGCGTATCCAGGTATTCGAGGGAACAGTAATCAAAAAGCAGAACGGATCAAACCGTACAACATTCACAGTTAGAAAGCTTTCTAACGGTGTAGGTGTTGAGAAGACATGGCCACTCCACTCACCGAACGTAGAGAAGGTTGAGATTGTACGTAAAGGTAAAGTACGTCGTGCTAAGCTTTACTACTTAAGAGACCGTATCGGAAAAGCTGCTAAGGTTAAAGAGCTTGTAAAATAATATTTTTACGCGAAAGAGACCATTTTCTGCGAGCAATCGTATGAGAATGGTCTTTTTAGTTTTCAGGGTTACAGCTTGCAACAAACATGAAAACAATATATAATTAAGGTTACGCAATAAAATATTAGTTAGCAAGAGGTGTAAGATGTCCAGAAGACGAGCAGGACTTAGCTTTAGAAGGCAAAGAAGAAAATTTAATCTGCCATTGTTCAAGGAAATTGTTTCGTGGGTAGTGGAGCTGATTGTAGTGATAGGCTTGGCATATGTGCTGGTGTCATTTTTCGGTATACGTACAAATGTGGTTGGCCAGGCTATGGAGCAGACATTGGAGAACGATGATAATATTCTTGTGAACAGGTTTGCATATATCATGTCAAAGCCAAAGGCAGGAGACGTGATAGTATTTCTGCCAAACGGAAATAATAAGTCGCATTATTATGTCAGGAGAGTGGTAGCGGTGCCGGGAGATACTGTTCAGATAAAGGACGGCGCACTGTACGTGAATGATGAGCTGTACAAGGAATCGACGGACGTTGCATCAATGGAGGATGCAGGGCTTGCCTCAGATCCTATAGAGCTTGAAAAGGACGAGTATTTTGTACTTGGAGACAATCGAAACAACAGTGAGGACAGCCGCTATGCCAATATTGGCAATGTAAAGAGAGACTATATTATCGGCAAGGCATGGTTTAGATTTTCAGGCATTGGAAGCTTTGGAACCATCAAGTAGCAATAGTTATAACATATATAGATAAAGGACAGGTGAATTATGAATTTTCAGTGGTACCCTGGGCATATGACCAAGGCAAAGCGTCAGATGCAGGAGGATATTAAATTAATAGATCTGGTTATAGAGCTTGTGGATGCAAGAATTCCGCTATCCAGCCGTAATCCGGACATTGATGAGCTTGGAAAAAACAAATACAGGCTCATTTTGATGAACAAGGCGGATCTGGCCGACAAGGAGCGCACCAGGGAGTGGAGTGCATTTTTCAAGGAAAAGGGCTTTTTTGTAGTCAGTCTTGATGCTAGAAGCAAGTCAGGCATGAAGAGCATCACAGATATCGTGATGGAGGCCTGCAAGGAAAAGATTGAAAGAGACCGAAAGCGTGGTATCAAAAACAGACCGGTAAGAGCTATGGTGGTGGGTATTCCAAACGTCGGAAAGTCCACATTTATCAACTCATACGCCGGAAAAGCCTGTGCTAAGACAGGAAATAAGCCGGGCGTGACAAAGGGCAAGCAGTGGATCAGGCTCAATAAAAGTGTTGAGCTGCTAGATACCCCGGGCATACTGTGGCCGAAATTTGAGGATCAGACAGTGGGACTTAGACTTGCGCTAATCGGTTCGATAAAGGATGAGATTTTAAATGTTGATGAGCTTGCCGTGGAGCTTGTAAAGTTCCTAAAAGCAGAGTATCCGGGGCTTTTGGCACAAAGATACGAGGTAAGCGAGGAAAATGATATCATAGAGCTTATAAGTGCTGTCGCTGTCAACAGAAAATGCCTTTCAAAGGGAGGAGAGCCTGATTACAGCAAGGCGGCTGCTCTCATCATAGATGATTTCAGAAGCGGTAAATTAGGCCATATTACTCTGGAGAGACCGGAGATATAGAAGAATAGTTACGAAGAATAGACGATAGGACAAGGATATGTCAGCAGAAAAAATAGGCGATATTAAGGAACAACTGAAAAGCATCACAGATTCACAGCTTGCACAGTTCATTGAGGCATACGGCTCAGATGAAAGGGGCGGAGTGATTAAGCTTGTAGATAGTGCAAAAAAGCGACTGGACAAGTATGAGAAGGAGCTATCCGCACTGAAGGTCTCAAGAAATATGAGCGCGAGTACGCATCATATGTTCATATTTGCGGCATAGATGAGGTGGGACGCGGACCGCTTGCAGGTCCGGTTGTGGCATGTGCGGTTATTCTGCCAAAGGACTGTGATATTTTATATATCAATGATTCAAAGAAGCTTACGGCTGCAAAGCGCGATGAGCTTTACGATGTCATAATGGAAAAGGCGGTTTCTGTAGGAATAGGTATGGCATCGCACGAGCGGATAGATGAGATAAATATATTGCAGGCTACATATGAGGCGATGAGACAGGCAATCGGAAAGCTTGATCCGGCACCGGATTTGACACTTAACGATGCAGTCACAATCCCGGGGGTGGATATAAAGCAGGTTCCGATCATAAAGGGAGATGCCAAAAGCATATCAATAGGGGCAGCCAGCATTGTGGCTAAGGTCACAAGGGATCGGATGATGGTTGAGTATGATAACATATATCCCGGCTATGGATTTGCATCAAACAAGGGCTATGGCTCGGCAGAGCATATCAAGGCACTAAAGGAGATAGGACCATCACCGATACACAGGGCATCGTTTATACACAATTTTATCTAATATATTACAATTGTGCGGTTTTTACGAAGGTGCCTGGGCGCTGAATAGTTACACATTCTGCTAAAAACCGTCAGTTCACAATAGGAGAGAAAATGACACTTCAACAACTCAGACAGGTACTTACAATTGCAGAATCCAATTCCATGAATGAGGCGGCAAAGAAGCTTTTTGTTTCACAGCCCAATCTGTCTGCCACAGTGCGAGAGGTGGAGGAGGAGCTTGGAATCACGGTATTCATGAGAAATAACCGTGGAATTACAGTCACAGCGGAAGGCGAGGAGTTTTTAGGATATGCCAAACAGGTTGTGGAGCAGTATCATCTGCTTGAGAACCGGTATCTGAATGTGGAGTCCAAAAAGAAATTCTCGGTTTCCATGCAGCACTATTCATTTGCAGTAAAGGCCTTTGTACAGCTTGCTAAAGAGGTGGGCATGGATGAGTACGAGTTTGCTGTCCACGAGACAAAGACTAAAGAGGTAATAGACAATGTAAAGAACTTAAAGAGTGAGCTTGGAGTTCTTTATTTAAGTGATTTCAATGAAAAGGTTTTAAGAAAGCTTTTTAAGGAATGTGACATCGAGTTTAAAGAGCTCTTCACATGCAATACATATGTGTATCTCTGGAAAAAACATCCGCTTGCCGGCAAAAAAGTGATTACACTTGATGATTTGCAGGAATACCCATGTCTGACCTTTGAACAGGGCGTGAACAATTCCTTTTATTATGCTGAGGAGATGATGAGTACATATGAGTACAAGCGTGTCATAAAGGCTGATGACAGAGCCACAATGCTCAATCTCATGGTGGGGCTCAACGGATTTACACTGTGCTCAGGTATAATTTCTGAGGATTTAAACGGTGATGACTATGCGGCAATTCCACTTAAGGAAAGTGAAAAAATGCATATAGGCTATATCAAGCACAAGGGCACGAAGCTTAGCAAGCTCGGTGAAATATATATAGATGCGTTAAAGAATTACGAGAATAAAGTTTTATAAATGAAAAATTGTAAAAAATGAATTTAAATTAATTAAATATCGTACCATTTTTATAAGAATTTCACAGTTATATTGTTTTTTAAAAAAAACATGCATGAAAATATAGTGAAAAATCGGTTACGCAAAAGTTATTTATTAAAATAAATGACATGAATTGACGGAAAATGACGGATTATGATTTTTTTGACAAATGAATATCAGATGTTATAATAGGCGCAACAATTGATTGACATGTGCGAAAGCACTATGTTTTAGATTATAAAGGTGGTGTTAACTATGTACAATAAGGAAACAGTAATCAGACTTAATACATTGGATGATGTTCAGGAATTTGTTGGGGCTGCTTCTAAGTGCGATTTTGACATTGATCTCAAATATAGACAGATTCTTATTGATGCGAAATCACTTCTTGGAGTGATTGGAATTGGTACAAACAATGACTTTAAGGTCTGCTATATGGGCGATGACCAGGCATTTGATAATGTGGTTGATAAATTCACTGTAGCGTAATACAATTGAATAAGGTCCTTTGGGAGAGTTTCTTCTTGGAGCTCTCCCTTTTTTATGTTCAGTGTATTAAAAATATCTGGAGTTAGACTGAAAATATTGCCGGAACACAAAACCGTTGACATAATCCGGAATATGTAGGGAGAGTACATGACAGAAGCTGGAAATAACTATAGTGAAAAGAAAACACAATTACATATTTCGGTCAGAAACCTTGTGGAATTTATTTTCAGGGAGGGTGACATAGACAACCGGTCATCCAGAGCTATGAGTGCCGATGCCATGATGGAGGGAACACGCATTCACAGGAAAATCCAGGGCAGCATGGGGAAGGAGTATCAGGCAGAGGTGCCGCTTTCCCTTGTTGTTGAAGGTGATTTGTATGAGCTGACTGTCGAGGGCAGGGCAGATGGCATCTTTACGGAGGATGGCAAGTGTTTTGTCGATGAGATTAAGGGAATGTACAGAAGGTTGAGCTGTTTGAAAAGCCGGTTTTTGTGCACCGTGCGCAGGCTATGTGCTATGCATATATTTTTGCTCTGCAAAATAATATGGAAACGATAGGCATTCAGATGACCTACTGCAATCTGGAAACGGAGCAGACTAAGTATTTTCGCGAGGAGTTCTCATTTGAAGAGATAAAAAAATGGTTTGATGACCTGATGGAAGAGTATGGCAAATGGGCAACGTTTCAGTGTGAAATGAAAAATCAAAGACAGGCTTCAATCAAAGAACTAGATTTTCCATTTGAGTACAGACCGGGGCAGAAAAAGCTTGTTTCGGATGTCTACAGGACAATTATGCGTCAGAAGCTTCTTTTTATGCAGGCTCCGACCGGTGTGGGAAAGACTATCTCTACTATTTTCCCGGCAGTGAAGGCGGTTGGTGAGGAGCTGGCAGACAGAATCTTTTACCTGACAGCGAAGACAATCACCGCAACAGTCGCAAAGGAAACGTTTGCGCTGCTTGAAAAAAATGGTTACAGGGCAAAAACTATTCAGATAACGGCCAAGGAAAAGCTATGTCCGTGTGATGAGATGGAATGCAATCCGGTAACCTGTCCGTATGCAAAGGGGCATTTTGACAGAGTAAATGATGCGGTTTTTGACCTGCTTCACAGATGTGAAATGATTGAGAGGGATGATATTTTATCACAGGCGGATAGGTATACCGTTTGTCCGTTTGAGCTTTGTCTTGATACGGCTAGCTGGTGTGATAATATCATCTGCGATTACAACTATGTGTTTGACCCAAATGTTTATCTTAAGAGATTTTTTCAGGAGGGGATAAAGGGAGATTATATTTTTCTCATTGATGAGGCTCACAATATGGTCGAAAGAAGCAGGCAGATGTATAGCGCTCAGATTTATAAGGAGGATTTCCTTACTGTGAAGCGCATTATGAAGGAGCACAGCCGTTCTATTGAGAAAGCGCTTGAAAAGTGCAATAAGATACTGCTTGGGATGAAGCGTGAGTGTGAGAATTATACGGTATATGATACGTTTGGCAATATGGTATTTTCCTTTATGAGGCTTATGACACTTCTGGATGAGTTTTTGCAGAAGGCTAATGAGTTTCCGGGGAAAAGGATGTTATGGATTTTTATTTTGAGCTTCGCAATTTCCTGAACATTTATGATCTGGTGGATGAGCACTACGTGATGTATTCCGAGCTTGAGGCTGATGGCAGGTTCATGCTAAAGCTTTTTTGTGTGGACCCGTCGCTTAATATACAAAAGAGGCTGGATAAGGGCAAGTCGGCTGTGTTTTTTTCGGCGACATTTTTGCCTGTAAACTATTACAAGAGCCTGCTAAGCACAAAAAAAAGACAACTATGCCATATATGCTGACAGCACGTTTGACAGCAAAAAGAGACTGCTTGCGATGGCAACTGATGTGAGCACGAGGTACACGAGGCGCTCAAGGAGTGAGTATGAGCGCATTGCAGGGTATATTAATGCTGTTGTCACGCAAAAGACTGGAAATTATATGGTTTTCTTTCCGTCATATAAGATGATGAATGATGTGGCAGATATTTACTGTGAAAAATATGCAGACGAAACAGAGCTTATGTTGCAGAAAAATAATATGTCAGAGGCTGAAAGGGAGGAATTTCTGGACAGGTTTAGTGAGGAATCGGATAGAACACTTGTGGCATTTGGTATCATGGGAGGCATATTCGGTGAGGGCATTGATTTGAAAAACGACAGACTGATAGGTGCTATTGTTGTCGGAACGGGACTTCCGCAGATCAGCAATGAGAGAACTATATTAAAGGATTATTACGATGCCGAAAACGGCTGTGGCTTTGACTATGCTTTCAGGTATCCGGGCATAAATAAAGTCCTCCAGGCGGCCGGAAGAGTAATCAGGACGACGGAGGACACAGGTGTCATTTTGCTATTAGATGAGAGATTCTGGCAGAGAGAATATGATTTGCTCTATCCACGCGAGTGGAGTGACAGAAAGCCATGCAATATAGCAAATGTCGGAAAACTAGTTGCCGACTTCTGGGAGCAGATTTAAAAATTCCTCAGTGGATGCTGACACGGGCATTGTAGTGTTTACGGACACAACAATCTGGCGTGACGGCATCTTTTCTTTTGTCTTCAGCACGAAAAGCTCCTTATTCTCATGGTTGATGCAGTAGTCAGGCACGAATGCTATACCCAGTCCGATTTTGGCCAGATCTATGAGCAGATCGTTACTGCTTAGCTCAATTTCCGGAATCAGGTCAACCTGGTGCTGTAAAAACAGATTATGCAGGAATTCACTGGTGGTGCTGTTTCGGTCGAGCATCATGATAGGATATTTATTGAGCTCAGAAAAAGCTATCTCCTGCTTGCGAAGCTTGAAATAATTGGGATTTGCCACAAAAACATCGGAAAAGTTGCATATGGTTTTCTGTCTGTATGAGTGATTGAGGTGCGAGTTTGGAAAATTCGTGACAATCAGGTCAACCTTCCTTTGCTCCAAAAGCTCCACACACTGGATAGATGTGGCATTTGTGACCTTGATAGGCACATTCGGAAACCTCTGATGGAACTGCTTTAAGTAAGGAACCAGCAGATAACGGCATATGGTATCGCTTGCGCCGATGTGAAGCTGGCCAAGTCCAAGTGTGCCTGAGTCTAAAAGCTGGCTTTCACCGCGGGCAATAAGATTCATGCAGGCTCAATGTGCTTTAAAAGCAGGGCACCGGCTGCGGTGAGCTGTACTTTCTTTGTGCTTCTGATGAAAAGAGTCTGTCCCAGCTTCTTTTCGAGAGTCTTAATAGACTGGCTTACCGCGGACTGTGAAATAAACAGCTTCTTGCTGGCTTCAGAGAAGCTTAGGGATGTTGCCACGTAGTAAAAGACCTTGTAAAGCTCATAATTTATATCCATTTTGTTATCCTCCGTATAAATATGGTTATTTGCATCTGTTTTTATCAATGAGGGGCAAAATACCTTTTGACCCTTATATCATTATATAAGAAAACTATAATTAACGCAACTTATAAAACAAATTAAATATATTAATTATACTTATCATAACTAAAGTGTTATACTACAACCATAGTTTTAAAGTCCGATTGTGCAAAAAGCCGGACGGTAACGAATAATTGGTTACATACTCTCGAATTGAAAGGAGAACATATGAGTAACGTACGTCGTGTATATGTAGAGAAAAAACCTGACTTTGCGGTAAAGGCAAAGGAATTAAAGCATGAGATTAAGCATTATCTGGGAATCACAACTGTGGAGGCAGTACGTGTATTAATCAGATATGATGTGGAAAATATATCAGAGGAGACATACAAGAAAGCCTTGTATACAGTTTTCTCAGAGCCACCTGTTGATGATATCTTTGAGGAGACATTTGACTATGGTGATGCAAAAGTATTTACTGTAGAGTTTTTACCTGGACAGTTTGACCAGAGAGCAGATTCAGCCGAGCAGTGTGTGAAGCTTCTCAATGAGAATGAGGAGCCTATTATCAGAAGCGCTATCACATATGTGATTGAGGGTGCTATCACAGATGAGCAGTTTGCTGCTATTAAGAAGCACTGCATCAACCCTATTGATTCGCGTGCTATCGGCATGGAAAAGCCTAAGACACTTGTGCAGGAGTTTGATGATCCTGCTGATGTCATCATATTTGACGGCTTCAAGGATATGGCAGAGGACAAGCTGAAGGAGCTTTATTTATCATTGAACCTTGCCATGACCTTCAAGGATTTTCTTCATATCCAGAATTATTTTAAGAATGAGGAAAAGCGTGATCCTTCAATGACAGAAATCCGCGTGCTCGATACATACTGGTCAGATCACTGCCGTCATACAACATTCTCTACAGAGCTTAAGAATGTCAAGTTTGACGATGGCTTCTACCGCACACCGATTGAAAATACCTACAAGGATTATCTCAATACATTTTCAAATATCTACAAGGACAGAAATGACAAATTTGTCTGTCTGATGGATCTTGCACTTCTTGCCATGAAGAGATTAAAGGCAGAGGGCAAGCTTGATGATCAGGAAGAGTCTGATGAGATCAACGCATGCTCTATCGTGGTACCTGTTGAGGTGGACGGAAAGACAGAGGAGTGGCTTGTAAACTTCAAGAACGAGACACACAACCATCCTACAGAGATTGAGCCTTTTGGTGGCGCTGCTACATGCCTTGGCGGAGCAATCCGAGATCCTCTCTCAGGACGTACATATGTATATCAGGCAATGCGTGTAACAGGTGCAGCAGATCCTACAGTACCGGTTTCACAGACAATTGAAGGAAAACTTCCACAGAAGAAGCTTGTCAGAGAGGCTGCTCACGGATACAGCTCATATGGAAACCAGATCGGACTTGCAACTGGCTATGTCAAGGAGGTTTACCATCCAAATTATGTTGCAAAGCGTATGGAGATCGGTGCAGTTATGGGTGCGGCTCCAAGACGTGCTGTCCAGAGACTTAACTCAGATCCGGGAGATAAAATCATCCTCCTCGGAGGACGCACAGGACGTGACGGAATCGGTGGTGCTACAGGTTCATCAAAGGCACACAATACAAAGTCTACATCAGTATGCGGAGCTGAGGTACAAAAGGGTAATGCACCTACAGAGAGAAAGCTTCAGAGACTTTTCAGAAGAGAAGAGGTCAGCCATATCATCAAGAAATGTAACGATTTCGGTGCCGGCGGAGTTTCTGTTGCTATCGGAGAGCTTGCTGACGGACTTCGCATAGAGCTTGACAAGGTACCAAAGAAATACGCAGGTCTTGACGGGACAGAGATTGCTATCTCAGAGTCGCAGGAGCGTATGGCAGTTGTAGTTGCGCATTCTGATGTTGAGCAGTTCCTTGCATACGCAAAGGAGGAAAATCTCGAGGCAACAGAGGTTGCGGTAGTTACAGAGGATCCAAGACTTGTGCTTGAGTGGAGAGGCAAAGAGGTAGTAAATATCTCTCGTGCATTCCTTGATACAAACGGAGCTCATCAGGAGACAGATGTTGAGGTTGAGATGCCTTGCGAGAGTGACAATTATCTGGACAAAATCAGCACACCTGCTGTAGCCAAGATGGTTGAGGCAGGAGATATGAAGGGTGCCTGGGAGCAGAGCTTGAAGACCTTAACGTATG
>ENA-OQCP01001022-OQCP01001022.1-human-gut-metagenome-genome-assembly--contig:-NODE-1022-length-11397-cov-2.193789_pt1 | contig 11397 bp, 17 predicted proteins | sample MGYA00242760_ERZ504583 | MGnify/ENA primary metagenome ERZ504583 (study PRJEB26092, sample SAMD00036308) | human gut metagenome | host: Homo sapiens | study: EMG produced TPA metagenomics assembly of...
CTTGGATAAGATGTTGCGGTGCCCCCAGAGATCCTCTTGTATCACAAGGGTGGTACCGGACAGCACAAGGCCCATGACCTCGGTGGAATCCCCGGCGCGGAAAATATAAGCCCCGCGCTGGCGGGCAATTTCGACTGCCTGTACACAGTGCAGAATGGACAAAATCTCATCCTCATTTAAACCGGTAAAGAAAGGACAGCTCCGCAGGATGGAAAGATGATTTTGCATAAAAGAAATCTCCTTGTTTGAAATCAAACATACAGGTTTGCTTTATTATACTATAATAGGGTTGCAAAAGCAAAACGATGTAAACCGGGAGGTAAGAATATGATCCGCAAAATCATCCATATTGACGAGGACAAGTGCAACGGCTGCGGTCTGTGTGCAACTGCGTGCCATGAGGGCGCGATTGACATCATTGACGGCAAGGCAAAGCTGGTGCGGGAGAATTTCTGCGATGGCTTTGGTGATTGTCTGCCCGGCTGCCTACGGGAGCCATCACCTTTGAAGAACGAGAGGCACCTGCATATGATGAGGCGGCCGTGCAGGAAAGCAAGAAGAAAAAGGAATTACAGGAAAAGATGAAGCACCTGCATGAGGGCGGCTGCCCCGGCTCCCGGATGCGTATGCTGGAGCAGCCGGGGGAGGCTGGCAGCAATATCGCAGAGCCGATGCGGCAGGCTCCCCAGCTCAGGAATTGGCCGGTGCAGATCAAGCTGGCCCCCATCAACGCGCCATACTTCAACAAGGCAAAGCTTTTGATTGCGGCGGACTGTACTGCCTAGCATACGCGAATTTTCATCAGGAATTTATGCGCGGCAAGGTTACTTTGGTCGGCTGCCCGAAGCTTGACGCTGTGGATTACAGCGAGAAGCTGACCGAAATCATCCGCAGCAACGAAATTCAGGAGGTGACCATCGTTCGGATGGAGGTGCCCTGCTGCGGCGGTTTGGAGATGGCAGCGAAAAAAGCACTGCAGGCAAGCGGAAAGTTTATCCCGTGGCAGGTCGTGACGATCTCTATTGACGGAAAGATACTGGATTGAACTCTGCTTGTTCTGCGGAGCCAGACAATAGGGGACTGCTGCAAGGAAAGAGGGGCCGCCTGAGCGGCCCCTCTTTCGGAGGATATATCTCCCTCTTCATATAAAAACCTTATTACGCCTCGGTTTCAGCGCTGGCTGGCATTTGCGGCTGTGCGCTTTTGATAAATTCAAGATACAGGCTGTACAGCACTGCACAAACAGGCACACTGAACAGCATTCCCAAGACGCCGAACGCTTCACCGCCCAGCGTGACGGCCATCAGCACCAGCAAACCCGGCAGACCAACGGATTTGCCTACACCTTGGGGTAAATCAGATTGCCCTCGACCTGCTGCAAAATCAGCAGGAACACTACAAACCACACCGCTTTGAGAGGGTCGGCCAGCAGAATCAAAAACGCACCAAGACCGCCGCCGATCCACGCGCCGAACACCGGAATCAGCGCCGTAGCGCCGACAAAGGCAGAAACTGCCCCGGCATACGGGATGCCCAAAATCAGCATACCCAAAAAGCACAGAATACCGATGATAACAGCCTCGGTAAGCTGACCGGTCACAAAATGGGTAAAGTCTGTCTGGTCAGCGATACAATGTGCAGTACCGCTGCGCACTTTTTTGCGGCAGCACTGTCACAGCAAGGGTTTTCAGGTGCGCGGAAACGACCTCCTTTTTGGCAAGCAGATACAAAGCAAACACCAGCGCCAGCAGCACATTTACAAGGCTGGAAAAAACCGAGGTTGCCGCCCCCAGAGTCACGGTGATGATACCGCTGCCCTCATCGTGGAGCAACGCCGTGATTTTATCCATCAACAGATCGGTATCCATCGCATATTCCGGTAAAATGACTCCGTATTTTGCAGCAAACTGCACCGTTCCTGCCCACCAATGCCCCAGTTTTTCGGCGTAGCTTGGAAGATTGCGCGCAAATTCATAGACAGATTCCTGCAAGCTCGGCAGCATCATAAACACTACGGCAAACAAAATGCCCAGCACCAACAGCGTGCTCAGGGTCAGGCATACCGGGCGCGTCAGCTTGTCGGGCGCTTTTTTGCAGATGCGCTGCCAAGTGCGCTCTAACGGGCAGAGCAAAATGTTGATGACAAAGGCAATGGCGCCACCCATAAGAAACGGTGAAAACACTGCCAGCACCCGGCCCAAAAACTGCAGTACAGCCTGCAGATTTATCAGCGCCCACGCAAATACTATCGTCAGCAGCAGCGCACGGAATATATAGCGGGCAGTTCTTTATCCAGAATAACACTGGGGCGGGACGCGGGGGGATTTGGCCTGTCCGTTGAAGGGGTGTTTTTTGTCATGGGTTCCTCCATAAGTAGAAAAGTTTATACATCTATTATAAGCATAGCAAAGCCGGACAGGTCAAGAAATTGCGGCAAAAATTCATAAGCTGTTTACAAAACCGGCTGCTGCTTGAGGAAAGCAAACGCCCGGGGTAAATAAGCCGAAAACGGCTTGTTTACTCCGGGCGTTATCTTTAAGGGGGAGTAGGGGAGAGAACCCCCCTTGATCTGGTATTATTCCGGCAGGCGGCCGTACAGCTCTGTCAAATCGTGCAGCTTGACGGCCAGACGGTCATTAAAAGCGCCGCGCTTGGCACGCCAGCACCAGTTGCCGCCTAAGGTCGAGGGGGTGTTCATGCGGGCTTCATGGCCCAGACCGAGAAGGTCCTGCGCCTGCACGATGCTCAGCTCGGCAGCGCTGGCCCAGATACCGCGCATCATGCCCCAGTGGTAGCCCTCCTGCTTGGTCAGGTTGAGGTAACGCACCGCGCGGGCCACATCTTCAGGAGCGGCCGTAGCCATCCAGCCGTTGACCGGCTCGTTGTCATGGGTGCCAACATAGGCAATGCTGTTCACCGGGTAGCCGTGGGGGCGGTAATCGCCGCCATCGCGGCTGTCAAAGCCGAATTCCAGCACCTTCATGCCGGGGTAACCGCATTTGCGCAGCAGGGCATTGACATCATCGGTCAAAAAGCCCAGATCCTCGGCAATGATGCGGGGCTCACCGAGCTTTTTCTTGATAGCGGCAAACAGTGCATAGCCGGGGCCGGTGCGCCAGCGTCCGCCCTCCGCCGTTTTGTTGCCGTAGGGGATAGCATAGTACCCCGCAAATCCGCGGAAGTGATCGATGCGCACCACATCATAGATGCTGCACATGTGCGGATGCGACGAACCCACCAAGCATAGCCGTTCTGCGCCATAGCGTCCCAGTCGTAGAGCGGATTGCCCCACAGCTGCCCTGTGGCGGAGAACCCGTCCGGCGGGCAGCCTGCCACCTCGGTAGGGTTGAGATCGGCATCAAGCTGGAAATCCTGCGGGCTGCTCCAGACATCGACACTGTCAAGCGCGATATAGATGGGCAGATCCCCGATGATCTGGATATGCTTGTCGTTGGCGTATTCCTTCAGCGCCTGCCACTGGGTGCAGACAGGTACTGCACAGCCTGCCAAAAGGCAATGTCCTTGGCATAGGTCCTGCGGGCAGCCTTCAGGCGTCCGGCTCGCGCTTACGCAGGGGATGCTCCCATTCCTGCCAGCAGGCACCGCCGTGTGCGTCCTTCAACGCCATGAACAGTGCGTAGTCCGGCAGCCAGAAGCGGTTTTTCCTGACGAAATCCCGGTAATCGGCCGGGGGTGCCGCCAGCAGGCGCTCACAGGCGGTGCGCAGTACGGCGTAGCGCTTCTCATACAAGGCACCGTAGTTGATCTGCTCCGGTGTGCATTGCCAGTCGATGTGCTTGTACTCTTTCGGCTTCAGCAGACCCTGCGCCGCAAGGGTGTCAAGGTCAATAAAATAGGGGTTACCTGCGTAGGTGGAGAAGGATTGGTAGGGGCTGTCGCCGTAGCTTGTCGGGCAGACGGGTAAGATCTGCCAGTATGCCTGCCCCGCTTGGGATAAAAAGTCTACGAATTGCCGTGCCTGCTGCCCCATGGTACCAATACCGTAAGGGGAGGGCAGGCTGGAAATGGGCATTAAAATGCCGCTTGCTCTCATCCGGAAAACCTCTTTTTCTTACGGGGAGAGTTTCGTTACGCTCTCTCCCTCGATGAGTTCAAAAGGAACCACCTCATGCACGGCGGTGCCGGGTTCCTTGATTTTGTGCAGCAGAATTTTGGCGCTGCGCAGGGCCAGCTGCTCTTTATTCTGGCGGATGGTCGTCAGGCGGGGAACGCTGTACTGTCCGAGAGCGATGCCGTCATAGCCCGTAACGGAGATATCCTGCGGGACGCGCAGACCGTGATCCTGCAAGGCGCGTATGGCACCCAGAGCCATAATGTCCGACATGGCAAACACAGCGGTAATATCCGGGGCAGTCTCCAACAGATGCTCCATCGCTTTGTAGCCGTCTGCAAGGGAAAAGCGCGCATGGGCATACTGCTTATCCGTGGAGAACGGCAGTCCCAGACGCAGCATGGCCCCCTGCACACCGGCCAGACGCGATAAGCTGGGCCTTGACAGGTTGGGATAGCCGCCGATCACGCCAATGCGCCGATGCCCGTGATCGTACAGATACTCGATCATACGGTCGGCCGCTGCCATATCATCAACCGTCACGCTGGACAGATTGGAGATCTGCAGGCTGGCGGCGCTGTTGGTCAGCAGCACACAGGGGATGCGCAGGCTTTCCAGCTCGGTCGTAAAATACTCAAGGTTGGAGCCCAGAAACATAATGCCGTAGGGCTTGCGCTCGGCGCAGATACGCCTGGCCTGCGCGACCTCGTTGGCTTCCTCGTCGATATAGTAGACAGTGGGTACATAACCGCGGTTGGCGATCTCGCTTTGCAGTTGCTCCAGAATACCTGCGAACAGCATATTCTGGATGCCCTTTACGATCAGGACAATGCCGTCATTTGCCTGCTGCTTTAAGTGCTTGGCGTTGGCGTTGGGCTCGTAATTGTGGCGGTTGACTACCTCCATTATGCGCCGGCGGGTATCCTCGCTGATGCCGGGGGCGTTGTTCAGCGCCCGCGACACTGTGCCGACCGCGAAGCCGGATTCTCGTGCAATGTCTTTGATCGTCATGGTGAGGCCTTCTTTCGGTTGAAATCAACCTTGACTGCACCGGCCACCACGCCGTCAATGATATACTTCTGGCAGACGAGGTAGAGCACGATGACCGGAAGAACTGTGATCATGATGCAGGCCATCATGGGGGCCATTTCTACCTTGCCGTAGCTGCCGCGGAAATACTGGATCGCCATGGGAATGGTGCGGAAGGTTTTGATATCCAGCACCAGCGTGGGGAGCAGATAGTCGTTCCACACCCACATGGTTTCAAGAATAGCGGTGGAGATCATCGTGGGCTTGAGGATCGGGCAGACCACCTGGAAGAAGATCTGCAGGGGATTGCAGCCGTCAATCATGGCGGCCTCCTCAATGGCGATGGGCATGCTCTTGACAAAGCCGGTGAACATAAACACCGCAAGGCCTGCGCCGAAGCCCAAGTAGATGATGCAGATATTATAAGGGTTGTTGAGCTTTAAGGTGTCAGCCGTCTTAGCCAGCGTGAACATGACCATCTGGAACGGTACGATCATGCTGAACACGCACAGATAGTACATACCCTTGGACAGCACGCCCTGCACGCGGGTAATGTACACGCGCACATAGAGCAGCAGAGCAGGATAAGTGCGACAGAGCTGACAGTGATAATAAAACTATACCAGAAAGAGGACAAGAAGTCCATCTCCTGAATGCCGTAGATATAGTTTTTTAAGCCCACAAAGGTTTCTGCATTGGGCAGCTCAAAGGCATGGGTGGTGGTGATAGCGCGCTCAGTCTTTAAGGAGTTCATCAAGATCATGAATACCGGATACAGCCATGCTACGCACAAAATACCCAGCAAAACGGACAATACCGCATTGATACGGCGGTCTTTTTTTGTTGCACCCATTATTGCTGAACCTCCTTAGAACGAGTGGCCTGCAGCTGGATCAGCGAGATCACGACCACAAACAGGAAGAATACGACAGCCTTCGCCTGGCCGATGCCCTTCCACTGGGGTCCGGAGCGGGCGTAGAAGGTATCGTAAATATTGTACGCCAGCATCATCGACTGCTTGGCGGGTTCGCCGGCGGTCAGAGACAGGTTCTGGTCGAACAGCTTGAAGGAGTTGGTCAAGGTCAGGAAGGTGCAGATGGTAACGCTCGGCATAACCATGGGGATCTTGATCTTGAACAGGATCTGGCGGGAGGTAGCACCGTCAATGCGGGCAGCCTCGATCAGATCGGTGGGGACATTCTGCAGGCCGGCAATGTAGATGATCATCATATAACCGATCTGCTGCCAGCACATCAGAACGATCAGGCCCCAGAAGCCGTAGGTGGCATTCAGCGCCAGCAGCGGCTTGCCCCACGCGGTCAAAAGGCCGTTGAGCAGGATCTGCCAGATGTAGCCCAGAACGATACCGCCGACAAGGTTCGGCAGGAAAAAGACGGTACGGAACACATTGGTGCCGCGCATGCCGCGGGTCAGCAGCAGGGCAATGCCGAAGGCCAGCACATTGACCAGCACGGTGGACACCACGGTAAAGGCAGCGGTGAACCAGAACGCATGCATGAAGGTGGCATCGGACCAGATCATCTTATAGTTGCTGAGTCCCACAAAGGACACATTTTTAACGGTCGTGAATTTGCAGAAGGACAACCCCGTGCCCCAAATAAACGGCCAGACAAAGCCGATAATAAAGGCAATAAGGGTAGCAGCACAAATACGGGCCAATAGCGCTTTATTACTTTTCCATGGAAAAGCACCCCTTACTTTCAAATAAAAAAGCAGGGCGGGCGAATTTCGCCCGCCCCGCTTATCGGTGTTTTAAGGAATTATTTTTACGCGGCAGCGTTCAGAGCAGCCTCAGAAGCCCAGCCATCGACAAAGGCGGTGACAACAGCGTCCCAAGTGCGGTACCGGCGGCGTAGGCGGTCAGAGCAGAGCCGACACCGTTCTTCCAGTTCTCGGAAGGCATGGTGGAGAAGTTCCAGGCCACAGGGGTCTTGCCGGCGGCGGTCATTTCCTTATCGGCCTTGACGAAGACGTTGGGGGACTCGACAGCATTCTTGAAGGGGATAACGAAGCCCATGTCGTTAGCCATGGCCTTGGTACCCTCGTCAGAGGAAACGCACCAGTACATGAAGTCGAGCGTTGCGTTGATGTCGTCCTCGCTGGCTTCTTTGTTGACGCACCAGTAGTTCTCGGTGCCGGTGCACAGGCCCTGGTTGGCTTCATCGCCGACGCAATGTAGATGGGCAGCATGGTCAGATCGTCATCGGTGAAGGGCTTGCCGTCGCCGACGAGGTTGGTGTACTCCCAAGAACCGTTCTGGTAGAAAACGGCCTCTTCGTTCAGGAACTCGTTGCGGCTGTCATCGCCGGTCTTGCCAGCCAGTTCAGCAGGATCGCAGGTGGAGTTGTTGATGTACAGGTCGAAGATATTCTTGTAGTTGTCGAGATAGGTACCCTTGATGCGTCGGTGTTGTCGATGCCGTCCTCCTGATACTCGAAGTAGATGGCAGGTTGGCCAGATGGGTCTTGTAGCGCCAGTCAGAGGAGCCGTCCATACCAGCGGAGCTGAAGGCAGAGAAGCCCAACTCGTCCTTGCGGGCGGTGATGTCCTCGGCCACCTTCTTCAGGTCGTCGAAGCTCTTGATGTCGTCAACGGTGTAGCCGGCCTTCTCCAGCAGGGTCTTATTGGTGATCAGGCCGTAGCTCTCGATAACGTAACCGATGCCCAGCATCTGGTCGCCGTCTTTCAGGGCGTAGGTGTCGCTGGTCAGATCACCGGCGATCTTGGTGCCGGACAGGTCGTAGCAGTAGTCCTTCCAGTTGGCCAGGCCGACGGGGCCGTTGACCTGGAACAGGGTGGGCGCATCGCTCTTGGCCATCTCGCTCATCAGGGTGGTCTCGTACTGACCGGAGGCGGCGGTGACGACCGTTACGGGAACACCGGTCTCCTCGGTGTACTTCTTGGCCAGATTCTGCCAGGCCTCATCCTGCTCGGGCTTGAAGTTCAGGTAGTAAACCTTGCCTGCAGCGGTAGAGGTAGCGGCGGCGCTGCTTGCGGCTTCACTGGAAGCAGTGGCTTCACTAGAAGCAGCGGCAGTGCTGCTGGAGCTGGCGGCGCCACCGCCGCAGCCAACCAGCAGACCGGCAGTCATAGCGGCTGCCAAGGTCAGGGATAAAGTCTTTTTTGTTTTCATGTTTTTTCCTCCTTCTAAAGAAAAAACATTTTGAAACAAATTTATGTGTCCGTTCCGGAAACGGTTCCGTATCGGATTGACATAATAATATCCCAATTTCAATGAAAAATCAATAGAAAAATAGCAAAAATAACTAACTTTGTTGAATTACACGAAGAACGGCAGTGCGATTTGGTAAATATAGCCAAAGAATTGTACCATAATCGCGGAAACGGTTCACTCGCGCGGGCAAAAAGCTGCCCGCCACGCAGGTAGAAAGATTCCTATCCATTGTTTCGATGCAATCACAGTATCTCATTGCAGAAAACGCAGGGCCGCACAGTGTGCATTCCCTGCGTTCATAGAAAGAATTCCTATTATTTCCGGTATTCCCGTGGCGTCATCCCGAAATGCGCTTTAAACTCTCTATTAAAATAGGAGAGGTTTTCAAACCCGCACTGCTCGGAAATGCTCAAAATGGTGTCCTCTGTTGTGCGAAGTGCCTCGGCGGCAGCGTTGAGACGATATTCCCGCAAAAAGATGATAAAGGTTTGTCCGGTCATCTGGCGGAACCACCGCATAAAGTGATTGGGCTGCACTGCACAGCGCGGCGGCATCCGCCACGCAGACAGCTCGCTGTAATGGGCCGAGATCCATTGCAGTACCGCCCGCAGCCGCTGGGTGCTTGCCTTTTCAGCGGGGGGCAGCGCCTTGCTTTGCGCAATCAGCAGTGCCAAAAAGCGCAGCAGCGCCCCTTTGATGCAAAGCTCATAGCCAAACTGCTTGCAGCGGTTGGCCTCCTCGGCCTCTTTGAGGCAGTCGGCAGCCTGCGGATACCAGGCTCATCCGGGGTGATATGCTCCGGCAGTGCCAGCCGCCCGCTTTGCAGCGGCAGCAGATATTTTTCCGCGCAAAGATCCTCCGCACCGCCGAGAAGTTCAACATCAAAGATGATGTTTTCGTATTCCATCGTGCAGCTTTCGGTCTGGCGTATCGCGTGAAGGGTGCCCGGCGTCAGCACAAAGATGTCCCCGCTCTGTGCCGTACAGACCTGCGCACCGGTCTGCACAAGGCCGCTGCCGCGTTTTATATAGACCAGCTCCATGCTGTCCTGCCAGTGAACAGCCACCTGCCGAAGTCCCCCGGTATGGTGCAGGGTAGATATTGAACGGAAAGCGCACTTCGCCATGGTGCTTGGTTTCCTGCAGAGAAGATCGATTGTCCATGATTTTTTCCTCCTGATGTTAGGATAGTACCATATTTTGCAGCGAATGCGCAAGTTTTTTCTTGTTTTGTGTGGTATACCTTAGGTACAGAGAGAAACTCTGGTCGTCACAGTAAAGGAGGACTTGTTTATGAACTTTACCGAAATGCTGCAAAGCTACACCGGCAAACCGTTGGCTGACTGCACGAATCAGGAGCTGTATCTGGCCCTGCTGGAGATCGTCCGGCATAAGAGTGCCGATAAAGTGCAGCCTGTCACAGGGCGTAAACTGTATTATATCAGCGCTGAGTTTCTGATCGGCAAGCTGTTGTCCAATAACCTTATCAATCTGGGCCTCTACGATGATGCCCGCGCCGCCCTCGCCGCTGCAGGCAAGAGTCTTTCTGAGATTGAGGAGGTCGAGCCGGAGCCGTCTTTGGGCAACGGCGGTCTGGGCCGTCTGGCGGCCTGCTTCCTCGATTCGCTGGCAACGCTCGGCCTGCCGGGTGACGGCGTAGGTCTGCGCTATCATTTCGGCCTGTTCCGTCAGTCCTTTGAAAACGGTCTGCAGAACGAGAAGCCCGATCCGTGGCTTACCGCCCACAGCTGGGCAGAGAAAACCGACATTACCTATCCCGTACAGTTGGCTGGCAAGGAATACACTGCCCGCCTGTATAAGCTGGCTGTCACCGGCTACGGTGCACGCACCAATACGCTGAACCTTTTCGATCTGGACAGCATTGATGAGAGCATCGTGCATGACGGCATTGCCTTTGACAAGACCGACATTGACAAGAACCTCACGCTGTTCCTCTACCCGGACGATTCCGATGAGGCGGGCCGCCGTCTGCGCGTGTACCAGCAGTACCTGATGGTCTCCGCCGGTGCGCAGCTGATCCTTGCAGAGTGCGCCGCACGCGGCTGCGATTACCACGATCTGGCGGATTACGCAGCCATTCAGATCAACGATACCCATCCGAGCATGGTCATCCCTGAGTTGATCCGTCTGCTGGGCGAGAAGGGCATCGAGTTTGAGGAAGCCGTTGAGATCGTCACCAAGACCTGCGCTTACACCAACCACACGATTCTGGCAGAGGCGCTGGAGAAGTGGCCGCGTGCTTATCTGGATGCTGTTGTGCCGCAGCTGATGCCGATCATTGAAAAGCTGGACGAGCTGGCCCGCACCCGCACCGAGGACGAGAGCCTTGCCATTATCGACAAGGATGATCGGGTACACATGGCGCACATGGACATCCACTTTACCCACTCCACCAACGGCGTTGCAGCCTGCACACTGAAATTTTGAAGAACTCCGAGCTGCACGGCTTCTATGAGCTGTACCCCGAGAAGTTCAACAACAAGACCAACGGCATCACCTTCCGCCGTTGGCTGCTGGAATGCGACCCGCGCCTGACACAGGTGCTGGAAAAGCACATCGGCTCCGGCTTCCGCAAGGATGCCGCCGAGCTGGAAAAGCTGCTGGCGTTTGCAGGCAATGAGTCGTGCTGAACGAGCTGACCGCTGTTAAGACCGCCAACAAGCAGGAGCTGGCAGACTGGCTGCTGCGCACCCAGAATGTCACGGTGAACACGAAGGCTGTCTTTGATATTCAGTCCAAGCGCCTGCATGAGTACAAGCGCCAGCAGCTGAACCTGCTCTACCTCATCCACCAGTATTATGAAATCAAGGCAGGGCACCTGCCCGCTGTGCCGCTGGTCAGCATCTTTGGCGCCAAGGCGGCACCGGCCTACATCATCGCCAAGGACATCATCCACGCGCTGCTGACCTTCTCCAAGGTCATTGCGCAGGACCCCGAGGTTTCCCCCTGGCTGCAGGTGGTGTTTGTCGAAAATTACAATGTGACGGCAGCTGAAAAGCTGATCCTGCATGTGATCTGTCCGAGCAGATCAGCCTTGCCTCCAAGGAGGCATCGGGCACCGGCAACATGAAGTCATGCTC
>ENA-OQCP01001023-OQCP01001023.1-human-gut-metagenome-genome-assembly--contig:-NODE-1023-length-11394-cov-2.292358_pt1 | contig 11394 bp, 18 predicted proteins | sample MGYA00242760_ERZ504583 | MGnify/ENA primary metagenome ERZ504583 (study PRJEB26092, sample SAMD00036308) | human gut metagenome | host: Homo sapiens | study: EMG produced TPA metagenomics assembly of...
ATTTATCGGGAGATACACGTCCCGGATTCTGTGCCATTCCACATCAGTCTGGCCGGGTCCGAAGGAGACTCTGCATCATGCTTCCTTTCTGAAAAAAACGCACACATTTTTTCATATAGTAATTCAGGATTTTGGACAGCTTCAGTCCGGCTGTCTCTTCCCTGGGAAGTATCTCCACCAGTACGGCCATCGGAGCATCCTGCCAGGTCAGCCCCGGAAACATACTTTGGAACACTCCTTTGGAAATGCGGATGGCTTCCTCGCCCTTCCATATTCCGGTATCTCTTTCAGGCTTGTAGATGAACAGATGTCCCGTGCCGTCATAATCTACGGCATACCAGTATGTATTTCTCATGCCTTTACGTTTTCGCTGTCCGAATTTCCGGGAAAGGAAATGCTGCCTTTTCCGAGCAGCCCTTTTACCGGGGTGACGGAAAGAATGCATATCAGGCTGTCCGGTCTGCCTTTCACATGAATGTTCCACAGGTTTCCTGCCGGATGAAAGCTCATGGGAGGTCCGGGGAGTATCGGGCATCCAGCTCTTCCATCTGTCTGCGGATATTCTCCTTTACCTCACCCAGTGTCCCGGAATCCTTTATGAGGCAGTGTTCAAAGCGCAGGATGTATTTTTGAAGCTCGTCCCCCTTACGGTTCACTGCCTTGTAGGTCTGTATATGGTCTATGAAATACATGGTAGTCTGTTTGAATGTCATTTAAAAATTGTCCTTCTTGTTCTTACAGTTCGGCTCCGCTGTCCGCAAGGGTCTTTATGGCTTCCGGCTGGAGTTCGCGGCTGGCCTGTGCCAGCAGTTTGGTGTCGAGCCTGTCCAGATGCTTGCAGCAGTCATTGATGCAGTCAATGGAAAGATCCCGGACGACAATGCGCCGCCACAGTTCATCATCCGGAGAATGTTTCTTCAGGAAATCCTCTACTGCTTCAAACGGGTAGCGGTCGTTAGCTCCGCGTATCCATCCGATGAGCAGGTCCACCACTTGCGCTTGTCAGCCAGATAAACATGGTGACGCCGGTCAAATTTGCTGTCGTTATGTTTTATGTTCATCGTTCAGTCCTGATTAAATTCTGACTCATTGGTCTTTATTGCCTGTTGTTGTTCCTCACTGTCACCCGGCAAATGGGTTTCTCCTATATGACAATAGTAATGTCGGCTGCCAAAAGAACAGGTATTGAATGTCCTGTTTAAGGATTCACCGCTTTTCCATCGTGCATCAGGGTTCGGTATTCTTCCTTCCTGTAACCACTGCCAGGCTGTTTTCATATTCTCACGGTACATTTCAAGCTCTTTCCGTTTTTGTTCACGCTTCTTTGCTGCTGCCCTGCATTCCTTTCGCTTCGCTTTTAGAACCGCCTTTGCCGCATCAGGATCTGCATGTACCTCATTTTCGCTGTAATATACGCCTTCCTGACATGGGTGCAGTTCGTCCATCTTTCCTTTCCTGCCGCATCAGAGTTTGGCACATAACCCTCTTTAGCCCATTGTAACAGAGTCTGTTCCATATCCTCACCTTATTAAAGTTATCACGGCCAGTGCGAGGGCAGCCAGCCATCCGAAAACCGTGAGCCCGATGAACTTCCATCTGACAAGCTCCATCCGGCGGGCCAGCGTGTTCCAGTGGTTGATGTCTTCAATCTGCCTGCCGAACTTCCGGGTCATCATCTCGGTAGCATGGCTGTCCACGAATTCCTGCAGCCGGCGTCTGTCCTCATAGGAAATGGAATACCCGGTCTTTCCCTCACGGACGTAACTGCTCACCTTGAAAGAATACCTGTCACTGACATCACATTCGCACTCAATGTCAAGAATGATTCCGCAGATGCCGTTCTCTTCATAGAGCTTGCGGGCCTGCCGGAGAATCTCCTTCTCGTTATGTCCGGCCTTTTCAGCAAGACTCTCATATTCCTCCCTGGTCAGTTGTACTATCTCCTTCATTCCGTATTGAATTATTCTCGCCCCAGAGTTCCGTATCGGCTGGGGGCGTGTTTTACTTTTCTGATTACCCATATAAGAATTATTGCATCGGCAACCAGTATCCATATTATTGTCATAGGCTTCCTCCCTTGATTTGTCTGTTCAGGCTGACATTCCTTCCGTCGGAAATTCCGGTATGGTAGGCCAGGAAATCAATCTTCACATCGCTCTTTCTTATCTTGGACTCGCCTGCACCGACCGACTCCAGATATTGGCAGATCAACGCATCGTGACAGCGTACCAGTGCCTTTTCATCCGGTTGTCCGGCAGAAAGGTTCCGTATCTTCTCATACTGTTCCCTCAGTCCGGGAGTTACGCCTTCAAGGTAGGAGCGTATGTATCTCTTCCTGTATTTTTCTGTCCGGTAGTACCCGCGTCTTGATGATACGTACTCCCTGTGTCTCGTTTCTGCCAAACGGCGGAAGGTGATGCGCAGGTAATCATACAGCATGGTCACGGCAGCGATATTCTCGTCAGTTCCTACAATGGTCACATCCGTCGTCCCTGTATATCTGAGCATCCGGCAGTAATTGTATTTGCACAGGTACGCAGCAGATCCCGCTTCCAGTAGTTCCCGAAAGCGTCCTTGAAACTGAGCCTGCCGGATTTCCTGACCCGGAACTTCTCCTCCGGTTGCCTGTCGTCTATGTCAAGCAGGGAGAGATTATACTCCTTCAGGAGCCGGTTCACCTGCATGACCGCATTGTTCGCCTCTTCTTCCGAAGTCGTCGATTCTTTCAGCCGTATCAGTTGCGGATACGGTCCAGGATCTTTTCCTGTATGTCGTTCTTGTTTCCCATAAAACTTTTTTGTCATTTTCCGAACCGGTTTATCTGTCCCGATCGGAATAATTTATATAACCTACCATATGTTGAACCCTTCCGACTGTTCGCAAAACTCTGCCAGAGATTCTACTTTTTGCAGGAAGATTTCAGCAGGAGGTTCGGCCTTGTCACTCAACAAAGATTTTATCATAACTTTCTCTTTTTCCGGCTTTTTATCCCATTCTTTCCTTAATTCACGGTTTACAAATACATATCCTCTGAAAAGCCTTGCCATGATAAGCGCATCCTCTCTCGATACCTCAAAGCCGTCGTTGCTTACCGGACTACCATCAGACGGGAACCGTCGTATATGTATTTTCCAGGGTCGAAGGTGTTCATCCCATAGTTGAATAAATAACCAGCTCCCGTTTTTTGTAAGATAATCGGCCAGGTGAATACCATTCCGCTTTTAGCGTTCACTCCTTTTTTCTTTGGCATTAAATCGTATCCCATATTCATTCCTCCATGTTTGGTATTAAGTCTTTAACGTATGCCCATTTTTTGATACCAAATATTAATACCGTTTCTTTCCATCGGTCACTGAACACAAGAACTACAACAGAGTGGCGGTTAATGTCGAACACAAATATCATTGTGTTGTCTTCCGGCACTTCGCTTGGATCATGCCACACAATGCTGATGCACCATTCTGCACCAGCTATAAATGCGTTCTTATTCAACACAAACTCTTTATAAGGTTTAATACTGCAATATTCCGCTGCTGCTTTTTCAATATCTTCTCTTGTCATAGTACTTTCACATTTCATTTCCCGTTGCTGGCATTTGACACCCTGCAGAAACTCGTTGAAGTCATTGCAGGACGGATACAGACGTTCTGACTCGTTTACCAGTATGCTTCCTTTCGGAAGGAAACCCCGTATCCTGTCCAGAGCGTCATTTCCCGCCTTGTCATTGTCAAGGAAGGCATGCACTGTCTTGTACCCGGAAAGGAAATCCCTGCTGCGGTCAGTCAGAGCCGTCGAGTTCAGGACACATACATCCAGTTTCCTTAATTCTGTCATCCGGGGGTGATCCTTGACATACTGTTCAAAGCTCAGAAAGTCAAAGAAGCCCTCGAAAACGGCACATGAACCGTTCCCGGCAGAGATGCAGGTAATGTCCTTGACCTTTGCGCATCCTTTGAACATCCCGTTGCGCAGCTCATAGCCCGCCGTGGTCATTGGCGAACCCAGTGCGAATTTCTCGCCCGGATTCTTTTCAAAGCTGTAATGCACCTCGACACAGAACCGGCTGACTATATCAGCGTCAATGCCCCTGGATGCGGCATAGCTCAGAAGATACCTGTTACTCACGGGCGCTACGTCTAAAACGCGCATTGACGAAACCGCCTGTACAGGTCTGGCCGCCTGTTTCGGCACTGTGCTGGCGATATCCGGGGAAAAGCCCAATTCCTGGATGTGCTTCATCGCTTGTGCAAACGAGCAGTTTTCCATGCGCATGACCAGATCGACCGCCCTGCCATGACTTCCTTCTCGTAGGCTCGGTACAGAACGCCTTACTGCCTTTCGGCAGTAGGTTTTCCCGTACCTGCCCCCAAACCGTACTTGCATGTCTCCACGCATACGGCTCTCCGTTGATAACATGACTTTATTTAGCATGGCTGTGTATTTTGGCATAACACTTTTCACAGACAACCAATGTCTTCCTATGCTTTTCAAGCATCAGCCTGTCGCATTCAGTTTTTCCTTTAAGCTGATTTAGCTTTCTGACATGACGCATGACTACAGGTCCGACTTTTCCACATAATTCACATGTTCTCGCATCCAATCGCTCAGTAAGTGTCGGCTGTGGAATTGCGATTGTGTAGGATAAGTCGTTTACCTCCGTATAGTACATTGGTGGTTTACGTTTGAATCCCTCATTATAGAATTTCCTGTACCGTAATTTACCTTTTGCATCCTGATATGGCACTATAATGTCATTCCCAACCTTATATTTGTCAATGACTTTGCTTACAGTGCTATTGGTTTTTCCTGCAATGGTATGGTACATACTGTACTCCATGATGTATCCAAACTTTGAGAGCGCGTATGCCACGTTGTTGGCAATGCAGTAGTAGTTGTAGAACCCTCTGATTTCAGAGTTATATGCCGCCACTATGTCCTCGATTTTCTTCTTCATAAGATTGCCTCTGAACTTTGCAAACCAAACTTGTCGGCCATTTTCTACCTTGTATCTGATGGCGCTGTATTCTTCCAGTTTGTTCCGCACCGTTTCTATGGCGACCTTTAGGACTATCTTACCGTTGTAATAACGGGCTGGCACATTGTTCTTGTCCCGCTTGATAGCATCAGACTTACGGACTGAAACATCGAAGCCAAGAAATTTCGCGGGCTTTTGTGCGTTTGTTATCAATGTCTTTTCCTGTGACAGTTCCAGCTTGAGGTTTTCTTCCATATACTTGGTAATGTCCGACTTGATTTTAACGCACTCTGCCTTGCTTCCGATAACACCAATGAGGAAATCATCTGCGTATCTTACGTATCGAAGCCTTCTGTATGTTTCATCCATACTGTCTCTGCTCTCAATCTTTTGCCTTTCACGTCTCAGTTTCTCATACTCATCCCTAGCTGTAATCTGACATCTGCATCCTGTATGTTCTTGATGCTTTTAAGGATGCGTTGCATCTTATCGCTAAGTTGCTTGTATTCTTTGGTGATGTGTCTTTCTTTTCCCTTATTGAAGCGTAGGGCGTATTCTTCATATACTTGTCAAAATTATCAAGATAAATGTTTGCCAGTATAGGACTGATATTACCGCCTTGTGGAGTTCCCTTGTTTGTATTATGAAACTTCCAGTCTTCAATATATCCCGCATTCAACAACTTGCGGATAAGCCTTAGAAATCTATCATCGGCAATCCGTTTCCGCAAAGTTGCAATCAATACATTGTGGTCTATGTTGTCGAAGAATCCTTTAATGTCTCCTTCCACAAACCATTTTGTACCTGTAAATGTCTTTTGGATATGGGTCAATGCGGTATGGCAGCTTCTGTTTGGTCTGAATCCATGTGAGGTGTTTGCAAACACTCTTCATAGACGGCTTCAAGAATCATGCGCACCACCTCCTGTACAAGTTTGTCCTCAAAGGAAGGAATTCCAAGCGGTCTTTTCTTACCGTTTTTCTTGGGTATGTATATCCTTTTTGCCGGATTAGGCTTGTAAGACTCATCTCTCAAAGATGCAATGACTTTGTTTATTCTTTGAAGACTCATCCGATTGATGGTTTTCCCATCCGTACCGGGTGTCATATTGCCTGGTTTGGCGTAAATACGCTGGTAAGCAACATGAAACATCTCCTCATTGAATAAGATACGGTACAGCCTTTCGAACTTGTAATCCGAAACTTTACCATGCTTGTTTAAAGCTTTTAATACTTGCTCAGGACTTCTCATAATGTCTCACACATTTTCCATTATTTGTATTAAGTTATCTAACTGCTTCCCTTCGCCATGTACAAGGCTTTCCCTTGCTCGGACTACTACGGAAGCTCCGTTCCCATGTCAGATATTCAGGTCCTATGCCCATAGCCTTACGGCATTCTGATTTAGGGAATCCCCATTTGCTTTCACAATAACTGTTTGGCTCGGCAGACTGTCGGATGCGACTTACGTTCCTATTCCACTTATTGTGGTTGCTCTGAAGCCAGCTCCTGCTCCATTGTAATTTCGGTTTACATGGGGTGCTTCAGCCCGACGTGAATCAAATACCTTTCGTCGGGGCTGGTACGTGTGCAGCAGAACTATCGTTCAACCAATCAGGCTTCATCCTTGTGTCTGTCTTTTCCTCTCGCCATGCAGTCGCAGCTTGGTATTTAGCTGACTAATGACTTTACCGACATGCTTTTGTCACCTTTGGATTTCTCCTCCAGCTAAGTCGTTGAGGATAGGTCTGTTGAACTCTAACCTAATCTCTTGCCATAGAGATATTTATTGTGTAGCCTATATGGGCGCATCATAATCGAACCACAGGTTGCGGTCGGTGTTCACCTTGAACGAGGCTTCCGTTTCCTGACGGAACGGGGATTTATACCACAGGCAGTTTCCCTGTTGCTTTACGGGCGAATAACCCAAACTTTGCAGATAGTCCGCAATTTTGATTTGTTTTGCTTCTTGGATGTTCATGATATAATTTCTATGGATTTGATGATGACTGTAAAAACGTTGATTTGATGAATGAGATATGTATTGTCCTATACGTTAATGCTTTATATTCTCAACATCTTCTCAACAAACCACTCACAAATAGAGAATCCAACAAACTGATGCTGTTTCCCTCTCAACTTTTCTTTTCGATTGTTGAGAATTTGTTGAGAGTGTATGCTGTTTATTATCAGTATGGTTATATCATTATTCATCAATTCAACAAAAAAAGAATAGTATTACAGGGATTCAAGTTGTTCCCTTGTGACGGTGTAGAAACGACCGACTCTTTTTATCGGCTCATATCGGCACTCCCGATTGTAATTGAATTGGTAAGTGGTATATGTAAGCCCGTTAGAGGCAGGAGTAAGTTTCCAACATTCCTGCAATACCTTTCTGACTTGGTGCTTCTCCACCTTTACCTGCGAATGTACCAGCAAAAGAAGAATGTCGTTGTGGCAGAACGAGAATGTGTCCGTGCCGACACTTTCCATAATGTCAAGGATAAGTTCGCACATCTCTATCTCCAATCGGTTGCGGTTGCTGCGGATAATCTTCTGCAAGGCTTCGGTATGCAGCAAAGAGGGCGCAAACCACATACGGCTTTCCTTTTCGGTGGAAAGTTGTCTGTATTGCAGGTAATACAGAAAGGCAGGTATCTCAGCTTTCAGCTTTTGCAGGAAGTCTGTGTCATCGGATTGCAGACGGTCTATCTTGCGCACCCAATAGCGTGTTTCACCTGCATCAATGATAACAGGCAGATACTCGTTGTTGGAGCATAGCACGAACTTGGCAAAGAACGCTATCTCGTCACGGTCTTTGCCTTTGGCTTCCACCTTGTAGGAAAGTGTGGTGCTGAGGTTCTTCAACCGCTCGCTGTCCTCCCTGCGGTTGAGCAATACCTCGTCCACCACGATGAGCAGTTTTCCTGCCCAGTCGGAATTGAACTGGCTGCGGAAGTCCTCGTTGGTATTGAAAGTGACATTGTTTTGAAACACAGCTTTCAGGAAGTTCAGGAATGTACTCTTGCCCGTGTTGCGTTCTTCTGATACCAACAGCAGGATAGGCAGTTTCTGCACGGGTTGCAGGTAGAGCAATTGAAGATAGTCCATGCCCAATTCATACTGTTCACCGAAGATATGGCGCACCAATGACCGGATACAGGGAAACTCGCCTTGTTGCGGACGGTGTCCTATCGGCTCGTAGAGGTTCAGGAACTTGTCCACCACGGACGGTAGTCACATGGTCGGGGACGGTGCAGAAGCGTCGTACTTCGGCACGGTGGCGAGATAGTCCTTGCCGTAGTCCTGCCGCAGTGTTTCGTTGTTCCACACGATGCGCTTCTTCACATAGCCTCCGTTCAGACGGGGCTGGTTCACTAACTTGTAGAGGGTAGTACCCACACGGATAAACTCCTCATTTTCAAAGTTGCTTGTTTCATTAGCACTTCATTTTTTGTTTAATCAGTGCAAAACTCGGCAATTAGCGCAGAAACGGATTAACAACTCACGCATACCTCACGTAAGATTTTCTTGGATTTGGCTTTATGACATACAACAAAAGCCCGAAGAAATGCCATTCTAATGGATTTTTCTTCGGGTTTGTCGTAATCGTACGTATGAATGGCAATACACCTATTCACATACTCGTATAAATACATTGTTGGCAATGGGAATACGCATAGGTCTCACTACTTCATGTCGTCATATCATTAGACTTATGCCTGATAATTAGACATATCCCAACCATTTATACCCAGCGAAAAGAAGATATTTGTTTTCTCTTTTCGCAAGTACAGCCTTTTAAATATGGCATTGCGCACCTGTTCCGCACCGAAGCTGTCAATGCGGAAAGCAAGTGCGACTATCATCGGAAAGCTGAACACATCGGCATGATACCCGTTCTCCTGCCGAACATACTTCTGTACCTCGTATTCTTTTAATGCTCCACTGTTATAGATGTTTCTGATGGCAGAACGAAGTGTCGGAGCAATTACTCCGAACAGTTCCACCAATTCCGGCTCGCTCATCCAAATGTTTGAGACATTCTCCGGCATGATGATATTGCCGGATTCATTCACTGTTATGCTGTTTCTTCTCATACTCATGACATCGTTATTCCGTTAAACGTCTTACTCAGTTTGTCGCCGAACATGGTCAGGTCGTTGTCGAGCTTCTGCGTGGTTATCTTTGCGTAGAGTTGGGTCGTGACTATATTCGTATGTCCCAACACACGGCTTACGCTTTCAATGGGCATCCCCTTGCTCAAAGCTAATGTTGCGAAGCCATGACGACTGCAATGAAAATGATATTGACTTGGTTATGCCACATTCCCCTTATCATCGTTTCAACGGTTTGCAGATAGACCAATAGTTCAAGCCGGGGAATATACGATTGTCTTTCTGCATCGGTCGGTAGCGTTCGACTATCTGCAAGGGTATATCCAGCAGCTTCACTTGGAAGGCGACTTTTGTCTTGTGGCGTTTGGACAATATCCACTTCTCGCCGTTCACCTCCACGATGTTGTCATTCGTCAGTTCCTGAATGTCCACGAATGACAAGGCGGTGAAACTGGCAAAGATGAAAATGTCACGGATGTATGCGAGCTTGCTGTCTGCAAACTCATGTGTCATGACCGCTTTCAGTTCATCCTCCGTCAGATATTCCCGTTCTTTCACATTGGGCTGATATGAAACTGGATGAAAGGATTGCGCGGTATCAACCCGTTATAATGCGCTTTCATGACCACGCCTTTCAGCCACATACAGTTTGCCCATATCGAACCGTTCCGCAATCCGGCTTCAGTCGAGAGGTATGCGGCGAACTCCTTGATGAAATCGGGAGTAAGTTCCAACATGGACATATCGCTGCGTCTGTAAAACGACTTGATAAAGGCGGCTACATGGTTTCTTGCCCGTACACGTGCCGATAGGTAGCCATTACCCTGTCTTTGCCTACCCGTTTCTTGAACACTTCGTTCTCACGGTCGAATGCTTTTAGCAGCGTCTCATACTCGCTGCCGATTCCCTGATAGGCGTTGCGCACCATTTCCGCTGTCACGAATGCCTCACGGTCGGAAAGTTTCTGGTAGTGCTTGATGATTTGCGCCTTGATGTTGTCAAGGGCAAGGTTGATGTCTCGTGCCTCGCGGCTCTTGCCTTTCGCCTTGTTTCCTTTCACGTCCCAAAGCGTTTTCGGGATGTTCTGCTTACAACTGAACTGCGCCACAGTCCCGTTGATTGTCACTCGTCCCATGATGGGGACAATACCGTTTTTCTCCTTGCTGCCGTTCACGTAGAACAGAACCTTGAATGTGCTTCTTGCCATACTCGTTTTTTGTTTGCAAAGTTATTACTCAACGAGTTAGACCTTGATATGCCAACCTGTGCCACAAGCTGCCAAATACAACACGGTGTGTTAAAAATCACCATTCGGCGGGTAATGATTTGGAGACCGTTCTTCTTCATAAATCCGCTTTCCTTTACGTTACCTCGATTTTTCGCCTGTCCTCATTTGTCTTCGCAAACGCCTTATTGACAGGCATTACGAAGACATTTGTCCCTTTTTATTCGTCTTTTCCAGAGATTTTGTGTATACTTGCAAGATGTTCGGCTGCAGAAAAGGTATTGGGACCTGTCATCACATACAGCTTGCCTTTGAATGAATTATCAGACGGAGTAATGAGACTTTCAGCTTGATAAGGCTGCTTCACGAAAAGAGCCGCAATCTTTTCCATATTTTTTACAAGTCCACCAAAGTTGTTCAGCAGATTCAAGATAATACACTGGCAATTCTTGACCTTATTGTATTTGAGAATGAATTCCTCAGTATCTTCATCTGTAAATCCTGATAATGACAAGAGAGTAAAGTATTCTTTCTTATCTTTGGGTGAATCCATGATACGCCTATTCTCTGATTTCCTAGTTTCTTTGTTATATTGGGATATACGTTGCATTCCCTCACTACTCAACTCTACCTTAACTTTAAAAAACGGAATCATCTCTGCAAAGACATAGGTTTCTTACTGTATCAACATAACTTGAAAATACATAATTTGCAGTATGAATATATTTTCCTTCTCTAGTAGATTCTGGAAGGTAATTTTTTATACTGTCTCTCCATGACAAGGCATCAATACCATCAATAGACAAGATCCTATCTCCTTTCTGAAAGGTAAATCAGTCAGATTGATTGAAACATATAAGGAATCACATCTCCATTCAGCATCCGCTAGGGTAGAATATTTATTATATATCAGATATGTATGTGAGTTCCTAAGCTCTGAGAAATACTGTTGGATAGCCAGGAAATATTCTCTACTATCCTTAGCATTCTTTACCTTTATAGAATATTTATTACGCAAGGATTTTAGAGATGTTCCTTTATACTCGGCTAAAGAATAATGCTTTTCGACAATGTCAC
>ENA-OQCP01001024-OQCP01001024.1-human-gut-metagenome-genome-assembly--contig:-NODE-1024-length-11380-cov-2.034746_pt1 | contig 11380 bp, 13 predicted proteins | sample MGYA00242760_ERZ504583 | MGnify/ENA primary metagenome ERZ504583 (study PRJEB26092, sample SAMD00036308) | human gut metagenome | host: Homo sapiens | study: EMG produced TPA metagenomics assembly of...
GTGTACTCATTCCAACGTGGATCTGTCTTGCTACTTCATCCAGGATCGCTGTATTAAGCTCAGCACTTTTTCTGATCTTTTCAATCTGGAATGGAGTTTTTAAAATCTTACGTGTCGGAACAATCTCACCACGTTCAGCATGCATCATTATCTTTTCTTCAATCGGCATATGGCATTTCTTATATTTTTTGCCGCTGCCGCACCAGCACAATTCATTTCTTTCCATGATATTACCTCTTCTAAAAATCACTTATTTTCTCGGTTTCTACTTATTTTATCACAAAATTCGACAAAAAGATACATGTTATGCTTGCCGAGAACGTAAAAATATAGTACGATTAAGATTCAGATAGGAGTGATAATGTATATGTGGTATTGGGCGATTATGGTACTGCTGATTTTAGGAAGTATCGCACTTCTTTGCAGTACATTTATAAGTGTAAAAAAGAATAAGGCACAGGACGCAGAGCGGAGAAAGCAGTCCAAGAAAGGAAAGCGTAACAAGGCAGATCAGGGATATGATCCAGAAGAGGATCAGCCGCAGGGAAAGAAGAGACGCAGTTCAGGGCAGAACGGTTCTATGGATCAGCGAAGCGTTCTTCTAAAAAGAGAAGACAGTGGAAGATTATCCTGGAAGATCTGGATACATGGCAGAAGTATAGCTTCATATTCTATGACGAAGTAGGAATCGGAAGAGCAAAGCGGAATGACAATTATGAGAAGTATCTGCCACTGCATGAGGATGGAAGAGTATCCAAGCAGCATTGTGTGATCATACAGAGAGGTGACTGTTTGTATCTGATGGATGATGGTTCCAAGAACGGAACATACCTGAACGGAATTCTGGTAGATTGTCCGACAGAGATTCAGAGAGAAGATGTGATCGGCGTTGGGGAGACCAGACTGGAGATTCTCAGAATCCTAAGAGAAAGTGAATAATGAAATTACAGGCAAGGAAGTCCGGCGGAAAAGTCAGGACTTCTTTTTCTTTTTGATCGTAAAATGAAGAATCTGTGTGAAAGTAACAGTTGAGTAAGGAAGATCATATAGTAGTTATATAGTTACTGTCAGTGGGAGTGAGCAACATGTACCAGAAATTGCCTTATTATATGGCCTATCCGATACAGACAGAATATGATGAGAAAGCGGAAAGGACAGACCTGGAGTATATGAAAAGCCTATATCCGGATCTTCCAAAGAGAATACTGCCTTATGTCGAAGAGGAATGTGACAGGATGGAATACACGGGGAGTGTGATGTTTGATGTTTATCCGGATAAATTGCAGCTACGCATCATGTGCAACAGAATTTGCGAAAATGTAAAAAAACAGGAGAAAATGTTTGCCGGGGAAGAACGGATGTTAAGAAATCTGGCGGAAGTCCTGTTGTATCAGGAAATCTACCGAGCAGGGGCGAACAGAGAAAAAGGAAACAAAAAATTTACAGTTATTGTTCATTGCCAGGAAAATCTGTGATATAATCATTCAGATTACAACGAAAGAAACGGATTCAGAAGAAGGGAACAGATACAAATGAAAAGTAATCTTATATTTATCGGTATGCCGGCTGTCGGAAAAAGTACAGTTGGTATTGTAGTAGCAAAAAGACTTGGAAAAGGTTTTATAGATTCAGATCTTCTGATTCAGGAACAAGAAGGAAAGCTTCTGCGTGAAATTATAGCAGAAGTCGGTGATGATGGGTTTTTAAAAATCGAAAATCAGGTAAATCGTGATATAAAGGCAGAAAATGCGGTTATTTCTCCGGGCGGAAGTGTTGTCTATTGCGAGGAAGCAATGAAACATTTCAAAGAAATCGGAATTGTTGTATATCTTCATGCTTCTTATCAGACAATAAAGAGAAGAATCAGGAATCCTCAAAAAAGAGGAGTTGTTTTGAAGGACGGTCAGACATTAAAAGACCTGTATGACGAGCGAAAAGTCCTTTTTGAGAAGTATGCAGATGTGACAATCAGTGAAGAAGGCTGTCAGATTGAAGAAACAATAGAAAATGTACTTAATGTTATTGAGGATTACTCTCAAAATAAAGCGTGAATATTACCGTCATAGAAAAAGGGGATTCCACAATGAAAGATTTTGTGTTATAGTTATGTATGGATTATATTGTAATTAAGATAGATAGTTCTTTTCGTATAGATAAAGACACAAGAATAAATCGTTACTGAACACAGAATCTGTGGGAAGTAATACAGAATCGGACAATTGAGGTGCAAAATGGAGCAATATATTATTAAGGGTGGTAATCCGCTGGTTGGGGAAGTTGAAATCGGCGGAGCTAAGAATGCGGCACTTGGAATTCTTGCAGCTGCAATCATGGCAGATGAACCGGTTTTGATTGAGAATCTTCCGGATGTGAATGACATTAATGTCATGCTGGAGGCAATCGAGGGAATCGGTGCAATGGTACAGAGAATTGACAGACATACAGTAAGATCAATGGAAATACAATCGGAGATTTCAGTATTGATTATGACTACATCAAGAAGATCAGAGCGTCTTATTATTTGTTAGGTGCACTTCTTGGAAAATACAAGAGAGCAGAAGTAGCACTTCCGGGAGGATGCAATATCGGAAGCAGACCGATCGATCAGCATCTGAAAGGATTCCGTGCACTTGGAGCAGATGTAGACATTGAGTATGGTAAGATTGTTGCAGAGGCGGAAGAGCTGAAGGGAACACATCTTTATTTTGATGTTGTAACTGTAGGTGCGACGATCAATGTGATGATGGCAGCAGCTATGGCTGACGGTCTCACGATCATGGAGAATGTAGCGAAAGAGCCACACGTTGTAGATGTAGCGAACTTCCTGAACAGCATGGGAGCAAATATCCGTGGTGCAGGAACAGACGTGATCAAGATCCGTGGAGTGAAGTCACTGCACAAGGCAGAGTACTCCATTATTCCGGATCAGATCGAAGCAGGAACATTTATGTTTGCCGCTGCGGCAACACGCGGAGATGTGACAGTGCTCAATGTGATTCCGAAGCATTTAGATGCAACGATCTCCAAGTTGGTAGATATCGGATGTGAAGTAGAAGAATTTGATGATGCAGTCCGCGTAGTGGCTAAGGGACGTCTGACAAGTACACAGGTGAAGACATTACCATATCCGGGATATCCGACAGATATGCAGCCACAGATCGGTGTTGTGCTTGCACTTGCAAAGGGAACAAGTACGATCACAGAAAGTATCTTTGAGAATCGTTTTAAATATTTAGATGAGCTGGCACGTATGGGTGCGAATATCAAAGTTGAAGGTAATTCAGCAACAATCGAAGGTGTTGAGAAATTTACGGCAGCAAGAGTCAGTGCGCCGGATCTTCGTGCAGGAGCTGCGCTTTGCATCGCAGGACTCGCAACAGAAGGAATTACGATCGTAGATGATATTGTTTATATCCAGAGAGGATACGAACGCTTTGAAGAGAAACTCAGAAGTCTGGGTGGAATCATCGAGAAAGTGTCCAGTGAAAAAGAGATTCAGAAATTCAAATTAAAAGTTGGCTAAACCGAGGTTACTGTTTACAACAAGCTGCGGCCGGCAGCGAGCCGATACAGACAGAATCCGAAGAAATATGATGTGAGAATGTATGCAGGTGTCGGAACGAAAGTTCTGATACCTGTTTTCAGTTTATGTGTCAGGAACTATGGCGTAATGGATGATCAGGCAGGCCGAATGAAACAGTAGCGGGATATCAATAAGAAAACAGCAGGAGCAACAAACGATGAATGAATTGAACAGGCAGAAGAACGGAGAAAAAGACAGAGAGAAGAAATCAAACAAAAGAGGATCAGACAGCTCAGACGAAGAATGACGATTTCCGGCTGTATTTTGTTGTGCATAATCATAGCGCTGGCACTTTGCAGTCAATGTGGCTAAGAAAAAGAAATTGGCAGCAGAACAGAAAAAACAGCTGGAACAGGAAATTGCACAGATGAATGAATCGCTGAATGATTGCTACAACACTTTCCTGACGGATAATGGAATGTCAGCGGAAAAGTCGGATGTTACAGCATTTACGAAATGGCTGGAAAAGAACCATTCTGAAGAGATGGATGATTTATTTCTGGTCTATCAGAAGAATAAAAAGATAACAGCGCAGGATATTTATGATTCCTTTGGAGCAACTTTGCATGTTCTGTCAGATACATACGAAGGAAAATTAAAGGATGAAGCTACCGCTGCGAAGAATCATATCTATGAGAAGAAGGCAGCAGAGAACGGAACTGTGCAGATTACGGCAGCAGGAGACCTCTGTCTGGAGGAAGACGGATATGTTCTTGATTATTATGATACGGTAAATGACTTGTCAAAATGCATTTCCAAGACAATTCTGGATCAGACAAATGCAGCAGATCTTTTCTTCCTGAATCATGAATATTGTGTCAGTGACCGTGGAACCCCGCTGGAGGATAAGTATTATGTATTCCGTGCAAAACCGGAACGTATGAAGTTGCTGGAACAGATGGGGACAGATATTGTTTCAATTGCGAATAATCACATTTATGATTATGGTGCAGATGCGATGGATGATACGATTGATCTGTTGGATCAGGCGAAGATCAATCATGTAGGAGGCGGAACGAATCTGGATGAGGCAAAGCAGCCGACTTATTATATTATCAATGGAATTAAGATCGGATTTGTGGCAGCTTCCGAGGGAGAACAGTATAAATTTACACCGGAAGCAACAGATTCAACGACAGGTATTCTTGCATCTTACGACACAACAGAGTATAATCAGGTGATCGCTGATGCATCAAAAGAATGTGATTATCTGATCGCATATGTTCATTGGGGAACAGAAGATGAGGATATGTACAATTCGACGCAGACAGAGCATGGAAAAGAATTCCTGAAGTCAGGAGCAGATATCGTGATCGGAGGTCATCCGCACGTACTTCAGGGAATTGAGTACACAGAGGATGGACCTATTGTATACAGTCTAGGAGATTTCTGGTTTAATGATGAGACAAAATATACAGGACTTCTGAATCTTGAGATTACATCAGAGGGACTGAAACAGATGTCTTTCATGCCGTGTGAGCAGAAAGACAGCCAGACACAGTATCTGAATAATGCAGAATCCCAGAGAGCACTTTTTGATCACTTGCAGGAGATTTCACCGAATATTACGATTGATGATACAGGTGTGATCACTGAGTTGAAAGATGTTGATGCAGAATCATAGAAATATAAAAGTTTTATCAACTTCAGAAAACGGTATTGACATAATCAACAAGGTGTTGTATAGTCTGATACGAAACAAAATTAAATAAATGATACTTTCTCTTATTCAGAGCAGTGGAGATACAAAGGATCTAAGAAGCTGCGGCAACCCCTCGTAATAGGAAGGTGCCAACCTGAGCGAGTTATTTCGAACAATAAGAGGATTGTTAAGATAAACTGACAGTCCGCTTGATGCGGGCTGTTTTCATTATTGGCAAGGTAAGCAAATGAAGACAGCACAAGCGAGAGAAAGTGAGATATTGCTGTGGGGACAGCAATCGGAAAGGAGCAGAACAGATATGGAAAGAGAAAAGATTTTATTTACATCAGAATCAGTAACTGAGGGACATCCGGATAAGATGTGTGACCAGATCTCAGATGCAATTCTTGATGAGCTGATGAGACAGGACCCGATGAGCCGTGTAGCATGTGAGACATGCTGTACAACAGGTCTTGTAATGGTTATGGGAGAGATTACAACACAGGCATATGTAGATATCCAGAAGATCGTTCGTGACACAGTTCGCGAGATCGGATATACAAGAGGAAAATATGGATTTGACGCTGATACATGTGGCGTGATCACAACACTGGATGAGCAGTCAGCAGATATCGCACTCGGAGTAGACAAGGCACTTGAGGCGAAAGAGAACAAGATGTCAGATGAAGACATCGAAGCGATCGGAGCAGGAGACCAGGGTATGATGTTCGGTTATGCTTCTGACGAGACAGAAGAATATATGCCATACCCGGTTGCAATGGCTCATAAGCTTGCTCTTCAGCTGACAAAGGTTCGTAAAGACGGAACGCTTACTTACCTTCGTCCGGATGGAAAGACACAGGTTACAGTAGAGTACAACGAAGACGGTTCTGTAAAGCGTCTGGATGCAGTTGTTCTTTCTACACAGCATGACCCGGATGTGACTCAGGAGCAGATTCATGAAGATATTAAGAAATATGTATTCGATGAGATTATTCCGGCAGAACTCGTAGACGAAGAGACTAAGTTCTTCATAAATCCGACAGGACGTTTTGTAATCGGTGGACCACACGGAGACAGCGGACTGACAGGACGTAAGATCATCGTTGATACTTACGGTGGAATGGCTCGTCACGGTGGCGGTGCTTTCTCCGGAAAGGACTGTACAAAGGTAGACCGTTCTGCAGCTTATGCAGCACGTTATGCAGCAAAGAATGTTGTAGCAGCAGGACTTGCTAAGAAATGTGAGATTCAGCTTTCTTATGCAATCGGTGTTGCACAGCCGACATCTATCGCAGTTGATACATTCGGAACAGGAAAACTTTCTGATACAAAACTGGTTGAGATCCTTCGTGAGAACTTTGATTTCCGTCCGGCAGGAATCATCAAGATGCTGGATCTGAGAAGACCGATCTACAAACAGACAGCAGCTTACGGACATTTTGGACGCAACGACCTGGATCTTCCATGGGAGAAGCTGGACAAGGTTGACGATTTAAAGAAATATCTGTAAGATAGAAATATCTGATACAAGCACCGGAAGGTGCCTGACACCCGTCATAAAGTGTCAGGCACCTTTTTCAATACGGAAAGGAGATGCTTCTATGAAATTACGTACCAACTGATTATTGCTTTGTAGTCGTTATGATCTTTCCTGTAACATTTGCACTGATCGCAATGCATGCATTTGTTCCGGGAAGAGGGGCAGAGATACAGCAGCTGTATCTGATCGCAGTTGTCCTTACGACAGCATTTCTAATCTTGTGGATCTACAGATCGGTATCGGTCCCGCTGGAGAAACTTCAGAGAGCTGCACGCAATATCAAAGAGGGTAATCTTGACTTTGAGATCAAGGCAGAATCAAATGACGAGATTGGACAACTCTGTCAGGACTTTGAAGAAATGCGTCTCAGACTGAAAGCACAGGCGGAAGAGAAGGTCGCATTTGACAGAGAGAATAAGGAACTCATCAGTAACATTTCACATGACCTGAAGACTCCGATCACAGCGATCAAAGGTTATGTGGAAGGAATCATGGATGGGGTAGCAGATACGCCGGAAAAGATGGACAGATACATCAGAACCATTTATAATAAAGCTAATGAGATGAATCTTCTGATCAATGAACTGACGCTTTATTCAAAGATCGATACGAATCGAATTCCGTATAATTTCACAACAATCTCTGCGAAGGGATATTTTGCAGATTGTGCGGAGGATTTAAGTGTAGAACTGGAATCAAAGGGAGCTGAATTTACTTACAGGAACTTTATGGAAGAGGACAGCAAGGTGATCGTAGATCCGGAGCAGCTTCGAAGAGTCATCAATAACATCGTATCAAATTCTATCAAATATACAGATAAGCCAAAGGTGAAGATTACGATGGATGTAAAGGACGTGGGAGACTTTATTCAGGTAGAACTGGGAGATAACGGAAAGGGCATTGCGGCAAAGGATCTGCCGAATATCTTTGACCGTTTCTACCGGACAGATGCTTCAAGGAATTCTTCCAAGGGAGGAAGCGGCATCGGTCTTTCTATCGTGAAGAAGATTGTGGAAGAGCACGGAGGAAAGATCTGGGCAACCAGCGAAGAGGGCGTTGGAACCACGATGTATTTTGTAATAAGAAAATATCAGGAGGTACCCGTAGAAGATGAGTAAACGTATTTTAATCGTAGAAGACGAGGAAAGCATTGCAGATCTTGAGAAAGACTATTTGGAGCTGAGTGGTTTTGAAGTCGAGGTTGCGAATGATGGTGAGATAGGACTTAAGAAAGGACTTGAAGGAGAATTTGATCTGATCATTCTGGATCTGATGCTTCCGGGAGTAGATGGATTTGAGATCTGTCGTCAGATCCGCAGCCAGAAGAATACACCGATCATTATGGTTTCCGCGAAGAAAGATGATATTGATAAGATCCGTGGGCTTGGACTTGGCGCAGATGATTATATGACAAAACCGTTCAGTCCAAGTGAACTTGTAGCGCGTGTGAAAGCACATCTTGCAAGATATGAGAGACTGATCGGAAGTAATGTAGAGCAGAATGAAGTGATCGAGATCCGTGGATTGAAGATTGACAAGACAGCACGTCGTGTCTGGGTGAATGGAGAAGAGAAGTCTTTCACAACGAAAGAATTTGACCTTTTAACTTTCCTTGCAGGACATCCGAATCATGTGTACAGCAAGGAAGAGCTTTTCCGTGAGATCTGGGATATGGAGTCAATCGGAGACATTGCAACTGTTACAGTACATATTAAGAAGATCCGTGAGAAGATTGAGTATGATACTTCACATCCACAGTATATTGAGACAATCTGGGGTGTGGGATACAGATTTAAAGTATAAGAAGAAAGAGAGGACTCTGCCAGTGAATGGTGGAGTTCTTTTTTGTGGAAACAATAAGAATGTAAACTCAAACAAAAGAATGGGTTGACATTCTAAAAAGACATGGATATACTATTTTCATATGTTGTAAATAAGATCAACAGAATAATAATGCAGAAGATGCGTTGCTGGTCGCACATCGTGTGAACAGTAACGCGTTGGAGATATTGTTATACTTATAGAAACAGAAGAAGGGAAATATACCATGTCAAACAGATCAATCATACATTACTGAAAAATTGGGATGAAGAATGTCCGCTTACAAGAGAAGAAGCAGTTGAAGTGCTGAATCTTCCAGAGGAGGAGATGGACAGTCTGATGGAGTGTGCTTATGCACTTCGTACAAAATACAAAGGGAAGAAGTAAGCGTTCAGCTTCTGACAAATGTTCGTAGCGGAAACTGTACACAGAACTGTGCTTACTGTGCACAGTCCAAGGATTCTCAGGCAGAGATCGAGAAGTATAAGAGAGTATCAGATGAAAAGCTTTATGGTGATAATGATCTGGTAGATGAGAAACATCTTGCAAGACATTGTATTGGATTAAGTGGAATCGGATTCTCAGACGAGGAGATTGAAGATCTTGCAGACCGTATCCGCGAGATGAAGAAGAAAGACACACAGATCTGCTGCTCCATCGGTTTCCTGACAGAGAAACAGGCAAGAATCCTGAAAGATGCCGGACTGGACCGTATCAACCATAATCTGAACAGCAGCCGTTCTTTCTATCCGGAGATCTGTACAACACATACTTATGATCAGCGTGTGAATAATATCAAGATGCTTCAGAGTCTTGGATTCGAGATCTGCAGTGGTGGAATTGTTGGAATGGGTGAGAGTAAGGAAGATATCGTTGATATGCTGATGGATCTTCGCGAGATCAATCCGGAGTCTGTTCCAATCAATTTCCTTCTTCCAATTCCGGGAGCAAAACTGGCAGACCGTGATATCTCTGAACTGACACCTGAATATTGTATGAAGGTTCTTTGTCTGGCGAGATTGATGATTCCGAAGTCTGATATCCGCTGTGCAGCAGGAAGGGAAGTTTACTTTAAGGGAATGGAACCGGAACTTTTCAAAGTTGTTGATTCTATTTTTGCATCAGGTTATCTGACAGCCGGAGGCAGGGAATTGATGATACAATGAAAATGATAAAGGATGCTGGATTTGATGGAGAAATCGAGTCTACAGATCACTAAAAATGATTCAAACTATATAATAATTTTAAATAAACCGCCAAACGAAGGATACGCTGTTCTGAAGATGAATCAGAGCGGCGTATCCTTCGTTTTTATCGTTTTGTCAGCTTTTACTTGCGGATGATAAGATGGAGTGGTAACATGATGTTTAATAATTGTCATGTGAGAGTGAGGAAAGACAGGCATGTATGGATTTTATATAGATGAAGACAGGAGAAAAGCACGAAGAGCAAAGTGGAATACAGTGAGGATCATATCAATCGGATTTTTTGGTGTGATTCTTCTTGGAAGTCTGCTTTTATGGCTTCCGTTTTCAAATCATCAGCCAATTCGTTATATCGACGCACTGTTTACGGCTGTAACCTGCGTCTGTGTGACAGGATTGGTGACAGTTGTGCCGGCTGCACAGTTTACAGTGGCAGGAAAAAGTGATCCTGCTTATTTTGATTCAGATTGGCGGACTTGGAATCATTGCATGTACAACTGCATTTTTAATTTTGGTTGGAAAGAGAATAAACATGAAGGAACGAGTTGTCATTCAGGAAGCCTATGGTCTGTCCACACTTCAAGGAATGATCCGGTTTATTGAAAGAGTATTGTGGGGAACATTTCTTGTAGAAGGAATTGGCGCAATCGGATATTCATTACAGTTTATTCCGGAGTATGGTGTTGCGAAGGGAATCTTCTATTCCGTGTTTCACTCAATCTCTGCATTTTGTAATGCGGGTGTAGATATTCTTGGAAATTCAAGCTTTACGAGATATGTCAATACACCGGTGATCACAATTACGACAACAATGCTTGTCATTCTCAGTGGACTTGGTTATCCGGTCTGGATCGATCTGGCGAAGAATATAAAGATGACAATACAGTCCAAGGGAAAACGTCCGGTCGGAAGAACGATCACAAGGCTGAGTCTTCAGAGCAAGATCGTCTTGACAATGACGCTGTTCCTTCTTACATTGGGAACAGTAGGATTCTATCTGTTGGAACACCGTAATCCGGCAACTATGGGATCACTAAGTATTGCGGGAAAATTGCAAGCGTCTTTTTTCCAGTCTGTGACGACGAGAACGGCAGGATTTGCCAGCATATCCCAGTCAGGTCTTACGAATGGTTCGAAGTTGCTGGCCTGCATGCTGATGATCATCGGAGGTTCACCGGCAGGAACTGCAGGTGGTATTAAGACAACAACAGTTGCTGTTCTCTTGCTTACAGCAATTTCTGTCTTGAGAGGAAACAAAGATACGGAATGTTATGGGAGAAAAATTACATTCGAAATTATAAGAGTAGGGATGACAATCACACTTGTGACATTTGTCTTCTGGCTGTTTGGAGTTACGGTGATGACAGTGATTGAACCACAGCAGAAAGTCCTTGATCTTATGTATGAGGCAACATCAGCAATGGCGACAGTAGGTCTGACGGCAGACCTGACGCCAGTACTTAGTGATATCAGTCATGTTGTACTGATGCTCATGATGTATATTGGACGAATCGGACCAATGACGATGGCACTTATATTTTCCGGTCATGCGGACAAGAAGAACCAGTTCCGTACTCTGCCGGAAG
>ENA-OQCP01001025-OQCP01001025.1-human-gut-metagenome-genome-assembly--contig:-NODE-1025-length-11379-cov-8.190277_pt1 | contig 11379 bp, 19 predicted proteins | sample MGYA00242760_ERZ504583 | MGnify/ENA primary metagenome ERZ504583 (study PRJEB26092, sample SAMD00036308) | human gut metagenome | host: Homo sapiens | study: EMG produced TPA metagenomics assembly of...
TTATGAGCTCAATATAACAGTTTTGCTGTTTGCATTCCACCATTTCAGGCTGTAAATCTGTCAACCAGCAGTTGCAAATCACAAAAGAACTCTATGAATTCCGATTTTCCAACAATACAAGCAGGAAATTATTTATCATCTGTATTGTTTTCCTTTTTCTTATGAGTCGAACCCAAGCAAAGAAATGAAGAACCAAGACATAACCATACTATAGCCATAGAACTTTCATTTCCACTCGTAAAACCAATAGCTGACGCTATGAAAAACAGACTGATGCAATGTAAAATAAGATTGATTTGTTTATCCCTTTTTTCATAAATAAGAATCTCCTCCAAATTCCGATTTTTCGTTCTCTGCGCCTTCCCAATAAACTGGAATATTCTCAATTCTTCATCTCTGTTTTTTTCCTTTTCCAATTAATTAATAGACCAATCGTTGAAATAACAAAAATTAATGCTGATATTAGAGAAAAAATACCATCAGTAACCACAAATATGATAAACGTGGCCAATGGAATATAATTAAGAATACTTTTCAAAATTTTCATGTCCAATCCTCCTTTTTAAAATCTCATTAATCTTATAAAATATTTTGTTCTAAAAATTACGATTTTCTCAATTCTCCAAACTTGAATTTATAAGTTCAACTCAAACATCCTGTACTCTGTCTATCCAGTATCTTCGTAATACATTTCTTTGACTTCTACAAATCAAAAACCGCAGCTTATATAAAGGCGTTCTGCTGACTTACAAGCACCCAGAACATCAAGGCGTACAGCTTTTTATGCTCTGTTCTTGCAACGTTCTATATTTCTTATCTCCCTGGTATTTAACGTATCTTTTTCCTATAAGTCCGTATTGTACAATAACTGCTGTCCAATTTTCAAGATTCCTTCAGACTTTCTCTATATAGTGCATATTCAATACCCCAGCACAACCATATAATCCAGAATCGCATGAACCAGCACTGGAATCCAGATTGTGCCTGATTTTTCTTTCAGATACTGGAAAATACATCCAGTTAATATCAGTCCTAGCATTTGTGACGTAATAAATGAAAATACATAAACCAGTGTGATTTTTCCCCAGTTTGTATAAGAGAACAGATGCATGGCAGCAAACAAAATATTTGGTACAAGATAACGGATATAATTATTTTCATCTTTTAACAAATACACACATATACCCCTTACCAAAAGTTCCTCTTCCATTGCAATAAATACCGTATAATACAGCAAATTATACAATATTGTTATTTTATCTGCTTTTGTGATCAAACAGAAAACGGTTACTGCCCCAAGAATCGCTGTCAGGATAAGCACCGTTGTCTTCTGCTTTTTTCCTGATATTTTCAGGTACATTTCTGATATGAATTTTTCTTAATATCATGAAAAAAATTAAAATCACTATGATTGCAACCATAGAAACAACCAGACTCTGGCGAAAAATACCAAAAATATTATCAGATGCATTTCTGACTACAACGACTGTACCATTTTGTTTCCATGTATAAATAAAATAAGCGGCTACTAAAATATCTGCTGTACATATGAGAAATATAATAATAATTCTCACTGGCAAAGCTAATGTTTTTTTATCTTTATCTGACATTTTTATTTCAAAGCCTCCCAGTCAATTCGTTCATTTCTGTAGAAAAATTCTCTTTCGGTATAAACCATTCTTTATAAAGGTTTTTAGCCTACTCCTACAAATTACGATTTTTCGTTCTCTGCGACTTCCCAATAAACGGGAATTTTACGCTTTCTTAATTGGATGTCTAATTACAGTTTTCCATTTTTCTGGGGCAACCTTTCTTGCATCAGACATATAAATCTCGTGGTGTAACCTATCTTTGTTAATATCATTAACATATCCATTTTGTTCTAAATAAGTATCCATAAGCGCAACAGTTGCTGGCTCATTATCAAAAGAACCTATATGCATAATTTGAACGCATAATCCCTCATCAATCGTAAGATACTCTGCTAACGAACAATCAAGTTTCTTCTTTTTCGTTGCTGTTTCTACCGCCCAGTCAAAATCAGCTTTGGAAATGAAATCAGGCAAACGGATAACAGAAATCCAGCTGAAAGCAGACTTATTTGTATAATCTACACTCTCGACATCATCCTGCCACCAAAAACCTTCCAATGGCGGAACAACATATTCAAAAAATCCTTCAATTTTATAATCAGTCTTGTAACTCATTTTTAATGTGTATGCAACAGCATATAGAACACTGATTGCTTGTTGATATGCTCCGCCTTCTTCATTTGGATTGCCTTTTCCTCTAACTGCAATATAATTTGCCTTAGGTACATTTACAATCTCTGGTTTGTTCTTCGGCATATAGAATTCTTTATACTCTTTTTTAAAATCAAAAGCCATAATAACCTCCAAAATTCCGATTTTCTCAATTCTCCAAACTTGAATTTATCACTCTGTCAGTCGATTCTCCTCGCCCCAGACACAGAGCTGATCCAGCACAATCATCAGCGATTTCCCACGCTCCGAAAGTGCATATTCTACCTTCGGCGGAATCTGCGGATACTCGGTGCGGACGATCAGTTTATCCGCTTCCAGCTCCTTGAGATTCGTGCTGAGAGTTTTGTCGGAAATGGTTTTCAGATACCGTTTCAGTTCATTGAATCGCACCGTCTCAAACTCCATCAGGCAGTAAAGAATGACCATCTTGTGCTTGCCGGAGATCAGCGACAGCGTGTAGGCAAAGCCGGTGTCCTCGAAATTGGCGTTCTCGATATAATTCTTTATCATTTCACTTTCTCCTAAGATAGTACCTATCATAATAGACAGTACTTGAATTTCTGTTTTACTCGGTTATAATTATAAGCAGGATGAACAGTCCTGTCAATCTGATCACAAGGAGAAGTTATCATGAGAACAAAACTGAAAATCACCGAAGGCATTTTCCCCATGCCGGTTCTGATGGTTGCGACTTATAACGAGGACGGCAGCGTGAATGTCATGAACGCCGCATGGGGCACCATGCAGGAGCGGGACACCGTCGCCTTGAACCTCACCGAGACTCATAAGACCGTGCAGAACATCAAGGCACGGGGAGCATTCACCGTCAGCATTGCCGATGCTGCCCACATAGTGGAAGCAGACTATTTCGGCGTGGAATCCGGAAATAAGGTTTTCGACAAATTGCCGCAGCGGTCTGACCGCAAGTAAAGCAGAAGCCGTCGATGCCCCTGTCATCAACGAGTTCCCTCTCTGCCTGGAGTGCAGGTTCATCGAGTATCAGAACAATGAATACGGATGCGGCGTCATCGGCAAGGTAATCAATGTCACTGCCGATGAGAGCGTTATGGTGGATGGAAAAATTGATATGTCTAAGGTCAACGCCATCGCATTTGATCCCTACACCCACGGCTATTATAAAGTCACCGAGCGTGTGGGCGAAGCATTCCGAGATGGCTTAAAGCTGAAAAAGTAAGGTGTGCAGAAAAGGAGCTTTCGCATTAGCGAAGGCTCCTTCTTAAAATATGTGGATTTCACAAATTCTAATTTAATAGCGCAAAAGGAAATATATGACATACACCCAACTAAGTAATCCATGAAAAATCGCCCAGCCGACAGACTTCCACGTTGTATAACTAATAACCATAGCTAATGCACTTCCAAAAGTTATTCCTGATTTTACCGTTTTCTTGACAGTCATTGATTTATTATCTTCCATGTTTGTTTCCTCCACAAATTCCGATTTTAATGTCTCTATTATACCATAATGATACTATTATAAAAAAGGGAAAAGAGCTCCTTCGAGCTCTTTTGATTCAGTTCTGTAAACTTGAATTTGGAGTGTGCTTTATAAATTTTTTCCGATTCCCTCAAGTTCGTTCATGGAATTCTTATTTTTTTCAAGTTCATCTCTGGCTGTTGCATAATATGATTTATTGAAAAGCATGTCCCATGAAAGATATTTTGCCATACAGTCAAACTGCTTATCAATCAGCTCATACTGGATACTGTCTACGGGAGAACCACCTACAACAATCGTGCCCACTTTTTTATTTTTTAACTGCAATCCACGGCAGTAGCACTTATCAATGACTAATTTCAATTGTGCTGACATTCCCCACCAATAAACTGGCGTAGCAAAAAGAATCATATCTGCGGCAGCAATTTTATCAATTGTAGGATTTGTATCATCCTTATCGACGCATCCCTTAGAGCATTGACAGACACCACATCCCCTGCATGGTGCAATGTTGAGTTTGTCGGGTTCAATGATTTCAATTTCATTCTTTTCTGACGCTCCTTTTATAAATGCATTGATTGCTGTCAGCGTGTTTCCTTTTCTGGCACTTCCATTAATGATTACAATTTTCATGCGTGTATCCTCCAACTTTTTCAATTCAAATAACTTTAGGTTGCCTGTCATAAAATATTCGAGAAGAATTCTTCTAGTAAACTATTGATCATCTCCGGTTTATCTGTATTAGAATTATGACCGGCCCCTTCAATCCACTTTAAAGGAATTTTCGTTTTTCGATGCCATTCTCTGTTATACCTTATGCATGAACCGGCATGATCCTTTGTACCACATATCAACAGGGAAGGACATTTGATTTCATAAGGCAGATCCTTTTCCATTGCCTCTGCCAGAATACGAAATCCATGCCCGGCAATTTGTGCATAACGATGCTGATCACCATCATAGACCAGCATCATTTCCTTCATCAGGTTTCTGCCATAATTAGAAGTTGCAACTCCCTTTGTTCCGGATTTCAAAAGCAACTTCCATGGGTAATGTGCATATACTGGTTCCATTCTTTTCAGAAGCCAGATCTCCACTGCTGTCACATAGTTTCTCTGGAGCGGTGCTGAATCAATGGAAATAAAACCTGCCAGCCGGTCAGGATACAATTGTGCATAAGCCTGGCCTACATATCCTCCCATTGATTGACCGATTATAATTGGTTTTATGATTTCTTCTTTTTCAAGAATCCCATTCAGCCATTTTGCCTTATCAAACAAGTCAAAATCAAACCGGAACGGCCAGGAAGAGGCATGAGCCGGTGCATCCCATACAATAATATTATATTTTCGAACGCTTTGAAGCCCGTCGCCAAGAGGATTTGAACCTCCGACCCCTCGCTTAGGAGCTCGAGATACCACTGTAAATACATACAATGATTCGTCAATCTAAGTCAAGGAAATCCTTGGTTTTCCTAACTATTCTGTTACTCCCTGTCAAAATAAGAAAACCTGTTTTCATCTCTGTAAAGCACCTTTCGGTGCTCGTCCGGTGCTCGGAGCACCCGGAGGATATAACCATTCCGTTCCATCGAGTTCACTCAGTTGGCCACCATTACGATTCAGCTTCGTAACAATGATCACTTGGTTTTCTTATTAGATTAACTATATTATAACGTGCTGTAGGTCGGATGTCGATGATTTTTTGACCATATTTTACTCGGATTTACTTACTGCTACTTCTAGATAAAAAGATGGAAGCAGTTGCTCCGTACTTTCCCATTTTACTGATTCAGCCATACATCATTTTTGCTCATACTATTTTCTCCATATTATTTTTCAAACTCTGGTTTCCAGTTTGCAAACTGTACAAGCTGTTCATCCGTGCGGTGATAATATCTTTCATTCTTGTCCAGCTTTGCAATCTGTTCCATTTCTTCATCTGTTAATGCAAAATCAAAGATATCCATATTGTCCTTAATGTGTTCTGCATTTTTACTTCCAGGAATTACAACAAATCCCATCTGAGTATGCCAACGGAGAATAACCTGTGCAGGTGTTTTTTCATATTTTTTGCCAAGTCCTGCAAATACCAACTCATTCATTAATGCTGTATCTCCATGTCCCAGCGGATACCAGCTCATAAGCTTAATTCCATATTTGTCTAAAGTTACACGAAGTTCTTTCTGTGTGAAATATGGATGTGCTTCCACCTGAATAAACTGAGGTACAATTTCCCACTTTGTTTCCAACTCTTCCATATATTTTCCTTCAAAATTCGAGATACCAATGGATTTTGCTTTGCCCTCTCTATACGCTTTTTCAAGCATTCTGTATCCGGCAAGCCAGTTGCCTGCAGGCTGGTGTATATAAAGTAAATCCACATAATCAACACCAAGTCTTTCTAGAGTTTCTTCTACAATATTCTCATTTTCATATTCACTAGCCCATATTTTTGTTGATAGAAATATATTTTTTCTGTCAATTCCACTATCCTTGATTGCTCTTCCAACTGCACGCTCATTTACATAAGCATTTGCTGTATCAATTAGGGAATATCCCATTTTTAATGCCTCTAATGTACTTGTGTAGGCATCCTCTGGTGATAACATAAAAGTTCCTAGTCCAAGCATTGGACATTCCAAATTGTTATTCAACTTCATATTTTCCATCTTTTTAGTCCTCCTGAAATTTTTCTTTATCAAGCATTTTTATTACTTTTGCCGGATTTCCAACTGCTACTGCATAATCCGGTACATCCTTTGTCACTACAGATCCAGCTCCCACAATTGCGTGTCTTCCGATACATACTCCCGGAAGTATCGTAGCTCCAGCTCCTACCCAGGCATATTCTCTTATCAGAACAGGCTTACAAGTTAGAGTACACAAATCATATGGATCATGATTATTGGAAATAAGCTGTACATTTGCAGCAATCATAGCATTGTCTTCAATCGTTATTCCACCTCTTGCCATTGCAAGAAGATTAGAATTGATAAATACATTCCTGCCAATCTTTACGCTTCCAACACATGCTCCATTAAGCGGTGGTGATATCATACTCCCATCTCCTAGGTTATTTCCAAACAATTCCTTTAAAATGATTATATTCATCAGTAAAAGGCATTGTATGATTAATCTGAAATAATATTTTTGTCTGACGTTGCCCTTCTGTACTTTCTTTTATTGACGCAGTTCTTACATCAACACGTATTTCCTTACATTCCATTTTTCTAACCTCTATTTCTGTATCCATCTTTCAAGTACATCTTTCGCTTGATCTACGCTGCTTCCATGTATCGCAATGCCTTTCTCAATCACTGCACCTTTTGCACTTTTTTTAATATCACTCTCCGTATTTGACAATCCGCTTCCTTCATGCGTACAGAATGGATGAATTTTCTTTCCTGTAAAATCATAACTTTCCAGAAAAGTATATACAGCCATTGGCATAGTTCCCCAGTAATTCGGTATCCAAGATAAATCTCGTCATATTGATCTATGTCCTGTGGCAGATTTAGTATCTCTGGTCGTTTTCCTGTCTGTTTATCCTCTTTTGCCTGTGCAATGCAGGTATTATAATCAGCGGCATAGGGAATCTTTTGCTCGATTTTGAAAAGGTCTGCTCCTGTCATATCAGCTATCATTTTTGCAGCTTTCTCAATATTGCCAATCTGAATATATTTCATGGAACCGCCAAAATAATTTTCATCTGCTCTTGAATAAAATGCTACCAGCTTTGCCATTTGTACTATTCCTCCTTTGTCCATACCAGTTTTCCTGTTTTCACTGCTTCTTCATACCGTGATATCTTATAAGAAAGCCTGTCCATAGTTTCCTCTATCTGCTCATTCAACAACTCAAGTCTCGCAGGTATTGTAGAATCTCCCGCCCTAAACAGCCTTTGATATTCAATCAGACTTTCTATGGGAAGTCCTGCATTTCTCATACATACTGCAAGCTCAACCCATCTAAGATCTTCTTCCTGGTAATCCCGAATTCCTCCGGATGTTCTTGTAACTTTAGGAATCACATTAACCCTCTCATAATAACGGAGGGTATCCTGTGAAATACCATATTTTTCTGACACTTCTTTTATTGTCATATTCTTCCTCCACAATTTAAAGAAGATTTTTCACACTCTGTATCCATTCATTAATTTGTTCCTGAGGTGTCTCCAGATTACTTCCACCTGTAGAATCAAACTGTATCTGCATATCGCAAACCACATTTGCGCCTTTGCAGGCTGCTTTCATATCCTTTATTACATGCCCTGGCCAGCCACCATTTGTCATAAAAGGTACTACTGTCTTTCCGGTAAAATCCTGTCGGTGCAGAAATGTTTTTACAGCCGGAGCCATTGTGTACCACCATGTAGGTGTCCCAACTGCGATGACATCATAATCTGCAATATTGATATCCAGCGGTTTAATTTCAGGTTCGTATCCGCGCTGCACTTCATTCTGTCCCTGATTTACCACATCATCATAACTGCCAGAATATGGAACTACGGTATCTATTTTTAGAATATCGCTATCAGTCTCACTCTGCAGCATTTTTGCAATTCTTTCCGTGTTTCCATTTGACCACGAATAATATATAATCAGTAATTTCTTCATCTTTTTACCTCCTGTTTCGATTAGCATACTACTTGAAGTTAACTCCAAGTCAAGAGCTTTTGATTTTTTCTTCATAAACGCTGGTATGACGCAGACTGTGGAAGACCCAAGACTCGCTACTGGCGGTTGGTTAGACCTTATCAGACAGGCATTCCACCTGCTAGACTACTCGCCCTTATCTGGGCGCACATCTCATAGTAATAAATTGGTGTTGCATAGACAATGACCTCCGCATCCTTTACTTTTGCCATGATTAAATTTCTCCTTTTTCAGTGTCTTTTTTAACCTTCCGTATAACTTTCGCAGGCACTCCTGCCGCAATCATATTGGCCGGAACATCTTTTGTTACAACTGCTCCGGCTGCAATGACCGAACCTTCACCAATCGTAACCCCCGGAAGAACCGTTACATTTGCTCCAAGCCACACTTTTTTTTCGATGTGAATCGGCTAAAATATCATACCTGCTCTTTTCTCGGGATCTTCCATATGATTGATTGTTGCCAATACTGCATTATGTCCAATCAGGACTCCATCCTCTATATAAATACCACCCTGATCCTGAAACTTACATCCTGCATTAATAAAAACATTTTTACCTATATGGATATTTCGTCCGCAGTCTGTATAAAACGGAGGAAACATTCCAAAAATTCTTCACACGTCATAATTAACCAACTCCGTTTTCTTTAAAAAATTTCTGAATTTTGTCAAATGGGATCACATCCGGATTATCGTATAGATCTGTATGAACAGCTCCCGGAATTGTCAGCAGTTCTTTATTGGATGTGTACTTGCTGTTCTTGATCATATTTTCATAAGCATCTTTTCCAAAATAATAGCTGTGTGCTTTTTCTCCATGAACGATAAGGACTGCACTTCTGATTTCATTACTGTACTTTAATATTGGCTGATTCATAAATGACATACATCCAATACTGTTCCAGCCATCATTTGAATTCAGGCTCCTTTTATGATAACATCTGCCTTTATAATACTCACTGTAATCTTTTACGAAGAAAGGTGCATCTTCCGGAACCGGAAGGGGAACACAACCACCGCCTCTTGAATATTCGCCTTTACGGTATTCTTCTGTCCTGAGGGTATTCAGTGACTGTTTCTTTGCATAACGTGCTTCTTCACTGTCCTCAGAATCAAAGTATCCATTCGCATTTGCTCTTGTCATATCATACATGGTAGAAGCAACGGTTGCTTTTATTCTTGTATCCAACGCAGCTGCGTTAAGAGCCATTCCACCCCAGCCGCAGATTCCAATGATTCCTATTTTATCCGGATCCACATCTTCCCGAACAGAAAGGAAATCAACAGCAGCCATAAAATCTTCTGTATTAATATCTGGAGAAGCCATAAATCTTGGATAGCCTCCACTTTCCCCCGTAAAAGAAGGGTCAAATGCAATCGTTAAATATCCTCTTTCAGCCATTGTCTGTGCATATAATCCGGAACACTGTTCTTTGACTGCCCCAAATGGTCCGCTTACGGCAATCGCAGGATATTTCCCAGATGCATTTTTCGGTTTATACAAATCTGCGGCAAGTGTGATTCCATAACGATTTACAAATGTCACTTTCTTATGGTCTACTTTTTCACTCTGTGGAAAAGTTTTATCCCATTCAGATACCAGCTTTAATTTTTCTGTTTTTAACATATTTAACATCCTCCATATGCAAAATTTCTTGTAATTACACTAACAATAGTATATGATATAAATATCTTACAGCCTAAAGTTAACTTTAGGTCAAGCATAAATTTGAAAGAAGGTTTTTTATGTATACAATCGGTCAGGTCTCTGCAATGTTTAATCTTCCTGTTTCTACATTAAGGTATTATGACAAGGAAGGCTTTTTCCCTAATCTGGAACGCAAGGGAAATATCCGTTATTTCAGCGATAATGAATTAGAAGCACTTCGTATCATTGAATGTCTGAAGAAATCCGGTCTTGAGATAAAAGATATAAAGCAATTTTTTATCTGGGTATCTGAAGGCAGCTCCAGCTATGAAAAAAGGAAAGAATTATTTGAAACCAGAAAATCAGCTGTTGAAACTGAAATTCAGGAACTTCAAAAAACTCTCTCCCTCTTAAAATTCAAGTGCTGGTATTACGAAACAGCAATGAAAGATGGTAACGAAGATGCTATAAATGCCATGTTGCCTGACAAACTTCCAAAAAATATACAGAAACTATATGACAAAGGGCATGAATGATTTTTGCTTTCTCCATCAAACTGGAAGTTATAGTGCAATCTTTTTCCATTTTCTAATCTTGGTTCTAAAGGTTCCGAACGGAGCAACTGTATTAACATGTATGAATTTGTATACTTCCCATACAGCTGTTTTAGTTGCTTCGTCAGCCCATTTTCTCATATGTGGTTTAAATAATTCTTCATCACTCAGAGAATCAATCATTGCATAAATAGAGTTGATATTCTCATTCAATCTATCTTTCAATTCTTGCAGTGACAGCTGAGCATATGTATCTGTGAACCATTGATATAATTCGCCAAGCTGATTCCACTTAAAATTATCCGAAGGAGTTTTGACAGGAATACCCTTTCTTTCGTCTGATTCCCATTTAATAACAAGAGTTGTCCAGCCAACCTGATAAGCAAGATTTTCTGCCGGAGTTCGATCGATCTCATCAATTCTCTTATCTTTTAAATGCTCCGGAATAGCATTAAATTCTGAAATATACTTTGCAAAGCTTTTATTTATCTCGTTTTTAAGTTCGTCTTTATTCTCATATGTTCTCAATAGTCTATCTCCTCAGCTTCCGATTTTCCAGTTTCAAAAACTGAACTTTCAAATTAGTCTTTGCAAACAACCTTTGAACCTTCACCATCAATTACAATTCCCTGACGGTTGTTAATTGGGGATAGATTCAAATCCGAAAATTCAGTCATTATTTTCTCGGTAACTTTCTTAAATGGTGCTGTAAGATAATGCGGAAGAACATAGAAATCAATCAAATCAAGCCCTGCATCATCTTCTTGTGAGTAGTCCTCCGGCTTTTCATCCATTT
>ENA-OQCP01001026-OQCP01001026.1-human-gut-metagenome-genome-assembly--contig:-NODE-1026-length-11367-cov-3.558363_pt1 | contig 11367 bp, 11 predicted proteins | sample MGYA00242760_ERZ504583 | MGnify/ENA primary metagenome ERZ504583 (study PRJEB26092, sample SAMD00036308) | human gut metagenome | host: Homo sapiens | study: EMG produced TPA metagenomics assembly of...
ATTATTCCGCAAATCCCCTAAAAACAATCTATCTATAAGGAATGAAGAGAATATACCTGCTTGCCTATATCACTATATTGTGTTGTCTTTGTCCGCTTCTGAAAGCGCAGCTTGGCCCGATGCCGTTTACTCCGGTGCCGCCGAACGACCCTTCGCTTGTACGTCTCTTGAACAGTGACGTGCGGTGCAGGCAGTGGGTGGATTCCGTCATGCAGCGTCTGACTCTGAAAGAACGCATCGGACAACTGTTCATCTATACGATTGCCCCCCAGCAGGACAAGGCCAACAAGGAACTGCTGCGTAAGGTGGTGGAGGACTATAAGGTAGGCGGTCTGTTATTTTCCGGCGGATTGATGCAGAACCAGGTGATGTTGACCAATGAGGCGCAGCGGATGGCGGAAGTTCCGCTGATGATTACCTTTGACGGTGAATGGGGGCTGGCTATGCGCCTTCGCGGTACTCCGAACTTTCCGCGAAACATGGTGCTGGGCTGCATACAGAACGATACACTGATTTATGAATATGGGCGCGAGGTGGCCCGCCAATGCCGTGAACTGGGGGTGCAAGTGAATTTTGCTCCTGTAGCGGATGTGAATATCAATCCCAAGAATCCGGTTATCAATACCCGTTCCTTCGGTGAAAGTCCGTTCAATGTGGCGAACAAGGTTGTTGCTACTCCAAAGGGTTGGAGGATGGTGGTGTGCTTTCTGTCAGCAAGCACTTTCCGGGACATGGGGATACGGATGTGGATTCTCATAAGGCGTTGCCCGTGCTGCCTTTTACCCGTGCCCGTCTGGACAGTATAGAGCTTTATCCTTTCAGAAAAGCCATTCGTGCCGGATTGGGAGGAATGATGGTGGGGCACTTGGAGGTGCCTACCATAGAGCCGCAAAAGGGGCTCCCGTCTTCGCTTTCGCGTAAGGTAGTTGCCGGTCTGTTGGTGAATGACCTCGGCTTTCAGGGGCTTGTCTTTACGGATGCCCTTGCCATGAAAGGGGTATCGGGCAATGAAAGCATCTGTTTGCAGGCGCTGAAAGCCGGCAATGATTTGCTGCTTGTCCCCCGGCGTATTAAGGAAGAAGTGGAGGCTGTGCTTGCCGCTGTGAAAAAAGGGGAGCTGACAGAGAAAGAGATAGAGCGAAATGCCGTAAAGTACTGAAATATAAATATGCCCTTGGGTTGGAAAAGAAACCCCATGTACAGCTTTCAGGTTTGGGGACCCGCATCAATACTCCGAAAACGCGTGATTTGATGCGCCGGCTGAACTTGGCGGCATCACTGTGCTGGATAACCGGGACGAGGTACTTCCGCTGGACCTTCCATCGGTGAAGTTGCCGTGCTCAATGTGGGAGAAGCGCAGGAAATCCGCCGTTCCTCAAGGAACTGTCGCAGTATACCCGTCCTGTGGAGTTCCATTTGGGCAAGAATCTGCCGGAGGCTGACGGGAACCGTTTGAGGAATGCGCTGGCCAAGTACAAACGTATTCTGGTCTGTGTCACCGAACACCGTTTGACGCCCTATCAGAATTTCTTTGCAAAGTTCGCTCCTGACGTACCGGTGGTTTATCTGTTCTTTATTCCTGGCAAGCAGGTATTGCAGATAAAACAAGGGGACGCTGCTGCTGAAGCGGTGATTTTGGCACACTCCTCCAACGAGGAGGTACAGCGGCAGGTTGCCCGGATTGTTTATGGCAGCGCTTGTTCAGAGGGACGCTTGTCTGCCAGTATCGGTAGTCGGTTTGCTGCCGGTGCGGGAGTGACGTTGACTCCTCAAAGCGCCCCCCGCTTTGTACCCGAAGAGCATGGTATGAATTCCCGTCTGCTGGCTGAAATAGACAAGATAGCTGAAGAAGGCATTCGTGAAGGGGCTTACCCCGGTTGCCAGGTGGTGGTGCTGAAGGATGGCAGGGAGATGTATAATAAAGCTTTCGGTACCCACGTCTGGAACGAGGCCGGAAGCAAGGCGCTTCCCGTAAAGAAGACGGATGTATACGACATCGCTTCGCTGACAAAGACCACAGCCACGCTGCTTGCTGTGATGAAGTTGTACGATGGCGGACGCTCAATCTTACAGACCGGGTGTCGGATTATCTGCCTTTCCTACAGGATACGGACAAGAAGAATATTACGGTACGCGAACTGCTGATGCATGAATCCGGTCTGCCTTCTACCTTGCTATTCTATCAGGAAGCGATTGATGAAGAAAGCTACACCGGCACTTTGTTCAAGGCACGTCCCGATGCCCGGCATTCCGCACGCATCGGACGGCAGACTTGGGCGAACCCTAAGTTCCGCTTCCGTCAGGGACTGACGTCGAAGGTGCAGACACCGGAATATACGATGCAAGTGTCCGACAGCCTTTGGCTGAACCGTTCCTTCAAGCAAGAGTACTTGCAGAAGATTGTGGATACTCCGCTTAGGGATAAACGTTACCGTTATAGTTGTGTGGGCTTTATCTTGTTGCAGCAGTTGGTCGAGGCGCGCACCGGCATGTCTATGGATGAATATTTGGCCAAGGAATTCTATACTCCGATGGGATTGGAGCGTACGGGGTATCTTCCTCTGCGCTTCTTGAAGAAGGAAGATATTGTACCTTCATCAACAGATCCTTTCTTGCGTAAGACTACCTTGCAAGGATTTGTACATGATGAATCTGCAGCTTTTCAGGGCGGCGTTTCCGGTAATGCCGGGCTGTTCTCCACTGCCGGAGAAGTGGCAAAAGTCTATCAGATGTTGCTGAATGGGGGTGAACTGGACGGTAAGCGCTATTTGAGCAAGGAGACCTGCAGGGTATTTACTACCACCGTCTCAAGGATAAGCCGCCGGGGGCTGGGATTTGATAAGCCCGACCGGCGTAATCCCCAGAAGAGTCCCTGCGCAGAGTCTGCCCCTGCTTCTGTCTACGGCCATACCGGTTTCACGGGCACTTGCGCCTGGACAGACCCGGAGAACGGCTTGGTTTATGTCTTTTTGAGCAACCGCACCTATCCGGATGTGTGGAATAACAAGTTGATGAGGCTGGATATAAGGACGAGGATTCAGGAGGCTGTATATAAGGCGATGCTGGGAGGAAAAAAATAACTGGTAGAATTAAAAAGAGCCTCCCTGCTCACGCAGGAAAGGCTCTTTTCTTCTTCAATTTTGAAACAATTAAATTCTATCTGTTAAGCTTTAAGTGTGTGTCTTATCAGAACGCAATACCTACGCGCAGACCGAAATTGCTCAAACCGTCTACGCTGTACGTAAAGAGGTCACCTTTGTTCGTACCGTAGCTGTAATAGGCTGCGAAATGCAAGCCCGGTCCATAAGCCCAAGGATACACATTGAAACCAATTTCAGGAGATACATAGAAACCCCATGTATCCTTGTTGGCTTCGAATACGTTGAAGGTTGACTTCAACTGTGCATATTCAGCACCCAGTTTTACACCGGCATACGGCTGGAATGCACCTCCACGGTTCCATACATAGCGGGAGGCCAGACCGAAAGGCAACTGGAATGCAGTGTGCTGCTGGTCGGTATTCAGACTGCCGCCTTCGCCTACGGGAAGTGTCTGGCGACCGAAATACTCATGGTTGCTATGGTAGTTCAAGAAAGCTCCCAATGCAAAATTGTCTGTCAGGAAGTAACCGCCTTCAAAATTCATACCCCAGCCGCTTGATTTGTCGGCGAAGTTGTTGCTGAGGGGAAAGTTATATTGCCAGTCGATATTGGCATAACCGTTATCGGTCATCTGTGCCTTCGTCGGTAGGGCGAAGACGAGAGCAAGAGCGGCAACCGCAAATACTCTCAAGGAAAGATATTTTATTGTTTTCATACTTTGTTCTTGTTTTTTGGTTCAATGGCAACTTCCCAGTCCGGGAAGGATGCTGCCGTATTATTCTTGTTACCTTAATATTGGGTAACCCGTCATTTGTCACTTATAGCTCGTAGCTTGTCACTACTTGTTAGTCAGGTAAGTTGATTGAGTGAAAGCTTGGTTCACACCTTGCACGGCAAGTTTGGTATTGACAGAAGTAGAACCACTCAGCAAGCCGCTCATATAGCTGGTCCACAGAACAGGAAGTTTCTCGCTCTGGCCTTGCGGCGCCTCCAGATTCAACAATTCGCTGATAAAGGAACCGGTGCTGTAGGAATAGTTCACGGCATAGGGATAATACCATCCGCCCCAGTTGCCCCAGTAAGGAGCATCCCAGTAGCCTGGATAGTTCCACCACCATTCGGGACGTCCGTAGTCGGTGAAGTAATAGGTACTTCTGACATAGCTTACCTGCAAGCCAAGGTCGGCTTCTTCCCGGTCATCCACACGGATGTACCGCGGCTGTTCATGTTAGCAACATAAGCGCTGAGAATTTCCTGGGCATTCTCATCTTTCCAGTATTCGGCGTTTTCCTTATCACCGATGACCAGAATGCTGTCCGGCAAGTAATAAGTTTCGAAGGTTTTGAAATCCGCCTTCTTGTCATAGTTGGTATAAACCAGATAATTATTGTCCAGCTTATCCATGTCAGGGTCTTTTTCGCAAGATGCAAGCGTCACTGCAAAGACCGCTAATAATAGGGGAATAAATTTCTTCATACTTTTATAATTGTTTAGGTTTAATATAAATTCCTACCTATGGTACCTTAGGCTTTTGTGAGAAAAAACAAGATAGGATATAAAAGGTTCACGTAGAGGTATGTTAAAAGTGATAAAGGAATAGGGTGACAGCACTTTTAACGTAACTGTCACCCTATTGCACTTATCATCTCATTACTTTATCACCCTATCATCTTTTCCATATCCGTGCTGTCCATCCTCCTCCGGGTGCATGTGTATGTTCAGCTTGTCCCCCGAGGTCACGGTGCGTACTTCTTTCTTGTAGTCGGTTGCTTCCCGGTCGGCATTGATGCCGTCGGAAAAGATTTCGGCTTCGTAACTTCCTTCTCCGAGGAAGGAAAGGTCGATGGTACAGTCGCGTGGTGTCCAGTCGGTCATGGAGGCGATGTACCAGACGTCTCCCTTGCGGCGTGCCAGTGTAAGGTATTCGCCTACTTCACCGTCCAGTGCCACGGTCTCGTCGAAAACGGTAGGCACTTTGGCAATGAAGTCCGTGCATTCCTTCTCCTTCATATATTTGCTGGGGCTGTCGGCAAGCATTTGCAGCGGGGCTTCGAAGAGGGTGTACATCGCCATCTGGTGGACGCGCGTACCTGGCTCATCGGATGGTCGTTGACGGCACGGAAGGTTTCGCGGGTTGCGTTCATCATGGCTCCCGGTGTGTAGTCCATCGGACCTATAAGCATGCGCAGGTAGGGAGCAGTCACATCATAGCGTGGGAAGTTGTGGAGCGGGCTACCGTTCACTATCGGCTCCCATTTGGCATTCTCCAGTCCCTTTACACCTTCAAAGTTCAGGACGTTGGGATAGGTGCGCTGTATACCGTATGGCTTGAGTCCATGCAGGTCCAATACCAGGCGGTGCTCGCGGCGCAGGCTACAATACGTTCTACAGACTGTACCAGTGGCTGGTCGTCACGGTCGAAGAAGTCTATCTTGAAGCCTTTGATACCCATCTGTGCATAGTGGCTGAATGCGGCTTCCGTATCTTTGGCAGAGTTTCGCCAGCTTGCCCAGAGAATGATGCCGACGCCCTTCTGGTTTCCGTAGGCTACCAGTTCCTTTAAGTCGATATCCGGATTCAGGTCTTTCAATAAGGATTCGTTTCCGCTCCAGCCGTCATCGATGATGATATATTCCAGGTTGTTGTCGGCGGCAAAGTCGATGAATGCCTTATAAGTCGGGGTGTTCATGCCGGCTTTGAAGTCTACGCCAGTCAGGTTGCAGGTGTTCCACCAGTCCCAAGCCACTTTGCCGGGTTTAATCCAGGAAATGTCTTTGATGCGGCAGGCGGGAGCAAGACGCTGTGCCATGTCGTTGTCGGCAAGCTGCGTGTCCTTTTCGGTGACGAGCACCACACGCAGGGGAGCTCCTGCTTGGCACAACGGGCGATGTAGTCTGCACGCTTGGTCGGTATCAGGTTCAGCCGGTTGTGTCCGCCGATTATTTCTTCCAGCGGATAGGGGGCAAATGCTGCCTGCACTCCTTGACGTGTCTGGGGATTTACAGTGAGGAACATGCCGGGATAGTTTTCCAATCCGGCTTCCATGATAACGGCTTTCTTTCCTCCGTCCAGGCAAACATCAGTGGGGTGATGGAGAGTGAGTCGGTGTGCATTTTGGACAACGGGGCTTCGTCGTAGTAAGACTCGAAGGAGAAGCAATAGCGCTCACCGTTGCGGTTGTCGTTTATGTAAGGTACAAATGCCTGGTAATCCTTGTCGAAATTGAAGTCCGCAGTTTCGTTGAGGACGATAAACGGCTTGTTCTGTTCGGAAATGAAGCGGTAGGCAGCGCCGTCATCGTATGCGCGGAACTGTACGCTGTAGCCTCCGCGGCATTTCAGTGTCAGCTGGTTGTAGACATCCTCCACACTTGCCTTTTTGTAGAGGGGAGTGGGGAAGGAGGACTCCACGGACTTGCGTTCTGCACGGATTACTTTTACATTTTTACCGAAAGTTATTGCTTTCTTGGCTGATTTTTCATCTCTGCCTTGCAGGGCGATGGCAGAGGGTTGCAGCACCGTGTTCCGTCGTGTGCTATCTGCCAGGTGAGGGCTTCTCCGGCATCTACCGTAACGGATAGTTTTCCGTTGGGTGATGCAAGTTGGTATTGCTGTGCACGGACCGTGCCCAAGCAAAGGAATAATAACAAAAGGTTTGAATAAGGAGGCTTTTCATGTTGATTTATTTTTGAATGATTTTCTTTATCTTCTCCAGTTCCTCGGCAGAGAAGTCTGTATTTTCAGTCGCTTTCAGGTTATCTGCCAGTTGGGCAACGGAGCTCGCTCCGATGATGACGCTTGTCACCAGGTCGTCCTTCAACAGCCAGGCAAGTGACATCTCGGCAAGGGTTTGCCCGCGTGAGGCAGCAACTTCGTTGAGTGCCTTGATTTTTTGCAGCGTCTCGTCGGTCAGTGCTTCTTTCTTCAGGAAAGCCCCCTTTGCCATGCGCGAATCTTCGGGAATACCATTCAGGTAGCGGTTGGTCAGCAGGCCCTGCGCCAGCGGGGAGAAGGCGATGAAGCCGGTTCCGTTCCCTTTGGCTTGCTGCAGGATACCTTCTTCTTCCGGTTCGCGGTTGAAGAGATTGTATCTGCCTTGATAGAGCAGGCAGTGTACATCCCGTTCTTCCAGGTATTTGTAGGCAAACTCGGCCGCCTCTTTGGGATATTTGGAGATTCCTACATAGAGTGCTTTGCCTTGCCGTACGATATCAACCAGTGCTTGCAGGGTCTCTTCAAGCGGAGTATCCGGGTCGTAGCGGTGGGAGTAGAAGATGTCCACATACTCCAGGTTCATCCGTTTCAGACTTTGGTTGAGGCTGCTCATCAGGTACTTGCGTGAGCCCCACTCCCCGTAGGGGCCGGGCCACATGTCGTGTCCGGCCTTGGTGGAGATGAACAGTTCGTCCCGATAGGGCATGAAGGATTTCTTCATAATCATTCCGAAAGTCTCTTCGGCGGAACCGTAGGAAGGACCGTAATTGTTGGCGAGGTCGAAATGCGTGATTCCACGGTCGAAGGCATAGTGCGCCATGGCCTGGGAATTGGCAAATGTGTTCACGTCGCCGAAGTTGTGCCACAATCCGAGTGATATTTCTGGCAGCAGGATGCCGCTTTGCCCGCAACGGCGGAATTTCATGCCGTTGTCATAGCGTTCGGGCGCTGGAGAATAAATAGGGTTTATCATGATATTGTATTTTGTGGGTTATCCCATTATTACTTCTACTGTATGCGTGCCCGGCAGATGGTTCACCACATTGCCTTCTACCGGCTGGCCGTCTACTGTGACGGACTTGATGCCTTTGCACACACCATCGGGATTCTTCACGGTAATATGATATTCCGCTCCGCGGAACTTGCGCTTCACGTTGAAGCCTTTCCAGTCTGACGGGATACAAGGATTGATTTCCAGACCTTCATACGAAGGCTTGATGCCGAGTATGAATTGCGTGATGGCATACCACATCCAGGCAGCCGTTCCAGTCAGCCAGCTGTTCTTGCCTTCACCGGGGCGGGCGGCGTCCTTGCCGGCCACCATCTGGCAGCATACGTAAGGTTCTACTTTATGCAGGGCACTGTGCTCTTCGGTGTACGACGGGCATATCTTGCGGAAATACTCCCAGGAACGGTCACCCCGTCCCAGTACGGTTTCTCCGATGATGACCCACGGGTTGTTGTGGCAGAAGATACCCGCATTCTCCTTGTAGCCGGCGGGATAGGTGGAGATTTCTCCATACTCCACAACGTAGCGGGTGAAGGGCGGATTGTTGAGTACAATACCGTGCTCGCAGTCCAGGCGTTCCTTTACGGAGTCCAGTGCTTTTTTTACCATGCCTTCTTCCAGTCCGATGCCTGCCATGGTGCACCAGCCTTGCGATTCGATGAAGATTTGTCCTTCTTCGTTCTCTTTGGAGCCTACCTTGTGGCCGAAGTAATCGTAGGCGCGCAGATACCAGTCACCGTCCCAGCCATGTTTTTTCACGGCTTCCACCATATTGTCTATATAGGTTTGCGCTCTGTTTGCTTCGTCGTATTTACCCAGGCGGCGGCATAGTTCCACATAGTCGCGTCCGCATACCACGAACAAGCCGGCAATCATCAGCGATTCTGCTGGCTGCCTTCCGTCTGGTTTTCCGTGGTCTGGAAGGATTCATTCGGGTCCCAGGAGAAGCAGTTCAGGTTCAGGCAGTCGTTCCAGTCGGCACGGCCGATGAGGGGCAACATGTGGGGACCGAGGTTCTCGATGACATGGTTGAAGGAAACGCGCAGGTGCTCGAACAGAGAAACCTCCGAACCCTCCTTGTTGTCGAAGGGAACAGGCTCATCCAGGATACTGAAGTCTCCCGATTCCTTGATGTATGCCACCGTACCGAAGATAAGCCACATGGGGTCGTCGTTGAAGCCGCCGCCGATGTCGTTGTTGCCGCGTTTGGTCAGCGGTTGGTATTGGTGGTAGCATCCTCCGTCGGGGAATTGGGTAGAAGCTATGTCGATGATTCGTTCGCGGGCTCGTTCCGGTATCTGATGCACGAAGCCCACGAGGTCCTGGTTGGAGTCGCGGAAACCCATTCCACGACCGATGCCGCTCTCGAAGAAAGAGGCGGAACGGGACATGTTGAAGGTAATCATACACTGATACTGGTTCCAGATGTTCACCATGCGGTCCAACTTTTCTTCGTCGGTCTTCACGACGTAGATGTCCAGCAGGCGGTCCCAGTAGGCTTTCAGCTCGGCAAAGGCGGCATCTACTTTGGCGGTAGTGTCGAAGGCCGAAATCATCGCCTTAGCCTTTACCTTATTTATAATAGGTGAAGAGGGTACACTCTGCTTGAACGCTTCATGCAGAGATTCTTCACGTTCCTCGAACTTTGCCTCCTGCTTGTTTTCCACATAGCCCAGCAGGAAGATGAAGTCGCGGCTTTCGCCGGGTTGCAGTTCTACTTCCAGATAGTGCGAGGCGATGGGACTCCAACCGTGGGCAATGCTGTTGCCCGGTCTGCCTTCTACTACCCGTTCCGGGTCGGCAAACTCGTTGTAGAGTCCCACGAATGTTTCGCGGTCGGTATCGAAACCGTCTACGGGTGTATTGACACTGTAGAAGCGTAGTGATTGCGGCGTTCCTTGTATTCCGTCTTGTGGTAGATGACAGACCCGTCCACTTCCACCTCTCCCGTGGAGAAGTTACGCTGGAAGTTCTCCATGTCCGTAGCGGCATTCCACAAGCACCATTCGGCAAAGGAGAATAGTTTGAGTTTTCTCACTTTGGCAGAAGTATTCCGCAAGGTCAGCTTCTGCACCTCTCCCCAGGTCTTCAGTGGGACGAAGAAGAGCAGGCTGGCTTCGATGCCGTCTTTGGATCCGGTGATGCGGGTGTAGCTCATGCCGTGGCGACACTCGTAACTGTCGAGTGCAGTCTTGCAGGGCTTCCAGGTGGGAGACCATACGTTGCCGCCTTCATTGATGTAGAAGTAGCGTCCCCCGTTGTCCATCGGCACGTTGTTGTAGCGGTAGCGGGTGATGCGGCGGAACTTGGCGTCCTTGTAGAAGGAATACCTCCGGCGGTATTGGAGATGAGTGAGAAGAAATCTTCATTGCCCAGGTAGTTAATCCATGGCCAAGGTGTCTTGGGATCGGTAATGACGTATTCGCGGTTGTCGTCATCGAAATATCCGAATCTTTTGTCTTGCATATTATTTCTTGTATTTAGTTTGATACATTCTTCGTTAGTTGTGCCATCCGGCCATTTTCCCGGAAGCACGCTTCAAATTTAAAAACTTTTCTCCTATCACCCTTGTTTGCCCGGCGTGTTTTTTCCCCTCGGAAACATGAAGTACCGGAAAATGATACAAAAGTATCACCGCACGAATCTTTTTCGCTCTATCTTTGTAAACACATTTTATGATTAACCGATATGAAACACTTATTCGCATTTTTGTTCCTTCTTGGAATTACCTTTTCTCTTTCCGCCCAATCTGTCCGCGAACGTATTTTGCTGGATGACGGCTGGCAGTTTGCTTTTGGCAATGCTTCCTCACCGGAGAAAGACTTCGGCTGCGGAACGGAGTACTTCAACTATCTGACTAAAGCAGCCTCTATCCATAATGAGGGTCCTTACTCCCCTAAGTTCAATCCGGAGAAGTGGGGTGTGGGCTGGAAGACGGTCAACCTTCCGCATGACTGGGTGGTTGATTTGCCTTATGCCAAAGAGGCGAGCCACAGTCATGGCTATAAAGCCGTCGGCTATAAATTCCCCGAAAACTCTGTGGATGGTACCGAAAGGCCATCACCGTGCCACAAGAGGACCTCGGCAAACATCTTTATCTTCAGTTCGACGGTATCTTCCGTGATGCCCGTATCTGGATAAACGGTTTCTATCTGGGACACGAACCGAGCGGCTATGCCACGCAGGTGTATGACATTACGGAATACTTGAATTACGGAGAAGAGAATCTTATCTGCGTCCGTGCGGATGCCACGCTCGAGGAGGGCTGGTTTTACGAGGGTGCGGGCATCTACCGCCATGTATGGCTGAACAAGACGGCGCCGTTGCATGTAGCTCCTTTCGGAACCTTTGTGCACAGCACGCTGGCTGCACCTTTTGACAAGGCCAAGCTGACGATAGAGACCACTGTTGAAAACTCCGGCCTGCAAACGGAGGACTACCGCCTCTGCCACATCCTCCGGGATCCGACGGCAAGGAAGTGGCACGCTGCGAAACGGCCGGTCAGCCGGTACTGCCGAAAGACCGCCAGCTCACCGTCGGTGAA
>ENA-OQCP01001027-OQCP01001027.1-human-gut-metagenome-genome-assembly--contig:-NODE-1027-length-11354-cov-1.479647_pt1 | contig 11354 bp, 18 predicted proteins | sample MGYA00242760_ERZ504583 | MGnify/ENA primary metagenome ERZ504583 (study PRJEB26092, sample SAMD00036308) | human gut metagenome | host: Homo sapiens | study: EMG produced TPA metagenomics assembly of...
AGAACCATGCTGAACAAAAGCAACGTATTCAATGAATACACCTCAACAATGGAACCTATTAAATATAAAAACAGACTAAATATAGCAACAAGAGGTATTTTTTTTGCATTCTTTAATACATTCCATAATATATATATTAAACAGCTCAGTCCAATGATCCATTATGGGCACATATATTAAGATACAAACAATGGGCATGTGTCATATACACACTCCATCCCATATCAAAAACAAGAACCGGACCAGCTCCAAACCAAGGATTATCCTTTATATAGTTTAATGCTACTATCCATATGCCAGTTCTTCCATTAAAGGTATATCTTTTCCAAACCATTCTGAAAATTCTTGCAAAACATTTGACCTAGTTGTAAAAAAAACGACAAAAACAAATCCAAATGGCAACAAGTAAAAACAGGCGTTTTCCACCCATAAAGAAATTTAATAGTTTTTGATTATTCACTATAATATTAATCAAATAGATTCCCCAAAGAATAATCATAACAACCACAGCTGTGGAAGAATCACATAAAAAAGCCTGTACACTACATATTGCTAATTTCAAATATGTAATAAAAGTCATTTTCTTGTTTCGTTCATACGAATCGAGTATTATGCATCCACCACCAATCAAAATCCATGGCACTATATTATTCTTTCCGCCCAAGAACCAAACTATCTGCCAATACGCCCAGATGCAATACCGTTCGGCCATATGAGCATAACCAATGTATTAATAAGCAAATACAGCCATAAAATTTTTGATAAATAATACAGCGCTTTTTCTTTGTTTTTATTGAATAGCAAATATATTACCAACACAATACCAAGATCACTCGCAATATCCCATTTAATTGTGTTAATAGAATATCCATTTAAATAGCTTGATATTATTGCCACAATATAATAGCATAAAACTGCATTTACTATAGTGTTTCTGGCTCTATAATTCACAAAATAGTAAAGCGACATTACACATACAATTACCAGCTGCGCAAGGTGCCATAAATCACATATAATAGATAAATCTGATCTATTTAGAAGAAATGGAGGTAATAAGAAAAGAATATAAATCCAATATATTGCAACTTCATAGTTGGCTTCTTTATTGTAAATGACATTTTATTCTCCTCTCCTTATTCCTTATATATTTTTTCAAATTCGACCAATTGGTGCTCAATCGTATATTTTTCAAGCTGATTAACACCATTCTCCGCATGCCGGATAATTCTCTTCTTATCTTTGATGTAATACGTCATTCGATCTTTAATTTGTTCAAGATTTCTTGCTTCAACAACAAAACCTGTCTGTCCATCTTCGACCAGTTCAGGTAATGCTCCCATATTGCTACAAATTACAGGCATTGCATTTTTATAGGCATCGAGCACAACACGCCCAAAAGGTTCTTCCCACAGTGAAGGACAAAGTAAAACATCTGCACTTTGAAGGAGCTGCGAAACCTGTTGTTCATTCAGAAAACCAACAAATTCAATCCGGTTATCTTTTTTGGTTTCTTCTATGACATAGTTCTGCAAATCACCTTTTCCTGCAATATACAGTTTACATGCTTTATTCTCTACAGCTTTAAATGAATCTATCATCAACGGATACCTTTTTGTTCGCTTAATGTGCCAAGATATACAAACGAAACTCCTTGCCGTTTGTCAACTTCAGCTACCCGAACCGATAAGATTTTCTTCACTGCATCAATGTCAAAATCAGTTGCATTTGCGATAACTTTCTTTTCACTATTTTTGAAAAAGCCATCATCAAGCAACACATTTAACGTCAATGCAGAAGGAGCCGTTACACAATCAACATATTTGGAATTGTATTCTATTTAAGTTCTATGCAGCTGACACCCAAGTCCAGGATGTACACATTTTTCTCCGTTTGTTTTTTTGCACGACATCGCGACGAGAGGACACATCAGGTAGTAATCCCGGATTGTATGAACCAACCGAATTTTTTTCTTTTTAGCAATCTTCCATACAATTGGCGTAATACCATACAAATTATTCGTATTGATTACATCCGGAGCGAACCGATCAATTTCTTGAGACAAACGCTTCAGGTTCCCAATATTCCATATATCCAGAAGATGTCCCAAGAGTCTTCGCCACCGTGGCACATCCTGAATGTTCTTCTCTTTGTGTGCGCCATACGGTCTGAAACGAACAATCTCAATGCCATCAATTATTTCTTCTTTGTCAAAATCTCCCGTGCATAAAACACGAACTATGTGTCCTCTGATCTGTAATCCTTCTGCAAGTTTTTTCACACTGTATTCTGCTCCACCACGAATATCTGGTGCAATAGAAAGAATTTATAATCAATACTTTCAAAGCGAAATTCCTCCTTACTCTTACTCAACTGCCAATCAATTTGAGCATTTCCTTTGCCGATTTCTTCCATGAATGCTTTTCCAAAATGCACTTGGCACCTCCAATGTGTTCTTTCATAAGAAGGTCCAAATCTACATCACTATTATTAGGATCAATATAAATTGCAGCGTCTTCATATATTTCTGGCAAGCAACATGCCCTTGAAACAATTACTTTTTTTCCCCAGGCTTAAAGCTTCAATCGGCGGAATTCCAAACCCTTCATAAAGCGACGGCTGTATCAAAGCCACACAATTAAGCATTAATGCTTTCATTTCTCCGTCAGACACAAAGCCGGTAAATATAACATTATCTACTTTTTCCCGATTCAATTCCTCAGACTCTTTTGAAAAGAATCATTCCCTGTCAAAACAAAATTGTATTTAGGATTCTTTTTCGCAGCATTCAAAATCCATATCAGATTTTTGTGTTTATATTTTGAACCCAGTGCGAAGAAATACGGTTTCTTATCATCAATTTTACATTTTTCAAACACTCGCTCATCTGAGGTAATGTCCTTCATGTGCTCCCAACCGTTACCAATTACAGTTATTCTGTTAGGTGCAACATTATAATATTTAACAATTTCCTTCTTAGACTCATTACTGACCGTTATTATTTGAACTTTCTCTTGCCTTGTAACCTTCTTTACTTTCCACATATATAGTGCTCGGTGAAGTTCGTGCCCTTTATAGTTTTCTGGAAAGCTTTCATATATGCAATCATGGATAGCAATATATTTTATCCCATGCACCATTTACTTTATGCGTATCATTTACTAAATCCCAAGAATCTTTATTCTTTAACTTATCTACTATTTTTTCAATATATTTTTTTATTTCATTAGGTAGATTAGATTCATATTTATTCAATATAGGTAATCCACCATATCCAGAATAAATATAATATACATTCGGTACAACTGGACCATATTTCCATGCACAAATATCATCAAGAAATAATGGTTTCCCATAATCTTTTAAATACTCTTGTTGAATAAAATATAATAATTTTTGTAATCTTAAATTTGTTATACGCATATTCATTTCACAAGAATAAGTTATTATATAATGTGCAATATCTAAAGCACTATATTTCATAAAAATCCTCCTCTCTATACAAAAATTATATTTATTGTATTGATATTATAACATTTTTTCTATTATCTTAAAAGAATGTTACATTATAGTATAATTTTATTAATATATTTATTACTTAACAAAATTTTTCTCTATTGCAATTATAATTATTCACTATCATAATTATAATTAATAAGACTTCTACGAGGTAATAATTATGGACGGACAAAATATTTTTTATCATTATACATCAATCAATTCACTTTATAATATCATCATGAGCCGTGAGCTTTGGCTGACCAATCTAAAATCTTCTAACGATAAATCAGAGAGATATTATACTGTAAATCATATGCTCAAAGATATGGACGAAATTATAAATAATTCCACTGATGATAATTTCAAGCAATATCTATCTTTATTAAAAAAAAGTTTTGAAACCCATATGCCTGACTTAAAAAATTATCTCAAAAAAAGTGATGGTTATTCGCTTAGTTTAACCGATAAAAAAGATAATCTCTCACATTGGGAAAGATATGCTTCTAGTTATAGTGGTGTTTGTATCGGTATCAACATGGAATAACTCAATGTAAACTTCAAAGATTATTCCCATTTTTCCATAACAGAACTAGAAAAATTCTCTATAGCGATGCTGAAATCTTAGATAAATTATCCCATATCTGTGCTTGTTTTTACGATTTATTTGAAGAACAAATCCGCAATTATAATGAGCCATTTCAAAAATATATCGAACAATATGGCTTTATCGTTTTAGTCATTGCCTATAATAAAGTCATGAACTTTGCTAAAAATAATTATTTTGCTGATGAACATGAGTTTCGTCTGCTTTTTTATCCTAAAACTTTATCTATGAAAAAAGATTTTTTGAGCATGAGCCGTAATATTATCTTGCCTGCTACACTCAAGCCTTTGCATGATAAATTCCATTCATTATTGCGAATGTCTTCCATTGAACAGACGCATTTTTCTTTATTTAAAAATGAAATCCGCAGTTATCATAAATTATGTTTAGCCGATATTTGGGATAGTGAACTAATTCCTGAAATCACTCTCGGTGCTATGTGTAGACAAAATAAACAGGAATTAAGCCATTTCTCAAGGCTAATGGCTTGAAAAAAACAAAGATAACTATTTCTAAAATTCCTATTAGATGATTTAGCTAATTAATTTTTATGGAAGGTGTTATTATGATTTCTATTGATTTAGGTGATATTACTATTCTTGATTGTGATGCAATCGTCAATGCTGCGAATAAAACGCTTCTCGCGGTGGTGGAGTCGACGGTGCTATCCATCGCCGTGCAGGTCGTGAGCTTTTGGCAGAATGTCGCACTCTCGGTGGCTGTGAAACTGGCGAAGCTAAAATCACTAAGGGCTATAATTTAAAAGCAAAATATGTAATTCATACAGTAGGGCCAATTTATTTCTCTCAAAAAAATCAAGCTTCGCTACTTGCCAATTGCTATAAAAATTCTTTAGATTTAGCTTTGAAACACGATATTCACAGTATCGCTTTTCCTGCTATCTCCACTGGTGTATATCATTATCCACTAGAAGAAGCGACAAAAATTGCTATCTCTACAGTCAAAACATGGCTAGATACGCACAAAGATTATAAACTTGATATTATTTTCTCTTGTTTTGATGAAAAAACTTATAATATGTATCAACGATATCTTGAAGCTTAAAACTACATTTTCATATCATATTTTATTAAAATTTTACTAGGAATTAGTATTTTGCTAATTCCTTTTTTATTTTTCACCTAAATTTTATTGCTAGTCTTAAAATCTAGTGATAAACTATTCTTTGTATTTTTTTATCAGCTTTATCATATTTATGAAGTTTATAAAAAATTTATCACTTATATTTTATTTATAAAGGAGGTATTTTATCATCTAAGAAAAATTATAGCTATTACATATTTTTTAATCGTTTTTCACTTAACAATTTAATATTTAACTAAAGGAGAATTACTGTTGATTGCATTAAAAGAAGCTTATAACGCTGGTTTATTCAAATCTGAACATTTAGGAAAAATATCTCCGCAGGTATCGTAGTTGGTATCGTGGCTATGCCTCTTGCTATGGCATTTGCTATTGCTAGTGGCGTATCTCCTGCACAAGGTATTTATACTGCTATTATTTCCGCATTTTTCGTTTCTATCTTCGGTGGCTCTCGTGTGCAGATTGCAGGCCCTACAGGTGCATTTATCGTTTTACTCAGTGGCATTTTGATGCAATATGGTCTAGCAGGTCTACAAATCGCCACTATCATGGCTGGTATTATTTTAGTTTTGATGTCTATCGCCAAACTCGGTGATGTCATTCGCTTTATTCCTGCTCCTGTTATCGTTGGCTTCACTGCTGGTATCGGTGTTACTATTTGGGTTGGTCAATGGCAATCCTTCTTTGGTTTTCCGCCAATCGCTCACGCTGAAATGTTCCATGAAAAACTTTATTTGATGATTTTATCTTTGCCACAAAGTCATATGCCTACACTTATGATTAGTTTAATCAGCCTTGCTATTATCCTAATCATGCCAAAAATTCCTATTGCTAAAAAACTTCCAGCACCACTTTGGGCAATGATTGTAGCTACTTGTATCCAATCTTATTACCAATTCCCTGGAGTCGCTACTATCGGCACTGCTTTCGGTGGTATTCCTCAAGGCTTACCAAGCCTCACACTTCCTGAAATATCTATTTCTGATGTGTTTGCTTTGATTGGCCCAGCTTTCACTATTGCTATGCTCGGTGCTATTGAATCATTATTATCTGCCGTTGTTGCTGATGGTATGACAGGTCATCAACACAATTCTAACCAAGAATTATTCGGTCAAGGTCTTGCTAATATCGTTTGTCCTCTCTTTGGTGGTATCGCTGCTACTGGTGCTATTGCTCGTACTGCTACAAATATTCGTCAAGGTGGTACAAGTCCACTTGCAGGTTTAGTTCACTGCGTATTTTTAGTATTAGTATTATTCTTCTTAGCTCCACTTGCTGCTAATATTCCACTTGCTTCTATGGCTGCGATTTTATTTCGTCGTATCCTACAATATGAGTGATGTACCGAATTTATTCGCCTTATCCGTGTTGCACCTCGTGCAGACTCTCTTATTTTGCTCATCACATTCTTTTTGACTATCTTTACTGATTTAGTAGTTGCTGTAAACGTTGGTGTCGTACTTGCTATTTTACAGTTCATGCGTAAAATGGTATTCTCTGTTGATGTCCATGCTATTCATCATACAGAAATTGAACCACAGTTCCAAAAAGAATTAGAACATCACCCTGAAATGCTTGTTTATACTATTGAAGGGCCACTCTTTTTCGGTGCTGTAAGTGCCTTTGAACGCTCCCTTGCCCATATCGATAAAGATCCAAAATCTTTGATTTTACGCTTTGAAAGCGTGCCATTCGTAGATTTAAGCGGTCTTAAAATGCTCAATGAAATCGTTAAACATCTTCAAAAACGTGGCATTGAAGTATATCTTTGCGAAGCTAATCCACAAGTTCGCCGTCATATGTATCGTGCTGGATTATTCCGCACATTAGGCAGAAAACATCTCTGGCGTAAATTCTCTACAGCTCTTGAAAAATGTGAAGCTGATTTAGCGAAAAAAATAAACACAAAGAAAAATAATTTTTTACTTATATTTAATAATAAATATAAAAATACCTCATAATATTAGTACAATCTAATATTATGAGGTATTTTTATCTCGCCAAATATGCCCCATCTACAGGAATTATTGCCCCATTAATATAATTAGAAGCATTTGATGCTAAGAATACGACAATCCCTTGCATGTCTTCTGGATTACCCCAACGTCCTGCTGGTATACGGCTTAATATCTCATGATTTCGCTTTTCATCATCAATTAAAGCTTGATTGATATCTGTTGCCATATAACCTGGTGCTATAGCATTAACTTGCACATTTTTACTTGACCATTCATTAGCAAGTGCTTTGGTAAGCTGTGCTACACCACCTTTACTGGCTGAATATGCTGGAACGGTAAATCCACCAAAAAAACTGAGCATAGAAGCTATATTTATTATTTTTCCACTACCTTGCTTTAGCATAACTTCCCAGCTAATTGGCAAAGCTGAAATACTGTATTTAAATTAAGATTTATGACCTTATCCCAATCTTCAAGTGGAAAATCTTCAGATTTATGACGACGTATCATACCTGAGTTATTCACAAGAATATCAAGCTTACCGTCAAAATGATTTAATGCTTCATCAAATGATGATTGCACATCTTGTCGTTTCATTAAATTTGCCTTGATGCCATAAACTGAAAATCCCTGCTCACAAAGTTTTTCAGCTTCTTCTTTAGCACTATCACTAGAAGATATAATCACAACTTCTGCACCTGCATGACATAATGCCTTTGTCATGCCCAATCCTAAGCCTTTTGCTCCACCAGTAATAATTGCCTTTTTACTTGTCAGATAAAAATTATCCATAAAAGACATATAAATCACCTCATCTAATAAAATTCCCCCAATTTTATTTGCTAGATAAGCTGATGAAAAAATTTATTTTTTATATTCTTCGGCTAACTTTTTAAATAAAGGCAAAGATTTTTCAATTGTTTCTGTCTTTATGCAATAAGAAGCTCTGAAATGTCCTGGGCAACCAAAGTCACTACCTGGAACTAATAATAAATCATATTTTTGAGCGCGTTTACAGAAAGCATAATCATCTGGTTCTAAAGATTGAGGGAAAAGATAAAATGCTCCCTGTGGTTTTACACATTTAAAACCAGCTTCGATAAGACCATTGTATAATAATTTACCATTTTTTTCATAAGTAGACATATCGGACTCTTTACCTGCGCAACGAGCAATTACTAATTGGAATAAAGATGGAGCATTTACGTGAGTCAATACTCTAGCAGCTCCAGCAATAGCGCCATAAACTTTGCCAAAGTCAGCTACTTCATCTGGTACTACGATATAACCGATACGTTCACCAGGAAGTGAGAAAGATTTACTATAAGAATAGCAAACAATCGTATTATCATAGTATTTTGGCAAATATGGTACATCTACACCATAAGCGATTTCACGATAAGGTTCATCAGAAATCAAGAAAATTGGGTGATTATATTCTTTTGATTTTGCATTCAAAACTTCTGCCAATTTTTTAATAGTTTCTTCACTATATACAACACCGCTAGGATTATTAGGTGAATTTACGATAATTGCTTTTGTTTTTGCAGTTATCATTTCTTCAAACTTATCAAATTGAATTTGAAAATCATCTATTTTGGCAGGAACTACTTTTAAACTAGCTCCTGTGGATTCTACAAAGCATTTATATTCAGGAAAATATGGAGCAAATGTGATGAATTCATCGCCTGCTTCACTTAAAGCTTTAAAAGTAATTGTAATCGCACCAGCAGCACCGCCAGTAATAAATAAATTTTTACCAGCGAAATTAGTACCAAAACGGCGATTGATATCTTTAGCTAAAACTTCTCTAACTTCTGGATTACCTGGAGCTACAGTATAACCATGTACAGCACATGGATCCATTTCATTTAAAATATCAATGATAGCCTGTTTTACAAAATCAGGAGCAGGAACATTTGGATTACCTATGCTAAAATCATAGATATTTTCTTCTCCTACTTCTAACGCACGTTTGCGACCATATTCAAAAATAGTACGAATAGTAGATTTCTTTGTACCTAATTCATACATTTTTTCTGAAACCATTAAATCACCTTCCAAAAATTATTCATCTTCAGCTTCATCAAAATATCGCATACTTGTTTTTTTCCATTCCTTCACAGAATAAAGCATAGTATATTGCTGAAGATTATTTTCTTTGGCCAATTTTTCTGCAATGACTTCACACTCTTGACGTGTATGAGCATGTATCATTGTATAAATATTATATGGCAATCTGGAGTAGTATTTCTATCATAACAATGAGAAATAGATGGACACTGAGCTAATTTTTGTGCTATCTCATCTAATTTATCCACTGGCACTACCCATGCACAAAGAGCATTTGCACGAAATCCTGCTTCTACATGACGAAGTACAGCACCCATTTTACGAATTTTACCCTCTTCTTTATAAATTCGCAAACGATTTAATAATTCCTGCTCAGATATATTAAGTTTTTTTGCAAATTCTTTATAAGGTTCTTTTACAAGTGGAAATTCATCTTGCATAATTCTAATAATTTGTTTATCTAATAAATCCATCTGTCTGCCTTTCTTCAACAAAATCAAGTATTACAGCGTTTTTTCTATATATTTTTGCTTTATACAAAAATTTTTATGAGTTCAAATACAGTAAAAAATTTTTCTAAGTCATTAAATATATTTGTAACTTTGTTATTCTATCTATAAGCATAAATATACTAAAAATAAATCATTTTAATTTAAATTGCACATTTATCTTATATTTTTTATTAGATACTAAATTCATCAATTTTTCTACGCCTTCTTGAGCTTTGATTTCATCTAATATCTGTTTTCTCTTTTCCTCACTATGTGTAAGTAACGTAAACCATAAATTATACTCGCCTTCACGCTCATAATTATGTGTAGCCCCTGGATAGCGATTTATAAATTCAGCCACTTGTTGCATATAGCCTTCTTTTACTTTTAAAGCCACAAGAGTTCCTTTATACTCTAATTTTCCCGAATCAAAAAATGGCCCTATACGGCGAATATAACCATGTTCTTTTAAATAACGTAAACGCTCTATTACATGGTCTTCAGTTGTCTTTAAAATCTTAGCCAATTCCAAAAATGGACGCTCACTGATTGGCAAGTTTCTTTGAATAATATTTAATAATGATTTATCAAAATTTGTAAGCATAATAATAATCCTCGTTTATCAAAATATCTGGTTTTTATTGTAACAAACTATAGATTATACAGTCAAGTAAATATGAATATCATTCATTTTTAAAATCTAAATTAAACAAAAAGTGCCTCTAACATATGTTAAAGGCACTTAATTATTAATCAACTAACATTTCATAAATTACATTTAAAAGCTCTGCTCTTCCCTGTTTTTTCGGTGAAGAATAAGGTAAAATATCTATTTCTTTCACACCTAAGGATTTGCGAATTTGAGCTATTTGTTTATTCACTGCTCCACGGCTTATTTTATCAGCTTTAGTTGCGATAATAAGCACAGGAATATTATTTTTTATGAGCCAATCAAACATTTCTTTATCTGATTTCATAGGCTCATGGCGAATATCTATAAGCTGGCAAACGAATTGAAGATGCTCTGAATGTAAAAAGTATTCTTCGATAAATTTTGCCCATTGCTTGCGATTAGTTTGAGCTGTTTTTGCATAGCCATACCCTGGTAAATCGACTAAATGAAATAATTTATCCTCACCAGTTTCATTAAATCTAGCAGTTAATTCATAAAAATTAATTGTCTGCGTTTTGCCTGGCTGACCGCTGACACGCGCTAAATTATGCACACGTGTCAAAGAATTAATCAAAGAAGATTTACCCACATTAGAACGACCGATAAAAGCTATTTCTTTTAAACGTTCTTCTGGATATTGCGCTTTTTTTACAGCTGACGCAATATATTTAGCTCGGATAATATTTATTTTATCTTGAGCTTTTATTTTATTTGCATTATTGTCTTGTATATCTGTCTGTGTCATTTAATCCACCAACGCTACTTTTAAAACTTCATCTATAGTCTCTACAGGAATAAATTTCATCTTAGCTTTTACTTCTGGTGCGATTTCGTCTAAATCTCTTTCATTTAGCTTTCGGCATGATTACAGTTATAGATACCTTCACGATAACCGCCCAAAGATTTCCTTCTAATCCACCAATAGGTTAATACTTAACCACGAAGAGTGAATT
>ENA-OQCP01001028-OQCP01001028.1-human-gut-metagenome-genome-assembly--contig:-NODE-1028-length-11339-cov-2.612736_pt1 | contig 11339 bp, 14 predicted proteins | sample MGYA00242760_ERZ504583 | MGnify/ENA primary metagenome ERZ504583 (study PRJEB26092, sample SAMD00036308) | human gut metagenome | host: Homo sapiens | study: EMG produced TPA metagenomics assembly of...
CCCAAAAGAGCTCGAAGGAGCTCTTTTTCCTTTTTTATAATAGTATCATTATGGTATAATAGAGACATTAAAATCGGAATTTTTGAGGAGATAGATATAAAATGACCTTCCAATTAGTTTGTATAGAACCAAAAGAATTAACGCAATACAAGGCGGATATGCAGGAAGCATTTCAGAAAGGTTTTGAAGATGCTTTCGGGAAAACAGATGCTGTTATTCTGCCTGAAAAGGACATTGACCAGTCGGTGAATGCGGAGGGTTCTGCTGTCTATAAAGCCGTTGTCGATGGAGAAATGGTGGGCGGTGCTGTTGTTATTATCAATGAGAGTACACAGCATAACCATCTTGACCTGCTTTTTGTAAAGAACGGAGTTCAGAGCAATGGTATCGGTAAGAAGATATGGTTTGAATTGGAACGAATATATCCGAACACGAAAGTATGGGAAACCTGTACGCCGTACTTTGATAAGCGCAACATTCATTTTTATGTGAATGTCTGCGGCTTTCATATTACAGAATTTTTTAATGAAAAACATCCTATGCCGGATACACCGGACGATTTTGTCGGTGATGGCAATGAGGGAATGTTTGCGTTTAAGAAGCAAATGCGTTTATGAAATTCCAGTTTGTCGAACAGATTCGCAACAAACAGCAGCAGTTAAGAGAACCCCATGATTTTACACATTCAAGTGCTGGTATTATGAGCAGGCGATCCAAGACGGCAGCGAGGATAGACTAAAGGCACTGATTCCCGACCACTTACCAGAGGGAATCCAAAAAGCATATGAAAACGCGCATAGCTAAAATGGATGGATGGTTTATACACAAAGTATTATCTGCGCTTTTGGCTTAGCAGCTGCCGCACCTCGCTCGCCGTATCGGCACTTAGAATTATGCGGTATTGCCCTTACAAAAAAGCACTTTCCCTTATATTTGCATTGCAAATAAGGGAAAGTGCTTTTGTCTTGCTCACTATGAGGTTACTATCGCAAAGGATACGGTCAACTCCCAATAGCGAAAAGATAATACGGCAGCCTTCACTTTTTCAGCACTACGCACTCATAGGGGCGCAGCGTGTCAGCGGTGTCGGGGTAGTTGCCAGCAGTTTCTTGGCATCGGTCCAGCCTACGGGCAGGGGCTTGGCAATTTCCCGCTCCCGCAGGTTGCAGAGAACCAACAGCTCCGTCTCGCCATCGTACCGGCGATAGGCTAACAAATCCGCGTTGTCGGGGTACAAGAACTCGATTTTTCCCGCACTGATGACCGGCATTTTCTTGCGCAGGGACACCATTTTTTTGTAAAAGCTGCGGATGGATCCGGTGCGTCCATTTGGGCAGCGGCGTTGATGGCCTTGTAGTTGTCGGCAATGCCGATCCACGGCGTACCGGTGGTAAACCCGGCGTTCTCGCTCGCGTCCCACTGCATCGGGGTGCGGCTGTCGTCGCGGCTGCGCTGGGCGATAATGTCCAGCGTCTCGGCCTCGGTCTTGCCCTGCTCCCGCAGGATCCTGTAGTAGTTGAGGCTCTCGACATCGCGATACTGCTCGATTTTTGTAAAGTGCGGGTTCGTCATGCCCAGCTCCTCACCCTGATAAATGTACGGTGTGCCGCGCATAAAGTGGATGGCCACCGCCAGCATCTCGGCGCTTTCCTTCCAGTAGGTCGTGTCGCTGCCAAAGCGGCTGACCGCACGGGGCTGGTCGTGGTTGCACCAGAACAGCGCATTCCAGCCGCCGTGGGCCTGCATCCCCTCCTGCCAGGTCTGGAACAGTTTCTTCATGGCGAGGTAATCAGGCTCCCTCAATTCCCACTTTTGCCCGTCCTTGTAGTCGACCTTCAGGTGGTGGAAATTGAAGCACATCGTCAGCTCGTGGTTGCCCTCAGCGGTGTAGCCGATGCAGTTTTCCAGCGTGGTGGAGGACATCTCCCCACCGTGATCATGCCGTCGATGCCGCCCGCGGCGACCAGCTCCTTCAGGTACTTGTGGACGTTGCGGCCATCGGTGTAGAAGCGGCGGCCGTCGCCCTCGTAGTCGTCCTCATAAAATTCCGGCTTGGAGATGACGTTGATGACGTCGAAACGGAAACCCTTGATGCCTTTCGCCTTCCAGAAGCGCAGGATGTCGGCCATTTCCTCCCGCACGGCGGGATTCTCCCAGTTCAGGTCGGCTTGCATGACGTCGTAAAGATGCAGATACCATTTGCCAAGCACGGTACATATTCCCACGCGGGCCGCCGAATTTCGACACCCAGTTCGTCGGGTAGCAGTCGGGCGTGCCGTCCTTGAAGATGTAATAGTCCTGGTACTTTTTGTCGCCCGCCAGTGCTTTTTTGAACCACTCATGCTCGGTGGAGGTGTGGTTGAACACCATGTCCAGCATCAGGCCGATGCCGCGCTTGTCTGCTTCGCGGATGAGCTCCTCCAGATCTTCCATCGTGCCGTAGCGCGGGTCGACGGCACGGTAGTCAGCCACATCGTAGCCGTTGTCGCGCTGGGGCGAGGGGAAGAACGGCGTCAGCAGAGATAGTCAACGCCCAGATCGGCGAGGTAGTCCAGTTTCGCGGTGACACCCTTCAAATCGCCGAAGCCGTCACCGTTCGAGTCCATGAAGGATTTCGGGTAAATTTGGTAGACAACTTTATCTTTAAAATCATTCATGGTACACACCTCACAAAATCAGGCAATGCCTTTCTTTTTGCCGACGCTGACGGTCAGCACAAAGGGCACAACGATGGCAATGACCATGCACAGCGCAAAGCTGAGCATATAGCAGGCTGGATGGACAGAATGCCGGGGAGGCCGCCGACGCCGATGGCGTTGGCCGTGGTGGAAGTAGCCACGCAGACAGCTGCCGCGATGGCCGAGCCGATCATGCCGCAGATGAACGGGAAGTGGAATTTCAGGTTGACGCCGAACATAGCGGGCTCGGTAACGCAAGGTAGCAGGAGATGCAGGCGGGCACGTTGACCTCCTGAGCGTCCGCGTTCTTGCGCTGCAGATAGATCATACCGAGGACGGCAGAGCCCTGCGCAATGTTGGACAGCGCGATCATCGGCCACAGCATCGTGCCGCCGAAGTCGGCAATCAGCTGCATATCAATGGCGTTGGACATGTGGTGCAGGCCGGTGATGACGAGCGGGGCATAAACAAAACCGAAGATTGCGCCAAAGACCACGCGGAAGGAGCCGGAAATGCCAGCGTAGACAACATCAGAGATGACGGAGCCGATCTTCCAGCCGATGGGGCCAAGGATGGTATGAGCGACGATGACGGACAGGACCAGCGAGCAGAACGGTACAACGATCATCGAGATGACCGGCGGGCAGATCTTGCGGAAGAATTTTTCCAGATACACCAGCGTGAACGCGGCCAGCATGGCAGGGATAACCTGTGCCTGATAGCCGATCATGTTGATGGTGAAGAAGCCGAAATCCCACTTGGGGATATCTGCCGCTGCTGTGGATGCGACAGAGTAGCGTTCAGCAGCTGGCCGGAAACAAGCGTCAGGCCGAGGACGATGCCAAGGCTCTGGGTCGTGCCCATCTTTTTGGTGACGGACCAGCAGATGCAGACCGGCAGCATGTGGAAAACGGCCTCGCCGATCAGCCAGAGGAAGCTGTCCACGCCCGACCAGAACTGGCTGATATCGCACAAGGTCTGGGTGCCGTTATTGAAGAAATAGATGCTGTCAATGCAGTTGCGGAAGCCCAAAATCAGACCGCCCGTAATGATGGCAGGGATCAGCGGGGCGAAGATCTCGGCCAGCACGCTCATAACTTTTTGCAGGGCGTTCTGGTTCTGCTTGGCCGCGCTCTTGACAGCCTCCTTGGAGACACCGTCGATGCCGGAGACCGCGATGAAATCATTGTAGAAATCGCTGACCGTGTTGCCGATGATGACTTGGAACTGGCCTGCCTGCGTGAAGGTGCCCTTGGCGGATTTCAGTGCCTCGATCTTGGCAACGTCCGCCTTGGCGGGATCGTTGAGGACAAAGCGCATGCGCGATACGCAGTGAGATACCGCCGCAATGTTCTCTTTGCCGCCGACATACGCAAGAAGCTGCCGCGCGTCCTGTTCGTATTTACCCATGATGTTTTCCTCCTTTTGTCCGGTAGAGCGGGCATCTTTGAACTTGTTCATACAAGTTCTTCTTACAGCCACAGAATACCAGACTTGTTCATACAAGTCAATATGCTTTTGCAAAAAAGCATTGCAGAATGCCTATTTTCGGCACTGCTCACAAGTTGCCCACTTGAAATTTAGCCGAAAAGACGGTATACTAAAGTAAATGTTTGAACAAGTTGCGAGGTACACACCATGCCAAAGGCAAAATATGAGGCATTTATCACAGCATCAAAAAACGCATCGAGGCGCAGGATTACCCCTATCAATCGCTGCTGCCCAGCGAGAATACGCTGATAGAGGAATACGACTGCTCCCGCAACACAGTTCGACGCGCATTGGCGGAGCTGGTAGCCGACGGCTATGTGCAGACCATGCAGGGGCGCGGCGTGCGGGTCATCTACCAGCCGGTGGGCAAAACGACGTTTACCATCGGCGGCATCGAGACCTTTCAGGAGACCGCCCGCCGCAACCGCCTGCACGCCGTGACGAAGGTCACGAAGTTTGAGACTGTCATCGCCGATGAGTGCTTTGCCGCCAAGAGCGGTTTCTCGGTTGGGGATGAGCTATGGAGTATTGAACGCGTGCGGTATCTCGACGGCAAAGCGCTGATTCTCGACATCAACTACTTTTTAAAGGAGTTTGTCCCCGGCCTGACGCCGGAAATTGCCGCAAACTCTATCTACGATTATATTGAGAACACACTGGGAATGCAGATCATCACCAGCAAGCGCCGCATGACGGTGGAACACGCCACCGCCCGCGACGAAAAGCTGCTGGACATGGGCACCTATGGCTGCGTGGCCGTCGTCGTGAACCAAACTTTCAACGCCGCCGGTCTGCTGTTTGAGTACACCCAGTCCCGCCACCAACCGGACTATTTCTGCTTTCAGGACATTGCCACGCGGAAAAAGTGAGCGGCAGACACCCGGCGCAGGGGTATCCACCCGGGATTTTGCGCTGGGCCGGGGCTCCGGCAAAATGGGTTTTATAGCAATTTTCAAAAATAAGGCGAATAGCCGCAGGAATGGAACCAGCCTGAGCAGTCCAGCAGATTTCTCACTGCCTTTGCATGGTGCGATTTCATATTATCCATTACGAGGACAGAATTTCCGTTCAGATGAGGCAGCAAATCAGTTTCCAGATACCGCTTAAACCTCTCCACAGTTGTTCCGCCTGAGTTCGCAACTGCCTGTTTCGTTCCAACGCTTCAGCAAACGATATATCGAACAGGTGTTTACAGAAAAGCACTTTGCCAGTTCTTGTACGCTAACGCCTTTGCCGTATGCTTCCAGAATCAATTTTCGAGCTTCATTGTGCAGCATAGTTCTCACCTTCTTTGCCTCTGTTATACCTCTTTTTGCTCAAAAGTTAAAGTACTGTGCTGTATTATTGAAAATTGCTATAAATGGAAAAAAGGCTGCCGCACGAGGGAAAATTCCTCTTGCAGCAGTCCCTTTTATGTTTTCCCCAAACTCATTGCAGCCATTGCTTCAGAACATCGTTGAGCTTATCAAGCTCCAGCGGTTTTGCGATATGTTCGTTCATGCCGGTGTTCTTTGCCATCTGTACATCCTCGGCAAAGGCGTTCGCCGTCATGGCAATGATCGGCACCTTTCCGCGCCCGCCGGGAAGGGAGCGGATCGCCGCAGTAGCCTCGTACCCGTTCATGATCGGCATCTGGATGTCCATGAAGATCAGGTCATACCATTTTTCCGGGGCTGCCACAACCTTTTCGACCGCTATTTTTCCGTTTTCGGCAATGTCAACGGCCACGCCTGTCATACCCAGAATTTCGGCAGCGATCTCCCGGTTCAGCTCGTTGTCCTCCACCAGAAGGATTCTCTTGCTCGTGTAATCGGTTTTGGCAAAATCCTCCAAAAGGTTTCGGGCGCTTTTCTCTTTTTTACCGGATGTAAACTGCCGCAGCGTTGCCGTCAGGCGGGAACGGAACAGCGGCTTTGCGATAAACGCATCCACGCCTGCCGCCCGGGCCTCCTCCTCGATCTCACTGAATTCAAAGGAGGTCAGGATGATGATGGTCACATCCTTGCCTACCCGCTCGCGTATTTTTCTGGCCGTCTCGATGCCGTTCATCTCCGGCATCTTCCAATCCACAATCACTGCAAAGTAGTCGCGCCCGGTTTCATGGCGCGCATAGCAGCGCTCCACGGCCTGCCTGCCTGTAAGCACCCATTCGCCTGCTATGCCAATGTCTTTAAGGGTTGCAACCGTGCTTTCGCAGCAGGTTTTGTCATCGTCCACAACCAGCACCGGCAGGTCGAGCAGTTCCTTTTCCTGCTCCCTTTTGCTCTCCTGCAGCTTCAGATAAATCGTCACCGTGATCTTTGTGCCTTTGCCCGGCGCACTGTCAACCTTGATGCTGCCGTTCATCAGGTTGACGATATTTTGGGTGATCGCCATGCCCAGACCCGTGCCCTGCACCTTGGTCGTCCGGTGATCGTCCGCCCGGCTGAACGGCTCAAACATGATCTTCTGGAATTCGGGCGTCATGCCGATTCCGTTATCTGCAATCGAAAACTCGTAGCAGCCAAGCTCCGAGAAGCCGTTCGGCTTTTCTTTAATAGAGAATATGATATTGCCGCCATCCGGGGTGTACTTGACGGCGTTGCTCATCAGGTTTACAAAGACCTGCTGGATTCTCAGGCTGTCGCCGCAGACGGCCTCGTGTTCAATACGGTCCACATGGACTTCAAAATTATGTCGATGCTCATCGATGGCAGGCTTTGTAAGGGTAATCAGGTTATCGACCAGCTCCGGCAGATTAAAGTCCTCCTCGGCAAGGGACATCTTTCCGCTTTCGATGCGCGCCATGTCCAGCACTTCATTGATCAGTCCCAGCAAATGGCGGCTCGACTTTGTCATTTTGCCAAGGCACTCGATCACCTTATCCTGATTCTCGATATTCGCACCTGCAATGGCTGTCAGGCCGACGATTGCATTCATCGGCGTCCGAATATCATGGGACATATTGGAGAGGAACTCCGTCTTGGCCCGGCTTGCATTCTCCGCCGCGCGGTAGGCGTCCTTCAGCGCCCTGTGGGATTCGATCTCGGCCTTTTTCTCCTGCGACACATCCATGGAGGCCAGCAGAGCCTTTACCAGTCTTGTGCCCTCCCACTCCAGCGGAATGAACGAGGCGATTTTATAGGTGTTCTCGTCCAGAGAGCAGTATTCAAATTTATAGATATCACTTTCTGCCGTCAGGTTCTTTCGGATATTGTCCGGGGACATCAATGCCTGTATGGCTTCCAGCGGCTCAAGCGTTTTATACTTTGCCATCACCTGCTCCACAAAAGCATGTAGGTGCCATACGGCTCGTATATCATTTCCCCCTGCAGATTGTAGAATCTATACCGGTCATTCTCAAGATCGCAGACAACAAAGCGATCCAGCAGCCGCACCATGCTCTGGATCAGAAGCTCCATGGAGGCGTTGTCCGACGCATCTGCATCCGCCGCGCCGTCTCTGCCTTGGACTCGGTAATGTCCCGCAGGAAGATCATCGCATATTCGGAATCTTCTATCTCACCGCGCATGACGACATTGCGGACCCACCGCTCCTCGCCATTCAGCATGATGCGACATTCCTGGCACAGCTCGGTGTCCAGTCCCTTCAATTTTTCTGCAATGTAGGCGCGGTTATAGAAATCCGTCACGGCCTTTTTGTCCTGTGCAACGACATAGTTGTCCACAAAGAACCTGACCAGCTCATCCCATGTATGGCTCTGCTCAAAGGCCGTCATCAGGGAGGCTTCCACCTTGAAGGTGTCAAATGTGTTTTCTTCAAGGTTCACATAGTATTCGCAGAGGTTTGCGCTGGTGAACGCGCGGTGAAAGGCGGCTGCCCGCTGCGCCTGCATCCGGCTTCTTTTTTCTGCGTCAATGTTGCTGAGGATTCCGGCGATCCGCTTGGCCGAGCCATCCAGACGGCGTATCACCTCTGCAGACGCCCGGAACCACAGGTATCGGCCAGCCTTTGTCTTCAGTCGGTACTCCACCTTATACTTTGTCTGATTGGTTTTGTCTGCAATCGTGTCCTGCAGCAGCTTCAGGACACGGTCCTTATCCTCCGGATGCAGAAGCTCCGACCATGCAGCCAGCTCGTTCGGGAAATCCAGAATATCACGATAGCCAAGGATGCGCCGAAACGCATGGCTCCAACACACATTGATGATCTCACTGTTTTCATTGCAGTCAAAATACCAGAGCGCCGAGTGTGTGGATTCATTGACCAGAGCGAGATTCTCATACGCCCAGTTGATCTGCACGGACATGACCCAGACCGGCTTCCTGGCGGCATCCGTTGTATTTTCTTTGTAGAGGCGCACATAGACGGGGGCTCCGTCCGCTGTGAGGATCTGCCTTCTCCCGCACCATGAATCTGACGAAAGCGGTCATTCTCAAGGAAAGTGACATTCTCCCCGTAAAAAAGTTTTTTCAGCGAGCCCTTTGTCTGCGCCATAAGGGATTCGTAGCTGTACCCCAGATGGTGCAGCAGCAAATCACTGATCGACAAAATCGACAGGTCAGCGTCAAAGTACCCGGTAATGGTCCCGACACCGCCGTTTTTTTGAATCGTTTCCTGCATCGACTGAAGCACACTGTCTCCCAGCTTTGTCATGTCAGAAGAATAGATTCCGTCTTCATAGCTGTTTTTGTAACTCATTTTCGACCCTCTGCGCCTTACCCCAAAAGAAATTGCCGGCTGATACAGCATCGCCGCGCCGTTAATCTGTGTAACATAGCCGGATATAGCATATCATTTTTTCAAGTCCTTGAAAAGTAGCGTTTTTGAAATTTTCGAAAAAAATCTTGTGCAGTTTGCTTCGACCTGCAAAAAAAGATGCTTTTCCCTTGGCCCCTCGCAGAGGGAGTTTTTTGAGCTGCATGCACTGTGCGGGTAGCTGTAGGGGGCGGCGTCCCCGACGCCCCGCAGGCGGCTGCCCCCTTGCGGGCGCATATGGAATGCGCCCCTACGGTGTGGCGGGCGTTCCTGTGGGCGGCCAATGGTCGCCCCTACACATTCAATGGGCCAGAAATGCGATTTTTTGACACGCAGAAGTAGGCCGCAGGCTCCCCCGATTTGTGTTGAAAAAGCCACCGGTTGGCGGTATAATATTCTCCGGCCGGAACAGGCCGGACGAGGAGAAAATCAAGATGACAAACAAAAAACACACTTCCCCGCTTGCCGCCGTGCAGGAGCTTGCCGTCCTGACCGGGGCGGTTGCGATCATTGCGGCGGCGGTCTACTTCTTTCTGGTGCCGAGCCACGCCTCGGTCAGCAGCATCTCGGGCCTTGGCATCGTGCTGGCAAACTTTGTGCCGCTGCCGCTGTCGGCCATCACGATGATCCTGAATGTCGTGCTGCTCATCATCGGCTTTTTGACCTGCGGGCGGGAGTTTGGCGCCAAGACCGTCTACACCAGCATCCTGCTGCCGCTCTTTCTCGCCCTGCTGGAGCGGCTTTTCCCCGGCATCGGCTCGCTGACTGACAGTCAGGAGCTGGATGTGCTGTGCTACATTCTGGTGGTCAGCGTGGGGCTGAGCATCCTGTTCAACCGCAACGCCTCGTCCGGCGGGCTGGACATCGTGGCGAAGATTCTGAACAAATACCTGCATATTGAGCTGGGCCGCGCAATGTCGCTGTCCGGCATCTGCGTAGCGCTCTCAGCCGCGCTGGTCTACGACAAAAAGACCGTCGTGCTGAGTGTGCTGGGCACCTACTTTAACGGTCTGGTGCTGGACCACTTTATCTTTGACCACAACATCAAGCGGCGGGTCTGCATCATCACCAAAAAGGAGGAGGCGCTGCGCCGCTTCATTCTGGACGATCTGCACAGCGGTGCAACGGTGTATGAATCCTACGGCGCATACAACATGGAAAAGCACCGCGAGATCATCACCATTGTGGATAAGGCCGAGTACCAGCGCTGATGAACTTTATGAACCGCGAGGACCCGCAGGCGTTCATCACCGTCTACACTGTGTCGGACATACGGTATCAACCCAAAGCATAAGCCCGCACAGCGCCCTATCTCTCGCTGTCGGTCTTTCTGCTGCTGCCGGGCAAACGGATTTATTCCAAAAAACAGGTGACAAACCCTGTCCGGGTGTGGTATACTAAATATTACAATTTGGTTAAAACGAATTTGCCGGGGCGCGGGCTGCAGACCTTGACGCCCCGGTGTTGTCGTGTGTTACCGGAGGTGCTTGACTACGAATTCCACATCGAACCGTATGCCCCGCCTGCTGGCTATGCTGTTTTTGCTGCTGGGGCTTTTTTGTGCGGCAGCACTGCCCGCCCATGCTGAGGATGACTACAATACCACGCTGGACCGTCTTTCCCGCCTGCAGGCGCTGGCGCGGGAGTTTTCCTCGTCCCAGGACGATGCGCCCGACCCATTGTGCTGACCCTCTCCTACACCCGCACGGGTGACTACAACACCACGATCTGGCAGCTGACCGCCGGCGTGCGCGATACCGAGTTTGAGAGCTATGTCAACAGCAGCGATGCCGAGCTGGCCTCGCTGCAGGCCTGAACACCGTCACCCTGCCCACCGGCGAGAAGATTGACTTCGGCATATGCTGGCTCGATGAACCTTGTCTACAACGGCATCCCCATCACCGGCAGCTGGGGCGGCGACTGCCAGCAGCTGGCGCAGCAGTATTACGGGCAGGCGCAGGACGCTGCCGGGTACGCCGCCGCCATGCGCGCCACCTTTAATATGGACGATGACGGCTCGCTGAGCAAATTCGGCGATCAAGACCTGCGCGCCGATATGGATTCGGTGATCGTCGGCTCCAAGGTCACGCAGGACACCGATCTGGCTGATGCCCTGCGCAGCTACTATGAGAATCTGACCGAGTATGACCGCGCCAAGGAGTTTATCTCGCTGAGCTTCGGCACGCAGGACACCTCCAACAGCAGCTTTGCGGACGCTGTCTACCGCGCCCTGCTTGATGATTCCGGCATGCAGCTGCTGTTTTACATGAACGGCATGTGGTCGGTCAATGGCTGGCAGATCAAGGAGGACTACGCCCCCGCTGTGCGCGGTGCGGCCGACCTGTTTGCCGAATATCTGGCCGGGGCCGTCAACCATGAAAAGGTCAAGAGCGAGACGAACGACCGCCTTGTCGCCATGGGCGGGCAGGCCCTGTCCGATGCGCTGGCCGCGCTGGGGGACAGCGATGCCGC
>ENA-OQCP01001029-OQCP01001029.1-human-gut-metagenome-genome-assembly--contig:-NODE-1029-length-11334-cov-1.560632_pt1 | contig 11334 bp, 13 predicted proteins | sample MGYA00242760_ERZ504583 | MGnify/ENA primary metagenome ERZ504583 (study PRJEB26092, sample SAMD00036308) | human gut metagenome | host: Homo sapiens | study: EMG produced TPA metagenomics assembly of...
TCTTTTCACCTTGTCCGTACTGGATGGTTTCATCTAATCCACGTAAGGAATCCAGAACAAAACTGTTCAGTTCTCCGAAGCTTGTTCTAAATTCCATTCCCTTCTGACTGCCACGTTTTCCATTCCACATTGGGATAGCTACACCGACAATAAGATAAGCTGCCAGTGCAAGCAGTCCTGCCAACCAGTGATACCTTCCGATAAAGATTACCATAATAACCGAGGTCAGTGTTGCGATCGCAATCGGGGAAATGGTATGTGCATAGAACACTTCCAGTAATTCAATATCTGTTGTAATAATAGAGATCAGATTTCCCTTGTCTCTGCCTTCCAGTTTCGCCGGGCAGAGCTTTCTTAAGGAAGCAAACACTTTATGACGAATGATCGCCAACAGTTTAAACGCAATAAAATGGTTACAATACTGTTCCACATAATGCAGGATTCCCCGGAGCACTGCGATCACGATCATGATTGTGATAATCGTCTTTACCGGGGTAAATACTAACCACATCTTCTCTACCGGAACGGTCATTCCGGCTACCCCGGTCAGAAGTCCATGCACGATGACCTGTCCTGCCAGTATTGTCAGGAAGATCGCACACAAGTAACCCAATGTTCCAAGGATAATTGCTGCCAGCATGATATGAAGCAGGGGTTTTACTAACCCGATCAGGCTTCCCATGATCTGAATGGCACTTCTGCGTTTTGTTGTATTTGTATGTTCACTCATTATGCCACTCCCCCTTTTCCATAGTTTTCCAGAGCCATCTGGCTTTCATATAAATGTCTGTATGCACCATTCTGGCTCATCAGTCGTCATGTTTTCCGCTTTCCCTGATTTTCCCGTCTTTTAAGAAATAAATCTTATCCGACTTACGACATTTGCCAGTCTGTGGGAAATCAGAAGCACCGTCTTTGTCTTTGCCAGTTCGTGAATCACGTTCATGATCAGTCTTCACTTTCCACATCGATATTGGATGCCGCTTCATCGAAAATATAACTGCACTGTCTGTCCGAAGCAATGCTCTGGCAATCACCAGTCTCTGGCACTGACCGCCGGACAGGTTGCTTGCTTTTTCTAATAACCGTGTCTGCAATCCATCCTGCGTCTGTAAGAATCCTAAGAGATTGACTTTCTGAAGAACTGCTTCCATCTCTTCTTTCGTCGCATCCGATTTTGCCATCTTCAGGTTTTCTTCTACTGTGCCTTTGAACAGATAACTGTTATGGCGGACCAGAACAACCCTCTGCATCAGATTTGTTTCATTCACTTCATTCAGCTGTACACCACCGATGGTGATCTCTCCGCTGTATCCCCGGTTCTTGCTGCAAGGATTCCTGCAATCGTACTCTTACCACATCCGGATTCACCAACCAGTGATACAAAACTTCTGCCGGGAGATTTAAGTTGATGCCTTTTAAAATCTCTCGATCCGCTTCGTAAGAAAAATGGACATCCTTCAAAGACACATCCAATGCGCCATCCGGCAGACATTTTTCTCCCGCCTGTGGTTCCGGCAGATCTAAGATCTTAAAGATCTTGTCACTTGCTGCCATTCCATTCATTGCGATATGGAAAAAGGAACCGAGCAGACGAAGCGGCAGGAAAAACTCACTGGCAAGCAGGACGATGCAAAGCGTTCCGCTTACTGAAATATTTCCTTTTAAAAACTCGGATACCGCTACTGCCATACCAATCGCCGCACCACCATACGCCACAATGTCCATCACACTTGTGGAATTGAGCTGCATGGTTAGTACCTTCATAGTGATCCTGCGGAAGTTCTGGGATTCCACATCCATCTCGTCCGCTTTCTGCTGATCTGCCTGATAGATCTTCAGCGTCGTCAGTCCCTGCAGATTCTCAAGGAACGAATCACCCAGCCCGGTATAGATACTCCAATATTTGCTCAAAAGTTTCTTTGCGATCTTCTGTACCACAACGATCGAGATCGGGATCAGTGGCACACAGATCAACAGGATCACACTTGCCTTTACACTCACTCTGCAAAGAATGAGAAATAAGGTCAGTGGTGCGATCAGGCTGTAGAACAACTGCGGAAGGTATTTTCCAAAATACGTTTCCAACTGCTCAACACCTTCTGTCGAAACCTGTACCACCTCAGAAGAAGACACCTGCTCACTGTAGGAAGCTCCCAGTTTCAACATCTTGTCATAAATCTTTTCTCTTAAAATTCTCTTTACATCTACACATGCAAGATATGAAGACCTTGCCCCCATCCGTTCGCATACAAATCGTATGATCACCACCAGAACGAGGATCAGGATTGTCCTCTCAATCACCGGCACTGTCACCGCACGATAGACCACGCGCTCTAACAGGTCGGCAATCGTAAATACCGCCAGCACCTGTGAGAGCAATGCCGCCCACTGCCACAGGATAGTGTAGACAATGTACTTTTTTGCGTGGGATAAAAGTCCCACCAGTCTTGTTTTAATCATTTGCTTTTACCAACTCACTTTATTTTATATGGGTTTCGTTTTTTTCATTATTTTTACACTATTTTTCTTTCACACTACAGACCAGATGCCACACTGCCAGCACCGATGATAGAAAAGCATCCTCGGTCCGGAAAACCGCATGACCACTCGAATCTTCTCCCTCATCTCCGGCTTGTAGCAATGTACTTTACAGTTTGCACAGAATGTTTTCTCTTCCATAAAGGGACATTTCTGGCTTCTGAGTCTGGCATAATCTGAAAGTTCCTGACAGGAAGGACACATCTTTCCTGTCGTTTTGTCATATTCCTTATGATTCTTCCGGCAGTACAACCGGATCATCTCTTCCACGACATACTGTTCTTTCTGCCGCTTTTTTTCTACTTTGTTCTTTTTTATTCATATCAAAGCTGTTTATTCCGTTTCCATTTCTCCCGTTTTTACTGTCTTTACCCTTAAGAAGAAATACATAATGTGACACACCCACACCACTGCCAGACAGATTCTTCCAACCGGCACATCCTTCATGCAGATAAATCCGATCGCCATAACTACGGTCACAGTTCCTACGATCTTGCACTTTGTTCCCATCGTCATGGCTCTTTTCTGGACGAAGCTGTCCAGATGTTTCTTATATAAATTCGTTCCTATGAACCAATCATGCAGTTTCTTTGAACTCTTGGCAAAGCAGAACAGCGTTGCCATTGTAAAACGGAACGGTTGGCAGAATAGGAAGTAACTATTCCTATCGTACCAAGTCCCAGACAAAGAAATCCAAGCACGATCCAGACTATTTTTAATGGATTTTCCATCTTCTTTCCTTTCATTAATTCATTTGCGTTAATTTTATTATTTTACACATTGTGTAATCGTTAGGGATTTGATAGAATAGACACAGGCTTTACAGCCTAAGGTGCTACTTCACTTGACGTGAAATGGCGGTTCGCTTTGTGCGGAGAGTATATAGCTCCGATTACATAGATCTATCTCTCTTTTTGAGGGAATCTTACGAAAGGAGGTATGTGCTTATGCTGACCATCAGTGACTTAATCGCAGTGATTTCACTGTGTGCGACTTTTTACAGTCTGGGTTACGCTCATGGGAAGCGTGATTCCAAGGCACAAAAATAACCGCCCCTTAGCCTAGGAAACTGAGAGCGGTTATTTTTACCATCTTTTTTTCATCAGGCGAACCGTCATCGGTAGCACCTTTTCTAATATCATATTAACACCGCTTTCATTCTATGTCAAACATCTATTCAATTATCAAACATCTTATACTAAAATCAGTTACTGTTCACACGATGTGCGACCAGCAACGCATCTCGCCATTTTTAATCGCCTTTGGCAATGGGGCGATATGCATTCAAGTCAAAACACGCATCCTCCGTGTCAATCAGCGGAGTGATTGACAGGGAGTGAACAGTAACTAAAATCACACCGCCAGCACAAACTTCCGTCCGTCTACTTTCGTCACACCAAGCTCGATACCATACAGCTCCCGGATGCTTTCTTCGGTGATTACTTCCTCCGGATCACCTTCACCAGTACCACTCCGTCTTTCATTCCGATTATGTTGTCTGAATAAGTGATTGCCTGATTGATGTCATGCAGTACCATAATAATGGTAATGCCAAATTCCTGATTGAGTTTTTTTACAAGCTGCAGGATCTCAATCTGATACCGGATATCCAGATAGGTGGTCGGCTCATCAAGGAACAGCGTCTTTGTCCCCTGACAAAGTGCCATTGCGATCCATACTCTCTGGCGCTGTCCTCCGGAAAGTCTTGATACTTCTCTGTCCCGGTACTCCATCAGGTTCGTGACTTCCAGTGCCCATTCGATCATACGCTCATCCTCGGCACTGTCCCCCTGCATCATCTTTTTATGTGGGGTACGTCCGAATGCCACCAGATTCTCAACAGTGATATCGTCCGATGCACTGTTATACTGCTGGACGATGGCTACCTTTCGGGCAAATTCTTTTAAGTTCAGGTTCTGGATATTCTTTCCCTTGAGGAAGATATTTCCTTTCCCCGGATATGAGTTCTTCGTCATCAGGGAGAACAGGGTGGATTTTCCACATCCGTTCGCTCCCATGATGGTTGTGATCTTGCCTTCCTCGATCTTTAAGGATACACCTTTTAACACTTTATTTTTGCCATAGGCAAAGTGCAGGTCTCTGACTTCCATCGCAGGCTTGTCTGCCCACTTATCCGCTTTTTTCGCTTTCTTTGCTGCTTCATTCTCTGTAGAAGTCAAATCCATATTCTTTTCTTTACTTTGCATACTTCTTAGACCTCCTTAACAGAATGATGAAGAATGGTCCTCCGACCACACTCATGATGATGGATGCGGATACTTCATACGGAGCAGCTATCGTTCTTCCGATGGTATCAGCCAGTAGGAATGTAAACGCTCCGAACAAAGCACTAAATGGTACTAAATGCCTTATGGTCACTTCCTACCAGAATTCTTCCGATATGCGGTACGATCAGTCCTAAGAAACTGATCACTCCGGCCACTGCTGTGGAAATACTTGCAAGCAGTACAGCGATCAGGGAGATCACAATACGCATGGCATTGACATTGATTCCAAGACTCCTGGCTGTCTTATCTTCCAGCGCCAGCAGATTACACATCTTTGTCATGACCAGTGCCAGTACCAGTCCGATCACAACATATGGTACTAAAAGTCTTCACGTCATCCCATGTCTTCATGGTGATATTCCATTAACAATGGCTGCCACACCGGACATATTCCCACCGTTCATGGAGTTTAATGCACTGGAAAGTCCCGTAAACATCGCATCCACCGCCACACCGACAAGGATGATTCTCAGAGGACTTAATCCCCCTTTCCATGACAGGCTGTAGACCAGCACAAAGGCGATCACACCGCCAAGAAAAGCGAACAGCGGAGTGAAGAAAAATAACGTCGGTGCAAATGCGGTGATCAGTACTGCCGCAAAGCTCGCCCCACTGGAGATACCAATGATCCCCGGATCGGCAAGTGGGTTCTTAAGTACCGCCTGAAATAACACACCCGATACCGCTATCGCTGCTCCTGCTAACATAGAGATTACGATTCGTGGGAACCGCAGGTCATAGATCGTTGCCACATCTTCATTGTATTCTATAAACAAACCTTTCAGCAGTTCCGGGAAGCTGACCTTCAGGCTTCCGATGTTCACTGCGGCAAAGAATAATGCCACAAGCAGCAAGATCATCACGATAAAAGAAATGGCTGCTTTTGCTGTTTTTCGATGTTTCCTTGCTTTATCCTGTGCGGAGAGGTTCTGGACTTCGGCTTTAGAAGTCTCAGAAGTATTCTGTATTTCTGTCTCTTTCATCTGTCCTCTCCTTTCTACTTACTCTGCTGTTCGTTGTATTTCTCAGTTGCGTCAGAATCCTTGGCTTTCTTCTGTGCATTGTCACTGGCTTCTTTTGCTTTTGCTGTATCTTCATCACTCTCCGGGTACAGGATCGGCTGTAATTCTTCCAGCGCCTGTGGATATTTAAATGTTGCACTCATGCCAAAGTATTCATACGTCAGGTCATAGACTCTGCCATTCTTCACTGCATCAAAATGCTGCCAGATATCATTCTCAGCAAAATCCTTGTTGAACATCTCCACGACCTGATCCGGCAGTGCATGGGCTGCACGCAGGATGATATCCGGCTCTTTGGTCTTCATATCTTCCGTGTTGACGGTCAGGAATTCCTGATCGGTGTCAGAATACACATTCTCACCGCCTGCCAGTTCCACCAGACTTCCCACATAGGAGTTCGGTGTGGCAATGATATAACTTCCCGGAAGTCCCATCAGGATCATCACCTTCGGATGGTCCTTGCCTTCGTTTTTCTTCTTATAATCATCATAAAACTCGGTAAATTCTTTCACCAGCTTATCTGCCTGATCCTGCCGGTCGAAGATCTCGCCCAGCTCCTGAATGGAACGGTACATACCCGGTACACTTCTGAGGTTTAAGAATGCCCAGTCAGAACCGATGGCTTCATACTTCGGCTGCAGGTCACTCTGTAAGGATACCGGGCTTAAGATCCAGTCCGGTTTTAAGGATGAAAGAATCTCGGTATCCGGACTCATGGCTGTTCCGACCGTCTCTACATCCTTATATCTGTCCGGGATGGTGGATACGGTACTGCTGCATACACCCACCAGATCCAGTTCCAGCTTGTCACAGATATCTGCGGTTGCCGGAGAAGTCGCAATGATCCTCGGCTCTCCATCCAGCTCCTGCACCTTCTTCTTCGCTGCTTCCACCGCAGCCTTTTCCTTCGGATCGGTGATCTTCAATAACGACTCTGCGGATTCCGAAGAAGTATCCGCACTGCTCTCGGTCTTTGTCCCGGAGTCACTGCTTTCCTTTCCCTGACTCTGATCAACACATCCTGCAAGGGAAAAGAGCATGGTCATCGCAAGCAGGACTGCGGATGCTTTCTTTAATCTTCTATTCATCATCGTCCTGTCCACCTCCCCAGCGTCTCCAGTTCTTACGGAAATAGAATACCACAGCAGCCACAACACCGATCAGGATCAGCCGACCACCAGAACCGCAATTGCGATCTGAAATACCTTGTTTCCTGAAGTCGATGTGGAAGTACTGTCACTGTCTGCTGCATCTGCATCCTTTGCGGTAGAAAGACTTAATCCTTCTGCACTGTCCAGTGTACTGCTGTCCGTACTCGGAGTTTCCGATTCACTGCTTGGCTTTGCTGCTTCTGATATACTGCTCTGTAACTTTTTGTTTGAAGATCCACTTTCTGATGAAGCGCTTTCTGAACTCTGAAGGGAAGAATTTCCTGCGCTGACGGAACTTCCTGATTCTGAGCTCTGTGCACTGCTACTGCTATTCGTTCCGCTTCCAGATGCTTCTGTTACGATTGTCGCATTCATTCCTGAACTGTTTCCTTCACTAAAGTTGCTTGGATACAGGAAGAAAACCACATCCCTTCCCATTGGTTCTACATACATACTTCCACGTATGATACAATTTTCACTTGGTACTTTCATACAGATATCGGACGTTGTACCATTGCTGTCCGTTCCATTTCCTGTAATTCCAATCTCGGATGGTGTAGACCAACCAGAGTCGCCATAGTTCTGAACCTGAAAACTGTGTCCACTGGTGTAATCCATCAGACTCATTTTAATGGTAAGGTAATAAGAGCCATCATCCGTCAATTCTAACAAGCCAGTTGGATAAACGCATCCTTCTACCATTCCCTGTCCGGTGGCATACGAGCTTGCACCTCCAGCATCCTCTACCTTGCCTGTAACCGGATTGGAATAACTTCGGTTAATGGTACAGGTATAGACACTTCCTGTAGCCGCCTGTGCCTCCACTGCCGGAAAACCAGCCAGCAGGGCAAGGCCAAGTGCCGAAGCCATCACCACAGACTTGATTCTGTTCTTTATCTTTGCTAATTTCATCTTTTTTCTCCTGTTATACTAGAGAAGTCCCTGCCACTTATGTAGCAGAGACTTCCATTTTCTTTCTGCGTAACTGTTAAGATTCCGTCTGCCCGGCTCTGAGCAATTACCTGTCTGCTTACGAACTGCCTGTCAGATCAGGAAGCCATTCTTAAGCTTTTTCTTCATAGCTTTTACTTTGTTACTTTTCTTTTTTTGTACTCCATCAGTCCTGCAAGAAGTGCTACTCCACCGAGCAGAAGAAGTGCTGCCCAAAGTGTATTGTTTGCTACGACATCATCTGTCTTAACACTGGATGCACCCTTGAGGCTGGAACCTGTACCATTTCCAAGGCTGGATGTTCCGCTCTTCAGACTTGAAGAACCACTTCCAAGTGAGGAAGAACCAAGTTTGCTGCTTCCAAGAGAATTGTTTCCGAGGGTATTATTTCCAAGTGACCATTTCCAATCGAAGAGCCATTATTGTTATTTCCATTGGAATTATTGTTGTTGCTATTGTTGTTATCATTCTTATCAAAGTTCGGATCGTCGGATGTGGTCGCTTTCAGTGAGCTCCAATCCAGTTTCAGGAATACTGGCTGAGTTCCTGTGCCGGAACTGATAGCATCCATAATTGGAACGAATACCTGTAATGGCACATATCCATCATTCAGAGCTTCCGGAATCAATTCGAATGTAACGACATCTGGATAGTTTGTTCCATAAGAATCAGATACTAACGTTCCATCTGCATTCTTCTGATAACTATCTACGGTAACATCTGCAAGTGATCCCTGCGGATTACCATACTGAGGATCAACACTATAACCTGTTGTGAAGTATTTCAGCTGGCTTAAATATCCAAGTTTTTGTCCTACGGTCAGTCCGTTGAAGTTCAGAGTGATATAGTATTTACCATTCTTCACTGTCAGTTTGATAGTGTGGTTAATTGCCTCATTTGACATAGAATATGTATTCTTGTCTACTTTCACCATTGTTCCGTAAACGGAGTAAACACCATCTGCAAGATTCTTGATATCCAGTTTTCCATCATTTTTCTTTGCTAACTGCTGGATTGCTTCTGTCAGTTTTGTCACCTGTTCATCTACAAGTTTCTGTGATGCTGAATCATTATCCATGACATTCTGTGCACGATTAATTGCACTCTGCAATGTTGCAAGAGAGCTTTCTGTGTAAACGTCTGTCTGACTTACAAATGTTTTTGCTTCTGCAATCTTACTTTCCAGTTTGCTCTTATCTACAACTTCTTTTTCTACCAGTCCATTTAAAGCAGTTGTCAGGGATTTCTCTGCTGCTGCAACTTCTGACTCTGTTGCTTTTGGATTTGCTGCAACATTCTCAGCCAGTGTAATTGCTGTATTCAGACTATCAGACTGTTGCTTTCGTAAACATCTGTTTTTGCTGCTTCCGCTTTTGCTTTTGCAATCAAGTCATTCAGATTCGTCTTATCTACAGCTCTCAAACCATCCAGTGCTGTCTGGAGTGCTGTTACCTGTGCCTGAACTTCTGCTTGGTAGCATCTTCTTTTGCTGCCACTGCCTGTGCATTTGTGATCGCTGTTTTTAATGCTTCAAGTGTTGCAGAAGTATAAACAACATCTGTACGGTTTGCTTCTGCTGTTGCTTTTTCAATCAATGCATTCAATTCTGTCTTGTCTACAACCTGAGTTTCTACTGCGTCTACGGCTGCCTGTAAAGCTTTCACCTGAAGATCAATTTCTTTCTGAGTAGAATTCATGTCGTTATACACATCCTGTGCTGTCATATAAGCTGCATTTAAAGCATTCCAGTATTCATCAGCAACATTGCCCTTAGACATAGCCTTCACCTGATCCAGAAGTGCTTTGATCACACTGTTATCTCTCTCAACGCCTGTCTCCTGTTTGATATTTGCCCAGTCGATAGAAACTCTGGCAACTTTTGTACCCTGACCTTCACCAATGCTTTCCATAACCGGAACATAAACCTCTACATAGAACAGGTTATCGTTCAGTTTAATCGGGATCGATAATTCTTCGGATACCAGTTTCCTTCGGTATTCTTGTCATAATATTCAGAGTTCTTATCATTAAATAAATCATAAACGTCCGTGTACTCTTCCAGAGTTGTCGCATCAGAAGCCTCATATTTTACCGGATAATTATATTTGTTGTATTCAACCGTATCCATATCGACTTTTTCAGTTTGTACAGATAGCCTGTCATTCCGGCAAACTGCATAGACTGGAAGTTCATCTCCAGTGTTACTTCACCTTTACCCGTAACTCTTACAATTCCGGTCTGAACCATGGAAGCATTTCCCATAGAATTTTCATCGGATGTTGCGTTGAGCAGTTTGATCGGTACGGAATATGTACCTTCAAAAATCTGCGGATATTTTTCAAAAAGATTACTCTGCTTGTTCTTAACAACAAGTGCTTCATAAGAAGAGGTCAGCAGTTTTGTCTGCTTTTCTACTTCTGCTTTTGTTGCATTGACATCAGCGGATACTTTCTGAGCAGATTTGATTGCTGCCTGGAACTGTTCCAACTGTTGTCTGTATAAGTGCCGTCATTTGTCTTGGTCAGTGCATCTTCGATATAGCCATTTAATTCTGACTTATCTACTACATCATCCAGACGAACAAGTGCTTTCACTGCTTTATCCAGTTTTTCAACCTGTTCTTTCATTTCATCTGCTGTCGCATCAGATTTTGCTAATACTTCTTCAGCTTCCTTGATTGCAGACTTCAGATTCTCATAGCTGTCTTTTGTATAATTTGCTTCTGCATAATTATTTTTCGCATCGGAAACTGCCTGATCCAGTTCTTCTCTTGCTTTTACTTCTTCTTTCATTACAAGACCTGCGGTTGCTGTATCCAAGGCTGTCTCTGCTGCCGTGATTTCTGACTGGAATGCCACCTTATCTGCCAGAACACTTTCTGCTGTAGCAATCGCATCAGTTAATCCAGCAAAAGATTCGCTTGTATAGTTTTTCTCTTTTAACGCTTTCGCATCATTCAGTTTGATTCCAAATCAGATTTTTTAATTTCCTGTTTTACTGCAGATTTCAAATCAAGATTTAACAGGAGTTCTGCTTCTCCGCTTTCTGTTGTTACTTTACTTTGTGGTTTTTCTACATTTTGCAGGAAGTGCAACTACAAGTCTGCCTGCGTCTGTATCTGCATCTGCATATCCGGCACCTTTGCGATACTGCATACCGGTAATTCCGTCCACGTACAGATAAGCAGTTACATTGCCATCTTTATCTGTATATAAACGAGCAGATTTTAATCCCGCATTTCAAATCATTCGCTGTTCCATCCTGATTGGTAAGTGTTGCCTGTACTTCGTAAACACCTTTTTCCATGGAAACGGCTGTTGACATCGGTACAAGTGCATCTACTGCTGACTGAAGGTCTGCGGATGCCTGATCTGCATTTGC
>ENA-OQCP01001031-OQCP01001031.1-human-gut-metagenome-genome-assembly--contig:-NODE-1031-length-11321-cov-2.067804_pt1 | contig 11321 bp, 13 predicted proteins | sample MGYA00242760_ERZ504583 | MGnify/ENA primary metagenome ERZ504583 (study PRJEB26092, sample SAMD00036308) | human gut metagenome | host: Homo sapiens | study: EMG produced TPA metagenomics assembly of...
AAGGAACGAAAGCGTAATCAATCAAAGAAATATGGGAAAGCAGCTTATCTGGCAGTCAAGAAAGAGGTGTGATCTCCTGCTGGTTGACCGGATGGTCACTTGCTATCTTGCTGGGATGTGTCGGATATGCGTTCCTGACGAGAGGAAAGTCAGCCGGAATTGTCGGAGGGATTGCAATCCTTTCTTTAATGATTGATATATATGGAATCTGGAATGCAATAGAAGGATTTGAGGAGCAGGATAGAAAATACCTTTCCTGCAAATGTGGAATCGGGATCGGTATTGTGCAGATCTTGTGCTTCCTTGGAATTTTTGTTGGAGGTCTGAGTTTATGATCGGAAAGTTAAGTGAGTTACAGAAGGAGAAAAATGAACAGTGCACACAGCGTCACGAACTGGCAGTTGAGCGTCTGCGCACGATCGTGACAGAAGAAACAGTGGATGCAGCATATATTTCTTACTTTCAGGATTGTACCTTTGTTTCTGCTTGAGTTAGAGAATACACAAAGAAAGATAGAAGATGGAATCTGGGACAGCTTAAATCTTGAGGAGAAGCGCAGCCTGAACAGGATTCTTTATAGTGATATTATAGGGGAGAAATATCAGACAAGCTATGTCAATCAAGACTATGCCTGTGAAAAATTTGGGCAGGAGATGGGACAGCTTTTAAGTTTGTTGTATACGGAAATCAGAGCAGGAATTCCGTATGTGTTTGAACAGCGCAAGGATTATCTGACGATCCTTTATGAGTTGTTTCTCGAAGTCTATACCTGTTTCGAAGGAATGAGTGAGGAAGAGAATCCAGTTCCAAAGCCGGAGCAGATCAAGGAGATTCTGTATTGGTATGCAAGCGATTACTGCGATGTATTTTATGCAGATCGAATTCTGGAGCAGATGGATCCGTCAGCGGATTTTGCTGTACAGATCATTGAGAAGGCGGACCTTGATAAAGATGATTATCTGTATGAATTGGCGAGTACATTTCCAAAAATGAACTTGGTACGGCACATCATCTGAGAAATCTGCCGCAGGAGACACTGCAGAAGATGGCAGATGTATATACGGAAGGATATCGGATTGGTTTTATTAATACTGGAAAAGATCTGTCAAAGAAATCGATTGTAAATATCCGTTACAGCCTTGGATTTGAGAAGGTGATCTGCCTTGCAATCGAGAACTTCCGTAAGATGGGATTAAAGCCTGTCATTTACCGTGCAGCATCCAGTGTGATCACGAAGCGAGAGCATCACAAGATCGGATATTATGGTGCAATCGCAAATCAGCAGTATGAGTATGATCACAGACAGGATCAGGCACTCTTCATGGATAAGCGATATGTGGAACGTAAGCTTGAGGTGATGAAGACTGTTTTCGAGCAGAACAAAGAGATGGCAGCAGGTGTTGCAGGACCGGCGGTTATGGAAATCTTCGGTGAGACACCATTTCACCGGAAGCGAAAGAGACAGCACCGTCATATGACGAGGCGCAGAGAGAACTGGATCTTCTCTTTAGCAGCAAATCAGGACAGATCACGAATGAGTATATCAAGGGTGAAGAGAGAAGTTTTACAATTGTTGCTTATCCGGTACGAGATTGGAGCAGATTATGCAAAGATCTTTGATGAAGTGATCAAGATCAATACATTAGATGCGAAGCTTTATGAAAAAGTGCAGCAGACGATGATCGATGCGCTGGATCAAGGGACTTGTGTACATGTCAAAGGAAAAGGAGAAAACCAGACAGATATTACAGTACAACTATATCCTCTGAAGGACGCACAGAAGGAGACAATCTTCGAAAATTGTGTGGCAGACGTGAATATTCCTGTCGGAGAAGTATTCACGTCACCGGTTCTGGAAGGGACGAACGGCATACTTCATGTGAGTAAGGTCTATTTAGATGGTCTTCAGTATCAGAATCTGAAACTGACGTTCAAGGATGGAAGGATTACAGATTATACATGTACAAATTTTGAGGATGAAAAGCAGAATAAAAAATATATTTATGACAATGTTCTGAAAAATCATGAGACTCTTCCGCTTGGTGAGTTCGCAATTGGAACAAATACAACTGCATATGTGGCAGCGAAGAAATTTAATATAGAAGATAAGATGCCGATTCTGATCGCAGAGAAAACAGGACCGCATTTTGCAGTAGGAGATACATGCTATTCCTGGAGCGAGGAAATCAGAGTCTACAATCCGAACGGAAAGGAAATTGTGGCGAAAGATAATTCTTGTTCTCTTCTTCGTAAGGAAGACGTATCAGAAGCATACTTTAACTGTCATACAGATATAACCGTGCCTTATAAAGAGTTAGAAGAAATAAGTGTAGTGACAAACGAGAGAAAAGACATTATACTATTAGAGAACGGAAGATTCGTATTGCCGGGAACAGAGGTACTTAATGAGCCTTTGGATGAAGCGGGATTTTAAGGAAATCCTGTAGGCAATTGGATAGTTAATAGATGATTAAATGGAATCTTTCATAAGTATGGATAATAAATAAACAAAGTTTTCCAAGGGAAGGAAAACAGTATACCACTGAAGGAGGAAATGATATGCCAAAAGTAGGAATGTCATGGCAGCGACTCAGATCTGAAGGTGATGAGTAAGGCAGCAGCCACACTGGAGAAGTTTGGAATTGATTATGAGATGACGATCATTCAGCACACCGTATGCCTGATGTCTTCTTTGACTGGGCGAAGGCAGCTGAAGGAAAGGGAATCAAAGTAATTATTGCAGGAGCAGGTATGGCAGCACATCTGCCGGGAATGTGTGCAGCACTTTTCCCAATGCCGGTAATTGGTATCCCAATGTCAGGAAAGAATCTGGAGGGTATGGACGCACTTTATTCAATCGTTCAGATGCCACCTGGAATTCCGGTTGCTACAGTTGCAATCGACGGCGGTATGAAATGCGGCAATTCTTGCAGCGAAGATGCTTGCAATGTCAGATCCGGAGCTTTTAGAGAAACTGAAAGCTTATTCTGCAGAGATGAAAGATACGGTACAGGCAAAAGCAGACAGACTTGCAGAAGTTGGTTACGAGGAATATCTGAACAATAAATAAATATTACGATTCGAAAGAAAAGGAGATTTACGATGGATTACAAGACATCAGGTGTAGATATTGAGGCCGGTTACAAATCAGTGGAATTAATGAAAGAATATGTAAAAGAGACAATGCGCGCAGAAGTTCTCGGAGGACTTGGCGGATTCTCAGGAGCGTTCTCTCTTGCGAAGATCAAAGAGATGGAAGAGCCTGTTCTTCTTTCCGGTACAGACGGATGTGGAACAAAGGTAAAACTTGCTATGGTAATGGACAAACATGACACAATCGGAATCGATGCTGTTGCTATGTGCGTGAACGATATCGCATGTGCAGGTGGAGAGCCGCTGTTCTTCCTGGATTACATTGCATGTGGAAAGAATTATCCGGAGAAGATCGCTGCAATCGTAAAAGGTGTTGCAGAAGGATGTAAGCAGTCCGATGCAGCTCTGATCGGTGGAGAGACAGCAGAGCATCCGGGACTTATGCCGGAAGATGAATATGATCTTGCAGGATTCGCAGTTGGTGTATGTGATAAGAAAGATATGATCACAGGAGAGAATCTTGCAGCCGGAGATGTTCTGATCGGAATGGCTTCTACAGGTGTTCACAGCAACGGATTTTCACTTGTAAGAAAAGTATTTGATATTACAAAAGAATCTTTAGATACTTATTATGATGATCTTGGAACTACTCTTGGAGAGGCACTTCTTGCTCCGACAAGAATCTATGTAAAAGCACTTAAAAGCATCAAAAATGCAGGTGTTACAGTAAAAGCATGCAGCCATATCACAGGTGGCGGATTCTATGAGAACATTCCGCGTATGCTCAAAGAAGGAACTCATGCAGTTGTAGAAAAAGACAGCTACCCGATTCCACCAATCTTTGCAAAACTTGCAAAAGAGGGCGAAATCGAAGAGCAGATGATGTACAATACATTCAACATGGGACTTGGAATGGTTCTCGCTGTTGATCCGGCAGACGTTGATAAGACAATGGATGCAATTCGTGAAGCAGGAGATCAGCCATATGTAGTCGGCAAGATTGAGGCTGGAGAAAAGGGAGTGACTTTATGTTAAGAGTCTTAAGTATGGTGTCAGGAGGCGGAACAAACCTTCAGGCAATCATCGACAGCGTAAAGAATGGAATGATCACGAACACAGAACTTGTGGGCGTGATCAGCAATAATAAGAATGCCTATGCACTGACACGTGCCAAAGAAAATGGAATCGATGCGAAATGCATTTCTCCGAAGGACTACGAGTCAAGAGAAGTGTTCAATCAGGAACTTTTAAAGGCTGTGGATGCATATGAACCGGATCTGATCGTGCTGGCAGGTTACCTTGTGGTAATCCCGCCAGAGATGATCAAGAAGTATAAGAATCGGATCATCAACATTCATCCATCTCTGATCCCGTCTTTCTGTGGAACAGGTTATTATGGATTGAAAGTGCACGAGGCAGCTTTGGCGCGCGGTGTGAAAGTAGTTGGCGCAACAGTACATTTTGTAGATGAAGGAACTGACACAGGTCCGATTATTTTACAGAAGGCTGTAGAAGTTCAGAACGGAGATACCCCTGAAGTACTTCAGCGCAGAGTGATGGAACAGGCTGAATGGAAGATCCTCCACGTGCGATTGATTTGATCGCAAACGGAAAGGTTGAAGTAGAAGGACATCGTACAATTGTTACCGAATAAGGAGGCAAAGACTATGAACGTATTGATCGTAGGAAGCGGCGGAAGAGAGCATGCAATCGCAGCAAGCGTGGCAAAGAGTCCAAGAGCAGACAAAATCTTTTGTGCTCCGGGAAATGCCGGAATCGCTGAGTATGCGCAGTGTGTACCGATCGGCGCTATGGAATTTGATAAATTAAGAGATTTCGCAAAAGAGAATGCGATTGATCTTTGTATCGTAGGAATGGATGATCCGCTGGTAGGCGGTCTTGTAGATGTTCTTGAAGAAGCAGGAATCCGCACATTCGGACCGAAGAAGAATGCAGCAATCCTTGAGGGATCGAAAGCATTTTCCAAAGACCTGATGAAGAAATATAATATTCCAACAGCAGCTTATGAGAACTTTACAGATCCAAAAGCAGCAGTTGCTTATCTTGAGACAGCGAAGTTCCCGATTGTTTTGAAAGCAGACGGACTTGCACTCGGAAAAGGTGTTCTGATCTGTAAGGATCTGGAAGAAGCAAAAGCAGGCGTGAAAGAGATCATGCTGGACAAGAAGTTTGGTACAGCCGGAAATGAGATGGTCATTGAGGAATTTATGACAGGCCGCGAGGTTTCCGTACTTTCTTTTGTTGATGGAAAGACAATCAAGACAATGACAAGTGCGCAGGATCATAAGCGTGCCGGAGACGGAGATACAGGACTTAATACAGGCGGTATGGGAACATTTTCTCCAAGCCCGTTCTATACAAAAGAAGTAGAAGAATTCTGTGAGAAATATGTTTACCAGGCAACGGTAGACGCAATGGCAGCAGAAGGACGTCCGTTCAAGGGAGTTATCTTCTTTGGATTGATGCTGACAGAAGACGGACCGAAGGTTCTTGAATACAACGCTCGTTTCGGAGATCCGGAAGCTCAGGTTGTACTTCCTCGTATGAAGAATGATATCCTTGAAGTTATGGAAGCATGTATCGACGGAACACTGGATCAGGTTGATCTTCAGTTTGAAGACAATGCAGCAGTCTGTGTCGTACTTGCATCCGAAGGATATCCGGTAAGTTACGAGAAAGGTTTCCCAATCACAGGACTGGAAGAGTTCAAGAAGCACGAAGGATATTACTGTTTCCATGCAGGAACAAAATTCGACGGAGATCAGATCGTGACAAATGGCGGACGTGTTCTTGGCGTGACAGCGAAGGGAAAAGATCTGAAAGAAGCCCGTGCGAATGCATATGCAGCAACAGAGTGGTAAACTTCAAGAATAAATATATGAGACGTGATATCGGTAAGGCAATCGATGAAGTGTAAATAAAGGGTCACAGACTGGGTGGAATAAGATAAAACGATATAAGAAGTAATGAATGAAACCGGCAGGGAGGAGAAATCAAAACTGTCGGTTTCTTTGTGATTTTATCACAGAAAAATAAGAAATATGTGCTATACTAAGATTGTAACAAAGAAAAATAAAAAATACAAAAGATATAACATTTATAAGGAGGATACAAAGATGGCAGTAGTAAAACTTACAACAGACAATTTTGAGCAGGAAGTGATTCAGCGCAACAGCCGGTACTCGTTGATTTCTATGCAGACTGGTGCGGACCGTGTAAAATGATGGCGCCGATCGTAGAAGCTCTTTCAGAAGAACTCAGTGATGTAAAGGTATGCCACATCAACATCGATGAGAATATCGATATTGCACAGAAATACAGAGTGATGAGCATTCCGACTTTCATCGCATTTAAAGGAGGAGAAGAGAACGGAAGACAGATTGGTGCGATTCCTAAGACAGCACTGGTTGACCTTGTGAAATAAATTTGCGATAATAGAAGAAAGGAAAAACCCAGACGGGCTGCCGGGCACAGAGAAGGCTGAGAAATATGGCTCATTCCTGTGAACGACAGCCTGTCTTCTGTTTAAGATGTATGAAGGGAAGGCAGGAGTCAGAGCATGTCATTGCAGTTTATTTTCGGGAATTCCGGAAGCGGAAAGTCCCATTATTTATATCAGCAGATAGTTGAGGAGTCAATCCGTCATCCGGAGAAGAATTATCTTGTTCTTGTACCGGAGCAGTTTACAATGCAGACGCAGAAGGACCTGTGTATGGCACATCCGCGTGGCGGTATTATGAATATTGATGTCTTAAGTTTTGGACGTCTGGCTCACCGTGTCTTTGAAGAGACAGGAAAGGAAAGACAGCCGATCCTTGACGATGAGGGAAAGAATCTGGTGCTCCGCAAGATTGCAGGAAATTACGAAGATGAGCTGACCGTTCTTAAGGGCAATCTTAAGAAGCAGGGATATATCAGCGAAGTGAAGTCCGTGATATCAGAATTCACACAGTATGGAATTGATTTTGAACAGCTTGATTCTTTCATGGAAGGACTGAATTCGGAAAGTTATCTGTATTATAAGTTAAAGGATATCCGTAAAGTATATGAAGGATTTGAGGATTATCTGCGTGATAAATATATTACAAAGGAAGAATTGCTTGATGTGTTGAGTCAGAATGTGGCGGAAGCGAAAATGCTTAAAGACAGTGTGATCGCAATGGATGGATTTACCGGATTTACGCCGGTGCAGAACCGGCTAATCGGGGAACTTCTGAAAGTGTGCGACAAGATTATGCTGACAGTTGAGATTGATCGGAGGGAAGATCCGTTTGTCTATAAGCATCCGTATCAGCTCTTTGCGCTGAGCAAGCAAATGGTTACTTCACTGACGGAAGTGGCGCAGGAAGTGAAAGTGGAGATTGATGAGCCGGTCTGGCTATGCAAGAATCCGCCGTATCGGTTCAAAGAGAATCCGGAGATGGCGTTTTTGGAAGAGGAACTATTCCGTTATTCCAGAAGAAAATACAGTGGGGAAAAGATGCAGTCAATCTCTCTTCACGAAGTTCACACACCACAGGAAGAGGCACAGTATGTGGCAGAGGAAATCCGGCGTCTGGTGAGAGAAGAAGGATACAGATATCGGGAAATCGCGGTGATTGCTTCTGATCTGAATACATTATGCTGATTCGTTGGAGAAGGCATGCGAACGTTATGAGATTCCGGTTTTTATGGATCATAAGAAGAGTATTTTGTTGAATTCTTTTGTAGAGTATTTAAGAAGTCTGCTGGTGATGGTTGAACAGAACTATACTTACGAAAGCGTTTTTTCGTTATCTGCGGACCGGCCTGTGTGGGTTCACAAGAGATGAAGTGGACCGTCTGGAAAATTATTGTCTTGCGCTGGATTTGAAAGGATTCAAGAAATGGGATCAGGTCTGGGTGAGAAAGACACCGATGACGAAAAAAGAAGAATTGGAAGAACTGAATCAGCTGCGCGTGCGTTTTGTGGAAAAACTGACACCGTTGCATACGGTTCTGAAGAAGAGAAGAAAGACGGTAAAAGAGATTACACTCGCAGTTTATGAATATCTGGTTCAGGAGAAGATCCAGGAGCAGCTTGCAGAATTGGAGCAGAAATTCCAGGAAGAGGGAGAACTGGCTTTGGCGAAGGAATATGCACAGATTTACCGTATTGTTCTGGAGCTATTCGATAAATTCGTTGAACTTCTGGGGGAGGAAGAGATTCCATTGAAGGAATACTGTGAACTTCTTGATGCAGGACTTGAAGAGGCGAAAGTTGGTGTGATTCCTCCAAGTCTGGATCAGGTTGTGATCGGAGATGTGGAAAGAACACGTATCAAAAATATCCGCGCATTATTTTTTGTCGGAGCAAATGATACGCTCCTTCCGGGAAATGCAGGAGCAAGAGGTCTGCTTTCCGAGCGAGACAGAAAACAGTTCCAGGAGAAGCAGATGAATCTTTCTCCGGGACCGAAGGAGAAGTTATATATTCAGAAATTTTATCTCTATATGAATCTGACGAAACCGTCAGAACTTCTGTATCTGTCCTGGGCGAAAGTATCCGGGGAAGGAAAAGCACTGCGTCCGGCTTATCTGATTCAGGATCTGATGCGTCTGTTCCCGGTACTTGTTCCGGTAGAGGAAGACAGAAAAGGATTGCTTGATCATGAGATGATGAGAAGGAACGGACTTTTGCAGATTGCAGAAGGTTTAAGAGAGAGGGAGCATGGACTGAATGATTCCTGGAAAGAACTGTACAGATGGTTTGTGAAAGATGAACAGAGTCAGGAAACTCTGAAGCGGATTATAGAAGCCGGTTTCTATCGAAAGGATGAACCGAGCCTTGGAAGCAGAGTAGCAAAAGAGCTCTTTTTGGATCCGAAGCGTGTCAGCGTAACAAGACTGGAACGTTTTGCTTCCTGTGCATATGCGCATTTCCTGAATTACGGACTTCGTCTGTTAGAACGGGAGAAATATGGGTTCGAAGCAATGGATTTGGGAAACATTGCACATCAGGCACTGGAGCGATTTGCACACAAAGTAGAAGAGGAAGGTCTGGACTGGGTTACGATGCCGGAAGAGAAGCGGGAGCAGCTGATTGATGAAAGTGTAGAAGAAGTATTCTGGATTATGGAAATACAGTTCTATTCTCGTCTGCACGTAATGAGTATATGATCCACAGAATTAAGCAATTGATCAACCGGTCCGTCTGGGCACTGACACAGCAGATGGCGGCAGGCGATTTTGTGCCGAGTGGTTGTGAGTTTAAGTTCGGAAGCGGAAAGATTGACCGAATTGACACCTGTGAAGATGAAAATGCAGTCTATGTGAAGGTAACGGATTACAAAACAGGAAGGAAAGCATTTGATATCACAGCATTCTATCACGGTCTGCAGATGCAGCTTCCGGTTTATCTGAATGCGGCACTGGAGATCGAACGGCAGAAGCATCCGGAAAAAAAAGTACTTCCAGCAGGTATTTTTTATTACAGGATCCAGGATCCGATTGTGAAGAAAGAAGAGACAAAAGCGGAAGTTGAGCAAAGCATTCTAAAAGAGCTGAAGCTGGATGGACTGATCAATGCAGATGAAAATGTAGTTGAGCATCTGGAACGGAATCTGAGTGGAACTTCAACATTCTATCCGCTGCGGATGAATAAGAACAGAACACTCAGTTCGGCATCAAAAGCTTTATCAAAGGAGAACTTTGATACGGTTCTTGCGTATACAAAGGAGAAAGAAAAAGAACTGAAAGACGTGATGTATCAGGGTGAGGTCGCGGCACTTCCATATGTACTTGATGAGATGACAGGCTGTGATTACTGTGGGTGCAGGGATATCTGCGGATTCGACCAGAGAATTGAAGGCTGTGAGTACAGAAGATTAAGAAAATATACGTTGGAAGAAGCGCTGAATTCTATGAAAGAGAGGCTTGGTATTTTGGAAGAGAAAGGAGAGGCAGGAGAATGAGCGTAAAATGGACAGAAGAACAACAGAAAGTAATCGACTTGCGTGATCGCAACATTCTCGTGTCTGCGGCAGCGGGATCGGGAAAGACAGCGGTACTTGTTGAACGGATTATTTCTAGGATAACAGATGAAAATGATCCAGCGGATGTAGATCGTCTCCTGGTTGTGACTTATACGGAAGCAGCGGCGGCAGAGATGAAAGAACGAATCGGTGCAGCAATTGAAAAGAAGCTGGAAGAACAGCCGGGAAATGTGAATCTGGAGCAGCAGTCCACATTGATTCACAATGCGTCGATCATGACGATCCACAGTTTCTGCTTGTCGGTGATCCGGGATCATTTTCATGTGATCGGGATTGATCCGGCCTTTCGCATTGCAGAAGAAGGAGAATTGCGTCTTCTGATGCAGGATGTCTTAGAGGAGCTGATCGAGAATTTTTATGCAGAGGGATCCGAGACGTTCTTAAACTTTGTTGACCAGTACGGGACAGGAAGAAATGATCAGAAGATCGAGGAACTTATCCTCCAGCTTTACGAATATTCCAGAAGTTATCCACAGCCGGAAAAGTGGTTGAAGGCATGTGTGGATAATTATGAGATTGATCCGGAGAAGATGGAAGAAGCAGATGTTGTGCAGGAAGCAAAGGCAAGAGTAAGGCAAAATCTCACAGATGTGAAAGGGTTTGTTCAACAGGCGATAGAAGTATGCGAACTTCCAGCCGGTCCGTATATGTATGGTGAAATGTTAGATTCTGATCTCGTACAGATTGAGCAATTGGAAAGAGCAGAGACATTTTGTCAGCAAGAGCAGATCGTCAGTAATTTCACATGGAAGCGTCTGTCAGGAAAGAAGGATCCGACAGTCGATCCAGAACTGAAAGAGAAAGCACAGGGACTTAGAAAACAGGCTAAGAAGCTGATAGAAGATCTGAAAGCAAATTATTTCTACGCGCCTGTTGATGAGTGGATCAAGGATATGCAAGAGGCGCAGATAGCGATGAAGATGTTAGTTATGCTGGTACAGGCTTTTGCAGAGACATTTTCGGAGAAAAAGAGACAGAGAAATCTGTTGGACTTCAGTGATATGGAACAGTTTGCACTTCGGATTCTGACGGAAGAAAAGGAAGGAAAACTGGTTCCGTCAGCAGTGGCACAGGGAGTATCAGGAACGCTTTGAAGAAGTTATGATCGATGAGTATCAGGATAGTAATCTTGTGCAGGAGACGATTCTTACAAGTGTATCAAGAGAGTCTGTCGGACAGAATTCTCTCTTCATG
>ENA-OQCP01001032-OQCP01001032.1-human-gut-metagenome-genome-assembly--contig:-NODE-1032-length-11313-cov-4.295906_pt1 | contig 11313 bp, 10 predicted proteins | sample MGYA00242760_ERZ504583 | MGnify/ENA primary metagenome ERZ504583 (study PRJEB26092, sample SAMD00036308) | human gut metagenome | host: Homo sapiens | study: EMG produced TPA metagenomics assembly of...
TTTATTTTCTAAAATGAAATTTAAAATTTTCTTTTGATTTTGAAAAACAGCAGCAAATTATTTTTCTTTATCGGTAAATACAATATATTGCAACGCAGAATTTACCACACACTATATATCCGAATTATTGTAAAATTTGCACCCTGTTTGCGCACTTTAATAATAATAAAGTATAAATTACAATAAATTACAAATGGCTTTTTGTAATTGCAATTTTAAATTTGTTGCGTTATAATAAAGCAGAATGGTATTTTATCAAAATGGGATAATTATGGAAAATGGGTGCAGTGTGTTGCACCGTGGAAGGGAAAGATTAAATTAATGGACTCCTTTGAAGACGCATGGAAAGTTATAAGCGATTACTGTAAATCTAAAATTACCGACATCGCTACAATACATGGATCAGCAGAATTCAGCCCGTTGACCTTGACTTTGACAACGGAACCGCTTATCTGCTTGTGCCAAATGACTTTCACGCCCAAACATTGAGGAGATGCTATATGTCGCTTCTCAACGAGGGATTTGAAGAGATTTTCGGAACAAAGTTCAATATTGAGTTCCGCACACCGGCAAATGCGCCGAAAAAATCAAAGCCGTCTGCGGCGGCATCAATCACAACATCGGCGGCAACCGCTCCTCTTTTACAAAGCCCCGACAGCAGTTCTTACGAATACACCTTTGACACATTTATTGTCGGCTCGTCAAATAAGTTTGCTCATGCAGCCTGTCTTGCAGTTGCAACAAATCCGTCACATGCCTACAACCCCCTCTTTCTTTACGGAAACTCGGGACTCGGCAAGACTCACCTTTTGTATGCAATCGGCAATGAAATCAAGAAAAACGATCCGTCAAAGGTTATCTGTTACATAAAAGGCGACGATTTTACCGTTGAGCTTGTTGAGTCGCTCCGTCTTGCCAAGATGAATGAATTCAGACAAAAATACAGACAGGCGGATATTCTGCTCGTGGACGATGTTCAGTTTATCGGCGGTAAAGAAAGTACACAGGAAGAATTTTTTCATACCTTTAACGCACTTTATGACGCAAGAAAACAGATTGTTCTCACATCGGACCGTCCTCCTAAGGAAATCAAACTCTTGAGGATCGTTTGCGTTCAAGATTTGAGCAGGATCTTATTGCAGATATTCAGCCTCCGGATCTTGAAACAAGAATTGCCATTATAAAAAGAAAGGCAGAACTTGACGGAGTTGAAATTTCGGACGAAGTCTGCGAGTATGTTGCATCTAAAATCAAGGCAAATATTCGTCAGCTTGAGGGAACAGTTAAAAAAATCAAAGCCAAATACTACCTTGACGGTGAAAAACCGACAATTAATTCGGTTCAGGGCATAATTTCCGACATTCTCAACAATGACGCTCCGCCCGAGGTTACCGTCGAACGCATTATTGACGAGGTTGCAAGGACCTACGGCGTTTCGGCAGACGAAATTCGTTCACAGAAAAACCGCAGTGCCAATATCAGCAACGCAAGACATATTGCAATATATGTTACACGAGAGCTTACAACGCTTTCAATGGTTGCAATCGGTGAAGAATTCGGCAACCGTCATTATTCTACCATTATATATACAATTCAGAAGGTTCAGAAGATGATGGAAAAGGACAGAAAGGTCAAAGAAATCATTGACGATACCATCAAAAATATTCGTGACAGATAGACTGAATTATTTAACATATTTTTCAACATTCCATAAACATTCTTCAACCCAATGTTGAAAAATTTTCCAAAAAATATTTTTGTCAACAAAAGCAAACAAATCGAAAAAATCTTTTGTTTATGCTTTTCTTCAGTGTCAATGCGGAATCTCACCGCTTTTTGACATTTTGACATCCCCTACTACTACTACAATAAAAATATTAATAAAAAGACAGGAGAGAATGCACCCGATGAAAATTTCATGTTTGCGCTCCGATTTGGCAACAGCCATATCCAATGTGTCAAGAGCTGTGTCAACAAAGGCATCAATTCCTGCACTTGAAGGCGTTCTAATAAAAGCATACGGTAACACACTGAATATTTCAGGTTATAATCTCGAAATCGGTATAACAACCGATATTGAGGCAACAATCAAAGAAGAAGGCGAAATTGTCGTAAGCGCAAAGCTGTTTCTTGATATTGTACGCCGACTTCCCGAAGAGATTGTCTTTATCGAAACCGATGAGCGTATGGTTACATACATTGCCTGCGGAAAGGTTAATTACCAGATTGTCGGTATGTCATCTGTTGAATATCCCGACCTTCCGTCATTTGAACAGACTGACAGAATCACTCTCAACGCAAAAATTCTGCGTGATATGATCAGACAGACAGTCTACGCAGTAAGCGAAAACACGGCAAAGCCTATTTACACAGGTTCACTTTACGAAATTGAGGACGGTGTATTCAAAATTATTGCCATTGACGGTTACAGAATGGCAATTCGCAGTGAAAATGTAGACAGCGAAAGCAAAAACCGTTTTGTTGTTCCGGGAAAAACTCAGCATGAGGTGCTTAAACTCCTCACCGATGACGAAGAAAATACGGAAATTATCATCGGTCAGCGACATATCACATTCAAAATCAAAAATTACAGAATTATCTCCCGTCTTATCGAGCACATTCATAGAATACAAGTCTGCAATTCCAAAGGAGACAAAAACTGAGGTTGTTATCAATACAAGAACAATTATTGATGCAGTTGAAAGAATGTCGCTTTTGAACAACGATAGAATCCAAAGCCCTGTAAGATGCATTTTTTCGGATGATGAAATTAAACTTTCATGCACATCCGCAGTAGGCAGAGCCAATGATGTAATCTCTGTTCCTATCATCGGAGAGTCGGTTGAAATCGGCTTTAACAACAGATACCTTCTTGACGCTTTAAAAAATGCCGATACCGATGAGATTAAGCTTATTCTCAACGGTTCACTTACGGCAATGATTGTAAAACCCGTTAAGGGTGACAGCTATCTGAGCATAGTTGTTCCGATGAGGTTGGCAAATGAAAACTGAGAAAATTAAAATTGACAGCGAATACATAAAATTGCAGGATTTACTTAAACTCGGCGGTGCGGTTGAAACCGGCGGACAGGCAAAAGTTGTAATTCAGAACGGAGATGTTACCGTAAACGGTGAGATCTGCACAATGAGAGGCAAAAAAATGCGTGTCGGCGACACGGCTGTGTTTGACGGTCTTGAGATAATCGTTGAATAACTTTGGGATTGATGAAGTAAGTGAAGGTAATTGCTCTTAAATTTGAAAATTACAGAAATTTAAAGGACAATATAATCACTCCTTGTGACGGAGTAAATATAATTTACGGTGACAATGCTCAGGGAAAGACAAATTTGCTTGAGGCACTGTGGTTTTTTGCGGAGGTCACAGCTTCAGAGGCTCAAAGGACAGCGAAATTATCAATTGGGATGAGAATTTTGCGAGGATTGAGATGCGTTTTCTCGGTCAGGAGCGTGAGCAAACCGCAAAAATTCTTTTCAGGGGCGGAAAAAAGTCCGTAGAAATCAACGGCGTGCAGAAAAATTCAGCCGCCGCACTGATTGAACGGTTTTGCGCCGTTGTATTTTCTCCCGAACACCTCAGCCTTATAAAAAGAGGTCCGGGTGAGCGGAGAAAATTTGTTGACAGCGCAATCTGTCGTGAAAAGCTCAAAAATGCGGTTGTTCTCTCAAAATACAACAGGATTCTCAATCAACGAAATTCGCTTTTGAAAGACATTTACAGGCGGCCGTCACTTGCGGACACACTTCCCGTATGGGATGAACCTCTTTTGAAAAGCGGCGCAGTGCTTGTAAAAAACAGAATTGACTATGTAAAAATGCTTTCCGACCGTGCCGTTGAGTATCATAACGGAATTTCAAAAGGCAAAGAAGAGCTGAAAATCCGTTATATGTCGGGATATGAAGCCTCCGAGAATGATACGGTCGGTGAAATTTATGAAAAACTCAAGTGTAAGCTTGAAAAACACAAGAGTGACGATATAAGGACGGGTTTTACAAATTACGGTCCTCATCGTGATGATATTGAAATAATAATAAACGGTAAAAATGCCAGAGCTTTTGCATCTCAGGGACAACAGCGAAGTGCGGTTTTGTCGCTGAAGCTTGCCGAGGCGTCTGTATTGCGTGAAAGAATGGGCGAAGAACCAGTTATTCTGCTTGACGATGTGCTTTCTGAGCTTGATGCAAAAAGACAGGATTTTTTACTCAACGAACTTCACGGATGTCAGGTGTTTATTACCTGCTGTGAAAAGTCAAATAAAGAACAGCTTAAAGACGGAAAAATCTTTCTGCTGAACAACGGAGAGGTGAGCTGATGTATCTTCATCTCGGACAGGACACCGTTATCACAACTGAAACGGTTATTGGAATTTTTGATATGGACGAGTGTACCGTGTCAAAAAAGACAAGGGATTATCTTACTGCCGCTGAAAAAAGAGGCAGAGTTGTAAATGTTTCGTTTGAATTGCCGAAATCCTTTGTTGTCTGTGAAAAGAACGGCAAAATTACCGTTTATATCAGCCAGCTTTCATCAAAAACACTCATAAAAAGAAGTCAATCTCCCTATAAGGAGCTTATGTACGTTGATACGGATATAAAAAGGAGTTCTGTGTATGAAAATGAGAAAATGCCCCTACTGCGGAAGAAGAATTTCATATACCTCATCATTTGCAAGCAGAAGAAAAGCAGAATACATCTGCCAAAAGTGCGGAAAAGAGAGCAAGGTTGCAGTTGATAAGAAGGTAATTTTGTTTTTTATTGTTGCTGTGGTAATCTCTCTTGCAATAATGGCAGGTTGGATTCTTGCAGGTCTTGTGAGCAATCCGCTCGGAATTTTACTTGTTGCGATTCCGCTTATAATTTTTACGGCAGCTTCACCGAGCTTTGTTCACTATGAGCCGTACAAAAAATACCGTAAGTCTATGGAGGCAAAAAAAGCAGGCATCGCTTATTCAGACAATCTTCTTACCTCGGAACTTGACGAGGATGAAAACTATACTTTTCCGAGTATCACTCCTCAGCAGAATGATACCGATGATAATTTTGAAATTAACACGGATGTATTTAACAAAATCAGAGCCGAAAGAAATGCCGCAAGACAAAGACTTGATTCAAATGAGATTTCTTCCGATTCATCGTCTTTTGAAAAGCAGGAATATGTTTCCGTGATTAATAATACAAGTGAGAATCATGCGTCAAGCGGAGCAACACTTAAAAAGCTTCACTCCGAAATCCCCCAACACCATACGGCGAACAGAAGCAGACACTACATAAATTCCGAGGAAGCTTCGGAAAATAAAAAAACGGATGACGGCAACCGTTATTCCGTGAACAGAAAGTTTTAACGGGTGATATTGTGTTCAGACTGCCCGTATGCCCGCATTGTCACGCAATTTATCGTTACGGTGATGCAAGGAAGAGCTTAAATACAAAAATTCACACCTGCTATCACTGCAAAAAGCAGTTCAAAACCTCATTTTCGGGACTTTGGATTTTATTTTTAATTGCAGTTGTGATAGGAATTTTCGTCAATATCTTTGAAATGACAGCTTTTTCAGGCACAAATGTGATAGCGTTGATGATTACAAATATCGTACTTATACTGTTTTTTCTGCTTTTTGTGCCGTTTTTTACAAAATTCAGAAAATTCGGAGCAGACGCTCAAAAAAGCGAAAATATTCAAATATCAAAAAAGCAGCAGAAAAAACAAACGAACAAAAACGCTGTTCGTTCATCGAATAAACGGAGGTAAGTGTTTTGGATAATCTTGAAAACAACGAAAATATGAATGAAAATATTGATGAAAACAACGAAAATATAAACGAGGAAACCATTGATGAAGCCTACGAAAAAGAGATTGAGGCTGAAAAATTGGTTGAATTTGACGGCGAATCCGAGGGTATGGAGCTTTCAAAGGTTGAACAGGAATACGGCGCAGATGAAATTCAGGTTCTTGAAGGACTTGAGGCTGTAAGAAAGCGTCCGGGTATGTACATCGGTTCAACGGGACCGAGAGGACTTCACCACCTTGTTTACGAAATCGTAGATAACTCAATTGACGAAGCACTTGCAGGTTATTGTACAAAAATTGATGTTGTCATCGAAAAGGGCGATATAATCAGAGTAACCGATAACGGCCGTGGTATTCCTGTCGGCGTGAACAGCAAAACAGGACTCCCTGCCGTAACGGTTGTATTCACAGTTCTCCACGCCGGCGGAAAATTCGGCGGAGGCGGTTACAAGGTTTCGGGCGGTTTGCACGGCGTAGGTGCGTCTGTTGTAAACGCACTTTCCGAGTGGCTCGAAGTCAAGGTTTGTGACGGCGAGGATGTTTACTTCCAGCGTTATGAAAGAGGAAAAATTGTAACCGACCTTCAAAAAATCGGCAAGTCTGATGTTAAGGGTACGGAGGTACGCTTTAAAGCCGACCCCGAAATTTTTAAAGAAACCACGGTTTACGATTACAGCGTTTTGGAAAGAAGACTTCGTGAACAGGCATTTCTCAATGCAGGTGTTCACATTGAGCTTCGTGACGAGCGTGACCTTGAAAATATTATTCAGAATAACTTTGTCTATGAGGGCGGTATCAAGAGCTTTGTTGAGTATATTCACAAAAAGCGTTCTCTTGAAGTTATTCATCCCGATGTAATTTACTTTGCGTCAAGAAACGCAGATGACACGATTGCGGTTGAAATTGCACTCCAGTACAACGAAAGCTACAACGAAAATTTGCTCACTTTTGCAAACAACATTCATACAACCGACGGCGGTACTCACGAAGAAGGCTTCAAAAGAGCACTCACCTATGTTATGAATGACTATGCAAGAAAGTTCGGAAAATTGAAGGACAATGATAAGAACCTCAGCGGTGAAGATGTCCGTGAAGGACTTACCGCAATTGTCAGTGTAAAGCTCAAAGAGGCTCAGTTTGAAGGACAGACCAAGGCAAAGCTCGGTAATACCGAGGTAAGAGCAATGGTTGACCGCCTTATGAGGGACAAGCTTTCTGTTTATCTCGAAGAAAATCCTGCAGTTGCAAAGGTAATTTTTGAAAAGGCGCTTGCATCGTCAAGAGCAAGAGAGGCTGCAAGAAAAGCAAGGGAAAATGCAAGAAGAAAATCTCCGCTTGACTCCGCACAGCTTCCGGGTAAGCTTGCCGACTGCCAGTCAAAAGACAGCAGCGAAACAGAAATCTTCATAGTCGAGGGTGACTCTGCGGGCGGTTCAGCAAAGGGCGGCCGTGACAGAAGAATTCAGGCTATTCTCCCTCTCTGGGGTAAAATGCTCAATGTTGAAAAAGCAAGAATTGACAGAGTTTACGGAAATGACAAGCTTATGCCCGTTATCACTGCACTCGGCACAGGCATAGGTGATGAATTTGATATTGCAAAGCTCAGATACGACAAGGTTATCATTATGGCGGATGCCGATGTTGACGGTTCGCACATCAGAACCCTTCTTTTAACTTTCTTTTTCAGATATATGCGTCCGCTTATTGAAGAGGGCCATGTTTACATTGCACAGCCGCCTCTCTTTAGGGTTTCAAAGGGCAAGGAGCATAAATATGCGTATTCGGACCTTGAGCGTGACCAAATTCTGGCTCAAACTGAGGGTAAAACCGAAGTTCAGCGATACAAAGGTCTTGGTGAGATGGACTCCGAGCAGCTTTGGGAAACAACAATGAATCCCGAAACAAGACTTATGCTCCGTGTTGATCTCAGTGATGCAGAACAGGCAGACGAAACCTTCACAATTCTTATGGGTGACAAGGTTGAGCCGAGAAGAGATTTCATTGAGAAAAATGCAAAGTATGTACAAAATCTCGATGTCTGATATATTACGATAAACCAAAATTTTAAAAACGGGGTGATTTTATGCACGCAAGAACAAAAGTTACAGTTCGTTACGCAGAAACGGATAGAATGGGAATTGTACACCACTCAAATTATCCGATTTGGTACGAAATAGCAAGAAATGACTATATCAAAATGTTCGGAATCAGCTACACAGACATGGAAAATGCAGGTGTAATGACTCCCCTTTTGAACCTGAGTTGTCATTTCGGAATCCCTGCTCTTTATGAGGACGAGCTGATTATCCGCACTTGGGTGCAGACTATCACAGCCGCAAGAATTATTTTTACATACACGGTAAAGCGTATTGAAAAGGACGGTTCGGAAACCGAACTTGGCTACGGCACAACCGAACACGGTTTTGTAGATTCCAAAACATTCCGTCCCACAAGCATAAAAAAACGCTTTCCGAAACTCTACGAAGATATTTCAGCCGCAGTAAAACACTTTTGATATTAAATTTTTTAAATTTATTTATCAGTGAAATTCGTTTTAACGGGTTAGTAGGGGTAGCCTTGCGACCGCCGCCGGTGGCGGATAAAGGGAGCAAAGCGCTGTCTGAAATAAAATCACACACTAAACCACCAAAAAACGCAAGATAACACTAATAAATTATTGAACAGACAGTAACAAGAGCTTGAAAAGCGAGGAAAGAATATGGATAACGAACAGAATCAGAACAAGGATTCGAGAATTATTGATGTCGATCTGCAAAATGAAATGAGAAAAAGCTTTTTGGACTACTCCATGAGCGTTATTGTTTCCCGTGCGTTGCCCGATGTCAGAGACGGTTTGAAACCTGTTCACAGAAGAATACTCTATACAATGAATCAAATCGGTCTTGATCCGTCAAAGCCGTACCACAAGTGTGCCGACACGGTAGGTCAGGTGCTTGGTTCGTATCACCCTCACGGTGACGCCTCGGTTTATGACGCAATGGTTCGTCTTGCACAGGATTTTTCCATGAGATATATGCTTGTTGACGGTCACGGTAACTTTGGTTCGGTTGACGGTGATCCGCCTGCCGCTTACCGTTATACAGAGGCAAGAATGAGTAAAATTTCTCTTGAAATGCTCACGGATATCGAGAAAAACACGGTTGACTTTATGTCGAACTACGATGACCGTCTTAAAGAACCGACTGTTCTTCCAAGCCGTTTTCCAAACCTTCTCGTAAACGGTTCAAGCGGTATTGCCGTTGGTATGGCAACCGAAATTCCGCCGCATAACCTCGGTGAAACAATTGATGCAGTTTGTACTCTCATTGACAATCCCGATGCCGAGCTTGCAGAGATTATGGAGTGTATGCCCGGACCCGACTTCCCGACAGGCGGTATTATCATGGCAGAAGCGGTATTCGTGCTGCCTATGCAACAGGTCGAGGAAAAATCACCGTAAGAGCCAAGACTGAAATTATCGAAGCTAAAAACGGCAGATATAAAATTATCGTTACGGAGCTTCCGTACAAGGTCAACAAGGCAAGACTTATTGAAAACATTGCCGACCTCGTAAAGGATAAGAGAATTGAGGGTATTTCAAATATCGAGGATCATTCCGACCGTAAGGGTATGCACATTGAAATTGACATCAAGAGAGATGCCTCACTCAGATTGTTCTTAACCAGCTGTTCTCATATACACAGTTGCAGACAACCTCGGTGCAATTATGCTTTCTATCGTTGACGGCGAGCCTAAAATTCTTTCACTCAAGGAAATGCTCCAATGCTATATTGAATTTCAGGCTGAGGTTATTCGCCGCCGTACTGATTTTGACCTCAAAAAAGCCCGTGACAGAGCTCACATTCTCGAGGGCTTGAAGATTGCTCTTGACTTCATTGACGAGGTAATCAAAATTATCAGAAACAGCAAGGATACTGTAAGCGCAAAAGCAGGTCTTATGGAGCGTTTCAGTCTTGATGATGTTCAGGCTCAGGCTATCGTTCAGATGCGTCTCGGACAGCTCACAAATATGGAGCAGACTAAGATTGAGGATGAAATTGCGGCCCTCCACGCAAAAATTGAAGAATATCTCGAAATTCTTGCAAGCGAGCCAAGACAGCTTGAAATCGTAAAAGAAGAAATTATGCAGATTCGTAATAAATATGCCGACCCGAGAAGAACAGAAATTTGTGCTGTCAGCGGTGAGGTTGATATTGAGGATCTTATTCCGCAGGAGGAGTGCGTTCTTACACTTACACAGTTTGGATATGTAAAGCGTCTTTCTGCCGATACCTACAAAATTCAGCGCAGAGGAGGTCGTGGTGTATCGGGTATGTCACGCCGTGAAGAAGATATTGCGGCTGAAATGTTCGTAATCAATTCACACGATTATGTTCTGTTCTTTACCGACAAGGGCAGAGTTTATCGCCTTAAATGCTATGAAGTTCCCGAGGGAAGCCGTCAGTCAAAGGGTGTGAATATTGCAAACCTGATCCCGATTTCACCCGATGAAAAGGTAACCTCAATGATAAGAGTGCCTGAATTTGACGAGGAAAAATACCTTGTTATGGTTACCCGTCAGGGCATTATCAAGCGTATTGAACTCAATGCATACAATACCGCAAGAAAGGGCGGTCTTATCGCTCTTGAACTTAACGAGGGTGACGAACTTGCGTGGGTAAGAATGACCGACGGTAACAGTCAGGTTATTATCGCCACCAAGAAAGGTATGGCTATTCGCTTTAACGAAACCGATATTCGTGCAATGGGCAGACAGGCTCGAGGTGTTAAGGCAATGGCTCTCAAAGAGGGCGACTGCGTAGTCGGAATGAGTGTTGTCCGTGAGGGCGGTCTTGTTCTTACAGTTTCCGAAACAGGCTACGGCAGACTTTCAAGTCCCGATGATTACCGTGTTCAGAGCCGTGGCGGTAAAGGTCTTACAAACTACCACACGGAAAAATACGGCGATGTTGCCGCTATCAAGGTGGTTAACCTTGACGATGATATTATTATCATCTCGGAAGAAGGCATTATTATCAGAATTGCCGCCGAATCAATTCGTGTTTGCGCCCGTCCTTCAAAGGGTGTAACCGTAATGAAAGTAAACGGTGACAACAGGGTTGTAACAATCGCCCGTGTTCCTCACATTGACGGTGAAGATGATGAATCAGCCGAGAGCGAAGATAACGCAGAAAACGGCGAACCGTCAGAAGCGGTTGCAGAAGAAGTTTCCGAAAATAACGAGGGTGAAACTTCTGATTCAACCGAAGAAAATACGGAAGAATAATTGATAAAAATAAGAAAACTCCACTTTTTTAAGTGGAGTTTTTGACACATACGAAAATCCGGTGATTTGATGAAAAAAACTTTAGTTTTGATTGTAACGGCAATCCTCATGCTTTCACTTTTCGGCTGTTCTGACAAGAAGAATGCCGATGTTTCGGGTGTAGTAGATGCGCCCGATAAATTTTCTACTCTTGATGAGGCAAAGGTAACAGAAAATCCGA
>ENA-OQCP01001033-OQCP01001033.1-human-gut-metagenome-genome-assembly--contig:-NODE-1033-length-11305-cov-3.129630_pt1 | contig 11305 bp, 15 predicted proteins | sample MGYA00242760_ERZ504583 | MGnify/ENA primary metagenome ERZ504583 (study PRJEB26092, sample SAMD00036308) | human gut metagenome | host: Homo sapiens | study: EMG produced TPA metagenomics assembly of...
CTGGATTTTCCGCAGGATGATATCGCACGCATCGCGGCCCTTCAATGGCACATAGTGTCGATCGTCGTCAGGGAAATCGAGCGGAAGCTGGAATAGACGGTGTTGTCACATCCCACTACGGAAATATCCGCCGGAATGCGCAGTTTGCTCTCGAGCACGGCGTCCATGATCCCGAACGCGATCATATCATTCATGCCGACGATTGCCGTAAGGTTCTTGTCCTCCCGCAGCAGTTCCTTCGTCAGATAATAGCCCATCTTGTACTCAGAATCCATGCTCGGGATCACTTCGTCGAGGTCCTCATCCGCCGATTTGACGATCACGCCGTCGCCGTATCCTCCTCCTCAAACTCGCGCACAAAGCCTTCCACGCGTTTCAGGCGCTGACCCTGTTTGGAAGTCAGCGGAGGTGAAACAAACGCCACATGCCGGTGTCCCAGTTCCAGCAGGTGGCGTGCCATCAGCCTGCCGGGTTTTGCATTGTTCAGCTCGACCGCATCAATTTCCAGCAGTTCTTCCCGGTTGTTGATGATGACAAGCGGAATCTCCGCGGCCAGCTCCTCCACTTTTTCCTTGCAGCTTCTGCTCGGATTGCAGGTGTAGATAATGCCGCGCGGGCGCACACTCTTCATCATCCGAAGATAATTCTCTTCGATTTTCAGGTCCCTCTGCGTATTGCAGACAAAGACCCCGTAATTCTTCTCTTTTGCAACTTCTTCGATGCCGTGCAGCAGCATCACATAGTAAGGATTCGTCAGCGTCGGACAGAAGACGACGATCAGCTTGTTGCCGTTCGACTCTCTTCTCATCTTCCGCCGCGGAATCTGGTAGCCCAGCTCTTTTGCCGCCGCCTCCACTTTTTCTACTGTTTCCCGCGAGAACGAAACGTTTTCCCGCCGGTTCAGGATCATGGAGACCGTCGCCTGGGATACGCCTGAGGCTGCTGCGACATCACTGGATGTCACTTTTTTTCTGCCCATAATTACAGCTCCGTTCTGCCCTCTAACGCACGCAGAAGGGTGACTTCGTCAATATTTTCCAGATCGCCGCCCACCGGAACGCCGCTTGCAATCCGCGTCACCTTGATACCGGTCGGTTGATCAGCTTGCTGATGTACATGGCCGTTGTCTCGCCTCCAGGCTGGAGTTCGTGGCAACGATAACCTCCGAGACATCGCCCTGGAGGCGCTGCATCAGCTCTTTTAACCGGATGTCGTCCGGCCCAATCCCCAGCATCGGGGAGATGGCCCCGTGCAGGACGTGGTAAACGCCGTCGTATTTTCCGGTTTTTTCATATGCCGCAAGATCCTGCGTCGTCTCCACCACCATGATCACGCTGTGGTCGCGCTTGACATTTGCGCAGATCGGGCACAGCTCTTTGTCGGTCAGGGTCTGGCAGCACTTGCAGTACTGGACGTGGGATTTTGCTTCTGTGATCGAATCGGCCAGCCGTTTTGCCTGGTCGGCCGGCATATTCATAATATGAAAGGCCAGTCGCTGTGCGGTTTTCACACCGATGCCAGGCAGACGGGACAGCTGCTCGATCAACTGATTGATGTATCCGCTGTAGTAATCCATCAGAACGGGAATCCTCCGCCCATGCTGCCGAGTCCGCCGGCAAGTTTGCCCATAGCTTTGGCTGCCTCGTCCTCAACTTTGCGCAGTGCTTCGTTGGTTGCTGCCATGATCAGATCCTCGAGCATTTCTACGTCGTCCGGATCTACGGCATCTTCGCTGATTTTAACTTTGGTTACTTCTTTTTTACCGGAAATGGTTACTTCTACGCTCCGCCGCCTGCTGTCGCAGTGAACTCTTTCTCCTCCAGTGCTTTCTGGTTCTCTTCCATCTGCTTCTGCATTTTCTGAGCCTGCTTCATCAGATTGTTCATGTTGCCCGGCATTCCTCCCGGGAATCCTCCTCTTTTTGCCATGGGTAATATCCTCCTGAAAAATTTGTTTTTAATCTATTCTTCCCCGTCGTCGAAGTCGCTCTCGTCGTCCTCCTCGACCGGGATTCCATGAATCGCCTGCGTCAGTGCATCATCCACGGAAATCGTGGAGAGCGCGGCGTTTGCATGCTGGTCTGCTAAAATGAGCTGGACCTCTACGGTTTTTCCAGTCATCTGTTCAATAATGGTGCGGATCTCATCGGCTGCCTCCGGCCGCTCAACGTAAATGGATGCGAGCTGGTCTGCAAACTCAACAAACAGTTTGGCGTCGCCCGTCTCGCTGTTGTATTTCGGAACGGCGCTCTGCAGAAACTGGCGGAACATGCCGCTTGTCTGGCCGACAATTGCCTTCCAGGACGCGCTGATGCGCTGTAAATCCGCCGGTGCGGCTTTCACTGGTGCCGGTGCATTCTGCGGTGTTTCTGCCGCTGCATAGCCGTCTCCGGCCGCTCCGGAGCCTCCTGCACTGCCGTTTCCTGCTCCCGGTGCATTTGTCACCATCATCGGGATTCCGCGCTCCATTTTTTCTTCGAGAATCCTAAGCCGCTCCAGCACGGATTCGAGGTTCTGCTCCATCTGCGGTTTGCAGAGTTTGACGAGCGCCACCTCAACGAGCACGCGCTTCTGCGCCGCATAGCGGAGCTGGCCGGAGAGCTCGGATAAAACGCGGATATAGTGGATCAGCGTCTCATCGTCTACCATCGTGCTCTCTTCTTTTAAGAGCTTCAGGTTTTCTGTAGAGACGTCGAGCAGTTCTTCGGTTTCATCTGCGCTTTTTACCAACAGCAGATTCCGCAGATACCACGTAAAGTCGGTAACGAACTGTCCCAGCTCTTTTCCGCGGTTTAAAAGGGTTTCCAGCGTGCGGATGCCTCCCGTTACATCCCCGGCGAGGATCGTGCGGAGCATCTGGCTGAAGATTTCGGTATCAACAGTTCCGAGAACTTCAAGGACTTTATCGTACGTCAGCTTCTGCCGAGGTAGAAGGCGATGCACTGGTCCAGGAGGCTTAACGCGTCTCGCATGGAGCCGTCGCCCGCCTTTGCGACGTAGCGGATGGCTTTTTCTTCGACGTCCACGCCCTCTTTTTCCATCAGTTCACTAAGACGCGCCGCGATGGTATCGATCGTGATGCGGCGGAAATCGTACCGCTGGCATCTGGAAAGGATCGTCACCGGGATTTTGTTTGCCTCTGTGGTCGCCAGAATGAAGATGACATAGGACGGCGGCTCCTCCAGGGTTTTTAAGAGTGCATTGAACGCTCCGGTAGAAAGCATATGCACCTCGTCGATGATATAGACTTTATACCGTCCCTGTGTCGGCCGGTAGGCTACCTCCTCACGGATTTCACGGATGTTGTCGACACCGTTGTTCGATGCCGCGTCGATCTCGATGACGTTCGTGGAAACGCCCGCCAGAATCGCCTTACACGTCGGACATTCGTTGCACGGGCTTCCGTCCACGGGATGTTCGCAGTTGACCGAACGGGCGAGAATCTTGGCGATCGTCGTTTTTCCTGTTCCGCGGGTTCCGCAGAACAGGTACGCATGACCGATGCGGTCCGCGCGGATCTGATTTTTTAATGTTGTTACAATGTGATCCTGTCCTTTTACATCCTCAAAGGTGGAAGGACGGAATTTTCGGTACAGAGCAGTATAGCTCATAAAATTTTTCTCCTTTTATTGCATCGGCATGGAAGCCTGCCGCCGGCAGTTTCTTTTAGACAGCAGTGCAACAGAAGAACGGAGACCTTGTTCTTCTTGCTTTAAGGCCTCCGTTCTTTTTCCTTGCCTTTTTCGGGAACGCATCAATCGCCGAAGCTGATTCCCATCCGTTTTGCCTGCAGGACTTCCTGTGCATTCGGATCTACGGTCTTTAATTTTCCGGCGCACTCGCCCAGCGGAATTTTCTTTACTTTTCCGTTGACCATTCCGACCATGTAGCCGTACTGTTTGTCCAGAATAAGCTGTGCTGCCTCGGATCCGAGTCTTGTGGAAAGGACACGGTCATACGGACACGGGCTGCCGCCTCGCTGCATGTGGCCCGGTACGGTGACGCGGATTTCCATGCCTGTCTTTGCCTCGATCTCTTCTGCGATCTTGTAGGATACGGACGGGTATTTCTTTGCGATTTCTTCCTGACGTTTTTTCAGCTCTTTCTTCGGAAGTGCTGCGTCTTCTTTTGCAATTGCACCCTCGGCAACGGCAAGAATGGTGAATCCGCTTCCGCGCTCTTTTCGTCTGTTGATGGCCTCGCATACTTTTTCAATATCGTATGGAATTTCCGGAATCAGGATAACGTCTGCGCCGCTTGCGATTCCGGCGTACAGAGTCAGCCAGCCTACTTTATGACCCATAACCTCTACGATAAAAACTCTCTGGTGAGAGGAGGCTGTTGTATGGATGCAGTCGATCGCATCGGATGCAATATTGACGGCACTGTAGAAACCGAGGCATATCCGTTCCGTAGATATCATTATCGATGGTTTTCGGAAGATGGATAATATTCAGTCCTTCCTCTCTCAAGAGGTTTGCTGTTTTCTGGGTTCCGTTTCCGCCAAGAATGACAAGGCAGTCCAGAAGGAGCTTGTGGTAGGTATGCTTCATTGCTTCCACTTTGTCCAGACCGTTTGCATCCGGGGTACGCATCAGCTTGAACGGCTGACGTGAGGTTCCGAGAATAGTTCCTCCCTGTGTTAATATACCGGAAAAATCTTTTGCACTGAGCATGCGGTAATCGCTGTAGATGAGCCTTTATAGCCGTTCATGAATCCGTATACTTCGAGATCTTTTACATTGTTTGCAAGGCCTTTTACGACTCCGCGCATGGTCGCATTTAATGCCTGGCAGTCTCCGCCGCTTGTTAACAGACCAATTCTTAACATATGACTTTTCCCATCCTGTTCTTTATTAGATTTTCACGACTGCTTCTTGTTTCTTGGCAGTATTATGGAATGTTTACATTATACCCTATTTTTTCGTTCTCACAATAGTTCGGGGAAGAAAGCGCGGGAGTTTCTATTTTTGTACGAAAAAAGGAAGTCTGTGGTTCAGGCTTCCTTGGATTTTCTTTTTTATGCGCGCCGCACTTCGAACTCTCACCACAAACGTTACTCCTACAGCCTACTCGGCCCAGGCACCCTCACGGCACACAGGAGATTCCACTTAGTGCTGCTGCATTCCTGCCCTGACACGGTTCATGGAGTCCTGTTGCGTAAGACCCAGACGTCAACGTCACTTATAGAAGGCAGCTTCGCAATGAAAGAGCCCTCGGATTGGCATCACCCCCGCTGTAGCGGATTGCGGGTACAGGGCACCGCTATCTCCCCGGCTGCGCATTGTTTAGTATACGGGATTTCGGAGGGGATGTCAAGGAATTTGTGAATTGAAATATTGGTATAGCACGAGTATAATTTATAGTAAGGCCAGAAAATAACGCAAAAATTCAGTACCGCAGAGTGTGAACGACTGCTTCACAGATTTTCGTCGTACCCTGGTACGCCTTTCCATCTGTTTTTACAATTCTCACTCTGCAACACTGCTTTTTTCATTATTTTCAAGATTTGCTATCGATAACTTTTTGAAATGATACATTTTTTTCTTATAGAAGGAGGATGGACGAATGATACGAGTTACGGTCTGGAATGAGTTTCAGCATGAGCGGACGCAGGAGAAAGTGAAAGAGATTTATCCGGACGGGATTCACACCTGTATTGCAAAGTTTCTGAGACAAGAGGAGGAGCTTTCGGTTCGGACGGCTGTGTTTGACGAGAAGGAGCATGGGCTGACGGAAGAAGTGCTGGCAAATACCGATGTGCTGGTGTTCTGGAATCATATGCTGCAGGAGGAGTTCTCGGACGATGTGGCCGAGCGGGTTCGGCGTCATGTGCTGGCCGGAATGGGCTGGTAGTTCTGCATTCAGGGCATTATTCCAAGATTATGCGGAAGCTTCTCGGAACAAGTATGACGCTTCGGTGGCGGATGGGGATCGTGAGAGACTGTTCTGTACGTGTCCGACCCATCCGATCGCGCAGGGAATTCCGGCATGGGTGGATATTCCGGAGGAAGAGATGTATGGGGAGTTTTTTGATATTCCTAAACCGGATGATGTGGTATTTACGGGATGGTTTGCAGGCGGTGAGGTGTTCCGCAGCGGATGCACCTTTACACGTGGGCTGGGCAAAATTTTCTATTTTCAGCCGGGACACGAGGAATACCCCATTTACCATATGCCGGTGATTCAGAAGATTATCAAAAATGGGGTGCGCTGGTGCGTTCCTGTAGTACGAAGACCGGCACCACTGGATAATGCATGGGTGAATCCATCTACGGAGGAAGTGTATCTTTCTTCACACCAAAAATAGCAGCTGCAGTTTACCGATATCTGTATCCCGTTTGATTTTTTCAAAACAGGGGTCTGATTTCACGATCAAAAATGTTCTGCAATACACGGATGGAATCTGCGTACACATTGCATAAATCAGGAGGAAATGTTATATGAGAAAGCTTTCCGTTTTTTACGAACACATTCTACAGGCGTGTGAGCAGTCCGGTAAGACGATTCCGGAAGTGCTCGCGTTCTGCAGGGAGCAGGGAATTTCGGCTGTTGAGATGAACTACAGTCTGTTTGCATCAGAAAGAGAGGTCATTGCCCCGATGCTTTCCGATGCGGGGCTGGTGATCAGCTGTATGCATGAAACCTTTGATTTTTCCCATGATACGGATCTTGGCAGAGCACAGCAGATGCTCGATACTGCGGCATCGCAGCAGGTTTCGCGTGTCCTGTTTGTTGCAGGCGCGCTTGAAACTGCCGAAGCGGCAGAGCTTGCAGCCTGCAGCAGCACCTATGAGGCAACGAGTACTTTTATGGCCGAAAACAAATCGATTCAAAATATGGTACATGCGCTTTCCTCACTCGCCGAATATGCGGCTTTACGTGGCGTTTCGATTACCTTAGAGGACTTTGACGGTTTTTTACAGCCGTTTGCACGCACATATCCGCTGCTCTGGTTTATGGAGCACGTGCCGGGGCTGCGGTATACGCTTGATATCGGAAATTTTGCTTTCAGTGATGAGGATGTTTCGTATGCTGCCTGGCTTCTGAAGGATTATATTGTCCATGTTCACTGTAAGGATCGTGCCGAAAGTCCGCTCGTTCACGGACGTTTCTGCCGCGCTTGGCCAGACACCGGCCGGAACGGGATATCTGCCGATGGCAAAGCTTCTTACAGATTTAGAAGCGTGCGATTATGACGGTTATCTCGCCATCGAGCATTTCGATGCGCCGGATCAGTTATCGTTCATCGAACAGTCCGCAGCGTTTCTGCGCCAGTGGGTTTCCGAATAATTCCACCTCTTTCATAAGCGCTCTGATTTTCGGAAAATTTCGTATTTCCGGGGAGAAATTCAGCAAGGAAAATATGTCGAAAAAATTCTTTACTATCTTTGGTTTTTTCGTATCTTTTCCTTGCTTTCCAGGGAAAACATGGTAAACTAAATTTGAAGCTTTTTGAGAAGGCATGATTCGAAAAGCAAATCTAAAACAAGAGGGTTTTAAAGTAATGGGAGAAATTATTATTCCGCAGGGTTACAAATCTGCATTAAACCTCCACGATACACAGGTGGCGATTAAAACAGTAAAGGATTATTTCCAGCATGAGCTGACACATCGTCTGCATCTGCTCCGTGTAACAGCTCCACTTTTTGTACAGCCGGAAACCGGCTTGAATGACAATCTGAATGGCGTAGAACACCCGGTTTCTTTTGAGTTAAAGGATCAGGGTACCAAGAAAACCGCTGAAATTGTTCAGTCTCTGGCAAAATGGAAACGGTACGCACTTCACAAATACGGCTTCTCTGAGGGAGAAGGCATCTACACCGATATGAACGCCATCCGCCAGGACGAGGTGACCGACAACATTCACTCCGTTTACGTGGATCAGTGGGACTGGGAAAAAATCATGTCCCCGGAAGAACGCAATCTTGATTTCTTAAAGAGTACCGTAAAAGATATCTATGAGGCACTGAAAAACACGGAAAAACATATGGCAGACCAGTACGACTACATCGAAACCATTCTGCCGGATGAAATTTTCTTTATCACTTCCCAGGAACTTGAGGATCGCTATCCGGATCTGACTCCAAAGGAAAGAGAGTATACAATCACCAAAGAAAAAGGTGCTGTCTTTATTATGCAGATCGGCGGCGTGCTTGCTTCCGGAGAGCGTCAGGACGGACGTTCCCCGGACTACGACGACTGGTCCTTAAACGGCGATCTGATCGTTTATTATCCAGTGCTTGACATCGCCCTTGAGCTCTCCTCCATGGGTATCCGCGTCAACGCAGATGCTCTCCGCGCCCAGTTAAAGGAGTGCGGATGCCAGTCCCGCGCGAAGCTTCCCTTCCAGAAATCTATTCTGAACGGCACTCTCCCGCAGACAATCGGCGGCGGTATCGGACAGTCCCGTATCTGTATGTTTTTCCTGCGCAAAGCGCACATCGGAGAGGTACAGTGCTCGGTATGGCCGATGGAGACACGAGAGGTGATGGATGTGATGAATATTCAGCTTCTGTAAGATTGGTTTCGAATAGACTATTACTGTAAAAGGGATACGTTTCCTGTCCGCCCGTTTTCAGGGTATGACAGAAACGTATCCCTTTTATATTTTCCTGCATTGCTGCTGCATTTCGTCCTTACATCAAATCTTTTTCTGCTTTTTGCGGTTTCAGAACCGTTCTTCCAAAAGCTCAAGCAGTTCCTCTCTCTGAAAGGATGCTGTCTTAATTTCATCACCGGAAAGGATCTCTTCCGCCAGCTCTTTTTTCCTCTGCTGAAGCTTGATGATTTTTTCCTCGATGGTTCCTTTTGCAATCAATTTGTATACCGTCACAACATTTTTCTGCCCAATACGATGTGCACGGTCTGTCGCCTGATTTTCAACTGCAACATTCCACCATGGATCGTAATGGATGACGATATCCGCGCCGGTCAGGTTCAGGCCGGTTCCGCCTGCTTTTAGGGAAATACAGAATACAGACGTGTCATCCCGGTTGAACTGTTCCACCATTTGTGCACGCTGCTCTTTTTTCGTGCTTCCCTGCAGGACAAAGTAGCTGATGCTTTCTTCCTGCAGACGCGCGGTCAGGATCTCGATCATCGAAGTGAACTGGGAGAACAGCAGGATTTTGTGGCCGGATTCCACGGCACTCTGAATCAGCTCGATGCAGAGATCGAGTTTTGCCGAACCGCCTTCGTAATTTTCGTAAACAAGCGCAGGATCACAGCAGAGCTGACGCAGCCGCGTCAGTTCAGAGAGCACCTGGAACCTGGAATCGGCAAATTCTTCCTCTGTCTGGTTCTGCAGCATAAGCGCCAGCCGCTGGGCATGTGCATGATACAGCTCCTTCTGCTTCTGTTCCATGCAGCAGCCATATTTTTCTCAATTTTATCCGGCAGATCCTTCAGCACTTCCTTCTTCAGACGGCGCAGAATAAACGGACGGATCATCTTTTGCAGACGTTCTAATCTTTCTTCGTCGCCGTTTCGCACAATCGGAAGTTCAAACTGCTCGCGGAATTTCTGATATCCATAGAGGAATCCCGGCATCAGATAATCAAAGATGCTCCATAGTTCACTTAACTGGTTTTCTACCGGTGTTCCGGTTAATGCCAGGCGGAACGATGCATGGATCGTTTTCACAGCTTTTGCTCCCTGCGTTGCGTGATTTTTGATGAACTGCGCCTCATCAATGATCTCGCAGAAGAACGGGAGATCCTGATACAGTTCGATATCGCGGCGGAGCAAATCGTACGAGGTAATCAAAATATCCTGCATACCGGCATTTTGGATCATCTCTTTCCTCTGTTCCTGTGTGCCGGCGACGAGTCTCGTCTGCAGCTCCGGAGCAAAGCGGCACATTCGCTCTCCCAGTTATAGACGAGAGATGCCGGTGCAACGATCAAAGAACGACGATTTGCATCTTCGGGTGCTTCCTGCATTTCAGATAAGAGAAAGGCGATGGTCTGCAGCGTCTTTCCAAGTCCCATATCATCCGCCAGAATACCGCCAAAGCCGTTCTGGCATAAGGTTTTCAGCCACCAGAATCCTGTTTTCTGATATTCACGGAGCTGTGCCTGCAGATTGTCCGGAAGTTCAAAATCGTTCTCCTCTGCAGTTTTCATATTTCGGATCAGCATACGGAACTCGCGGTTTTTCTCAACCTGAAGATCATCCTGCTCTTTTAAACGGGTATCGAGTAGAGTGCTCGGTATTTCGGAATTGTGATCTCGCCGCTCTTCAGCTTTGCCTCGGAGATCTGCAGATTTTCCCGCAGTTCCGAGAGAACGCGGATACCGTCCTCGTCCATATCCATAAATTCACCGGTCCTCAGGCGGTAAAATTTCTTTTTCCGGTCATATTTTGAAAGAATCTCTGCCAGTTCCTCCATGCCAAAATTGCCCGGATTCAAATGAAGTTCCAGTACATTTTCTGCGAGGGATACACCGACAGAAACTTTCGGGGACGGGATGACACGGATCGCTTTTAACCGGTCAGAAACAAAAATTTCGCCCAGTTTCTGCAGATCTTCCATACCGCTGCTTAAAAACTCATACATCTCATCGGCTCCCTGGAGAAGCATCTGATGTTTCCGCGCATCATAAGCGCTGAAACAGGATCGAACGAGCTGGTTTGCCGCTGCTTCTTTCCGTACATCACGGCCATGGGAAAGCTGATGGATATCGTTTGCATCTGCAAAAACATTGTATTTTTTCTCGCCATAGACAGCCAGAAGTTCGCAGATAATCATATCATGCTGCGGCGCATCCAGATAAATCTGAAATTCCACCTGCGGCGGAAGATACTGCTGTAATTCCAGCTTTTCTTCTTTTTTTACCTTAAAATGTTCCTCCAACACCGGGAGAAGTCCCTGGCAGAAGGTCGGGATATCTTCTTTTGCAATTTCACAGACTCCGTCCGGACATCGCTCCATATATTCCAGGAAGTCGCAGACTTCTGCTATCTCTTCCCTTGGGACTCGGTAAATTGTATTTTTTTCTGAAAGAAAATACAAATATTTTCTGCCATAAAAAATGGGATCCGCGTACATCTGTACCTTTAGGCCATCTGCTTTCCGTAAAAGCTTCATTTCATACTGCGGCATCCCCTCCTGGCAGTGCCACAGTTTTTCTTCTCTCCAGTTCGTACGACAAAAGAACTCCTGCTGCCAACAGCCTCAAAAAATTCATCCATATTCTGCACAGAAATCATCACATAACGGTCATCAAGCAGGACGCATAGCTGCCGGTACCTATCTGATAGCATGAGCCGCGTTCCATGGTATATGCGCTCAGAAATTCTAC
>ENA-OQCP01001034-OQCP01001034.1-human-gut-metagenome-genome-assembly--contig:-NODE-1034-length-11300-cov-1.991229_pt1 | contig 11300 bp, 22 predicted proteins | sample MGYA00242760_ERZ504583 | MGnify/ENA primary metagenome ERZ504583 (study PRJEB26092, sample SAMD00036308) | human gut metagenome | host: Homo sapiens | study: EMG produced TPA metagenomics assembly of...
GCAGCAGGATCAGCTTGCGCTCCCGGGCGGGCAGGCCCTCGATCAGCCTGCGCAGCCGCCGGGCCTCGTCCTGCCGCTCACAGGCATCCTCCATGCAGAAGCCGTCCTGCAGCACATCGGAAAGAGTCAACGCGCTGTCTTCTTTCCCCGCTTCCAGTGTTTCCTGCAGGGAAAGACCACACCATTTCTGCGCTCCCTGCGAAAATGCATCCGCAGCTCATTCTCAATGCATCTGCTGGCATAGGTCGCAAACCGCGCCTTGCGGGTGGTGTCAAAGGTATCCACGGCCTTCATCAGCAATGGTTCCAATTGAGATCAGGTCCTCCTGGTCGCCGGGCTGGGCGTAGTATTTCTTTGCCACATGGGCCACCAGCGCAGGTTGTGCCGGATGATTTTCTCCCGCGCACTCCTGTCCCCCGCCCGCAGAGCCGCAAAGGTTTCGATCTCCTCCCGTGCGCTGAGCGGCTTTGGGAAACTCCCCGCTTCCAGATGCAGCGCCAGCACCAGAAATTTTGTAGCGAAAAATTGCAGCAGCGTTAATAGCATACACAGCACCCCCTGGTGCTACTGTATGCTGTTGGAAGATCACAAAGTATTCCTCCGAATCCGGAGCGCAGGGATGGCATTCTGCAATTTTCCTGCGGGTTCGTTCGTATTAAGGATAAGGGACCGAATTTTGTTGGTAAAACGGAGGAACCATTATGGCGATCTTTGAAAAGACCATTTAAAACAAGAAATTTGATCAGCTGCTCTGGAAGTTGGAAAACGAAATTCCGGCCAGCAGCTGGTCGGCAGAGCTGGAAGCCGGAAGTGATTTCAAAGAGGGCGATGCCCGGTGCAGCGTCCGCGTCTTTGAACGGTACAGCGTGATGGGCGGTAATCGTCTGAGTCTGACGCTGACCATGTTTCAGAACGGGGACAGCCCGATCCGGTTATCCGCCATCACCGCAGGCGGCAGTCAGGCGGTGTTCTTCAAAGTGAACACCCTTGGAGAGGAATCCTTTTTGGAGGACGTAAAGGGACTGCTGGAAGAAATTTTTGGAGGAGTAAGATGTTTTTCGCTGGATTTGATCTGTTGTTCAGCATCCTGTTTCCCATCCTGTTCCTTGTGGTTCTGGGCATGATCCTATACACCATCATCGGAAATATCCGCACCTGGAATAAAAACAACCATTCGCCGCGGCTCACCGTTCCGGCAACGGTGGTGGCAAAGCGAACGGAGGTCTCTCATCACCACACGGACAACACGATGATGCATACGTTTACCACCTATTATGTGACCTTTCAGGTAGAGAGCGGCGACCGCATGGAGCTTACCGTAAGTGGTTCGGACTACGGAATGCTTGTGGAGGGCGACATTGGAAAGCTGAGTTTTCAAGGCACCCGCTATCTTGGGTTCCAGCGGAACTGAGTGTTTCTGCACTGCTGCCCAACTGGATGAATCATAAGTTGAACAAGGCAGGATTACACACAAAAAACATCTGCTGCCCCTTTGCCGGACGTAACAGCCTCCGGCGCGGGACAGCAGATGTTTTCCTTTTTTACGATGCAGTCAGATTCACTCCGCAATGGGCATGGTCTGGTAGAACCAGTCCTCAATGGCCTTGCGGGTCTTTGCGAAGAACTGCTTCACCGGGCAGGCAGCGTCGCGGGCTTCCTGCTCCAGATCCGTGCCTGCGGGGAAATTGCGGATGACGGTATAAGCCACCGACTGCGGCGGCAGCGACATCATCACGGCAGGGTCGTGCACCACACAGATCTGCTCTCCACTGCAAGGGTAGCGGGATCGGAGGTAGTCTTTTCATCGTGATCCTTCCACTCGGTGCGGTCGGTGATCACCATTTCATAGGTCTCCTGCCCCTCTGCGGTCACCAGTACAGACTCCACTGTACCGTCCGCAGCGCGCTGATTTCTTCTACCGTACCATAGTAGTAGAGCCGCTCCGAAAACAATGCCGAGGCAGCGGGCAGTGCGCTGACACTGAGCAGCAACACTGCAAGCAGACAAAAGAGCGAGCGATAGGTCTTTTTCATAAAAAGCCTCCATTTTTCATGTTGAAGCGGAGCGCCCTCCGCATGGCGCTCCCGGATGCCTTATTCTAACACAACTCTTGTCGGATTTCTATATCCAGGTTTAACCGGCGGAAAAATATCGCAGAGGGCGGCCAATGATCACGTCTTTTCCCGAAAAAAGCAAGCCCGGAAGGCACACAGACCTTCCGGGCTTGCACTTTTGGCGATGCGCTGTGCGCATCTCAGACTACTTTACAGCTGGCAGGCGGTATCGTAGCCGGTACGGATGGCGTTGGAGATATCTGCAGCCTTGCCTGCGGCATCGCCGATGGAGTACACCGGGATGTTGGCAGCTTCCAGCGCAGCAGCGTCAAACTCGTTGGAGCGTGCGCCCATAGCCAGCACGATGTGATCGCAGGGGATGGTCACCTCTGCGCCGTCCTTGTTCTCGCAGACAACGGCATCCATGCGGAATTCCTTGACCTTGTGGCCGGGGTACTGCTCCACACCGTAGGTCTGTAGTTTTCCAGCAGGGTGGGCAGAATGGTGGTGCTCTCGCCTGCTGCGATCTTGTCCATCATCTCGATGACGGACACCTTGCAGCCGCGGGCAGCCAGATACTCTGCGGTCTCGCAGCCCACCATGCCGCCGCCGATGACAGCCACAGTGCCGTAGACCTGCTGCTCACCGGCCAGCACCTTCCAGGCATCGGCCACGTTCACGCCGTCAATGCCGGGGATGCGGGGTGCGGCGCTGTGTGCGCCCACAGCGTTGATGACTGCCTCAAACCGGCATCCTTCAGCTGCTCGGCGGTGCGGGTCTGGCCCATGCACAGGTGCACACCGGCGTTGCAGACTGCATGGATCAGATCCTGTGCGGCGCGGCGCATCTCCTCCTTGCGGGGAGGCACGCAGGCGATGTTCAGCTGACCGCCCAGAGAGGTGGTCTTTTCAAACAGGGTCACATCATGGCCGCGCAGGGCTGCCACACGGGCTGCCTCCAAGCCGGCAGGGCCGCCGCCGAGAACAGCGATCTTCTTTTTCTGCTCTGCAGGCTGGATGCTGCGGCTGTTCTCATAGCCATTTTCGGCATTGAGCACGCAGGACAGGAACTGGCGGTTCTGGATGGCATCGGTGCAGCCCTTGTTGCAGCTGATGCAGCGGCGAATATCGCAGGCCTTACCTGCAGCGATCTTTGCGCCCCAATCAGGGTCTGCCAGCAGCGGACGGCCAACAGCCACCATATCAGCCATGCCGCTCTCGATGACACGCTCTGCCATCTCGGCATCCACGATACGGCCCACGGCGCTGACCGGCACATTGACAGCCTTTTTGATGTCGCCGGCGATCCTGACAAAGAAGCCGTAGGGCTGCACACCCATGGAGGAATGGTATCGGCCATGTTGCCGGTGTGGTTGGCCTGGGCAACGTGGAACATATCCACGCCGTCCTCCACCAGCCACTGGGCGAACTGCACCGCATCGGCCTCGTCGATGCGCCCTTGCCGCGCTGCGGGGTGACGATGGACAGCTTGTAGTCAATGATCATATCCGGCACAGCCTTGCGGATGGCGCGGGTCAGCATCCGGGCAAAGCGGACGCGGTTCTCCAGACTGCCGCCGAACTTGTCGGTACGGTGGTTCATCCGGGTGGAGCACAGGCAGCCGTTCAGGCGGTCGCCGTGGATCTGGATCACGTCCACACCGGCCTTCTGGGCACGCACCGCGCAGGCGCACATCTTATCGATGATGGCCATCAGCATCTCCTCGCTGACCTCATCGGTAAAGAACATCATATCGTGATGCAGGCGCTGACGCATCTCGTCAAACTTCTTCTGCATGAACAGGCTGTTGATGGCATCCACATCGTACTCCGGGTGGAAGAGCTGGACACCCAGCTTGGTGCCGTAGGCGTGAACACTGTCGGCCAGCTCCTTGAAGGCCGGGATCTGGCTGTCGTCAAACAGCTTGGGGGTGGGAGAAAAGCTGTTGATGGGTGCCACATCGCCCAGAACGATGTAACCCACGCCGCCCTTTGCCAGGCGGGTGTAAAAGCCATATCCTGCTCGCTGATCATGCCGTTCTTTTCGTAGCCGGTGGTCAGCGGGGGGAACATGATGCGGTTCTTAAAGGTCTGTCCGCCCACTACAATGGGCTGCAGGATCATGTTTTCCATACAAATGCCTCCTTACAGATGTGCTTTGATGAATGCGGCGGTCTTTTCCTCCACGGCGGCACGAGCGGTCAGCGTGGCAAAGTTGTGTCCGCCGCCTGCAATGGTATCCACTCGGGTGCGGTGTACCCCTCGGCATAGCGGCTGCAGGTGCCTCGTCCACCAGACGGTCATCGTCGCCCGCAGCAGAAGCACCGGGCCGTTGTAGCCCTTGGCCTCGGTAAAGGGATCGGGGTGCTTGGCCATCTCATAGTTAAAGGCCATCTTGTAGCACAGACCCTCCATGTCGGCGTAGTCCTTGCCGGTCTGGGTCACACCGTCGGCGCGCTGGGCGCAGCCGAACCACATCCCTGCGCCCGGGCACAGCAGGATCAGCCGTGGGGCTGGATTACCGGAGCGCAGGAGCAGCAATGTAGCCGCCCATGCTCTGGCCGGAGAGGAACATCTTTTCGCTGTCCACATAGGCTGCTCAGCTGCCCATGCAAAGATATCCTGTGCATCGGTGTGCAGGCCGTCGAAGCTCATATCCTCGAACTCGCCGTCGCTCTCGCCGTTGCCGTAGAAATCAAACCGGGCGCTGCCGATGCCCTGCGCTGCCAGAGCGCGGGACAGGTGGGTGTACATGGACTTGTAGCCGCTGCAGCTGCCGGCAAAGCCGTGCAGATGCACCACAAAGGGCACCTTGCCCTCCGTATCAGGCAGGGTCACGATGCCGCGCAGGGTGTGGCCATTGCGGTTTTTAAACTGGACCTGTAAGATCTTCATGGTTTACTTGCTCTCCTTTGCGGCGCGGCGAGCCTTCAGCTCGGTCAGCATCTCAGCAGTCTTCTGCTTGGTCAGGGGGTAGACGAAGAACAGGATGGCAACTGCAATGCCGTAGCCCAGGAAGTAGACGCCGGTGTAGCTCTTCCAGATAGCGTTCACAACGCCTGCGGTCTGCACAGCGCCAGCGGTAACGTTGTAGCCGATGGCACCCAGCACAAAGCTGGACAGGCTGCCGGAAATGGCGCTTGCAAGCTTGCGGAAGAAGGAATAGGTGGAGTAAACGATGCCCTCGTTGCGCTCGCCGGTCTTCAGCTCATGGTAGTCGATGCGTCGTTGACCATAGCCCAGATCAGCACCTGCATGCCGGAAGCGCCCAGATAGCAGATACCGTTGATGACGATGAAGGCCACGGGGTTATGGATGGGGAAGAAGAACAGGATGCCGAACACGACGGCGGCAAAGCCTGCGCCCATGCAGCACCACTCCTTCTTGCCGAACTTGTTGGCCAGAGGCTGGGTGATGGCAAAGGAGAGCACTGCATACAGCACGCTCAGCATGCCGGAGACAGCCTGGATCTTGACGTTGCCGAAGAAGTCCTTGTACAGATAGGTGTTCAGGCCGTTGACCACGGAAGCGCCGATCATGCCGGTCAGGCTGAAGAACATCACGCCCAGCAGAGCCTTGTTGTGAGAGATCTCCTTGAGAACGTGCAGGTAGTTCAGCTTTTCGCCCTGCGGACGCTCGGGCACTTCCACGCGCTCCTTGCACCACACGCAGGTGATCTGCAGGCACAGCAGACCCAGCATAGCGCAGATGCAGGCCAGCATCAGGAAGCGGCCAGCCACGGGCTTGTTGTCCACATACAGGAACAGGGGGCCGATCATGACCATGACGGTCATAAAGATGGTGCCGCCCAGGCTGCGGTAACGGGACAGGGCGGTGCGCTGGCTCACATCATCGGTCATCACGCTGGACAGGGTGCCGAAGGGCACGTTGACGCAGGTGTACAGTGCCTCATACAGCACATAGGTGACGAACATATAGGCCAGACGCAGGCCGTAGTTGATGTTGCCCACATTGACAAAGCCCAGCACACAGAGCACTGCCATGGGGAACGAGAAAGCGCGGATCCACGGGATGAACTTGCCGCCCTTGGTGGCCTTGCGGGAGTCCACGATCGCACCGATGATGGGTCGTTGACGGCATCCCAGATCTTGGTGACCAGCAGCAGGATACCCACATGGAAGGGGTTGACCTGCAGGATCAGGGTGTAGAAGATCGACAGATACATGGCGCGGTACTGCTCCGTGAAGCAGCAGCCCAGATCGCCCAGTGTATAGCCGATCTTGTCCTTCATGGAGAAGGGCCGAACGGTCTTTTTCTGGTCCATTGCGTTTTATCCTCCTTAAAAAACAGATGAAACCACGAGGCTTTTCACACAAGCCTCTTCTTTTCAATTGTATTATACGTTAATTTTGCGTCAAAGCATATCCAAAAAATGATTGAAAACTATCGCAAATTGATGTATTATGCAATTATGACAGTTGTGCCTTTCAGTTGTGTACAACAAACTGTCGCATCTGACAGTTCCACGGAGGGAATTTTGGTGAATTATACAGCCAAACGTTATCTTTTTGAACAAAGCACTGTTCGGGAATTCTTTTCCGGCGCGTATTATGACCTGTTTCTGGTCATGCGGGGCAGCGGTGTGTTCCGGTGCAGCGAGGTGGTGCTGCCCGCCCAGCAGCAGAATCTGATCATCCTCAAGCCCGGGCAGGGCGGCAGACTGGAATATGCCGGAGCCTACGGCCCGCTGGAGATCATCCGGGTGCAGTTGTCTCCCCAGATGCTGGCGCAGTTGTCGGATGAGGACACTGACTTTGAAAAAAGCTTCAACGTGGTGCCCTTCCGGCAGGTGGCCGTCCGGCCGGACAGCCAGATCTATATGCTGCTGAAAAATCTTGCCCGGAAACTGCTGGTGCTCCCCCAGGAGAGCAGCCAGTTCGGCGCGGCGGCGTTCGAGCACGGCATATTGCAAATGTTCGTGGTACTGGCGCTGCGTGCCTGCATCCATGCCGAATTCCACACCGCTTCGGTCAGCCGCCACCACCTGATGCTGGATGAGGTATTCCTGTTTATTCAGGCGCACCTCACCGAGGAACTGACGCTGGATCGTCTGGAAAAGGAGTTTTTCGTCTCCCGGGAGCACATTGCCCGGGAATTCAAACGCCAGACCGGCCAGACCGTGCACCGCTACATCGTAAAGGCCCGGCTGGACCGCTGCTGCGCCCTCATTGAGCAGGGCCTGCCCATTACTGAGGTGTACAAGACCAGCGGCTTCGGGGGCTACAACCACTTTTTCCGCGCCTTTAAAAAGGAGTACGGCATGACACCCAAGGAATATTTCAGCACCACCCGGCAGGATGCCCGGGGATGAGCCTTTGCAAAAGAAGTCCCGGCTGCAATTTTTGTGCAGGCTGAAACGTATTTTATATAAAACGGCAGCTGCCGTTTTTCAACGAACGATCTCCATTGCTGACAGGAGGGAAGCTCTATGAAACTTCTGCTGATTATCGTGCCCTTGCGCTGAATGCCCTGCGTGGCAGATGGAAGACAGCTGTTCTGGCCGGACTGATCGCCAGTTTGCTGGGAGCCAACATTGTGAGCAGCTCAGACAGGGTCATCTCCAACATGAGCCAGAACGCCAACGGCGACACCCCGGGGTTTGCCGGGCTGCTTTCTACCGGCAGCGGCGGCGTGCTGGCGGTTCTCGTGATCTGCATCCTTGCCTGGGCAGTGTTTACCGTCATCGTGAGCGGTGCGGCGCGGCTGGGCTACGCCCGGTTCAACCTGAACCTTGCAGACGGCAGGGACGCTGCCCTCTCCGACCTCGCTTCCCAGAAGCACCGCCTGTGGGACGGCTTCTGCATGAATTTCCTGCAGGGGCTTTATGTGGCGCTCTGGTCGCTGCTGCTGTTCATCCCCGGCGTGGTAAAAGCTACAGCTATGCCATGACCCCCTATATCATGGCCGAGCACCCCGGCCTGACGGCCAACGAAGCCATCACTGAATCCCGGCGCATCATGGACGGCAACAAGTGGCGGCTGTTCTGCTCGATCTCAGCTTTCTGGCTGGGAGCTGCTCTGCACCCTGCCCATGCTGATTGGTTTCTCTCTCGTTTTTGCCTTCACCCACTCGGCGGATACAGTCCTTGTTCTGCTGATCCTGCTGTCCATCCCGCTGAGCGCCGGCTTCTTTTTTCTGCACCCCTACGAGGAAGCGGCCTGGGCGATCTTTTACCGGGATATCACCGCCGCACTTTCTGACACCGAGGAAATCTGAGAATGAAACATACCGCCTGCTATCACCTGCCCGGACTGTTCGAGTTCTACGAGCTCTACCGCCTGTTCCTGCCCCTGTTCCGGGAGCACCGGGAATATTTTTATGACTGGTGTGAGATCGGCTCCATCTACGGCGCTCCGCCGGATTGCATCTGGGGCGGGGGCCGCGTGGAGGCCGGGGAGCACTCCCCCGCCGAAGTTCTGGCTCTGACCCAGGAATACGGCATCTCTGCCCGGCTCACATTCAGCAATTCCCTGCTCCGCCCGGAGCACCTCTCGGATCAGAAATGCAACGCAGTGTGTCAGCAGTTTGCCCAGCGGGGCACTGTGCAGAATGGGGTCATCGTCCACTCCGAGCTGCTTTTGAACTACCTGCAGCAGCATTACCCGGAGCTTTATCTCGTATCCTCCACCACCAAGGTCCTGACAGATCTTCAGCGTTTCAGGCAGAGTCCGGCGGCCGGAGTTCCGGTATGTCGTGCCGGACTTCCGGCTGAACAAGTCCTTCGATGCCCTGGATACGCTCTCCCAGCCCGAAAAGGACAAAGTAGAATTTCTCTGCAACGAGTGCTGCTGGTTCGGCTGCACCGAGCGCAGGCGCTGCTACGAAGCCGTCAGCCGCAAAAATCTGGGGGAGGTCTGCGAACATCGGTGCACCGCCCCCGGCGCGCAGGAGGGCTACCGCTTTTCCAAGGCGATGGAAAACCCCGGGTTCATCGGCACTGCGGACATCCGGGAGCGCTATCTGCCGTTGGGCTTTTCCAATTTCAAGCTGGAAGGGCGCGGGCTGGGCAGCGCGCTGGTGCTGGAGTTTCTGCTCTATTATCTGACCCGGCCGGAGTATCAGATCCACGTCCGGGAGGCGATCTATCTGGACAACATGCTGGACCTCTTTTAAGGGTTGCACCACCGGCGCAGTGTGGTATAATCAGCATAACAGAGCACTTGCAAGCGGCGCTCTGTTCCGTCCAATCCAAGTCAGGAGGAGATCGTTATGGAATTCACTCAGCTTATTGCACAGCGGTATTCCTGCAAAAATTTTGGTACAGGCAAGGTAGACGCTGCAGCACTCCACACCATTCTGGAAGCCGGTCGGCTGGCACCCACCGCCAAGAACACTCAGGAACAGCGCATCTACGTCGTTCAATCCGAAGAAGGGCTGGCAAAGATCGATGCTGCCACTCCCTGCCGCTACGGTGCCCCCATCTGTCTGGTGGTCGCCTATAACAAGAACCACCACCTTTACTTTACCCCGGCGAGCGGATGAACTCCGGCATTGAGGATGCCGCCATCGTGGCCACCCACCTGCTGCTGGGCGCTGCCAATGCAGGCGTAGACAGCTGCTGGGTCAACTTTTTTGACCCGGACAAGCTGGCAAAAGCGCTGGGTCTGCCTGAAAACGAGGAGATCGTGATGCTCCTTGATCTGGCCACGCTGCCGAGGGTGCAGGTCCCCTGCCCAACCACAGCTCCCGCAAGCCTCTGTCCGAAACCGTCACGTTCCTGTAACCATCACAGGGATGCAAAAAGCCCCGCACGTTGGTTTTCCGGCCAACATGCGGGGGCTTGTGTTTTATTCCAGTTTTCAGTTCTGCGGGTGGACGATATCCCGCCAATCCAGATCTCCACGTTCCAAACCGTGGATGAGCACCTCCGCGGTGGCGATGTTGGTGGCCAGCGGGATGTTATGCACATCACACAGGCGCAGCAGGGTCATCTCGTTGGGCTCGCTGGGCTTTGCGTTGATCGGATCGCGGAAGAACAGGAGCAGATCGACCTCATTGCAGGCAATGCGGGATGCGATCTGCTGATCACCGCCCTGAACACCTGCCAGAAAGCGCTGGATCTGCAGACCTGTTGCCTCGGAGATCAGCTTGCCGGTGGTACCCGTAGCCACCAATTTATGCTGGCTCAAAATCCGGCAATACGCCGTACAGAACTGAACCATCAGCTCTTTTTTGGAGTCATGCGCAATCAGTGCAATCGTCATCGGTCAACCTCTCCTTTTCCCACGCCCCTGTCCGGGGCAATCATCTTGCACATATCATAGTATCACAGTTTCCGTCTTTTTACAACTGTTTTTCGGGCAAAAGTTTCCAATTTTTCATAGATTTCTGCCAAATCCACGCACCATGCTCAGGCGGCGGGCTGTTCTGCGGGAGCGGTGTCGTCTGCAAGGGCGTCGTTGTTTTCCACAGTCTCCGGCACAGCATCCTGCCCGTCAGCTGTCGTGTCAGCCGTCTCGCCTGCTCCTGTCTCGTCCAGCGTCAGGCTGCCGTCCTTCATGGCGTAGTAGGCGTCGAAGATGTCGGCCACGAGGTTGCCGGCGCGGGCGCCGCCTCCGCCGTACTCAATGACGATGCCGAGGCGATCTCAGCGTCCTCTGCCGGGCCGTAGGCCACCATCATGGTGTTGGTGTAGTGCTTGCGGGTGCTGCCGACGTAGTACGTCTCGCTGCGCTGAGGGGTGCCGGTCTTGCAGGCGATGGTGACGGGGTAGTCCTTCAGGCCCGACACCGTCTCCGACACGCCGATCATGCCCTGCCGCACGAGGTCGAAGGTGTCGCCCCGGTCCTCGATGACGTCCATCACCTCGGGCTGGGTCTCCTGCAGGACTTTGCCGGCGTTGGTGTCGAGGATGGCCTTGACGAAGTGGGTGCGGTAGCGCACACCCCGGTTGGCCAGCGTGCCGGCGTAAGTCGCCAGCTGGACGGGGGTAACGACGGTATTGCCCTGACCGATAGCGGCCTGGATGTCCAGAGAAGCGGTGTAGTTGGAGTCGTTCTTTGTGGTCAGGCGGCCGGTGGCCTCATTGACCTCCACGCCGGTGCGGGTACCAAGGCCCATCTTGTAGGCGTAGGCATCGTAGACATCGCTGGTGGTGCGGCGGCCACATCGTAGAAGAAGATGTTGCAGCTCCACTTGATGGCCGTGATGACGTCGATGTTGCCGCTGTGGCCGTGGCGGGTACACTTGGGCGGTAACCGTCATAATAGGTATAGACACCGTTGCAG
>ENA-OQCP01001037-OQCP01001037.1-human-gut-metagenome-genome-assembly--contig:-NODE-1037-length-11279-cov-6.772597_pt1 | contig 11279 bp, 9 predicted proteins | sample MGYA00242760_ERZ504583 | MGnify/ENA primary metagenome ERZ504583 (study PRJEB26092, sample SAMD00036308) | human gut metagenome | host: Homo sapiens | study: EMG produced TPA metagenomics assembly of...
GTAAAATTGTAAATCCAGAGAAATAAAACGTACAATAAAATCAATGCGAATATAAATCGTACAGATGAGCAACGAAACTACAGAATAACAAAAGAATAAAAATTAACGGATAAGTCACTGCATTATTTATAAAAGGAGTAAGCAGTGGACTTATTTTTGTCAGAGAACGACACTATGATATGTTTCATATCACATAATAAATCATCTGACGGGATAATAAGGAAAGAAAAGGCGTGGAAAAGCCTGTAAATTTGATTGCATAGAAAAAGTTTCTCAGACAGAATTGTCCAGTGTGAGTCTGATCTCCGACGAAAACATGTGCTTTTTGAACTTAAAATTGAATAAAAAGAATCTGCGAAATGACAAGAAAGCCGCATAAATAAAAGGAATTTCAAAAGCATCAAAACTTAAATTGAACATATATTGAACTGAAATAAGAAAAGTTAAATTCTGGTTCAATATATAGTTCAAAATATAAATTAAACTAATTGAACCATCGTAATGAAAACAATTAACATGTTCAATATGGTTCAATTAATAATGAACTATAAAATAAACTAAAAGTTGAACATTGCTGATGAAATTGAAAACAATAAAATTTACCGTTGAATTATTAGTTCAATTATAGTATAATAGCAAAGAAAAAAACTTGAAAAAGCTGATAAAATGCGGGATTTAAAAATGAACAGAACATATATTCGTGTATGATACTGAAAGAAATACATTTGAACTTAATTAATGTTTGTATGTCTGAATGTATTTTGATTCCCGTATAAACAATATAATATATCTGTTCTTTCTATAACATATATGCGAAAGAATTAAGAAATATAACAATAACCATTGATTATAACAATGTAATTTGTTTTTTACAGAGAACGGAGATAGTATTTATGAATAATATATTTGCTGAACGATTAAAAAAAGCGATGGAACAGAAGAATATGAAGCAGATCGACCTTGTAAAAAAGGCGGCAGAGCAGGGCGTGAAACTTGGAAAGAGTCATGTGAGCCAGTATCTGAGTGGAAAAACAACTCCCAGATCAGAAATTCTTAATTTTCTGGCGACAACATTAGGAGTAGAAACTGAATGGCTGAAAGGAACCGATGTATCTGTAGACACTTTAAAGAAAGAGGCAAATGAGGCAGGAATTCAAATGGAAAATATGAAATTTGATTACAATTATAATAATATGAAAGAAAATACCAGGGAGACAGTTGAGGAAGTACAGGTTCGTGAATTTAAAAAATCATCTAAATTAAATAACGTATTATATGATGTAAGAGGACCGGTTGTAGAAGAAGCTGCACGTATGGAAAACGCAGGAACTCAGGTTTTGAAACTGAATATCGGAAATCCGGCACCATTTGGATTCAGAACACCGGACGAAGTGATTTATGATATGAGACAGCAGCTGACAGAGTGTGAGGGATATTCTCCTGCAAAAGGTTTGTTTTCTGCCAGAAAAGCAATCATGCAGTATGCACAGTTGAAAAAGCTCCCTAATGTATCAATTGAGGATATTTATACAGGAAACGGTGTCAGTGAACTGATTAATCTCTGTATGTCAGCTCTGTTGGATAATGGAGATGAGATTTTGATTCCATCTCCGGATTATCCGTTGTGGACTGCATGTGCAACTTTAGCTGGTGGAAAAGCAGTACATTATATTTGTGATGAGCAGGCAGAATGGTATCCGGATATGGATGATATCAGAAGGAAAATTACCAGCAGAACAAAAGCAATCGTTATTATAAATCCGAATAATCCAACTGGTGCGTTGTATCCGAGAGAGGTATTACAACAGATAGTAGATATTGCCAGAGAACATCATCTGATCATTTTCTCTGATGAAATCTATGACCGTCTTGTAATGGACGGAGCAGAACATATTTCCATTGCTTCAATGGCTCCGGATTTATTCTGTGTAACATTCAGCGGTTTATCCAAATCACATATGATCGCGGGCTTTAGAATCGGATGGATGATTCTCAGTGGCAATAAGGCAGTTGCAAAAGATTATATAGAAGGAATCAAGATGCTTTCTAATATGAGACTTTGTTCTAATGTACCGGCGCAGTCAATTGTTCAGACTGCATTGGGCGGACATCAGAGTGTGGAGAGTTATATTGTTCCTGGTGGACGTATTTATGAGCAGAGAGAATTTATTTATAATGCGTTGACAGATATTCCGGGAATTACTGCTGTGAAACCGAAAGCTGCATTTTATATGTTCCCTAAGATTGATACAAAGAAATTTAATATCGTAAATGATGAGAAATTTGCATTAGATTTATTAAAAGAGAAGAAGATTCTGCTTGTACATGGCGGTGGATTTAACTGGCATCAGCCGGATCACTTCAGAGTGGTTTATTTACCAAGAATAGAAGTATTAAAAGAAGCAGCCGGCAAAATCAGAGATTTTCTGGAATATTACCAGCAGGAAATATAATCTGTCAGTGAGAAATGGGTACTATGTTTCACGTGAACATAGTACCCATTTCCTGATATTATAAAAACTTTTGGTCAAACGGATAAAATCATCCATTTTGCTACGCAGCTCTACATAGAATAATTGTGCTGCAGTAGATTTGTTTGACTCGGGTCAAGCTGATAAAATCATCCGCTTCGCTGCTTGTTCATAACCGAATAACTCTTTCGCAGTTTATCAGAAGGAGTTTACACTTCTCCTGATACAAGCAAGTCCTCACCCATTGCTTATTGCTTTTCGCAACCTCCGCAGGGGATTTACTTGATTCGGTTAAATTGTGGAATTACTACAGGAATACAATATGTTTGTTTCACGTGAAACATAATGTGCCGACAAGATTGTCCAAGAATCGTTACTGTTCACTGGTAATATCCCGCGAGGTGTTTTTTGTGAGCGAAGGTCACAGAAAACCCAAGACATACTGCGCGAATTTATGCGATTAGCATAAATTAAGTTTGCGAAGCAAACGATACTCCTTGGGCATTGCACAAGGAGGTTCATATTTCCTGCATCGCGAAGCGTGTTGCTGAGAACGGAGTGAACAGTAACCAAGAATCAAATAGTGACAAAATTTTATAAAAAATTAAGTGGTGAATAACTATCAGATGTGATAAACTATGTTTAATGCGTTATTTGCGAAATAGTTATTATTCTGATAACAGTAAATGAGGTTAGGTTTAAAAGTATTTTGCCCCTGATATCATCAAATGATGCTGTGATATAAATTTCTGGAGGTATGACGAAAAATGGAAAATGAGGAAAAAAACCAGACAGAACAGTCAGACAAAAGCAGGTCTGTGTGGAGGGAGTTGTGGGACTATGCAAAGATTATCATTGCAGTCTTTGTTATAGCGTTTCTGTTGGGACACTTTGTATATATTAATGCACGAGTGCCGTCAGGTTCTATGGAAGAAACAATTATGACAGGTGACAGAGTATTTGGAAATCGTCTGGCATATATAAAAGATGATCCGGAGAGATTTGATATTGTAATATTTAAATATCCGGATGATCCATCTCAGCTTTTTGTAAAACGAGTAATTGGTCTTCCGGGAGAAACTGTAAACATTGTAGATGGAAAAGTGTATATCAATGATTCCGAAGAACCGCTGGATGACAGCTTTTGTCCGGAAACACCGGAAGGAAGCTTTGGACCGTATACAGTTCCAGAGGGATGTTATTTCATGTTAGGAGATAACAGAAACCACAGTATGGATTCCAGATACTGGCAAAATCCGTTTGTAGAGGAAGATGCAATAGAGGCAGAAGTAGCAGTTCGTTACTGGCCGTTAAATAAGATAGGAACTGTAAAATAATCGTGACGGTTCCATATTTTCAAAAGTCAAGCGGATAAAATCATCCGCTTCGCAGTTTATCAGAAGGAGCTTGCACTCCTCCTGATAAAAGCAAGTCCCACCACTGCTTATTGCTTTTCGCAACCTCCGCAGGGGACTTACTTGATTCGGTTAAACTGCCGGGTAGTTACAGGCAGTTTGGAAATTTTATAAAAGACTGTTAAAATCAGGAAAATCACATATTAGTGTCCTGATTTTGACAGTCTTTTGTTGTCTGTGGATTTTTCAAATGTTATACTGTAAGACAGGAGGAAAATGAAGAAAATGGAATGCTGGATAGTTACAACAATTTCGTAAAATGTAAAAAGAGAAAGGAAGACGAATATGAAAAGATGGAAAAAGTTTATAGCAATGGGACTGGCGGTATCTATGACAGTTCCGTCCTGTATACCGCAGACATTGTGGGCTTCAGAGTTTTCGGCAGGAAGTGTTGAATCAGCAGCAGATGTTTTTGAAGATGGTGCCGGATATGAGACAGGAAATGAGTCAGGAAATAAAATATCTGATGAGAATAACAGTGGAGATGAGTTTGGAACAGGAGAGTTAAAAGATCAGGAACCGGAACAGTCGGAGACAGAAGATTCAGTAAATGCCGGACAGAGTGCGGAAGGTTATAACATTCTGCTTTACAGTGATGGTAAACTGGAAAAAACATATGTGATACCCTATGCAGATGCGGATATTGCTAAAGTACCGGAAGCACTGAAGGGAAAGACAGGTTACATTTTTAAAGAGTGGAATACGAAAGAAGATGGAACCGGTGAAACTTATAAACCGGGAGATTCTATTAAGAAACTTCTTGAAACAGCAGATATGGCAAAGCAGGCTCAGGAAACCAGTGAGAGGACAGAAGCCGGAGAAGAAATAAAACCAGAAAAAGATGTGATGCAGGAAGAAAATGATGTGGCACAGACGGACAGCGCATCATGGGAAGAAAAGACTGATAAGGCAGAAATGCAGATATCAGACACAGAAAATGATGGAACAAGTCCGGATATATCTACAGATAAGGCTATTGCAGCAGGAGATACAACAGCAATAACCCTGTATGCAATCTGGGAGAAAGCATCCGAATATAAAATCACATATAAACTTAATAAAGGAAAAAATAATACTGCTAATCCCAAAACTTATACTTCAGAAGATGAGATTAAATTTAAAAAGCCGACGCGTTCCGGATATCATTTTGTGGGATGGTATACAGACAGTAAGTATAAAAATCAGATAAGCGTGATTGAAAAGGGCTCAGAAGGTTCCCTTACTTTATATGCAAAATGGACAAAGGAAATCAGTCCTTCGGCGAAAGCTGCATCACTGGATTATTTAAAAGGAACAAAGGCGAATACCATCACTGTATCCGCAACTGTTTCAAATTATGTGAAAAGTTCGGATGGTTATTACTATCTGGTGTATGTAGATTCTAATTCCGGTAAAGTGAAAAAAACGGTGGGTAAAGTAAAGAAGCCGGAGAAGGCAAAAGGAAGATCACATTTAAGCTGAACATTTCCGGACATCCGGAATATGCACAGGGAAAATTTGCCATAGGGATAAAAAAATCTAAATCTGCGTATAGTGTGATCAGTCCGAAAAGCTATGTCAGCAATCCGGAGAAACTCAGTACAAATACAGCAGCATATTTTGTTCCGGGGACCAAAAAAGGAATTCAGGCTACAGATATCAACGAGCTGACAGATACAAAATCCAAAACAGTATTTTTTAACTTATATATTTCAGACCTGATGCGAAAAGACAGTGGTGTGGAAACATATAAATATAATGGGAAAACATATCATTTTAATGGTCTGTACGGATATGTATATCTTGTTCAGCAATGTAATGCAAAGGGAATCCAGGTGACTGCACAGATCAGTATTGACAGGAATGCCAGTACGCAGAGCTTTATTACGGGAAACAGTCCTTATGCAGAAACAGCTTATTATGGATGGAACACAGATAACAGCACAACTAGACAGACTATGGAAGCAATGTTTGCATATCTGGGAGAGAAGTTTGGAAAAAATAACTGTTATATAAGTAACTGGATCCTGGGAAATGAAGTAAACAGTGCAAGCGGATATTATTATGTAGGGAATGTCAGTTTTTCAAAATTTATCTCCATGTACAGTGAAGCTTTTCGCTGCCTTTACAATGCAGTGAAAAGCAGCCGGGGAAGTTCCAAAGTATTTATCTGTCTGGATAATTGCTGGAATCAGAAAAATGCCTTTACTATCTGCTATAGTGCAAGATCAACTCTGGAAAGCTTTGCGGCGAAAATTTCTGATATGCAGAAAGATGTGAACTGGAATCTGGCATATCATGCATATAATCAGCCGCTTTCAGATTCACAGTTCTGGTCAGGTGCAAATGCATCCATGTTTACCAGTGATGCGAACACCACCACGTTTATCACTATGCGTAATATCCAGACACTTACAGATTATGTGAAAAATAGATTTGGTTCCAATACAAGGATCATTCTTTCGGAACAGGGATTTTCTTCCACTTATGGAGGACAGGCAAATCAGGCGGCAGCAATTGCACTGGCCTATTATAAGGCTGCCTGCAATCCAATGATTGATGCATTTATTATAAGAAGCTATAAAGATGAAGCCCATGAGGTGGCTCAGGGATTGGCAATGGGATTGAAGGATGCCAATGGGAAAAAGAAAACAGCGTATAATGTCTTTAAAAATATGGATAGTTCCAATTCCCTGAAATATACAGAAAAGGTACTAAAAAGTCAGGTTGGAAACTGGAAATCACTGGTTCCGGGATATAGTACCGGAAAAATTTCCTCCATGTATCGAAAGTGATGTAACTGACAGACAGGACTGTTTTTAAAAATTGCTGTCATATTGGAAATGTATAAAATTGTCACAAATTAAACACATTTTTCCCACACAAAGAACACAAATCATTCCTATACTTAGAAGCATAAAAAGGAAACAGAGATAAATAAATGACATAGATAAATGACATAGATTCATGGAGGGACTTTATTATGATGAACAAAGATAACAGAAATGATAAAATCAGAAAGATTGCAAAGAAAGGCCTTACATTCAGCTTATGTGCAGTACTTGCAGGAGGACTGGCAGCAGGAAGCTTTGAGGGAGTAAATAAACTTGCAGGATGGAGCGGAGCCACAACGGTAGAAGCTGCTTCAAATAAGGACGAGACAACCCTGACATATGCAAAATCCGAGAAGAAGGATGCAGATGCCAGTGATTCCAAATCAGATACCGGCAAAGATACAGGCAGCACAGCAAAAGGAAGCCTTGATGTGTCTGAAATCGTATCAGAAGCACTTCCATCTATTGTATCTATTACAACCAAGTCAGTTCAGGAGGTACAGAATTACTTCGGAATGTATGGAATGTATGGATATGCGCCACAGCAGCAGGAACAGGAAGTAGAGGGCAGTGGTTCCGGTATTATTGTTGGTAAGAATGATGATGAACTTCTGATTGCTACAAATTATCATGTAGTAGAAGGTGCGGATACATTGTCAGTTGCATTTACAGATGGAAATGCAGTGGAGGCATCCGTAAAGGGATTTGATGAAGAGAGAGATCTTGCAGTTGTATCTGTATCTCTGGATGATGTTGAAGATGATACAATGGACGCCATTTCAATTGCGAATATTGGCAGTTCTGATGATCTGAAGGTGGGCGAGCAGGTAGTTGCAATCGGTAATGCTCTTGGATATGGACAGTCTGTTACAACCGGTATCGTAAGTGCCAAGAACCGCAGAATGGATTCTGACAATAACACAGTAACAGATGGAAGTGATGACAGCAGTGACGGTGTAAACCTGATCCAGACAGATGCGGCTATCAACTGGTAACAGTGGCGGTGCTCTTCTGAATATGGAAGGCGAGGTTGTTGGTATCAACTCTGCAAAACTTGCTTCTACTGAAGTAGAAGGTATGGGTTATGCAATTGCAATCTCAGACGTGACTGACATTCTTCAGAATCTGATGAATGAGACATCAAGAGATAAACTGGATGATTCTGAACATGGTGTACTTGGAATCAAAGGTTCTTCTGTAAGTTCTGAGGCAGTTCAGATGTATGGCATTCCAGCAGGAGTTTTTGTAAAAGAAGTAACAGAAGGTGGAGCTGCTGATAAAGCAGGTCTGAAAGCAAACAGCGTTATTACTGAATTTAATGGAAAAACTGTTTCAAGTATTAATCAGCTGATCGAATATCTTTCCTATTATGAACCAGATGAAGAGGTAGAGCTGACTGTGCAGGTTCCTCATGGAACAAGTTATAAAGAAGAGACTGTTAAAGTAACTCTGGATGAGAATACAGATGCTGATGACAGTGATGATAACGATAAAGACAGTAAGAAATCTAAAAAGGATTCTAAGAAATCCTCAAAAGATGCTGATGAAGATGTAGACGAAGATACAGACAGTGAGGATAGTATGGACTCCGATGATATAGAGGAAAGTGAGAATCCATTTATCCAGTACTTTGAGAATCAGGGATTTTTCAGATAATACCGGCAGAAAATAAAATTATATGATATCCGGATATAAAATCTGTGATAGTGTGTAGTGATGCGGATGATTTCATCTGCCTGATATCAGCACTTTCATATGTGAGAGAATTACATGTGAAAGTGCTTTATTATGCTATGGGAAACCATTCCATAATATTCTTATAGCATAATAAAGCCCTCCGGGCAAGGATCACACTGCGGCGGGTTGATTATATTTTGGAAAAGATTCGTTACTGTTCACTCCGTTCACAGTAACGTAGCCAAAATTCATTCCAGATTGCCTGCGGCAATGGAATTTTGGCTTGTATGTCTCGGGATTTTGGCATATTCATGCCAAACACCTCGCGGGATAGTGGTATGTGAACAGTAACAAAGATTCTAAGGTGCTTTTGTGAAAGAGCACTTGAGAACAGCTATATGGCGTGATATAATAATATCATTGCGAAAACGCAGGTTTAACAGTGCAGATGGGGATAAAGAGGAGAAAAATATGACAGTAAAAGAATGTTATGAACAGATGGGTGCAGATTATGAAGGCGTACTTGGAAGACTGAGAAGTGAGGTTCTTATTAAGAAATTTGCAAAGAAATTTCTGGATGATGGAAGTTTCCGGAGTCTGAAGGATAATCTGGCACAGAAAAATGGGGAAGAAGCTTTTCGTGCAGCTCATACCTTAAAAGGTGTATGCCAGAACCTTGGATTTGACAATCTGTATAAGGCAAGCTTTGATATTACAGAGAAGCTCAGAGGAAGAGATACTGAAGGCTGTGAAGAACTTCTGGCAAAAGTGGAAGAGCAGTACAATAATACAGTAGATGCGATTCATATGATGGAAGACTGATGAAGGCAGCGATTTTTGATGTAGATGGAACGCTGCTGGATTCTATGTCTGTGTGGGAGGATATTGGAGAACGTTATCTTGCGAGTCAGAATATCACAGCGGAGAAAAATCTCCGGGCTGCTCTGCACACTATGAGTCTGGAGCAGGGAGCCGCCTGGATGAAAGAAAAATATCAGTTGGATAAGTCCATTTCACAGATTATAGAAGAGGTTCTGAAAATTGTAAGTGATTTTTACCGGTTTGAAGCACCGTTGAAACCAGGAGTGAAGAAAACTCTGGAATGGTTTAAAGAGAGAAATATACAGATGACAGTTGCAACATCTGGAAATCGGGAACTGACAGAAGCAGCACTTGCGAGAAACGGGATTCTGGATTATTTTGAGCAGATTTACACCTGTACAGAAACAGGTGCAGGAAAAGATGAACCGTTGATCTACCTGAAGGCAGCAGAATCTATGCAGGCAGAACCGAATGAGACACTTGTATTTGAGGATGCGCTTCACGCAGCGAAAACTGCAAAAGAAGCAGGATTTGTGGTTATTGGTGTCTATGATGAAGAAAATAGGAAGAATATTTCCAAAATGAAAGAAGTCTGCGACTGTTACTGTGACAGGATGGATACGGCGATTGAGAATATATGTTTGACAATATAAAGAAGAGGTTTCGTTAAACTTTGGGGTAACGAAACCTCTTCTTTTTAGTAAGTTATCGGTAAATTAGTACCAATGTGTCATTGGCAGATTATTATTAATTTCTTTGATCATAAGAATCCGGTGAAGATCAACGATTCCGTTATGGAAAGTAGCTACATATGCGGACAGGTAAAAATCCCACACAGGACTATGATATATCTTGAAAGGGAGTTAGCGCCAATGGAAGAATTGTACAAAGACAGAGAAAAAAGTGGTGGAATCTTGTGAAAGGTTGATTATAAAAACTGGAAGTTTTTGTATAAAAAGTCGTCGTATTAAAAGTATTGTATTGCTTCAGATAATGGTCAACCGAAAACAGGATATTTTATTTATCATAATGATTTATATTATGCGGATTCTAAAGGAAGATGTTATCAGAATCGTGCACGGGAAGATGGACAGTTATATTTTACATCAAGTGGAAAAGCGCGAAAGGATACAAATGCATTGTTGAAGATGCGGGTAATGAATTTGGTTTCCAGACTTACAACTTCTGAAATGAGTAAAAATCAGAAATTACATGCCTGTTGGGAATACATTGTAGATGACGCCGGATTTCAGTATGGTGGATCAGATCCTGATTTAAAAAAAGCAGGATGGTGCAGAAAGACAGCTTTGTCGATGCTTAATACCAAAGTTGGAAATTGCTATGGATTTGCCAGCACATTGGCAGCATTTGCAAAAGAACTGGGATATAAAAAGATAGAATTAATTGATGGCAGAACACCGGGAACCAGAGATCATGCACCGGATGGATTTACGGGGCTTAGATTTTCTAAAGATCCTGCAAATGTCGCTCGATAGGAATTATTGGGCTTTGCTGGCAATTGGCTGTGACTGGGCGGCTGAGGGATGGAATCCAGGTGTCAGATGGATGAATGTCTGATGTGGACTGGGTGGATCGTGGAGTGTGTTTGAAACATGCTCTAAGGTGGAAATAAAAAAGTTTGTCAAATTATGAAATTAACTGTTGACAGGGGCTGCTTTCGGTGTTATATTAGTTGAGCTGTCGGAAATAATTGTTTCTTGAAAAGAGACAATTTAAGATAATTTCTGAAAGAAAAAAGAAATTAAAAAAAGTGCTTGACAACTTAAAACGAATGTGTTAAAGTAATCAAGTCGCTTGAACAGAGCCGACAATCACAGATCAGAAGAACAGTCCGGAAATCCGGAAGAGTTCGAAAAACTTTGAAAAAACTTGAAAAAGTTCTTGACAAAGAAAAAGAGATGTGATAAAGTAAACAAGCTGTCGCAAGACAGACAACCTTGATAACTAAACAGTGAAACACATACGATTCTCGAAAATTCTTTACATTTTTAAGAACGGTTTGAAAAACCAAAAACAGTAAAACGAGAGATAGCTAGTTGTTATCTTGAGTGAATCAAACA
>ENA-OQCP01001038-OQCP01001038.1-human-gut-metagenome-genome-assembly--contig:-NODE-1038-length-11272-cov-2.664065_pt1 | contig 11272 bp, 12 predicted proteins | sample MGYA00242760_ERZ504583 | MGnify/ENA primary metagenome ERZ504583 (study PRJEB26092, sample SAMD00036308) | human gut metagenome | host: Homo sapiens | study: EMG produced TPA metagenomics assembly of...
GGTGCCGCAGCAGGCACAGACATCCGCCCCGGGGATGGTCACGATCCGCACCTGCCCTCGATCTCCTTTTTGGAGCGGTAGGTCAGGCGGCCAGCTCCTCCCGGTGGGTAGGTGATGTTCACCGGCACATTCTCCCAGATGATGCGGTTGGCGGCAGTCTCGGCCGCTTTCAGCCCCTCGGCGGAGATGGGGATGTTCGTGTCCATCCGCACGGCATCGGAGCCGATGTGGAAGCCCACATTCTCGGCCCCGAACATGCTGTGCAGGATGCCGGAGAGGATGTGCTCGCCGGTGTGCTGCTGCATCTTGTCAAAGCGCCATGCCCAGTCGATGGCCTGTGCCGCTTTGGCCCCGGGCACTGCTCCGGCGGGCAGGGAGGAGACCGTGTGCCAGATGACACCCGCCTGCTCGTGGACATCGGTGACGGTCAGCACTGTGCCGTCGGCAAGGGTCAGGGTGCCCCGGTCGGCAGGCTGGCCGCCGCCCTCGGGGTAGAATACCGTGCCGTCCAGCGCGATGCGTCCGCCGCCGGTCCGGCTGTCCGGCTCTGCGGCTAAAATATGCCCCACCGCCTCCCGGCGGTAGGCATTTTGCTCAAAATATTTCTCAGTGCGTTGCATAGAACCTCCAAAGGAAAGGATCCATCTTTGTCCAACCTCTCAGCCTTCGCTGACGCTCGGCAGCTCCCCTAGTAGGGGAGCCCTTGGCAAAAACGGAAACTTTGCAATTACTGCCAAGCCTCTCCTACTAGGAGAGGTGGCATTGCGGAGCAATGACGGAGAGGTTGTACGAAGGCCAGCCTACCCGGATACACGCTCGCTCATGGTCTAAAACCAAGTATACCACGTTTTTTGCCTGTGGAAAATAGTCTGCAGTTATGTTATGATAGAAAACAGACAAGCCCCAGCAAAGTTTGAGACGAGGAAGGATTTACAATGCGTGAAAGTGGTATTCTGATGCCGGTGTCCAGCCTGCCCGGCCCCTACGGGATCGGCTGCTTTGGCAAAAAGGCAGAAAAAATTTGTGGATTTCCTTGCGGCGGCAGGCCAGAAGATCTGGCAGATCCTGCCCCTGAGCCCCACGGGCTATGGGGACAGCCCCTACCAGAGCTGCTCTGCCTTTGCGGGCAACCCTTATTTCATTGATCTGGATGCTCTGAAAGCCGAGGGGCTGCTGACAGCCGCCCAGCTCAAGGCCGAGCCCTGGGGCAAGGACCCGCTGAACGTGGATTACGGCACCCTGTACACCAGCCGCTACAAGATCCTGCGTGCCGCCTACGCCGCCTGGCGCAGGCAGTGCGCGGGCCAGCACGGCTGTGCCCATTACTATCCGGATGCGTACTATGCCTTTACGCTGGAAAACGAGGGCTGGCTGGAGGATTATGCCCTCTACATGGCCTCAAGACCGCCAACGGCATGAAGAGCTGGACCCAGTGGCCCCGGGAGTACCGCAAGCGGGAGCCGCAGGCGCTGGAAGCTTTTAAGGCAGAGAACGAGGAGGAGATCGGCTTCTGGAAGTTTCTGCAGTACGAGTTCAGCATCCAGTGGAAGAAGCTGAAAGCCTACGCCAACGCCCACAACGTGCAGATCCTGGGCGATATCCCTATCTATGTCTCGGCAGATTCCGTGGATGCTGGGTGGGCGGCCCGCTGTTTGAGCTGGATGCAGACGGCGGCTTTGCCCGGGTGGCAGGCTGCCCGCCGGATTACTTCTCGGCAGACGGCCAGCTCTGGGGCAACCCGCTGTACAACTGGCCCTACCATAAGCAGACCGGATATGCCTGGTGGATCCAGCGTGTCCGCCATGCGCTGGGCATCTATGACCTGCTCCGCATCGACCACTTCCGTGGTTTTGATACCTACTGGGCCATCCCGGCAGACAGCACTACCGCCAAGACCGGCAAGTGGGAGACCGGCCCCCGGATGGAGCTGTTCAACGCGCTGGAAGGTGCGCTGGGCAAGCTGCCCATCATCGCCGAGGATCTGGGGGAGCTCTTCCCCAGTGTGCGGGAGCTGCTGGCAGACAGCACCTTCCCGGGCATGAAGGTGCTGCAGTTCGCGTTCGGCGGCGGGGACAGCGAGTACCTGCCCCACAACCACGTCAAGAACAGCGTGGTCTACCCCGGCACCCACGACAACACGACGCTGACCGCCTGGTGGGACGAGAGCGCATCGGCCAAGGAGAAGGCTGTGGCTGCCGCTTACCTGCATCTGACCGGCTATCAGCCACCGCAAAGGAGGTGGCCGCTGTCAAAACAGAGGCGGCCCGCACCGCGCTGCTCCGGGCTGCGCTGGGCTCTGTGGCCGACCGCGCCATCATCCCATGGCCGACTGGCTGGGCCTGGGCGAGGAAGCCACCTGAACAGCCCCGGCAAGCTGGGCGGAAACTGGAGCTGGCGCGCCGCCGATGGGTTCGACACTGCCGCGCTGGCCAAGCGCATTCTGGCGGAGTGCGCCGTGTACTGCCGTACAGAACCGGGCCGGAAACCCGGAGTGTGTTTAGCAGTTTGACGAAAATGTAAAAAATTACGTTAAAGTTTGTGCGTTTTGCTGGAAACGCCCGGCACAAGATGGTATAATTCCGGTAATGGGGCTGCGCTTTCAGCGGCCGTGTGGCAAAGCTGTGCCGGAAGGGAGAGAGTCCGGCACTGGATAATGGGGAAAAACGCATGAAAAAAGAATGGACGGAACAGGATCTGCGCGCCTTTGCAGAAAACGCACAGACCGCCTTTGAGGACGTGACCCTGACGGAAGCCGATGAGGAGGCCGCGGACACCTGGCAGGACGATGGCCTGCAGGTGGATTATGTCCTGCGCAATGGGCAGGTGGACTGCGTGCTGCGCCGCCTGATCGAGGCGGACGGCAAGCTCTGGCAGCTGCAGATGACGGCTCCGCTGGCGGGCAGCGACCTGCCGGAGGATCGGATGACCGCGCGGGAGCGGGAGCTCTGCCGGGACGATATGAATCACGATTTCCTGACCGGCGTGTTCAACCGCCGCTATTTTGAAACGGAGTTCTGCACCCGGCTGGATGAGTGGACGGATGCTCACCGCTGTGCTTCGCTGGCGCTGGTGGCGCTGGACGATGAGGCGGGATGCGCGCCCGGCAGGCGATGCCGTGATGAACCAGCTGGTCTGTTTTGTGGCCAACCAGTGGAAAAAGTACTACGACCGCCCTGCAGAGCGGGTGGTCTGCCGCCTGACGGACACGCTGTTCGCCATCGGCTGTGCGGATAAGAACTGCGCAGAGCTGGCCGAGGAGCTGAACGGCATTTATGCGAGATGCCCCGCGCGTGCGTGGCATCGGTGGGCTGATGCGCCGGGTGCCCTTTACCCAGTCCATCGGCTGCGCCTGCACCGGCGAGGTGCGGGGCAAGAACTGGGACGCGCTGTATCAGCTGTGCGAGCAGCGCCTGAAGGCGGCCCAGACCGCCGGCGGCGACCAGATCTGCAGCAAATAAACCGAATGCATAAAATCCCCCTTTGCGGTACAAGCTAGTGCTGCAAAGGGGGATTTTTGTATGGAAAATCAGAAAAATGATAACCTGAATCTGCTGGAAGCGGTGGTGCAGAACACGGAGATGGGCAAGAACACGCTGGAACAGATCGTGCCCATGACCGAGGACCCTGCTTTCCGGGCCGAGCTTCTGCGGGAGCGGAACCTCTACCGGGAACTGAATCAGGAGGCCCACACCGCCATCGAGGCCTGCGGCGGCACGGCTCAGGGCCAGAGCATCATGGCAAAGCTCAACACCAAAATGGGCATCGGCATGAAAACGCTCACCGACAGATCCACCCGCAATCTGGCCGAAATGCTCAGCGAGGGAAGCAGTCAGGGCGTGATGGACTGCATCAAGAGCCAGAAGGATTATCCCGATGCGGCTCCCGGCTCCAAGCGCCTGATGCAGAAACTGCAGGATCTGGAGGAAGAGAACCGGCTGAAACTGGAGCAGTTTCTGTAAAGGCCGCTCCGGCTGCTCAGAGTGCTTCTACCATGGCTGCCACGATCCTGGTGGCGGTAGCCACATACTCGGCGATGCTGAATTTCTTCACCACCAGCACCTCGTGGCCGTCTTCGTCGGCGTTGTCGCTCATGGCGCGCAGGATGACACAGGCACATCGTTCTTGGCGGCGATCTGGCTCACAGCGGCACCCTCCATCTCAACACAGTCGGGGGCGCACTTGGCTCAATGGCGGCCTTGGTCTCGCTGTCGCCCACGAACAGGTCGCCGGTGGCAATCTTGCCGGTCAGGGCCTTGACCCCTGCCTCGGCGCAGGCTTTTTCAGCGGCGGCGATGAGGGCCGGATCACCGGCGTACTCCTTCAGGTAGGGCGGGTTCTGGCAGATCATGTCCAGCTGGGCATCGTGGTAGAGCACCGTCTTGCCGATGACCACATCACCAATGCCGATCTTGCTGGTCATATTGCCTGCAATGCCGGAGAAGATGATCTTCTCGGCACCGTATCGGGTGATGAGCACCTGAGTGGTGGCGGCGGCATTGGCCTTGCCCATGCCTGCACAGCAGACCACGACCTGCTTGCCTGCCAGCGTGCCCCTGTGGTACTCCACGCCGCCGTAGGCTCCACGGTGACATTTTCCAGCTTTGCACACAGCTGATCGACTTCATCGGGCATTGCGCCCATAATTCCGATAATCATATAGATGTCCTTTCTCCCGGGCAAAAGTGTCTCCCGCGCGCGCGCGGGAGACACTTTTATCATACATCAGACGTTGAACAGGAACTCGATCACGTCGCCGTCCTTCACAACGTACTCCTTGCCCTCGGTGCGCTGCAGGCCCTTGGCCTTGACAGCGGCATAATCGAAGTTGTTGGCTTCCAGGTCGCCATAGCCGATGACGCTGGCGCGGATGAAGCCGCGCTCGAAATCGCTGTGGATCTTACCGGCGGCCTGAGGAGCCTTGGTGCCTTGCGGATGGTCCAGGCACGGCACTCCTTCTTGCCGTCGGTCAGGAAGGAGATGAGGCCCAGCAGGTCGTAGCTGGCAGTAATGAGGTTGTCCAGGCCGCTGGCCTCGATGCCCATCTCTGCCAGGAAAGCCTTCTTCTCCTCGGGGGAGTAGTCGGCAATGTCTTCTTCGGTCTTGGCGCAGATGGGAATGTAGCGGGCCCCCTCCTCGGCGGCGCGGGCGGCCACCAGCGGGACATAGCGGTTGTTCTCAATGCCCTCCATCAGATCATCCTCGCCCACGTTGCAGGCGTAAAGCACGGGCTTGGAGCTCAGCAGGCCCATCTCGTGCAGCACGGCCTGCTGCTCGGCATCCCCCTCGTCAAAGTCAAAGCTGCGGGCGGGCTTGCCTGCGCTCAGGTGGTCGGCCAGCTTCTGCAGCCAGGCGGCCTCTGCGGCAGCACCTTGTTGTTGCCGCTCTTGGCGCTTGGCCATCCGGCCCGCGCGGTTCTGAACGACCTCGAGGTCAGAGAGGATCAGCTCGTAGTCAATGGCATCGATGTCAGCGATGGGGTCCACGGCCTCGGCCTTGGTCACGTCCTCCACCACATGGATGATATTGTCGTCATCAAAGCAGCGCACCACATGCACGATGGCATCGCACTCGCGGATGTGGCCCAGGAACTTGTTGCCCAGGCCTGCACCCTGGCTGGCACCCTTGACCAGACCGGCGATGTCTACAAACTCCACGATGGCAGGTGTCTTTTTGTTGGTCTGCCAGATCTCAGCCAGCTTGTCCAGCCGCTTGTCCGGCACGGCCACGATGCCGCTGTTGGGCTCAATGGTGCAGAAGGGGTAGTTGGCGGCTTCCGCGTTCTTGGTGGAAGTGATGGCGTTGAACAGAGTGGACTTGCGACGTTCGGCAGACCGACGATACCTAACTTCATATAAAATACGCTCCTTACACGTTTTTTGGCATAACGATACAACTATCATTATACGCGATGAAAACCCGGAGCGCAAGGGGATGGCGCAAAACAACAGATTTACACGGCGGGAGTTCTATATTATACTGTTCTTAAAATACGAACCGATTTCCAGAAGGGAAGGCAGGAGGATGTTATGGAACGCAACGACCCGCGCTATCAGGCTTATGTGGAGATCCTGAAGGAGGAGCTGATCCCGGCGATGGGCTGCACCGAGCCCATCGCGCTGGCCTATGCGGCGGCAAAAGCCCGCGAGGTGCTGGGGGTGCTGCCGGACAGCGTGCAGCTGCAGGTGAGCGGCAGCATCATCAAGAACGTGAAAAGCGTCATCGTGCCCAACACCGGGCACCTGAAGGGCATGGAGGCGGCGGTGGCGGCAGGCATCATCGCCGGTTCCGCGAGAAGGAGCTGGAGGTCATCTCGGAGGTCAGCGAGGAAAAGAAGTCTGCCATCCGGGACTATCTGCAGACAGTGCCCATCACCATCGAGCACACCGAGCAGGGGCATGTGTTTGACATCGTCGTCACCGAGCGCTGCGGGCAGGACTACGCCCGGGTGCGCATCGCGGACTACCACACCAACATCTGCCGCATCGAGAAGAACGGCACGGTGCTGTATGAGGTGCCCCTGCTGGACGAGACCGTGCAGGAGGATGCCCGCGCCGACCGCAGCCTGCTGAACATGCAGGACATCTGGGACTTTGCCGAGACCGCCGACCTGCGGGACGTGGCAGACCTGCTGGAACGGCAGATCCGCTACAACAACGCCATTGCAGAAGAGGGCCTGCTGGGCGACTACGGCGCCAACATCGGGCGGGTGCTGCTGACCACTTACGGCAACGATGTCTCCAACCGCGCAAAAGCCAAGGCCGCCGCCGGCTCCGATGCCCGCATGAATGGCTGCGAGCTGCCGGTCATCATCAACTCCGGCAGCGGCAATCAGGCATCACCTGCTCGGTGCCCCTCATCGAGTACGCCAAGGAGCTGCACAGCGGCAAGGAAAAGCTCTACCGCGCCCTCATCATCTCCAATCTGGTGCCATCCACGAAAAGACCGGCATCGGCACCTGTCTGCCTACTGCGGCGCGGTCAGCGCGGGTGCGGGTGCAGGCGCAGGCATCGTGTACCTGTGCGGCGACGGCTATCAGGCTGCCATCCACACGGTGGTCAACGCCCTTGCCATCGTGTCCGGCATCGTGTGCGACGGAGCCAAGGCTTCCTGCGCCGCAAAGATCGCATCTTCGGTGGATGCGGCGCTGCTGGGCTACAACATGTACAAGTGCAATCAGGAGTTCAAGGGCGGCGATGGCATTGTGATGAAGGACATCGAGACCACCATCAAGGGCATCGGACGTCTGGGCAAGGACGGGATGCGGCAGACCAATGAGGAGATCATCCGGCTGATGATGAGCTGAGCGGCGGAGCCTGCGTCCCAAAAATCATACAAAACCTTCTTTATTTTGTCATAACTATTCCGTATAATAAGAAGTGGATACTTTGTCACAAGGCCCGAAAGGGCCGGAATATACAGAATTGGGGAGGAAACCACTATGGCCAACGAAAAGATCCTCGTCGTGGACGACGATACCAACATCTGCGAGCTGCTGCGGCTTTATCTGACCAAGGAGGGCTATCAGGTCACCACCGCGAACGACGGAGAAGAAGGTCTGGACAAGTTCAATCAGGTCAAGCCCGATATGGTGCTGCTGGATGTGATGATGCCCAAGATGGACGGCCTGGAGGTCTGCCGCCGCATCCGCAAGCTGGGCAACACCCCCGTGATGATGCTGACCGCCAAGGGCGAGACCTTTGACAAGGTGCTGGGCCTGGAGCTGGGTGCAGATGATTACATGGTCAAGCCCTTTGACACCAAGGAAGTCGTGGCCCGCATCAAGGCGGTGCTGCGCCGCTGCACCACCACCACCGCCCAGACCGAGAGCACCGAGGGCGTGATCGAGTTCGACAACCTGCGGCTGGACATGAACAGCTATGAGCTGCGGGTCAAGGGCAAGGTGGTGGAGGCTCCCCCCAAGGAGCTGGAGCTGCTGAACTGCCTGGCCTCCCACCCCAACCGTGTTTACACCCGCGACCAGCTGCTGGACGAGGTGTGGGGCTTTGAGTACTACGGCGACAGCCGCACCATCGATGTCCATGTCAAGCGCCTGCGCGAAAAGCTGGCGGGCGCTTCCGACAAGTGGGAGCTCAAGACCGTCTGGGGCGTGGGCTATAAGTTCGAGGTGCGTCAGTAATGCGCAAAAGTATTTCGGTCACCTTCTTTTCGATGGTGGCCACCCTGCTGGTGCTGGGCACGGCGGTGCTGGGCTGCTCCGAGTGGCTGCTGTTCAGCCGCTATTTTGCCCAGGAGCGGTACGACACGCTGGACAGCGTGGCGGATGTGACCCAGCGCGCGGCGGATTATATCGTGCAGCAGGCGGCTCTGCCCAAGGGGGCCGAGCTGGATGCCCTGAACACCAAGCTGGAGATCATCGGCGAGAGCGCCGAGGCCTACCTGTTTTTTACCGATGAAGAGGGCAGGGTCCTCATTGCCTCCAACCCCGAAATGGTGGGAACAGATGTTGTGGGGCCGGAGCTTATGAAAAAGTTGCCGGGGATCAGCTACCACACCCTGAGCACGCTGGACGGTGTGCTGACCGAGAAGAGCTATGTCTCGGTGCGGCACATGCAGGATGCCCGGGGCAACAACAGCGGCTATCTCTTCCTCTGCTCCTCCGGTGCGCGGCTGACCGATTTCAAGGAGGAGTTCTGGTCGAACTTCTTCTTCTCGGCCTGCATCATGCTGCTCTGCGCCAGTGTGCTGACCTCCTTCCTGATGCGGAAGCTGACCGACCCGCTCCAGAAGATCACCGATGCGCCCAGCGGTTTGGCGGCGGGGACTTCTCTGTCCGTGTCGAGGGCGTGGAAGGTGAGGGCGAAGTGGTGGATCTGGCCCGCACCTTCAACCAGATGGCGGAGAACATCCAGTCCAACGACAATTCCCGCGGTCAGTTCATGGGCAACATCGCCCACGAGCTGCGCACCCCCATGACCACCATCAAGGGCTTTGTGGACGGCATTCTGGACGGCACCATCCCGCCCGACATGCAGAACCACTACCTGCAGCTGGTCAGCGAGGAGACCGGCCGCCTGGCCCGGCTCATCCAGAACATGCTCGATCTCTCCAAGCTGGAAAGCGGCGAGTATCAGGTGAACGCCGGATGTTCAACATCTGGGAGACGCTCACCGGTGTGGCCCTTTCGGCGGAGCAGCGCATCAATGACGGCATGATCGATCTGGAAGGCCTGACCATGGATGAAAAGGTGCTGGTCTACGCGGACCCCGACCTCATCCATCAGGTGGCTTATAACATTCTGGACAATGCCATCAAGTTCACCCCGGCGGGCGGCACCATCAAGTTCCATGTGGAGAAGCTGGGCCCCGAGGTGGAGATCTCGATCTGGAATTCCGGTCAGGGCATCAGCCCCGAGGCGCTGCCCTATGTGTTCCAGCGCTTCTACAAAGAGGACAGGTCCCGCGGCCTGCACGCCCGGGGAGCCGGTCTTGGCCTGAATATCTGCAAGGTGCTGGTCAACCTTTCCGGAGGCCAGATCCGTGTGGAGAGCCAGCAGGGCGAGTGGTGTCAGTTCGTGTTCACCCTGCCCGCCACGCCCCCCAACCCCAGCGGCATGAAGCGCCTGCCGGACGAATCCGGTCAGCCTGTGCCGGTGGAGGACCCCGCCAGCATGAAGCCGGTCAACTGAATCCGCGGCCAGACTGTCCCCCTGAAACGGGCGGGGCGGTCTGGTCGTTTTTGGTTTTGGAATGGATTTTGGATGGATACAGGGGCAGGTTTGAGACTTTTCCGTGAAAAACACGGCTCCGGGTTTGATTTTTTGCGTGTTTTCATGTAAACTAAGAATAACCATGCCCGCCCTGCATTCCGGCCCCAAAACAGGTGCTCTGGCAGAACGGATGGTGTAATCTTTCTGAAAAATAACGGAGAGTATAAAACACAATGACGATCATTAGTCCTTCGATCCTTTCGGCTGATTTCAATCAGCTTGGCGCAGACTGCCGCATGGTGCTGGATGCCGGTGCGCAGATGCTGCATTATGACGTGATGGACGGCCACTTTGTGCCCAACATCAGCTTTGGCGTGCCGGTACTGAAAAGCCTGCACAAGGGGATGCCCGCAGCATTCTACGATGTCCACCTGATGATCAGCCACCCGCTGCAGTATGCAGAGCCTTTCATCAAGGCGGGTGCCAGCCTGTACAACTTCCACCTCGAGTGCGAGGACGACATCCAGCAGACCATCGATGCGGTCAAGGCACTGGGCTGCAAGGTGGGCCTGACCATCAAGCCCGGTACTGCGCCGGAGACGTTGGCCCCGTATCTCGACCAGCTGGATCTGGTGCTGGTGATGAGCGTGGAGCCCGGCTTCGGCGGGCAGAAGTTCATGCCCTCGGCGCTGGAAAAGCTGCGCTGGCTCAAGGAAGAGCGGGCAAAGCGGAGCGCCCGCTGCCTGCTGGAAGTGGATGGCGGCGTGGACGACACCACCGCCCCCCTGTGTGTGGAGCGGGTGCCGATATTCTGGTGGCGGGCAGTGCCGTGTTCGGCGCAGCCGACCCGGCTGCGGCAGTGCGCCGTCTGGCCGCTCTGTGAGAGGTGCCTTACCATGGATGAACGTTTGATCCAGCAGCAGGAGCAGGAGCTTGCAAAGACGGGGCGGTACTATCTGCACGTCTGCTTTATGACCATCCCGCTGCTCTGCATGGCCTGCTTCCTGTACGGTCTGCGGCCCCTGCTGCTCTGCGGCGCGGCGCTGCTCACCGGCAATCTGTGTGACCGCCTGGTCTCCCTGCTGCGCCGCCGCGTGTATCGGGCCGGGGATTTCTCCAACGAGAGCTTTGCCCTCATCATCGCCCTGCTCATGCCCGCCACGGTGGACTGGTATGTGGTCATTATGGCGGTGCTGGCCGGTGTCCTCATCGGCAAGGAGGTGTTTGGCGGCTACGGCAGCTATCCCTTCAACCCCGCTGCTGTGGGCTACGCCGTGGCGGCGGTGTCCTGGCCGGAGCAGGTGTTCCGCTACCCCCAGTCCTATACCAACATCCCCCTGTGGGATGCCACCGGCGTGCCGGTGTCCAGCACCATCTCGGATACCCTGCGCAGCGGCGGCAGCCTGAACATCGGCGCAATTTCGCTGGTGCTGGGCGAGTACGCCGCCCCCATGGGCACGGGTGCTGCCTCATCCTTCTGGCCTGCGGGCTTTTCCTCTGGCTGCAAAAGGATGTCCGTCTGGGCGCTTCTGTCAGCTTTGTGGTCACCTGTGCCTCATCGCCTTCCTCTTCCCCCGTCAGGTGGGGGTAAACGGAGTGGACATC